>Ga0247719_1001039_pt1 | contig 12981 bp, 14 predicted proteins | sample 41E_DmetaG_FD_189046 | JGI IMG/M metagenome (GOLD analysis project Ga0247719, IMG submission 189046) | Soil microbial communities from hillslope of Landscape Evolution Observatory, University of Arizona, Oracle, AZ, United States - 4-1-E_D | ecosystem: Engineered > Artificial ecosystem >...
CAAGGTCGGGGTTCGGCGAGCGCAGCCAGAGGCGAGCCGCATCGTCCCGCATGATCCGTCGGAGCAGGTCGACGACCGCTTTCAGCTCCAGGAGCCGCTCCTCCGACTCTCGCCGGGGCTCGGCCTTCGCGGTGTGCCAGCGGCTGACACTCCGAGCGTGGGCCCCACTCACACGGGCCACGTCGGCGGTGTCGATGACCTCGGTTTCGTAGAGGCTGTCGAGCAAGGCGGATAGCGATGCCATGTGATCGTCCTCTCGATGTGTAGCATTGTGTCGCGCTCTTGTCGTACTATACGTCGCGAAGTTGACTAAGGAGCAACTCCATGGATCTGGATTTCGGCCACGGCTTCGTCCCGAGGATCGCCAGTCAGAACTACAAGGCGGTCGACCGTTGCCTTGGACCGGACACGCTCCTCGACGCGCCGCTGGACCTGCCATGGGCAATCGTCGACGCGCCGTGGGCTGAGAAGAACCAGGATTTCCTTGCCTCCCTGCGAGCGCACGGCACCAAGGTCCTTCTCGACGGCTCGTGCTGGCGATACCGCTACGGCCCGACGTTCGATGTCGGCACCATGGCGAAAGCGAGCTGGGCCTCTCCCGGCCCGCTCACCGCCGATGCCCCGGGGGAACTAGCTCGGTTCGTACGTGATTCACTTCGGGCCCAGGCCAAGCTCGAGGCCAGCGCGTACCTCGTACCGGGGTTCATGCCCGACGACAAGCAAGAAGATCTCCGAGGGGCGTACGAGACGATCGTGACCGCGGTTGGAGAGTTCAATGAGGTGCCCCCGAAGCCGCTGGTGCTGTTCGTAGGCGCGCACTCCAAAGGGCTATCAGCAGCTCAGGCGCTGCTGGATGACCTCCCAAGCTTCCTCAGCGGCCTCTACCTCCAGGTGACGCCCACGAACCCGGTCATCGACAGCCCGACGAAATTGCAGAAGATCAGCGAGCTCTACCTATACGCCAGGAGCCTCGGCCTAGCCGTGATCGGAGGTCACGCCGGTGCGGTCACGCCAGCGTTGCGCGCCTGTGGCATCGACGCAGCCGATGCCGGCCTCGCGTCTGGCGAGACGTTCGAGTCATCCAGCGCCCGCCAACCGAAGCCACCGAAGGACCCCGAGACTGAGCGAAGCGGGGGGCCGTCGTCGCGCATGTACCTGGAAGCACTGGGTCGCTCGTTCGACGCTAAACGCGTGACCGAGCTCAGGTCGGTCGCCGCGGTCCGCGATTTGGTCGGCAGTTGCCGACTGCCCTGCCATCGGTTTGTGGGCGGCGATGACTTCCTTGCTCGAGCGAAGGAGCACAGCCTCCGCGCCCGTGTCGCTGAGGCGAAGGCGATCTCTGCCCTGCCTTCGAGCATGCGGCTCACCGAGATGATCCAACTGGTGATCCGCCGTCGCTCGACTGTGACGGCGGTGAACGCTGCACTCAAGCAAGCGGGGATCAGTCCGCTCGACACCCGTGCGGTGGACAACCACCTCAACTGGCTGGGTAGGCTCGCCGAGAGCCATTCGGCCGCCTGAACGGGCTTAACGGCGAACGGCTCAGCGAAGCCTGATCATCTCGGTGTGCTCCGCTGATCACTTCATGATCATGTTGGGCGCGCTACTGATCATCTTCACCGCGTCCCTACAATCATGTTGGGCGCGCTACTGATCATCTTCACCGCGTCCCTACAAGACGTGTAGGGATCCCACGAAGATGGCGAGCCGTGCCGCCTGAACATGGCGAGCGGAGCCGTCGGGTGCGCCGCAAGGTACGGGCTACTTGGCGAATTCCTACGACCGAGAATGGGGGCGTGTTCCGCGCGACATGATGGCTCTCGTGTCCGACGTGCCACATCGCCGAGACTGCGATGGGGGAGACGCTTTCGCGGGTTACCAGTTCGGGCGTGGGAGCCCGCTACCAGCCGAGCGCGAGCAACGTGATCGCGACGTTGACCGGGACGCGAGGGCAGCTGCGGTGGTACCCGTGCGTCGCGACAATCCGGGCGTCATCTTCATCACCGGCATGCCGGGCGCTGGTAAGACAACCGTGGCTCGCGCGCTCGCTTACTCATTCGAGCGCGGTGCACACCTCGAAGAGGACTGGGTGTGGTGGTGGCTGACGATGTCGGGTGCTGCGGGCGGGGGACACGACGAGCAGTTCAAACGCGACCGAGGTCGCGTCTTCATGCGGCACATAGCGTCACTCGTAGACAACCTGGGCGCAGAAGGCTTCGTGCCGGTCGTGGACGGTGCGATCATGCGGTGGTCCTGGCTCGTGGACCGGTTGGCGCGCATCCGGACGCGCCCGGCCTTCCTCGTCGTCTTGGCGCCAGCGGACGACACGAGCAAGGCGCGAGACTGCGAGCGCAGCGGTCTCACGTTCTACGACAAGTACCCCGACTTCGAGAACACGCTCGGTGATGAGTTCGCCGAGAGAGGTCTGTGGATCGAGACTGACGACCTGAGTGTGGGGGCCACGGTCGCGCTCATCCTGGATCGGCTTGATGCAGCGCGCCTCGTCGATACAGCACCTTGAGTATTTCTGCGGGGCACCTCCTGACGCGTGGTTGGGTGCGATGCCGTCACTTTGGCGTCGGTCGGGGGACCGGTTGAGGATCGGGGCGCCCCCACGGCATCAAGGCTCGTTCGCCATCTATGCGGCCCATTCGCCATCTACTCGCCACTTTGTCGGCGCATTCGCCATCAATTTGGGATCCCTACAAGAAGAAGACGGGATCACACCCTCGCCATGTTGGCAAAGCGGGTATACGGCTCCAAAAATGCGGCGTTTGTCACCCCAGTTCCGCCGCTTCGGTGCTTGGCCAGGATGATCTCCGCACTTCCGCGATCGGGACTGTCCCGATTGTACATCTCGTCTCTATAGGTGAAAAGAACCGCGTCACTGTCCTGCTCGAGCGCGCCGCTTTCGCGTAGGTCGGCCAACACTGGGCGCTTGTCGGCGCGAGACTCCAGGTTGCGGCTCAGCTGCGAAAGCGCGACCACCGGCACCTGGAGCTCGCGAGCGAGGATCTTCAGGCCACGAGAGATCTCGGCCACCTCGACTTGGCGATTCTCGGCCGAGGACCGGCCCGTCATCAGCTGCAGGTAGTCGATGATGACCAGGCCCAGGCCCTCGCGGCTCTTGAGCCGGCGGGCCTTGGCCCGGATCTCCATGACGGTGAGGTGGGGATTGTCGTCGATGCTCAGCGGGGCATCGGCGAGGCGACCGATGGCGTGGCTGATCTTGGGCCACTCCGACTCCAGCAGCTTGCCGTTGCGCAAGCGCGTCCCGTCCACCCGGGCCTCCGAACTCAACAGGCGCTGGGTGAGCTCGAGGTGGCCCATCTCCAGGGAGAACATCAGTACCGGCACCCGCGCCTCCAGGGCGGCATGAGCAGCGATGTTCAGCGCCAGCGACGTCTTGCCGCTTCCGGGGCGGCCACCCAACACCACGAGCGTCGAGGGCTGCAGCCCGGACATGAGACGGTCGAGGTCGAGGAGGCCAGTCGGAACGCCGGTGATCTCCTGGCCCCGCTCATAGAGCTGTTCCAGGCGGTCGAGCTGGCGGTCGAGCAGCTCGCGGATGGGGGAGAGGCTGTCGGTTACCCGGCGCTGGGCGACCTCGAAGACCAACGCCTCGGCCTCATCGACCGCGGCGGTGACATCGGAGGGCAGCCCGTAGCCGATCTCGGCGATGTCGCCGGCGACGCCGATGAGCCGCCGGAGCAGCGCGTGCTCCTGGACGATGCGGGCGTAGCGGGTGGCGTTTCCGATCGACGGGGTTCCGGCTTGCAGGGAGATCAGGACTGACGGTCCGCCGATGGCGTCGAGCACTCCGGCCCGGCGCAGCACCTCCGCCACCGTCACCGGGTCGGCCGGCTCACCCTGGGCGTAGAGGGAGGTGACCGCGTCGAAGATGTGGCCATGGCCCGGGCGGTAGAAGTCGGCCGAGGTGAGCCCGACCTCGAGCCCTGATGCGATCGCCTCCCGGCTGAGCAGCATGGCGCCCAGCAGCGACTCCTCGGCCACGAGGTTGTGGGGAGGGATCCGGGTGCCCGCCGGGGCAGGATCGGGGCGCCGGCGACGGGCGGTGTCGATCGACGCCGTCGCCGGCGTCACGGCCCCTCCTCTCCGGAGCCGGCCAGCCGTCCGCCGACCGCTACCGGCCCGGCGGCGCCGGCGGACGGGCGCCGGATTCGCGCCTCGTCGACGGGGACGCTGTAGGCCTCGGGACCGTCGCCAAGGGGCGGGCGGGCGGACCCCAGATCGAGACCCGCGTTGGCGGGGGAGGACTGGGCGAGCTCCCGTACCGCTCCGGCGACGTCGTCGCCCGGTCGGCACTGGGCCAACGTCGCCACCGCGGCGTCCAGCGCCTCGCCGCTGTAGCACTCCGCCAGCCGGGCCACGATCTCGGCCGACTCCAGGAAGTCCACCGCAGCCTGGTTGGCGGCGTAGGCCTGAGCGGCCTGGATCTGCGCTACGGCCCGGGTCACATCGGCCGCCGCTCGCAGATCCTCCGGGCTCGGCGGAGCCGTGGGCAGCGCCTGGGCCCGGGCCCACAGCAGCCGGGCGGGTGACCGCCACGACCCCGGCAGCTCGGCGCCGACGTGGGCCAGCAGCTCCTCGCTCGTCCAACCGCCACCGGCGAGACGGCCGAGCTCGGTGGCCAGCTGGGCGAGGCGTCCTCGGTCGGCGGGCTGGTGCAGCGCTTGGCGCTGGGGCTCGGTCAGCTTCGCTTCGAGGTCGACGACCAGAGCCCACCCCCGCTGGTCGGTCCCGGGAACGGCTTGTGCTTCGGGGGGGTCAGGGGGGGTTGTCTCGGGGTTCAGGTCTTGGTCTTGCCCGCGTGGAAGAACATCTTGGGAGCCGCGCGATGTGGCCCCGTTCGACGCGCGATCCGGCGGATCTCCCGCGCGATCACCGTCGGAGCGCGCGGTGCCCGGCCCCGGGGCCCCGGAGCGCACCAGGCGGTCGTAGGCGAGAACGCGCAGGGGGCACCCGGGGCCCCACTCCACAGCGCCGGCGCCGGCGAGCTCCTCGAGCGCCGGGCCCAGGCGCCGCCAACCCAGTCCGAGCGTGTTGGCCAGGGCCGCGGATGTGGTGGCCACGGCGAGGTGGGTCCGAGCATCGGCCTGAACCAGCAAACGCCTGAGCAGGGCGGTGGCGGTGGGGGAGAGGCGGTGGCACCCGGCCAGCTCGGCGAGGGCGGCGGGCACGATCTGCACGAAGCCCCGACGCCGATCGGCGGCTCCGGCGTGGACGAGGCGGCCGTAGATGAGGACCTCGAGGCGGCCGGAGCGCCCGCCTCCGGTCCACTTCACCGCACCCACGGCCTCGAGGCGCCCGAGCCGGCCCCCCAACGTGCGCCGACCGGAGGGGCCGAGGCCGAGATCGCGGGCCAAGTCTGTGAGGGAGAAGGGAGCGATCGCCCCGCTGCGGCGGTCGGCTGCGAGCAGGAGGTGCTCGAGGAGGGAGCGGTCGTCGAAGCCAAGGCCGTGGGCCTCGGCGAAGCGAGCCACCTCGCCGGCCAGGACCTGGACGAACCTTCCGGGCGGCGTCGGGGGAGGCACGTCGTCGTCGGCCGGCGCGCTCGGCGATCCCGAGCAACGCACCTCGGGCCGGCGGACGTGGGCACTGCAGCGGCGCGTCATCCAGCCCGCCGGGGTGCGTCGGCGGCCTGGATGCGACGGCGGTGACGGGTGATGCGAGCGGCGGCGGCGGGCTCGGCGGCCCACTCGCCGGCGTGGGCGCAGAGGTAGTTCAGGGCGGCGCTGACATCGGCGTCGAGCACGGCGAGGTCGATCTCAACCTCGGTGTCGTCCATGTCGATGTCGACGGGGTTGGGGTGGGCCATGCGGGGCTCCTTTCCACGTGCCGCTGCGTCGTGCCGCGGACCAATGAGCGATCGTGCGGCGCAGCAGCGGCGTTGGGAAGGGCCTCGGAGACTCAACGGCGGAAACGGCCGGGAGTCGCGTCGGAAGACCGACAAGGCCTGACGCGACGGAAAACGACCGAGGGTCGACCGACGCGACGGACTCGTGCTGAGAGCGCGACGGAAATGGGCATAGGCGCGTCGGAAACGGGCCTACGCGGCCGGAGTGAAGGCGCCAGAAGTCGGCGGCAGGGGAGCGAGCGCGTCGCCGACGAGCCTCGCCAACACCGGCGAAGGGGAAGGAGATCCCACCGCTCAGCTCGGTTGTGACAGGCGCGCAGACGCGCCAGAACCCCCGGGGGCTCCGGGGGTGTTCTTACAGGGACATCGCTACGGCGTCAGGCCGGGGCTACGGCGGCGCCCGCGACGCCTGGGCGGTGGCCGGGGCGTCCTGGCTGGGAAGGCCGGGGTGGTCGGCGGGTGGCCGCCCGACGCGCAGCTTGTGGCGCAGGACCGAGCCAACCCGCTGGACAACGGTGGCGATGCCCACTCCCAACAACGTGCACGCCTTGACCAGCTCGCCGCACGCGTCCAGAGCCCAGCGGGGGACGTGACGCCGGCGCTTCACTCGCTCGAGGTCCATGCCAGCGTCGACGAGCAGCGGCTCGATCTCCTTCTCGAACTCGCGCTTGGGCTTCTCACCAGGTCGGCGGGGGGCGACCTCGAGCAGCGCACTGGCGCGAATGCGGGCCCGAGCCCGCCGCGACGGCAGGTTGCCCTCGGGGTTGGGCACCTTGCGCTCGCCGGCGGCGGGGTCACTCCTGTCGACGGGCTCGGTGGGGGAGGCGAAGCGGAAGGTGGCCACCGCCGCTGGATAGGTCACCCGGGCCAACTCCCGGTGAAAGGCGGGGTCGAGGTGGACGGTGCGAGAGGAGCGGTGGATCTCCTCGACGGTGACGAGTTGGGTCCAGGTCTCCGGCGACGTCAACGCGTCGGGGTCGTAGGTCACCCGGCCCCGGCTGAGCAGGGCGAGCCACTGCTTGGCAGGGACGTTGTGGCGGAGGGGCCGGGCCCCGTGTCCGAAGAGCACCTCGCTGACCCGTTGCCAGCACCACAGGCCCGCGGCCCCGCTGAACTCGAGCAGGCGACTGAGCACCACCTGCAGCTCGGGCAGTCCGCCTACGTCGGCGGCGCCGCGGTGCAGACCGGCCAGCGCCAGCTCGTCCTCTTCTGAGAAGTCCGAGTGATCAGGGCTGCGCAGCGCGACCTGGTACCGGTCCCCGTCGAGGCCCTCGGCGGCGTAGCAGTCCCATCCGTCAACGCGGCGGTGGGGCCGGGGGAGGGGCCGGCAGCGGGCCAGGCCGTAGAGGAGGCGGGCCCGCGGCCCCGTGGGCACGTCGAGCATCACGGCTGGTGCCTCCCGGGCGCAGCATCAGCCGAAGGCCAGGCGCGCCCCATCCCGGACGGGCCGGGACGGTGGTGTTGGGGCACGGCTGCTCCTCGGGGGCCATGCGCGTTAAGACGCGCGTTGACAGGGTCGGGAGCATCCGGTAACGTGACCGCCAATTCGAGGGCGTTCGGTCTGGTTTCCGGATGCTCAGGAGGTCCCCCCCGGTTCCCGCCGGGGGTTTCTCCTTTTCAGGGGCCGTCGCGGGCCAGGCTGGGCGTCGCTGCTAGGCGAGACCTCCTGAGGCGGCAGGGGGCGTGCTGCTCACGCGGCGCTGGCCTTGTAGGCCGTCCGGGCCCGGGATCCGACCCGGGAGGCCTTCCAGCGCTCGGTGTCGGCAGTGACCAGCTCGGCTGCGTCCACGAACGCCTCGAGGGAGGTGCTGAGCCGATTGACCAGGGGACCGATGCTCTTGCCGCCGTCGGTCAGCAGGGTGCGGATGGCCTCGTTGCCCAGGCTCCACTGTTTGCTGAGCTCGATGGCGAGCACGATGAGCTCAGCCTCGGCCGGCAGCCAGCGCCGAGGGCACCAGTTGGCCTCGACCTCGCGGGTGTCCAAGCCGAGCATGTCGCTGGTGTCGGCGATCTTCTCCCGGTGCACCTGCAGACCACGCTCGGCCAGCAGCTCGAGGATCTCCTTGGTCCCAACCGTCCCAACCGGCGCCATTTCGCTACCTCCATAATTACGTCGGTGTGATTTTGCTGAAGGCTACGCGTGGGAGCCGCCCCCCGCGCGGACCCACCCGCGCGGGTGGGAGTGCGCTTAGTCCTTCAATCCTTCTAATGGCCATCCCGCACGCGAAACGCGACAGCCACGACCAGGAAATCTGGGGCCTCGTCGGGCAGCAATCACCGGTCGGACCCTTGTCGCCTCCGCCGTCTCTCACGTACGCTAGTAAGCATCTCCCTACTACCGTATGCTACGTGAGTGGAACCGGCCAGCATCCTAGGGTGCCGCCCGTGGGCAGGAAGCTCGATGTGGATCTGCTGGTGGGCTCCAACGAGGTGGCTCGGCTGCTCGGGTTCCGCAATCCCCAGACCGTCCACTACTACAAGAACCACGATCCGACGTTTCCCAAGCCGGTGGTCATCCTCGGCGGTGACCAGCGGCGCAGCAGCATCTGGTACCTGCCCGAGATCGAGCGGTGGGCGAGGCGTACCGGGCGGCTGCCGAAGCTTCCCCGGCGGCCCCGGGGCGGCGAGCCGGCCGAGTCGGCCGAGCAGACGGGATAGCGGTTTGAGCGGCGGGCTCAGCGGTTTCGTTGACGCTCTCACTGGAAGCAGTTATAAGCTGGTTAGAAGCAGTTCTAGCTCCGGGGTTTGTGAGGAGGCGGCAACTACGGTGCTGGCCCGGTGGGACGAAAGATCGATGCGGAGCACCTCGTCGGCTCTGGTGAGATCGCGGAGCGGCTCGGCGCCCGTAGGGCCAGCCACGTCCACTGGTGGTGGAAGAACGACGACGCCTTTCCCCAGCCCATCGCCGTGCTCGGTGGCGGCTCGGGTCGCAAGACCTATGTCTGGTACTGGCCTGACGTCCAACGCTGGGCCCGCAAACGAGGCAAGATCACCTAGGAGCGCAGCGCCAGGTGCCGGCCGCTCGGCCCTGTCTCCGCCGAACAGGGTTGGCGGCCGGCTCCCGGCCCTGCGCTCCTCGCGAGCTGGTGGGTGATCGTCACGGCACGTTTCGGCAAAGGAGGCTCGACGCCGAGCAGCTGGTGGGGTCGGGGGAGATCGCCGATCGCCTCGGGCTGCGGCGGGTCCAGACCGTCCACTGGTGGAGGAAGTCGGATCCCACCTTTCAGGATCCCGTGGCCGTGCTCGGCGCCCGCACCGGCCGACCCACCTACATCTGGTACTGGCCGGATGTTCAGGCTTGGTTCAGGCGACGCGGTGGCCTCGGCGATCGCTGAAGCCCAGCTGACAGCGGCGACGAATTCCTCTTGCTCCGGGCGCGCCGAGGGGCGAGCATGAACGACAGTGGCGGAGCGGCTGCGCACAGTGAGCAGTGGCCGGGAGCGACTACCGCGCGGGCTGCGGTGGCACCCCCCGACGCTGCCCCCAGCCGCCACGCACCACGGTCCTCGCCGCTCGGAGGTGCAGAGATGAGCACGGTCGTTCGCCCACCCGATGTTCAGGGCCCCCCGCCACCCCGACGCCGTGGCCGCTCTCTGGTCGTGGCGCTCATCGCCGCCGTACTCATCGCCGGCGCCGGCGCGGCAGTTCTGGTCACCCGGGACAGTTCGTCGACCTCATCCAGCGAGGACCTGACGACCGAAGCCCGGCGGCCAAAGACCGACGAGGAGAAGATCGTCGAGACGGTGAAGAACTACTTCCGAGTCGAGGATGAGGCCCTTCAAGGGCCCGACCCGAACCACCCGTTGTACCCGGTCTACGCCACAGGCCCCGCGCTGCAGCAGTCCGTGGACGCAGTGAAGAAGGCTCAGCAACAGAACCTGGCCACACGCATACCGACCAACTCCATCAGCGACCGCCGGGTGACAGTTGGAGCAATCAACGGCGACCGAGCGCAGTTCAAGGTGTGCACCATCAGTGATGGATACGTGGTGCACGCCGATACCGGCAAGCCGGCCTATGAGTACCCGCCGGGCTTTGCGGTCACCGGCCTGTGGACCGGCGAACTCGCTCGAGATGGCGGCACGTGGAAAGTGTGGTCCATCAAGCGGGAGCAACGGTGGGAGGGCGTGGCGGGGTGCGCCGTCGGTCAGGCCTAGCTCTACTCACCTTCGCGGTCGGTCTCGTCCCCCTTGACGCGGCCTTCGCGCAGCAGTCCACGCAGACCACCGCGCCTCCTATCACCATTCCCGGCAACGATGAACTCCGGGGGGGCGCAGAGAACACGGGAAACAGCATTGGTGCCACACTCACCGGCCTGGGCGGGCAAGGTTCGGGCGGAGGCAGCAACACCGGCAGCTCTGGCGGCGTGACCGGCACCCGCCCGCCCTCCGGCGGCGACGGTAGTCCGAGCGGCGGTTCGAGCGGCGGCGGTTCACGGGGTGGCGGCTCCAGCGGCGGCGGCGGCTCGACCGAGCCCCCGATCACCAACCCGGTGTCGTGCAGCTCCTTCGAGGAGTTCATGAACCCGGCGCCCGGGACACAATGCGGCACCAACCAGCCCTTCCTCAACCCGCCCGGCCCCCCGGCCCCTCCGAGTGGGCCGGCGCCCAGTGGGGGAGCGCCCAGCTCGACCGTTCCGCCGCGCTCGGCGGCCCAGATCGCCCGGGACACTGCGCAGCGCACGGCCATCCCACTGCCGGGGGTGAGGACCAGCCCGCCCGCCGGCGCCGACCAGCTGGTGAACCTGCCGACGTGGCTGTGGGTGGAGGACTGGACCCCCCGGCGGGCGAGCGCGACTGAGGGCCCGCTGACGGTGACCGTCGTCGCCACCCCGCGCTCGGTGACGTGGCGCATGGGCGACGGATCGTCAGTGGTGTGTGGCCGGGGGACGCCATGGGACCCGGCGCTTCGCGAGGAACAGCAGTCGACGGACTGCTCCCACACCTACAAGCGGTCCTCGGCCACCCAGCCCGACCTGAAGTACCAAGCCCGGGCCACCATGACCTGGGACGTCACCTGGACGGCGACCAACGGCGAGAGCGGCAGCCTCGGCCAGGCCAACCGCAGCGTCGACTTCACGATGCGCGTCGCCGAGGGCCAAGCCATCATTACCTGGTCGGGCCGGTAGGAGGGCGGGCAGATGACGGCGGCGGCGGTTGTCGTGCGGGTGCTCGGGCCGCCCGCGGTCGAAGGCGACTCGGGTCTGCTCTCTCGCCCGAAAGCCCGTGAGGCGGTGGTCTACCTGGCCACCCACCGCCGCCGGCCGGTGGCCGTCGACCGGCTCTCAGAAGCGCTGTGGCCAGCCCTGTTGCCTCAACCCGCATCGCTGGCGGTGACCCTGGCCGCGCTGCGTTGGTTGCTCGAACCAGAGGAGGAACGGGACATGGGTATGCAGCTGGCCGACACCGTGGTCGTCGACTACGAGCAGCTGGAGTACGCGGTCCACCGGGCCGGGAGGGCTGATCCGGACGAGGCTCGCCGGCTGTTGTGGGACGCCCTGAAGCTGGTCCGCGGCCGCCCGCTCGACGGCGACGGCCGTGGCTATGAGTGGGCCTTCGCCGATGGCCTGGTCTATGAGATGGAGGCGACGGTGGCCGACGCCGCCCACCGCCTGGCCGAGCTCTGCCTCGACGCCGGCGACGCCGAAGGCGCCCACTGGGCGGTCCGCCAGGGCCTGCGGGCCTCGCCCGGCAACGAGCAGCTCTACCGGGACCAGATGCGCGCCGCCGACGCGGCCGGCGATGTGGCTGGCGTGGAGGCGGTGTGGCGGGAGCTCGCCCGGATGGCCGAGGAGGCCCCCGAGCCGCCGGCGGAGCCAAGGGATGGCGAAGTTCCAGGTGACGAGGAGGAGCGACCCTAATGGCCAGAGCGACGACGACCACGGCGAACGGGAACGGGCAGGCCCCGGCCACCCTCGATAGACCTCGCCTCGAGCTGCCCAACGAGCGCCAGCGGCGGCCGCTGCGAGCGGTGGCGCTGCTGATCGTGGCCGGCGCCTGTGCCGGGGGGTTCGCGCTGCTCTTCACCCAGGCCGGCGATCGGGAGCCGGTCCTGGCCATGGCCCGGACCGTGCGGGCGGGGACGGTGATCACCGCCGAGGACCTGACCGTGGCCCGGGTGTCGGCCGACTCGAAGGTGCAGCCGCTGCCCTCCTCGGCCCGGTCGCGGGTGGAGGGCCGCACCGCCAACTACACCCTCGTGGAGGGCACCTTGCTCACCCAGGCCCAGCTGGGCGCGCCCGTCGGCCCGGGCCCGGATGAGTCCGTGGTCGGGCTGCTGCTAAAGGGCACCCGGGTGGCACCTGGCGGCCTCCGCCAGGGCGACCGGGTCGAGATCATCCTCACGGTGTCGGCCACCGAAGGGGCACGAGCCGACAGTGCATCGGCGGGCACATCCACCCCCTTGGGCCGGGTCCTGGCCGAGGGTCGGGTCCTGGCCGACCCCACCAAGGGGACCGGCGACAGCATGGTCATCTCGGTGGTGGTTAGCGACGCCCTGGCGCCCGCCGTCGCCGGCGCCGCCGCCTCGGATCGCATCGCCGTGGTTCGCCTGGGAGCCGCCCCGTGACCCACGTGGCCTTCACCTCCCCCCGCCATTCCCGGGGGGCGACGACCACCGCCCTGGTGGCCACCGCCGCCTGGCCAGCGGAGCGCACGGTGCTGTACGTCGAGGCCGACCCGGCCGGCGGCGACCTGGTGTCGTTGTTCCATCTGCGGTCGGAGCCGAGCGTGCTCACCCTGGCCGCGGTGGCCAGGGCCACGGTGGAGGCGGCCGAGCTGTGGGAGCACACCCAGCGCCTCCCCGGCGATCCCGGTGCCGAGGTGCTGATCGCTCCCGTCAACCCCCGCCAGGCCAGAGCCGCAGTGGCCGCCCTGGCCCGAGCGGGGTTGGGGACCGCGCTGGCTGAGCTGGATGCCGATGTGGTCAGCGACGTGGGGCGGCTGGAGCCTGACTCGCCCGCGCTCGATCTCTTCGCCGCCGCCGATGTTCGGGCCGCGGTGCTGCGCCCGACGCTCAACGACGTGGACCACCTCCAGACCCGCCTGGCGCTGCTCTCAGCGGAGGGCATCGATGACGTCCAACTCGTCGTGGTGGGGGAGGGC
>Ga0247719_1001042_pt1 | contig 12955 bp, 9 predicted proteins | sample 41E_DmetaG_FD_189046 | JGI IMG/M metagenome (GOLD analysis project Ga0247719, IMG submission 189046) | Soil microbial communities from hillslope of Landscape Evolution Observatory, University of Arizona, Oracle, AZ, United States - 4-1-E_D | ecosystem: Engineered > Artificial ecosystem > Mesocosm...
TGCCGGTGCCGATGATTGGTTCATAGATGCCGCGGCAGAGCGCCCCGGCCGGAAAGCGCTGCGGCGGGCCATCACGCACGACTCGCCCATGAACGTCGATGTAGCGGAAGAATGTGTAGATGAAGGCCGCCTCGGGACGGGTACGAGCGAGCGCCATCTGATGCGCGAGCTTGTCGGGGTGCCACACGTCGTCGGCGTCCAGTCGCGCCACATAGTCCCCCCGGGCTGCATCGAAGCCGGTGTTCAACGCCGCCGGCAGTCCCCCGTTGGATCGCTGAACGATACGCACGCGCGGGTCGGTTTCAGCAAGCAGGCCGCCAATCTCCGCCGTTCGGTCGGTCGAGCCGTCGTCGACGATGATCAACTCAAGGTGCTGATAGCTACTGGCGAGGGCCGAGCTTGCCGTCTCGGCAAGCGTTCGCTCGGCGTTGAAAGCGGGGATGACAACCGAAACAAGCGGGTCCGTAGAGGGAGGCGGGTTCGCCAACGGCGCGTCCTCTCGCGGTTTCCGGCGATCAGGCTACCGCTCGGGCAGCGATCGTCACCGGGAAGGCTTCGTCAAGCGGCTCGAGCTTGGCCTTGCTGACCTCCTGCAGGCTGGCGCCGAGCAGGAACGTAGTGGCGGCATAGAGGTTGCCGTGCGTGCTGACGCTGACCTTCGCGGGATCGAATGGCCCGGACATAAGTGGCCGAAGCGAATGTTCGGTCAGGGACCAATACCAGCTGTTCTTCCATTCGCCCCGGTCCACGGGCGTGATGCCCGGCACCGTTATCAGCGCGACCCCGCCAGGCTTCAGGCTGCGGTGGATTTGTTCGAGCGCCGCCGCCATGTCGAAAATAAGGTGCAGCGTCTGGGTGAATATGACGCAGTCGAAGCTTGCCGGCGGAAGCACCCCAGGCTTGGTGAGGTCGCCGACGATGGTTGACCGAGCATTGCCGTGGACGTGAAGAATGTCCTGACGCGTGACCCGGGTGCCGCCGAACTGCCGGGAGTAGCGGTCGTCCTCGACCTCGAGGACCCGGCCCCGGACGTCATGAGCATGCTCGCCGATGAATCGCTCGATATAGTGGCGATCGATCGACTTGCCGCGTGTGCCGGCGAAATCGCCGCACAGCGGCTTGGAGCGGGCTGCTCCCAGCCTCAGGACGGCACGGCCATGCATCCGCCGCAGCTCCAGCCGCAAACGGCGGGCGATGCGCCGTGTCAGGGTGCGCGAAGGCTCGGTCACGCGGCGCCCACCACTTGCTTCAGGCGCCCGGGCGTCCAGTTACCGACGTGGACCCGAGGGAGCGCGAAAAGCCGTTCGCTAGATCCGACCGTCCTCTGCTCCGTGGTGCAGGCGCAGCAAAAACCTGCGGCTTCGACGAGAGCTTCCGCTTCGGCGTCGTGGTCGCCAAATGCATAGGCATAAGTGCGCGGCCGTTCTCCAGTTAGGGCCTCGCACTGTCCGACGCTATTGGCAATCTCATCGGCCTTCGCGGCGCTTGGCAGTGCAGGCAGGGATGCGTGCGTGAGACCATGGGAGCCGAATTCGACGTTGCGCGAGCGGACAGCTTCGATCTCGTCAGCACGCATCGGGCGATGTGATGCACGGATGTGCTCCCGCCGGCCAGCCTGTTGTCGAAGTGCAGCCATCGCAGCTTCACGATCGAGGTGGGGGGAATGCTTCAGCCGCGAGAACAAGCTCCAAAACGCCTGTTGCCGAGCGGTGGCCGGCGCGGCACCCGGGCGCCACGCCATGTCGTCGTCTCTCCTGCAACCGAGCTCAAACTGAATGTCTTCGAGCCTCAGCAGCTTTGCCTCGTGGCTCAGAACGATTTCCTGCAGCTCGTCCCACCAGAATTCACTTTCCTGCTTCATCAGCTGGACAGGGAGGAATACGGTCGCCGGCAGGTTCGCTCGTTCAAGCAACGGAGCCGCCCGTTCAGCGAAGCAGGCATAGCCATCGTCAAATGTTATAGCGACCGCCTCGCGTGGAAGAGTTCCTTGCCGGCACAGCTGCGCGAACTCCGTCAGCCGCATGACCCGCCGGTGCCGCTTTAGCCAATCCAATTGTCGGGCGAAGACATCCGGGTTTACTGCAAGCCCCCACGGATCGAAGCTTTCGACTGCTACCCGATGGAACATCAGAATCGCAGGCCGCGGCCTCCGCGGCAGCGTGGCTCGCATGCGCCTCAGCAAGGTTCGGACGATGCTGCCTGCCACCATGCGTCTAGCTCCGCCTTTCTCGAACGAGGCCGCGAAGCCGCTCCAGAGCCGGGTTCAAGCGGTCTTTGAACGTGCGCTGCGTCGAACGGCGGCGCGCGCGTTCCAGAGCCAGGTGCACCGAAATGTGATGCTCGTGCGACGTGCGGGCGAGGCGGTCTTCCAGCGAATCGAGGAACCGGGCCCGTACCAGCTTGTCGCTTCCCTGCCGCGTCAGTTCTGCCATGCAGGATTCATCGTGCTGCCGATAATCCGACCAGATGTCGCTGGAAACATAGATGATTTCGGTGAGATAGAACTTCGTCAGGAAAGGGTACTCGGTGTATCCGCGAGCGAAGCTTTCGTCAAAACCGCCGACCTTGAGCGCAGCCTCACGTCGGAACATGATGTCCGACATGCTTGGCGAGGCGCAGTTGCCGAGCGGGTACCAAGCCAGCAGCGCGTTAGGCGGGTAGACTTTCCGGTCCTGAGCGTGCCCGGTTCGGTACACCCTATCCCTGCCGCCGCTCCAGCTCGCCCAGTAGTTGACGGCGCCGCAAACCGCGCTGGCGTCGGGGTGCTCGTCGAACAGTGTGACCTGATCACCAAGCTTATTGGGCCGCCAACGGTCGTCAGCGTCGATGAATCCGACGATTTCGCCGCGCGCCGCGCTGAGTCCCAGGTTTCTGGACGCGCTGATGCCGCGATTTTCGCGCCCTGGATGGTGAATGTAGCAAACTCTGTTCGGGTGAGCGGAGGCGTATTCCTGGGCAATGGCGCTGCTGGCGTCGGTGGCTCCGTCATCCACCAGCAGGAGTTCAAAATCCTCGAACTCCTGCGCCAGAACGCTCTCGATCGCCTCGACAAAATATCGTTCGGCATTGAAGAAGTGGGAGATTACGCTGACACGGGGGTTCCTCGCAAAGGAGGCTCTTCGATGTGCTAGGGTACCCCAGGGACGTGCCTCTTGCTGAACCATCAGTCGGTACATTGCTGGAGACCCGTCGGAGTCAAGCGGTGCGTCGGCTTGGGAACGATCCTAGCGCGCTCGATCGCTGCTTGGTCGACTATCTGACCTCCACCTCCGGTTGAGCTGCCCCGCCCAAGTCGCGAGCCATGCCTGCTCCATCTGAACCGCGCGCTCATCCTGCACCTTCGCGAGGTCGCTCCGTTCTGCCGGATCGGCCGCCAGGTCGTAAATCTCGGTCGTCCCGCGCACGAAGTTGGCAATGACCTTCTTGTTTCCCAAACGGTAGCCGAGCACCAGATCCGCTGAGTTGTTGACGAAGTAGATCGGGCGCTCTCGCGTTGCTCTAAAAAGGCTGACGCCCTCCCACTCATCCGGAACGTCAAGGCCAAGAATGTCAAGGATGGTCGGGGCGACGTCGATGTGGCCAGTAAGCCTGTGAAAGGTGCCTGTACGTGCCAGTCTCGGGTGAATAAGTATCAATGGGACCCGGACGGTCTCCTCGTAAACCGAAGTGCCGTTTCCGAACGTCCCGTGCTGACCAAAGGCTTGCCCGTGATCACCCGTGACGATGATCAGGGTCTCGTCGGCTCTACCGGTTCGCTGCAGATGACGGAGCAAGCCCCCAATCAGGTCATCGGCTTCGGAAAGAGCGGCGAGGTAACGCTGCTTGTCGGCGCGTGCGCGATGCGTCGGAATTGAGGCGGAATCCACCTTGGGCTGCCGGCGCGCGCCGGCGAAATAAGGGTAATGCGACTGGAAGGTCCACAGCATCGCGAAAAAGCGCTTGTCGTGCTGCTGTTCGATCCAGGCCAGCATGTCGGCGAATGTACAGCGGTCGGAATTGCCAAGCGAGCCGTAGCGATCGTGAAGCACGCCGTCCCCGCACTTGCGGTCTCGGTAGTCGCGGACCGCGACGAATCCGCTGCTTGCGAGGAATTCACCGGCTCGGTCGAAGCGTGTGTCACTGGAGTGGAAGAGGGCCGTGCGCAGGCCGGCGTCCGCCAAGATCCTCGGGAGCCGCGGCGACTGCCCTGCAGTCTCAACGTCGGCTGCGGCAAGCATCGACGGATAAGGGTACCGCGACGAAAGGAGCACCCTCAGCGCAGCTGTCGAAGACGCGATTTGTGCGTAGGCGTTCCGGACGATCACCGATCTTTCGGCTTGGGCGGTGAGATGCGGCGTGATGTTGTAGGTCCCGCCATAGGTATCCAGATATTGCGCAGCCGCTGCCTCAAGCACGATCAGGATGACGTTGCTGGGCTTCGCGGCCGGACCTTCAAGCAGCGGCAGGCCTGGCTCCACGCCCCCCAGGCTGAACGGCCGCTCCACTGGTATGTGCGGCGTCCATGCGTCGATCCCGGGATATACGATCGACTCAACCAGCGTCCGCGTGCCGCTCTCGGTAAGGTTAGCCGGCGCAGGGCTCCTGGTTATCCCGCCGACGCCGACCAGAAAGGTTCCCGTGATCAACAGCGTGAGCACGAGCCGTTGCCCCAAGCGCTGGAGCGCCACTTTCCCCGCGAGCCACGCGCCGGCAACGGCGATCGCCAGTCCGGTCCCAAGCAGAATGAACGAGCGATCGGTCCAGGCCCAAAGTGCGTCGCGGCCGTGCTGTGTCGCGAACACATTCGAGTAGTGGATCAACGGCAATGTAAGCGGCGAGCCGAGCGTCGGCACGAGCTGCGCGTTCACATAGTTTACCAGCACGACCAAGGTAGAGCCGGCAATTACGAGAACGTCAGAAAGGGCCCTCGCCGTCGGCCACCTCGCGAGTAGCCGCCCGGAAAGGTAATAACTCACGGACAGCCCTGCAGCGAGCAGGATCTCGCGGTACGATGACACTGCTCCGACGAGCGCCACGTAAACGCCGCTATGCTCCGACCACACGTCGTGGCTGCGGTACAAAGCATATATTTTACTGAACCAGATCGCGATCGACAGCGAAATGAATAACTGCATCGAGGAACGACTACGAGTAGCCGCTTGCTCGGCGCTCACGCCCACTCGCCGCCCTCGCGATGATAAAGGATCAAGCCGGGGAGCAGCGGGGCCGGCACGGTGCCCTATAGGCTCCAGCGGTCAATGTCCGGTGTCAATTCCAGACCCCGCCACATGGCCCTGAGGTCAGCGAGCGTGCCGCCCGGGGCCACCAGCGCCGCGATCTGATTGGCGCCGAGTTCCCGATACTCCTGGTGGGATACCGCGCCGACCACCAGGTCGTAGCGGCTGCCGTCCAGTGCGGTGGTTCGCAGCCCGTACTCGCGCTCGACTTCTTCCCGGGGGGCAAGGGGATCGGAAATTGCCACCTCGTGCCCAAGCCACGAGAGCCGCCGCACGATGTCGATCGCGCGGCTGTTGCGCAGGTCCGGCACGTTTTCCTTGAAGGTGAGGCCGAGCACCAGCACGCTTCCCGCCTTGCAGCCGCGCCGCTCGTGGAGCGTGTCGGCGATCCAGCGGCCCATGTCATCGTTGATGCCGCGGCCCGACAGGATCACCCGCGGGTCGTGTCCGAGCTGCTGCGCCAGGTGGCTCAGGTAATAAGGATCAACGCCGATGCAATGGCCGCCGACCAGCCCTGGCTCGAACGGCAGGAAGTTCCACTTGGTGCGGGCGGCGGCGAGCACGTCCCACACCGAGAGGCCGATCCCGCTGCAGATCTGCGCGACCTCGTTCATGAAGGCGATGTTGATGTCGCGCTGGGCGTTCTCGATCGCCTTGGCGCCTTCGGCAGCCTTGATCGAGGCGGCGCGAAACACCCCGCCGGACGTCACCGCGCCGTAGAGCGTCGCGAGCTGTTCGACCACCTCATCGTCTTCGCCGGAAATGACCTTGGTGATCTTGTCGACGGTGTGCGTGCGGTCGCCCGGGTTGATGCGCTCCGGCGAATAAGCGAGCCTGAAGTCCGCTCCGCGCCTGAGGCCGCTGAGCTTCTCCAGCTCGGCGCCGCAAATGTCTTCGGTGACCCCGGGATAGACCGTGCTTTCGTAGATGATGGTCGGCCGCCGCCTCCCGTCCATCACGCCGGCAATCATCCGGGTCGCGGACATGACCGCGCCGAGATCAGGCTGCTTGCGCTCGTCAACGGGGGTTGGGACGGTGACGATATAGATGTCAGCGCCGCGGCAATCCGCGGGGTCGCAGGTCAGCTGCAGGCCAGGCGCGGCGAGGGCATCCGACGCCACCTCGCGGGTGCGGTCGTGCCCTTGGCGCAGCTCGGCAACGCGATGCTGATCGATGTCGAAGCCCGTGACGTCGAACCGGCGCGCCAAGGCTACGGCGAGGGGGAGGCCGACATAGCCGAGGCCGATCACGATTATGCGGGTCTTGCTGTTCATGTCCTCAGTCGATCTACGCACAAGCGGGCCGGTTCCCGGAAGAGCCGATTCGCGAGCGCCCCTGCTCGCAAGGTCCCGCCGCAAGGTCGCGCCGGCGGCGCCATGGGTAGAAAATGCCAAGCCTTGGAGCTAGCGTATTTTCGATGAACATGCTCGCCTCCGGGCGCCGCTTGTTGGGCTGGGCCGGGGCTCGCCTGCGCTTCCGGCTCCTGTCGCTGATCTTCTGGCGCCGACGCCATGGCATCGCCGCTGGCTATACCCATCGCGATTCTGTTGCCTTCGACGACGCCAGCGGCAAGGAAGACCAGTGGCAGAGGGAGGTCTACGAGGCCGCCCGGGCCATCATGATCCGGCACGGCCTGAGCTCCGTTCACGATGTCGGCTGCGGCAGCGGCTACAAGCTCGTCCACATGCTGGGCGAGTTCGACACGACGGGCATCGATCTGCCCCAGAACATAAGCTGGGTGCGGGAACTGTATCCTGACAGGACCTGGGTCGCCGGCGGTTTCGAAGATGTGCAGCTTGCGAAGGCTGACCTCGTCATCTGCGCCGACGTCATCGAGCATGTCGCGGATCCTGACGCATTGATGCGGTTCATCGTCAGCATCGCCCGCGACCGCGTCGTGCTTTCGACGCCGGACCGGCGCCTGGCATATGACTGGCGCAGCGATCACCACCTGGGGCCTCCGGAGAATCCGACTCACCTTCGCGAGTGGAACAAGCCGGAATTTCGCCGCTTCGTCGCCCGCTACCTGCAGATCGAACGCCACGAGATCACCAACCGCGAGCAGGCGACCCAGATGATCGTCGGCCGCGTTCGGAATTAGGCTCTCCACTGCCTGGGCCGGGCATTTCCTGATCAGCGCTTCCACGGCGGGGACCGGGCCGCTAGAGGGCGCCCCGTGGACGCGCCATCCGAATATCTGGAACAGCTCGGTGGTCTGCGCGGCCGCTGGCTGGTCACCGGTGCCGCCGGCTTTATCGGTTCCAACCTCGTCGAGGGCTTGCTGAACGCGCGCCAGCAGGTCGTCGGCTTCGACAATTTCGCGACCGGGCACCTCAGCAATCTCGCGGAGGTGCAGGCGCGGGTGGGCGAGGAGCGTTGGTCGCGCTTCAGGATGATCGAGGGCGACATCCGGGATCGCGGCGCCTGCCAGGCCGCGGTGTCCGGGATCCAGTTCGTGCTCCACCAGGCGGCGCTGGGCTCGGTCCCGCGCTCCATTGCCGACCCGCTGACGACGCACGACGTGAACCTGACGGGCTTCGTCAACATGATCGATGCGGCGCGGACCGAAAGCGTGGAACGCTTCGTCTATGCGGCCTCAAGCTCGACCTATGGAGACGAGCCCAACCTGCCGAAGCGCGAAGAGCGGATCGGCAATCCCTTGTCCCCCTATGCGGCGACCAAGCTGGCGAACGAGATCTACGCCGCGGTCTATGCCCGCACTTACGGCATGAAGACCATCGGCCTGCGCTATTTCAATGTATTCGGGCCGCGCCAGGACCCGAACGGCGCCTATGCCGCGGTGATCCCGAAGTGGATCGCGGCGATGATCGAAGGCGCGGAAGTGGTCATCAACGGCGACGGGTCGACCAGCCGGGATTTCTGCTTCGTCGACAATGCGGTGCAGGCGAACCTGCGCGCCGCGCTTGCCCCCGACGAGGCCCAGAACCAGGTGTACAATGTCGCCGTAGGGGAGCGCACGACGCTGCTCGAGCTGTTCGATCACCTTCGCGAGGGACTGCAGCAGCACCAGGTCCATTACTCGCTGAGGCCGCGGCTCGCGGATTTCCGGCCAGGCGACGTGCAGCACTCACAGGCCGACATCGGCAAGGCGGTCTCGCTGCTCGGCTATCGACCGACCCACAATGTCAGGGATGGACTGGCCGCGGCGCTGCCCTGGTATCTCGAAGCCGCCAGGCGCCAGCCGATCGATCTCTGAGATGCCGTGGCCAAGGCTGCTGTTCTGGGCCGCGGCCGTTTTCGCGTTCGTCATGGCGGTGCTCCCGCATCCGCCGCGGGTGCCCACGGACCCGTCGGACAAGGTGCAGCATATCATCGCGTTCGCAGCCCTTGGCGGTCTGGCCGCCTGGGCGTTCCCGGCAACGGGTGCCGTTCGGCTTCTCCTGGGGCTTTCGGCCTTTGGAGCCTTGATCGAGATCATCCAGCTGATCCCCGATCTGCACCGCGACGGCGATCTGCTGGACTGGGTCGCGGACACACTGGCCGCAGCGCTGACGCTGACCGTTGCCAGCGCGCTGCGATCACGCCGCCGGCGGCACCGCCGCGAATGACGGATCGGCACGGTGGCAGGGGCGGGGCCGGCTTGCTAGAGCCGGTTCATGCAGCAGCCCGACCATAGCAACGTCATCGAGACCCCGTTCGACGCGGCCCTTTCCGAGCGCTACCTCGTCTATGCGCTCTCGACGATCACCGCCCGCTCGCTTCCGGACGTGCGGGACGGGCTGAAGCCCGTCCACCGCCGGCTGCTGTGGGCGATGCGCCTGCTGCGCCTCGACCCCGCCGGCGCCTACAAGAAGTCGGCGCGCGTGGTCGGCGATGTCATCGGCAAATATCACCCGCACGGCGACCAGTCGGTCTATGATGCGATGGTCCGCCTCGCGCAGGACTTCGCGCTTCGCTACCCGCTCGTCGACGGCCAGGGCAATTTCGGCAACATCGACGGCGATAATGCCGCCGCCTACCGCTACACCGAGGCGCGGCTGACCGCGGTGGCGACCCAGCTGATGGCCGGGCTCGACGACGGCACCGTCGAGTTCAAGCCCACCTACAATGGCGAGGAAGAGGAGCCCGAGGTCTTCCCGGGCCTGTTCCCCAACCTGCTCGCGAACGGCGCCAGCGGCATCGCGGTCGGCATGGCGACCTCGATCCCGCCGCACAACGTCTCCGAGCTGATCGACGCCGCGACCCACCTCATCGACAACCCCAAGGCCGAGGACCGGGCGCTGATGGATTTCGTCGCCGGACCGGATTTCCCGACGGGCGGGGTGCTGGTCGACAGCGGCGAGGCAATTGCGCAGGCCTATGCGACCGGCCGCGGCAGCTTCCGGCTGCGGGCATCGGTGTCGGTCGAAAAGGAGAAGGGCGGCGGCTGGCACCTTCTGGTCAGCGAGATCCCTTATGGCGTGCAGAAGGGCAAGTTGATCGAGCAGGTCGCCGCGCTGATCGCCGACAAGAAGCTGCCGATCCTGGCCGACGTGCGCGACGAGAGCGACGAGGCGGTGCGGCTGGTGCTCGAGCCGCGCTCGCGCACCGTCGACCCGCAGCTGCTGCTCGAGAGCCTGTTCCGGCTGACCGACCTTGAGGTCCGCTTCCCGCTCAACCTCAACGTGCTCGACGCTACCCGCACGCCTGGGGTGATGAGCCTCAAGCAGGCGCTTACCGCCTGGCTGGCCTTCCAGTTCGAGGTGCTGCTCGCGCGCTCGCGCACCCGCATCGGCAAGATCGACGACCGGCTGGAAATGCTCGACGGCTTCCTGGTCGCCTTCCTCAACCTCGACCGGGTGATCGCGATCATCCGCGGGGAGGACGAGCCAAAGCCGGTGCTGATCGCCGAGTTTTCACTGACCGAGCGCCAGGCCGAGGCGATCCTCAACATGCGGCTGCGCAGCCTGCGCCGGCTCGAGGAGATGGAGATCGGCCGCGAGCGCGCTTCGCTGGCCAAGGAGCGCGAGGAGCTGGTCAGGCTGATCGAGAGCCCGGCGCGCCAGCGCACCCGGCTCAAGCGCGACCTTGCCGCCCTGAAGGAGAAGTTCGGCGACGCCCGCCGCACGCGGATCGAGGAAGCGAGCGCGACCCGCGACATCGATTGGTCGGCGATGATCGAGAAGGAGCCGATCACGGTGATCCTGTCGCAGCGCGGCTGGATCCGTGCGATGAAGGGCCATGTCGCGCTCGAGGAAATCGCCGAGCTCAAGTGGCGCGAGGGCGACGGACCGTTCGCCCATTTTCATGCCCAGACCACCGACCGGCTGGCGCTCTTCGCCACCAATGGCCGGGTCTACACTTTGGCCGGCGACCGCCTGCCCGGCGGCCGCGGCTTCGGGGAACCGGTCCGCCTTTCGATCGACCTGGAGGCCGAGGTCGACATCCTCAGCTTGATGGTCATCAGGCCCGGCATGAAGCTGCTGGTCGCGAGCAGCGACGGGCGCGGCTTCGTGACCTCCGGCGAGGCGACGCTCGCCGAAACGCGCAAGGGCAAGCAGCTGGTGAACCTGCGGCCCGGCGCCAGGGTGGCGGTCGTGCGCGAGGTTCCGGACGGCGCCGATGCCGTCGCGGTGATCGGCGAGAACCGCAAGTTGCTGGTCTTCCCGCTGGCCGAGCTTCCGGAGCTCGGGCGCGGGCAGGGTGTGACGCTGCAGCGTTACCGCGACGGCGGCCTTGCCGACGCAATCGCCTTCCGCTCCGCCGACGGCCTCAGCTGGGCACTGGGCGGCGAAAGCGGGCGCACGAGGACCGAGAGCGACCTCACCCCCTGGCGCGCCGGGCGTGGCGCGGCCGGCCGGATGCCGCCCCTCGGCTTCCCCAGGTCCAACCGTTTCTGACATGGCTATAAACGGGCTTGTGTATTAGGGCGGTAATACGCTAACTGTGCCAGAGGGTCGCGACAGGTCGCGCAGCCGAAGGGGGTTTCACGGACATGACTCGTACTGCAATTCTGCTTGCCGCTTGTGCGTCCCTCGGGCTGTCCGCGGCGATGGCCCAGCCTGCCGCCGACGTGCCGCTTATCCCGCGTGAGGCTTTGTTCGGAAATCCGGTGAAGACCGCCGGGCGCATCTCGCCCGACGGCAAGTGGTTGAGCTGGATTGCCCCGCGCGACGGCGTGCTCAACATCTGGGTCGCGCCGGCGTCAAATCCCGCTGCCGCCAAGCCCCTGACGGCCGAGAAGAACCGGCCCATCCGCCAGTATTTCTGGGCGCCGGACGGCCGCACCATCCTCTACGTCAACGACAAGGGCGGCGACGAGAACTTCCTGCTCTACGGCATCGATCCCGTCACCGGCACCGAGAAGCTGCTGACTCCGTTCGAGAAGACGCGGGTCCAGGTCGTCGGCGTCTCGCCTCTGGTGCCCGGGCGCATCCTCGTCGGTCTCAACAACCGCGATGCCAAGTGGCACGACATCCACAGCCTCGACCTAGCAACCGGCAAGCTGACCCCGGTGCTGATGAACACGGGCGGCTTCGAAAGCTTCCTCGCCGATCAGCGGCTGGTGATCCGCGGCGCGCTCAAGACCCGCCCCGACGGGGGCAAGGACTATTTCCGCGTGGTCAACAACAAGGTCGCCGCCGCGCCATCAGACGAGATCACGTTCGACGACAGCCGGTCCACCTCGCCGGCGGGGTACACCAGCGATGGCAAGACCCTGTACTGGATCGACAGCCGCGGGCGGAACACGGCTGCTTTGGTCGCCCAGGATACCGCGACCGGCGCCAAGCGCGTGATCGCCGAGAACGCCAGGGCCGACATCGGCGGTACGCTTGCCCATCCGCGCACCGGGCGGGTCGAGGCCTATGCCGTCAATTACCTGAAGAACGAGTGGACGCCGATCGGCAATGCGGTGGCGGCCGACCTCAAGTTCCTCCAGGACAAGCTCGAGGGCGAAGTCGCCGTGACCTCGCGCACACTGGCGGACGACAGATGGACGGTGGCGGTCAGCAGCGCCACCCAGCCGGCGAGCACCTGGCTCTACGATCGCAAGACGAGGGGGCTGACGAAGCTGTTCGACAGCCGCCCGGAACTGGCCACCGCGCCGCTGGCGCCGATGCACCCGCTGGAGATCAAGTCGCGCGACGGCCTGACCATGGTCAGCTATCTGACGCTTCCGCCCGGCACTGACGCCGATGGCAATGGCCGCCCGGACAAGCCCGTGCCCATGGTGCTGCTGGTGCATGGCGGACCCTGGGGGCGCGACGCCTATGGCTTCAACCCCACCCACCAGTGGCTCGCCAACCGCGGCTATGCGGTGCTGTCCACCAACTTCCGGGCCTCGACCGGCTTCGGCAAGGAATTCGTCAATGCGGGCAACCTGCAGTGGGGCCGCAAGATGCACGACGATCTGCTCGACGCCGTCGACTGGGCCGTAAAGCAAGGCGTGACCTCCGCCGACAAGGTGGCGATCATGGGCGGAAGCTACGGGGGCTATGCGACTCTGGCCGGGATGGCGTTCACTCCCGACACCTTCGCCTGCGGGGTCAGCATCGTCGGCCCGTCCAACCTGCAGACCTTGCTCAACACCATCCCGCCATATTGGGAAGCGGGCAGGGTCCAGTTCCACAAGCGCATGGGTGACCCCACCACCGAAGAGGGGCGCAAGCTGCTTGATGCCGCCTCGCCGCTCTACGCGGCCGGCAACATCAAACGGCCGCTGCTGATCGGCCAAGGGGCCAACGACCCGCGCGTGAAGCAGGCCGAGTCCGACCAGATCGTCGCGGCGATGAAGGCGA
>Ga0247719_1001043_pt1 | contig 12951 bp, 11 predicted proteins | sample 41E_DmetaG_FD_189046 | JGI IMG/M metagenome (GOLD analysis project Ga0247719, IMG submission 189046) | Soil microbial communities from hillslope of Landscape Evolution Observatory, University of Arizona, Oracle, AZ, United States - 4-1-E_D | ecosystem: Engineered > Artificial ecosystem >...
GATCAACACGGGCCACGGAGCAACACGGAGCAACACGGAGCAACACGGGCCACCGATCAACACGGATCAACACGGGCCACGGAGCAACACGGGTCACCGGGCAACATGCGCCACGGAGCAACACTGTGCAACACGGGTCACGGGGCAATGCTGGCCACAGTGCAACACGGGGCAACATGGCCACGAGGGCGACGCGGCACCGCGCAGGGCGGCAGTCGTGACTGGGATGGGCTCTGGCATGATCGACCTTCCGTTGTTCGACGACAGCCACCGCGCGCTCGCGGCGCGGCTCCGGGATGTCATGGCTCGTGTCGAGCCGATCGCCGCGCGCGGCGACGACGGGGAGGTCGATGCGGCTGGACGCGAGGCGATCGCCGTCTGTGCGGAGCTGGGGCTGTGCCGCCTGCTGGTGCCGCGTGAGTTCGGCGGCGAGGGGCTGGACCTGCGGTCCGTCTGCCTCGTGCGCGAGGCGCTGGCCTCCGCCAGCGGGCTCGTCGATGCGGTGTTCGCCGTGCAGGGCCTCGGGAGCTATCCGATTGCGCTGAGCGGCAATGCCGCCGTGGCCTCGCGCTACCTGCCAGATGTCGCGAGCGGCCGCAGGATCTCGGCGTTCGCGCTCACGGAACGGGACGCGGGATCCGACGCGGCGGCGGTGACGACGCGCGCCGTGCGCGATGGAGAGGAGTACGTGCTCGACGGCACGAAGGTGTTCATCTCGAATGCCACGATCGCCTCGTTCGTCACCGTCTTCGCCCGGACCGCAGAGGGGCGGAAGCGCGCCATCAGCGCGTTCGTGGTCGACGCGGATTCATCCGGCCTCTCGATCTCGCGGCGCCAGGCAGTCACGGGGCCACACCCGATCGCGGAGCTGCGATTCGACGGCTGCCGCGTGCCCGTGTCTCACCGTCTGGGCGAAGAAGGGGACGGCATGCGGCTCGCGCTCGGCACGCTCGACTTCTACCGCACGAGCGTCGGCGCCGCGGCGTGCGGAATGGCGGCGCGCGCGCTGGCCGAGTCCCTTCGGCACGTGTGCTCGCGCACGCAGTTCGGCTCGAAGCTCGCGGACTTCCAGTTGACGCAGGCAGCGCTCGCCGGCATGGCGACGGAGCTCGACGCCGCACGCCTGCTCGTCTACCGGGCGGCGTGGGCGAAGGACCAGGGGCAGCCGCGCGTCACGCGCGAGTCGGCGACGGCAAAGCTGTTCGCCACCGAAGCGGCACAGCGGATCGTCGACCGCGCCGTCCAGTTGCACGGCGGCCTCGGCGTCGAACGGGGCACCGTCGTCGAGCGGCTGTACAGAGAGGTGCGTGCGCCGAGAATCTACGAAGGGACGTCCGAGATCCAGAAGCTGGTGATCGCGCGCGAACTGCTCGCGGAACTCCAAACTCCAAACTCCTAACTCCTAACGCCTAACTCCTGACTCCTTCTCTTCATGTGGCATCCTCCGCAGCGCATCCGCCACCAGCCCCGCACGGGGCGGTGGCCTTCGGCTGAGGAGGCCGCGGCCTCGCGCCTGTTCTCGCCGCTCGACGCCGGACGCCTGCAGCTCGCCGACCGGACGTGGGTGCCGGCGATGGTGCCGTGGCGCGCGACGGAGGACGGCTTCGTGACGCCGGACGTCCTCGCCTGGTACGAGCGCTTCGCCGAAGGAGAGCCCGGCGCCATCGTCGTCGAGGCGACCGGCGTCCGCGACATCCCGAGCGGTCCCCTGTTGCGGATCGGGGACGACCGCTTCATCCCAGGCCTGACGACGCTCGTCGAGACGGTGCGGCGGGCGAGCGGCGGACGGACGAAGCTGTTCATCCAGATCATCGACTTCCTTGCGATCCGGCGGCGTCCGCCGCGCGAGCGGTACCTGTTGCAGTTTCTGCGCATCACGCCCGCGCACGTGGATGCACTTTCTGCGTACCGGCTGCTGCCGGATGCGCTCGCGTGCAAAATTCAAGCTCTGACCCCGGAGGACGTGCGGCCGGTGCTGCTGGGATTGGCAGACGACGACCTGCGGCGGGTGCTGACGGCGCGCGAGGTCGAGGCGATGGAGTTCGGACTGCGCGAGCGCGTCACGGACGTCGACCAGCCGCACATCCGCGACCTTCCGCGCACGCTGCCGCCCATCTTCGCCGCCGCGGCGCGGCGCGCCGAGCAGGCCGGCTTCGACGGCGTCGAGCTGCACTACGCGCATGCGTACACGATGGCGTCGTTCCTGTCGGCGAGGAACACGCGCGACGACGGGTACGGAGGTCCGCGCGAACACCGCGTCCGCCTGCCGCTCGAGGTGTTCCGGGCCGTCCGCGACTCGGTGTCGAGCCGCTTCGTCGTCGGCTGCCGCTATCTCAGCGACGACTGCATCGAGGGGGGCAGCACCGTGGACGATGCGGAGTATTTCGGCGTACAGTTCGCGCGGGCCGGGATGGACTTTCTGTCGCTGTCGCGGGGCGGCAAGTTCGAAGACGCGAAGCAGCCGAAGGTGGGCTGGGCGGCCTACCCGTACACGGGCCCCAGCGGCTGGGAGTGCATGCCTACGGTGCTGGCCGACGCGTTCGGGCCCTTCGGCCGCAACATCGCGCCGTCTGCACGGATCCGCGAAGCCATCCGCCGCGAGGGATTCGCAACACCCGTGGTCGTCGCGGGCGGCATCCACGACTTCGAACAGGCGGAGGGGATCCTCGCGTCGGGCGCAGCGGACGTCATCGGCGCGGCGCGGCAGTCGCTTGCGGATCCCGACTGGTATCTCAAGCTCCGGCTCGGGCACGGCGGCGAGATCCGCCGCTGCTCCTACACGAACTACTGCGAGGGGCTCGACCAGATGCACAAGCAGGTGACGTGCAAGCTGTGGGACCGCGAGGCGCTCGACGAGCCGGGTATCGCACTGAGTACCGACGGCAAGCGCCGCCTGCTCGCGCCGCGGTGGGACGGCACCGGTGGCAGCGCCGGATCCGACGCACGGCGCCCGGGGCCGAACCGGGATCAGCCTTCTGGTCCTCCGGAGCGCTGATGCGGATCACGATTCTGGGCGGTGGGCCGGCGGGGCTCTACTTCGCGCTGCTCATGAAGCAGCGCGACGCGTCCCACGCGATCACCGTTGTCGAGCGTGACGGCCCCGGCGACACGTTCGGCTGGGGAATCGTCTTCTCCGACCAGACCTTCGACTACCTCCGCGACAACGACGCCGCGTCGTTCGAGGCGATCACCGCCGCGTGCGAGAAGTGGGACAACGTGGACATCGTGCACCGCGGCGAGCGGATCACCGTCCGCGGCAACCGGTTCTCGGGCATCGCGCGCATCCGCTTTCTGCGGATCCTGCAGGACCGCTGCCGTGAGCTCGGCGTGGACCTGCGGTTCCACACGCCCGTGAACGACGTTTCCGCGCTGCCGCCGGCCGACGTGCTCGTCGGAGCCGACGGGGCGAACAGCTTCGTGCGCCGGGCATACGCGGAGTCGTTCGGTCCGTCGGTCGCGTACGGGCGCAACAAGTACATCTGGCTCGGCACGCCGCACCTGTTCCACGGCCTGACGCTCACGTTCGTGCCGCACGCGACCGGTCTCTATACGGCGCACTCCTACAAGTTCGATCGCCACACGAGCACGTTCATCGTCGAGTGCGGCGAGGAGACGTGGCGCGCGGCGGGGTTCGAGCGGATGAGCGAGCGGCAGACCTGCGCGTTCCTGGAGGACGTCTTCCGCGATGACCTCGCGGGGCAGCCGCTGCTGACGAACGACTTCGTCAAGTGGCTCAACTTCCCGCTCGTCCGCAACGCGCGCTGGCATGCCGGCGACGTGGTGCTGCTCGGAGACGCGCTGCACACGGCGCACTTCTCGATCGGCTCGGGCACCAAACTGGCCGTCGAGGACGCGATCGCGCTGGCGCACGCGCTCGACCGCGAGCCGGAGCCGCGCCGCGCGTTCCCGTTGTTCGAAGAGATGCGCCGGCCGCGGGTCGAGCAGCTCCAGGCGGCGGCCGCCGACAGCCAGCGCTGGTTCGAGAACGCCGCGCAGCATCTGCACCTCTCCCCGCTGGCGTTCGCGGTGGAGGCGATGACCCGCAGCGGGCGGGTGGATCTCGAGAAACTGCGGCAGCGCGACCCCGAGTTCGTCTCGCGCGCGTTGAACGAAAGCCAGGAGGAGCGCGTGGGAGAGGGTAGGGCACTCGAACACAAAGAGGAGGAACGGTGACATCGGCGTACTGGAACCCGAAGAACGAAACGCTGTCACGTGACGAGCTGCGCGCGCTGAAGCACCTGAAGCTGAAGCGCCTCTGCGACTGGGCGTACGCGAAGAGCGCGTTCCACCGCCGGCGCTGGGACGCGGCGAAGTTCCACCCGGACCAGTTGAAGTCGCTCGACGACCTCCAGCGGATCCCGTTCATGACCCGCGCCGAGTGGATGGAGGCGCAGGCCGAGCAGCCGCCGTTCGGACCGCTGCTGACCGTGCCGCAGGACCACGCGATCCGGTACCACACGACGTCGGGCACGACCGGCCGCACGCCGCTGCGCGTGCTCGACGGCACGAAAGACTGGGAGTGGATCGCCGAGATGTGGTGCTACGGCCTCTGGGGCTTCGGCCTGCGGCCGTCCGACACGGTGCTCTTCGCGTTCTCGTACGGCACGTTCATCGGCTTCTGGGGAGCGCACTACGCCTGCGAGAAAATCGGATGCCTCGTGCTCTCGACCGGCAGCGCGACGACCGAGTCGCGCGTGCGCAGCATCATCGACATGGGGGTCACGGTCGTCTGCTCGACGCCCACCTACGCGCTGCGCATGTGGCAGGCGGCCGCCGAGATGGGGATCGACCTGGCGCGCGACAGCAGGGTCGAAAAGGTCATCGTGTCGGGGGAGCCGGCCGGCTCGATTCCCGCCGTGAAGCGCCAGCTCGAAACCGCCTGGGGCGCGAAGGTGGGAGACACGGCCGGCATGACCGAGATCGGCACCATCATGATCTTCGAGTGCTCGCACCAGCCGGGCGGCACGCACATCATCGAGGACCACTTCATCGAGGAGACGCTCGAGTACGAGAGCGATCGGCCCGTGCCCTACGGCGAACGCGCCGAGCGCGTCGTCACCTCGCTCGGACGCGGATTCATTCCGCTCATCCGCTACCGGACGAACGATCTCGTCGTGAAGATCCCGCATACGTCGTGCGGCTGCGGCCGGACGGGCGACCTGTACCAGGGGGGCATCCAGGGGCGGTGGGACGACATGAAGCTCGTGCGCGGCACCAACGTGTATCCCCGCGCGGTGGAGTCGATCGTCCGCGAGTGCGCGGCGGTCGACGAGTTCCAGATCCTGCTGACGCGCGAGGGGGTGACCGACGAGATCTGGGTGCTCGTCGAGCTGAAGCCCGGGCGTGAGGACCACTGGGACACGCTGCGCCAGCGCCTGCACGTCGATCTCGCGGAGGCGCACGAAGGGCTCCGCTTCCGCGTCGAGCTCGCGCCGCCGAACTCCCTGCCGCGGTTCGAGCTGAAGGCGAAGCGGCTGGTCGACAAGCGCCCGGTGGCAGAGTACTGACGCTTGGCAGGAGCCAGGAGCCAGGAGCTGGGAGCTGGAAGCCGGGAGCTCCAGGAGCCAAGAGCTGGAGCGGGAGCTGGGGAGCGGGAAGGAGTGCTGAATGCCTGAGGATCTGCTTGGAAAGCCGATGTCGGAGACGGACGCGCAGTTCGTGCGCCTCTATGGCGAGCTGAAGGCGCTCGCGGCGCGCGAGGACCTGCCGCCGTGCGCGGAGCGGAACGTCAAGAAGGCGCTCGCCTGCCTCTGGCAGGTCGTGAACGACCTCGACCTCGAATTCGAGCAGCTCTACGAGGTGGGCGTGTAGCGACAACTCCGAACTCCAAACTCCAAACTCCAAACGCCAAACGCCAAACGCCAAACGCCAAACGCCAAACTGCAAACTCCAACACTGCAAACTCCAAATTCCAAACCTCAAAGCGCTGAACCGATCCACTGGCTTTCGAGGTTCCCGGGCGTCTGGCGTTGCGCGTTTTGGAGTTTGGAATTCCGGCGGCAGGGCGGGCGTTTGACGTTGGGAGTTTGAAGTTTGGAGTTTGAATTTGAAGTTTGGAGTTTGGCGTTTGAAGTTCGGCGCTTGGCGTGTCTACAGAACAGCCGTGGCCTCGATCTCCACCTTCGCCCCCGGTTCGAGGAGCGACTTCACCTCCACGAGCGTCATTGCGGGGTAGTGGCGCCCCATCCGTGCGCGGTATTTTTCGCCGATCGCGCGCTGCGCGTCGATGTACTCCCGCTTGTCGATCACGTAGATCGTCAGCCGGCCGATCGATTCGGGCGTTCCCCCCGCGTCGGCGACCACGGTGAGGATGTTCGCCAGCGCCTGGTCGAACTGCGCGGCGAAATCGTCGCTGACGATCTCGGCGTGCTCGTTCCAGCCCACCTGCCCGGCGACGAAGAGCACGCGCCCCTCGCCGATGATGCCGTGGCTGTAGCCGCGCGGCGGCGCGAGGCCCCCGGGGTTCACGATCTTCATCAGTCGCCCTCACCCTCCGGCGCAGGCGGGCGCGAGTCGTCGATGCGGGTCGATTCCATGCGCGCGCTGAGTATATCGTCCAACGGGTACACGGCTCTCGCGTATACTCCACCGCACCGACACGCACCGTTCCGCACCCGACGCGAGGGAGTTCCATGATCCTGAATCCGGTCGTCGCGCTGCTCGCCGCGCTGGCGGCGCTCACGCTCCTGTTCGCCACGTACTGGATCCGCGCCCTGCAGGCGGCCCGCGCCTGGGCGTGGCCGACAGGCGTCCAGAGCGGCATCGGCGCCCTCACCAACTTCTTCGACACGCTCGGCATCGGCTCGTTCGCGCCGACGACGGCGCTCTGGCGCGCGACGAAGACCGTGCCGGATCGCATCATTCCTGGCACGCTGAACGTAGGACACACGGTGCCGGTGATCGCCCAGGCGTTCATCTTCACCGCGATCATCGCGGTCGACGCCCTCACGCTGTTCGCGATGATCGGCGCGGCTGTCGTGGGCGCCTGGTTCGGCGCGGGCGTGGTCGCGAAGCTGCCGCGGCGGCGCGTGCAGATCGGCATGGGCTTCGCGCTGCTCGCGGCGGCGACGCTGATGCTGATGACACAGCTTCAGCTCGTGCCCGGCGGCGGCGAGGCGCTCGGCGTGGAGGGGGGACGGCTGATCGTCGCCGTCGCGGGGAACATGCTGCTCGGCGCGCTGATGACCCTCGGCATCGGCATGTACGCCCCGTGCATGATCCTGGTGAGCCTGCTCGGGATGAGCCCGCGCGCGGCCTTCCCGATCATGATGGGATCCTGCGCCTTCCTTCAGCCGGTCGGCAGCATCCGCTTCATCCGCGAAGGCAGTTACAGCGCCCGCGCCGCGCTCGGGCTCACGCTTGGCGGCCTGCCCGCGGTGCTCGTCGCGGCGTACGTCGTGCGGGAACTGCCGCTCTACGCCGTTCGCTGGCTGGTGATCGTGGCGGTGGTGTACACCGCCGTCAGCATGCTGTGGGCCGCCCTGAAGGAGCGGCACCCTGAGCCGGCGGCGGCGTCCTCACCGGCCGTCGCCGGCCCGGCGGCCTGAGGCTCGCGGCACTCGCGCCTTCATCACAGGAAGGCTGCGGACGGGATCAGTCGGGCGGCGGGTACAGGCGGTCGAACTCCGCATCGCCGTGGAGAACCGCCAGGTCCGGATCCCGCCGCGCCCAGCTCGGATCCTTGAAGCCGGCGTTCCAGGCCTTGCGCAGCGCCTCCAGGCACTCGGACTTGCGCCCGAGCTGCCCGAACACGCACGCGACGTTGTACATCACCGTCGCCTCGTCGGGCCTGAGCGCCATCGCCAGGTGCGCCTCGCGCATCGCATCCTCGACGCGGTTCAGATTCGCGTAGTCGGTTGCCAGCAGGGTACGGCCCCGCGCGTCCTCGGGCACCTTCTTGAGGTGCATCTCCAGCACCTGAATGCGCTGCAGCACGCAGTTCCGCACCGCCTCCTTCTTCTCGAGCGCACCGAACGCATTGATGATCGGCACGTAGATGTTGTAGTCCTCGCCGGCCGCCACCACGGCCGCCTCCGCCATGTCGGCGATCTCCTGGTATTTGCCCGCGGCGAACAGCGCGCGGCCGAGCAGGTAGTAGCCCCCCTCGACGTCCGGCTTGCGATCGATCGCCTGGCGTACCCGCTGAATGGCCTCGTCGTACTTCGCCTCGGCGTAGAGGATCCAGGCTTCCGCCACGAGGATCTCAGGCCCCGCCTTGCCGAGCATGCTCGCGCGCTGGCTCGCCGTCTTGGCCCGCTCGATCCAGGCCGGCGTGCGCTCGAAGTGCTGGTGGTACTGCGCGCTCGCGTTCGCGATGGCCGCATAGGCCATGGCGAACGACGGATCGAGCGCGACGGCATTCTCGAACATCTGGAGCGCGAACTCGGAATCCTGTCGCGTCATGCGGCGCGCGTAGCTCTTCCCCCGCAGGTACAGGTCGTACGCCTGCAGGTTCTCGGTGGGCTTCGAGGCGAGCGCTTCCTGCTCCTGCGGCGACAGCGTGATGCGCAGCGCCTGGGCGATCTTCCGGGCGATCTCGTCCTGGACTTCGAACACGTCGGCCATCTCGCGGTCGTACCGCTCGGACCAGGCGAGCGAGTCGGTCTGCGTGTCGACGAGCTGCGCGGTGATGCGCAGCCGCTGCCCCGCGCGGCGGATGCTGCCGGCGAGCACGAAGGCCGCCTTCAGCTGCTGCCCGACCTGCGTCGCCGTGACCGACTTGTCGCGGTAGGGCAGCACGGTGGGCCGCGACAGGATCTTGAGGCCGCGGATCTTCGACAGCTCCGTGATGATGTCCTCGGTGACGCCGTCGCGGAGGTACTCGTCCTCCTTGACCCCCGACAGGTTCTCGAAATACAGCACCGCGACCGACCGGTCGGGCGCCTTCGGCAGACCACCGGGGCGCGAATCGGTCACATCCGCCGCCCGTCGTCCGCCCGAGTCGAGGTCCCGCTTGAGCCGCATCAGGTCCGTCTTCAGGTCCGTGGCGGTCTGGTAGCGCAGGCTGCGGTCCTTCTCGAGCGCCTTGCCCATGATGCGATTCAGGTCGGCCGGCAACGCCGCGTTCACCTGCGTCAGCGGCAGTGGCTCGCGGTTCAGAATCGCCTCGAAGACGATGGCGGAGGTCTCGCCCTGGAAGGGCAGCACGCCGGCTGCCATCTGGTACAGCACGGTCCCGAGCGAGAACAGGTCCGTGCGGCTGTCGGTGACCTGCCCCCGCGCCTGTTCGGGTGACATGTACGAGACGGTCCCCATCGCGGTGCCGACCGTCGTGAGGTCACCGGGATGCGCGATGGTCGCGACGTCGACGGCCAGCGCGCCGGCGAGCGCACGCTCGATCTTCGCGAGGCCGAAATCGAGCACCTTCACCTGACCGCGCGGGTTGACGAACAGGTTGGCGGGCTTCAGGTCGCGGTGCACGATTCCCTTGGCGTGCGCCGACTCGAGCGCGTCGGCCACCTGAATGCCGATGTCGACGAGCGCCCCCACCGCCAGCGGCCCCGAACGGAGGCGTTCGGCCAGCGTTTCGCCTTCGAGCAGTTCCATGGCGATGAAATGCTGCCCCTCGTGGTGGTCGATCTCGTACACCGTGCAGATGCCCGGATGGTTGAGCGACGAAGCGGCGCGAGCCTCGCGCTGGAAGCGTTCGAGCGAGGCCGCGTCCTGCGCGGTTTCGATCGGCAGGAACTTCAGAGCCACGTGGCGGCCCAGCTTCGTGTCCTCCGCCTCGTACACGACACCCATCCCTCCACTACCGAGCTTCGACAGGATGCGGTAGTGGGAGACGGTCTGGCCGATCATCATGGATCCTCCGGGACGACACGTCGCGTGCGCACGACGTGCGGGCGGGTAAGTATAGGCCACCGCGGATGCGCCGCGTTCTACGCGACGTCGAGCAGGACCTTCAGCACGCCGCGCTCGCCCGCACGGCCGATCGCCGCGACGCCGTCCGACAGATCGAAGCGGCCCGCGACGAGCGGCCGCACGTGCACCGTTCCCGCGGCGAGCGCCCCGAGGGCGCGGTCGAACGGACCGCACCGGGAGCCCACGATCGTCACCTCATCGACCACCACCGGCGCGAGCGACAGCGTCTGTGTTCCGGCGATCGTCGTCTTCAGGACGATCGTGCCGCGCGGCCGCACGAGCTCGAGCGCCGCCGGCAGCCCCGAGTCGGATCCGGTGCAGTCGACAACGATGTCCGCCTCGCCGCGCGGCGGCGGGTCGTCGATCGTGCGGGTACGGATGCCCATCGACTCCAGCATCGCGAGCTTCCCGCGGTGCTTCCCGACGGCCGTCACCTCAGCGCCGGCGCGCGCGAGCACCTGCGCGCACAGATTGCCGAGGCGTCCGTCGCCGAGGATCACGATGCTGTCGCCGGGCGCGATCGTGAGCTGCGCTGGAATCTGGAACGCCGCCGCGAGCGGCTCGGTGAACACCGCGGCATCCGTGTCGACCGGGTCGGGCACGAGGTGGAGATTCCGCTCCGGCAGCGCGATCAGTTCGGCGAACGCGCCGTCGCGGTTCACGATGCCCACGACGGTGCGGTGCGGGCAGTGCCCGGGGCGCCCGGCCAGGCACGTGCCGCAGGTCCAGCAACTGCAGTTGATCTCGCCGACGACGCGGCGCCCCTCGAACCGGCCGCCGAGCGCAATGCCGACGAACTCGTGTCCGAGCACACCGCGGAAGCCGTGGTAGCCGCGGATCAACTGCAGGTCGGTCTCGCAGATGCCCGCCCGCAGGACGCGGACGAGCACCTCCCCCTCGCCAGGAACCGGCTCGGCACGCCTTGTGTCGAGCGACACCCCCGCGTCGCCGAGGACGAGCGCCCGCATCGCGCCGAGGCTCAGACGGCGGCCGCGACTGGCGGCGGGGCCGGCGCCGGCTGGCGCATCGGCTGCCGCTGCCAGTACGTGAGCGATCGCCACACCCACTCGAACGGGCCGAAGCGGAAGTACGTCAGCCAGACCTTGCTCGTCACGAGCTGGAACAGCCACACGCCGGCGACGACGTAGTACAGCTCGTACCGTTCGAGCCGCGCGAAGAGCCCGAAGCCGTACCCGTAGAAGATGGTGGTGCAGATGATGCTGGTCATCAGGTAGTTCGTGAACGCCATCTGCCCGACGGCGGCGAGCCGCGAGGTGAGCCAGCGCAGCGCGCCCGCCTGGCAGATCAGCAGCAGCACCGACGCATGCGCGAGCGCCACCGGCACGCGCGCAAGGCCGTGGAGCGCCCATCCCTGGTGCAGGGCGACGACGTCGAAGTTGCCCTGCCAGATCCAGGAGGCCGCCAGCGCACTCGCCGGCAGACCCACGAGGTAACCGACGGCGGCGATCTTCACGTAGGCCGCACGCGAGAGGGCTGCCGAGAAGAACCCGAGCTTCATCAGCGCCATGCCGAGCAGCATCATCCCGAGTACGTCGAAGATCCCCTCGCCGTAGAGATACTTCATGTGCATGAATCGGGTCTGGCCGGCGCGGAGCCCCAGGACCGACCCGAAGCCGCCGCGCGCGGCATCGATCTCGCGCTGCAGACTCTCGGCATCCGGGCGGAAGAACGCCTGGAGCTTCTGCCACTGCTCGACGGCCTGCTTCTGCTCGTAGGTCAGCGTCGTGCCGGCGTCCGCCTGCGCCTGGAACCCGGCCGCGGCGGTCCGCAGCTGGCCGATGCCGAAGGCGGCGCCGGCATTCAGCAGCGCGACGACGAGGAGCGCGCAAACCCCGCCGATGACCAGCGCGCGCGGACGCAGCTTGCGGAACGGGTAGAGCATCAGCCCCGCCAGCGCGTAGAAGACCAGGATGTCTCCCGACCAGATCAGGTACGCGTGCAGAAAACCGAACAGCAGCAGCCAGAGCATGCGGCGGTAATAGATGTCGGCGATGTCGGCCGCGAGGCCCCGTTCGGCGGCGCGCGCCGTGAGGATGATGACGCCGGCGCCGAACAGCATCGAGAAGAGGCCGCGCATCTTCCCGTCGGCGAGCACTTGGTTGACGGCCCACGTCCAGCGGTTCGCGTCCTGCGCCTCGCCGACCAGCGTGGGATCCATGTAGGCCATGAACGGCAGGCCGAAACCGCAGATGTTGAGCAGCAGGATCCCGAGCAGCGCGAACCCGCGCACCGCGTCGATGCTCGAGATCCGCTCGCCGGGCGCAGTTGGAGCAGGGCCAGCCAGTTCGCCGGCGTACGGGGCAGCAGTCATTCCTATCCCTCCAGGTGGGGCGCAATGGTAGCAGGATTCTCCGGGTTCCAGAGGGTTCTTCGGGGTTCTGGGTTCCAGGGGGTTCCAGGGGGTTCCAGGGGGTTCGGGGTTCTGGGTTCTGGGTTCTGGGTTCTAGGTTCTGGGCTCCTGGCGATCCGCTGGGAGCTTTCCGGCGCAGCTTTCGAGGTACAGCAGGTACGGGACGATCGCCTTCAGGACGCGGCAGGACAGGCGCCAGGCTCGGCTGAATTGTTCCGGGTGCCAGTACCGTTTCGTACGTCCCTCCTGCAGGTAGTTGCGTGTCTCGAGCAGCGACGCCTTGGCGACCCGCACGAAGGCGGCATTCTCTTTTGGAAAATACCGGCCGAACCCCTCGGCGACGTTCGCCGGCACGCTGGCGCTCGACGTCTCGATCTGCCGGCAGAAGCGCCTGTTGGATCGCACCGGTGCCTGCCGGATCATGTCGTGTACGAGGTCCCGCAGCTCGCAGGCGCGCTGCCAGACGATCAGGTCTTCGATGCGCTGTGCCGGTTCCATGCCTCGAAGTACTGCCGGTGCGATGCCAGCAGGTGCCCCCGTGAAATCCCGCACGAAACGCGCGGATCCAATCACAGGGCGCGCAGATCCTTCAGCAGGCGGCACCCACGAGGTTCGCAGATTCTGCTCACCACCGTTCGCACCAGAACCCAGAACCCAGAACCCAGAACCCAGAACCCAGAACCCAGAACCCAGAACCCCCTGGAACCCCCTGGAAC
>Ga0247719_1001046_pt1 | contig 12899 bp, 10 predicted proteins | sample 41E_DmetaG_FD_189046 | JGI IMG/M metagenome (GOLD analysis project Ga0247719, IMG submission 189046) | Soil microbial communities from hillslope of Landscape Evolution Observatory, University of Arizona, Oracle, AZ, United States - 4-1-E_D | ecosystem: Engineered > Artificial ecosystem >...
GATCACGCCCAGTACACGACCACGCCGGGCGGCATGTTCTGGTGCACGACCCAGGTGGAGATCGACCGGGTCGCGGGCGCCGAGGCCGTCACCATCGGCACCCGCCACGACTTCGCCCGGTACTTCCGCGGGCACGACACCGCCCTCCGGGCCCGCTCCCGTTGTCCAGACTCCGAGTGCTGCGTCCACCCGCCCGCCGTGTCGGTCGCCCGCTGGCAGGGCAAGGCCTGGCCCTCCGTACGCGTTCAGAGCTACGTACTGGCTGCCCTGCCCGCCGGCACCTTCCCGGGAGCGGATTTGAGCGAGGTCTACGACTTCCTCGACGCCCACGCGCCCGAGGCCGGCCCCCTCCCGCCACCGGCCAGCCCGGGCCAGGCCGGACGCGAGCGGACCGTGGCCACATTCGACCTGTAGCGAACCTGATCGGGCAGGAAGGGCGCGCGTCCTACGGCGTGTTCTCGGTGAGGTCGAGGACGCAGTTGGTCTCGCCGTACTCGTTCGGCTCGTAGCCGTGGGCGTCGGCGTCGTTGAACCAGCGGTCGCCGTCGCCGACGTAGCGGAACGCGTAGCGGCGCCCGGCCTCGACGGTGACCGACGCGACCCGCTCGTCGCCGCGCTTGCGGAACCGGGTCTCGACCGGGTCCCACCCGTTGAAGTCCCCGGCGACGGCCAGCGCCCGCTCACTCGAGTCGGCGGGGAGCACGAAGCTCACGCGCACTTCCTGGCTGCCCTTCCTGCGGCTGCAACGGATCATCTACCTGGCTCCTTCCTCGGGCGTCACCAGCGGGCCTCCCGTCAGAGTTCGTACACCTCGCGCGTCCGCACGTCCGCACGTCGGCACCACGGTAGAGGCCGTTTCGGGACGAGGTAGGGATGGCGGACGAGCGGCCGCGTGCAGGCGCGGGCGGGCGCCCCTGACCGGCCGGCCAGTTCGAGCCGTCTCGCCCCGCCCCCCGGCGGGAGGGGAGCCGCGCCGTCAGGCCGCGGTCATGAGTCTTCGCGCCTCACCGCGTCCCGCAGGCGGTCGGCCACGGCGGCGGCCCCGCCCGCCACCTTGGCCCCGATCCCCGAGCGGGGGGCGTGGGGGTGAGGGTGGGTCGGAGCCCGGCCCTTGGCCGATTCGAGCTTCTCCCCGAGGTCGGCCAGCTCGGCCGGGCTCATGGCGCTCTGCAGCTGCGGGAAGATCTCGCTCTCCTCCTCCTGCACGTGCTCCTGCACGTCGGAGATCAGCTGCCGCAGCAGCCCGTCCCGCTGCCCGGCGTCGTCGGCCCTCTCGATGTCCGAGAGCAGGGCCGCCACCTCCTCGTGGTCGTCGAGGGAGTGCTCGGCCATGGCGTCGCCGTCGGCCGAGATGTGCTGGCGGACCGCGGGGTAGAGCAGCTCCCTTTCGATGGCGTCGTGGATGGACAGCTCGCGGACGATCTGCTCCACCACGTCGTCCTTGCCGGCCGAACCGGCCTGCACCTGCTGGAACAGGGCCTCGACCGTGCGGTGGTCGGCGGTCAGGACCTGGATGGCGTCTCTGGGCATGTTCACCTCGTGTGCTCCGTGACCCTCCCCCGCTGAGCCATACCCGCCCGGGCGCGAGACGTACCGCCTGGCCAGCAGCAGCGCTGACCGGCGCCTCCCTACGGCGAGGACGCCGCGACGTGACGATCAGGTGACAAGCGGCGAAGAGCAAGCCGGCGCGCCCGGCGCCCGGGTAGGTGCCGGTGGATGCTCAGTCTCGGCTCCCCATCGGACGCGCCGCCCGGGCGTGTCCTCACCGTCGCCGCGTTAACCAGCGCCATCGTGCCCGTCACGGTGATGTCCGTGCTGGCCGTCGCCCTGTTCGCCGGCCAGGCGGTCCCCTTGTCGCCTGACCTGCGTTATGCCGGGTCCCAGATCACCCGCATCTACGCCGCCGACGGCACCCAGATCGCCGCCCTGCGCGCCTTCGAGACGTACATCCCCGTCGAGGCCGGCGACCTCCCCGACGCGCTGAAGGAGGCGGTGGTGGCGATCGAGGACCAGCGCTTCTACGAGCACGGGGGGGTAGACGCCCGGGCCGTCGCCCGGGCCGCCTGGGCCAACCTGAACCACGGCCGGGTCGTCCAGGGTGGGTCGACCCTCACCCAGCAGTACGTGAAGCAGGCCTACTTCCGCGGCCGCGAGCGGACGCTCATAACCAAGCTCGACGAGGCGGTGCACGCCTACCGGCTCGAGCGCGAGCTGTCCAAGGACGAGATCCTGCACCGGTACCTCTCCACGGTGTACTTCGGCGGCGGCGCCTACGGGGTCGGAGCGGCGGCTGACACCTACTTCCGCAAGACGGCGTCGGAGCTGACCCTGTCCGAGTCGGCGCTGCTGGCCGGGATGGTGGTGGCCCCCACCGCCCTCGACCCCCGGTCGAGCCCGGAGGCGGCCGAGGCGCGGCGCCGGCTCGTGCTCGACCGCATGCACGAGCAGGGCCGCATCCAGGCGGCGGACTACGAGGCCGCCCTGGCCGCCCGCATCTCTCCCGCCGCTGACGCGGACGGTAGCGACCGCCCGGTCACGGTCATCCACCCGCCCCGGCAGGACCAGGGGCGGTACGCCTACTTCGTCGACTACGTGCGCCGGTACCTGGTGGCCCGTTACGGAGAGGACGCGGTGATAGGCGGCGGGCTCCGGGTGGAGACCAGCCTCGACCGCGACCTGCAGGCTCTGGCCGAGCAGTCGGTCCGCGAAGCGCTGGAAGGCACGCCCGCCTCGGTGGGCATGGCCCTGGTAGCGGTGGAGCCGAGCACGGGCCTGGTGCGGGCCCTGGTCGGCGGGCGGGACTTCAACCGCTCCCAGGTCAACCTGGCCCTCGGGCGCTGCCCCGAGCGCGACGCCGCCGACCCGGGGCCGGCGTGCCTCGAAGGCGGCGGGTCGGGACGCCAGCCCGGATCGGCGTTCAAGACCTTCGTCCTGGCCCGGGCGCTCGAGAGCGGCATGAGCCCGAACCGCACGTACCGGGCGCCCGCCACCTACACGTTCCCCGGCTGCCGGGGCGCGGGGTGCTCGGTGCGCAACGCCGGGGGCGGCGGCTACGGCAGGATGACGCTGCGGGAGGCGACGGCCAGCTCGGTCAACACCGTGTTCGCCCAGCTCATCAGGGACGTGGGCGTGCAGGGCACCGCCGATCTCGCCCGCCGGATGGGCCTGACGAGCATCGACCCGGGCGGCAGGGCCCCTGACGGCTCGCCGTACGGCCCCAGCCTGGCCCTGGGGGCGGCCGAGGTGTCACCGCTCGACATGGCCTCCGCCTACGGGGTGCTGGCCAACGGCGGCCGCCGGGTCCCGCCGTCGCCGGTGACGAGGGTGCTCAGGGCCGACGGCGCGGTGCTGGAGGACAACATCGGCCGGGCCGGCAGCCGGGTGCTGGCCGCCCCCGTGGCCCAGCAGGTCACGTCCGTGCTGCAGGACACGGTGCGTTACGGGACGGGGACGGCCGCCCGCATCCAGCACCCGGGCGTGGCCGGCAAGACGGGGACGTCCGAGAACCACAGCGACGCCTGGTTCGTGGGGTACACGTCCAGCCTCTCCACCGCCGTCTGGATGGGCCACGTAGACAGCCAGCGCCCCCTCGCCGGCATCAACGGGTACAGCCGTGTCTTCGGCGGCACGATCCCGGCCCAGACATGGGGCGCGTTCATGGGGCCGGCGCTGGCCGGCGCGGCCGGCACCTAGCAGCACACGGCCCAGCGGCTCTCGGCACGGCGGCTATCCGCCAGGCGGCTATCGGCCCGGCGCGCCAGTTGGCGGGGGCGGCTCAGGGAAAGGCTTCCGGCGGCCCGAGCTGCAGGCTGTACTGAACGACCGGCCGCTCGGCCGCGGGACCACCCTCGTCCTCGAGGGTGGGGGCGAGCGCCGCCGTGACCTGGAGGTGGCTGTTGCCTCTCGCCCAGCGGGCCCGCAGGGCGTCCTCGCCCATGACCTCCACCTCGCTCAGCGGCTGCCAGTCGCCGAACAGTTCGGTGGTGTAGTAACCGACGATGTCCTCGGGCGTCGTGCCCCGGACCCTGAAGCTCTGGGCCACCACGCCGGCGGTGTCGAGGGCCGGCCCCAGCTCGAGCGAGCGGGGGTAGCGGGGCAGCCCGTCGAAGTGGCCGCCGCGGAAGACGGGGGCGTCGGGCACGGGCTGGGCGTCGGGCGTGGTCGTGCCGGTGTCCCCGCACGCCCCGGCCAGCACGGCCACGGCGAGCGAGGAGGCGGCGAGCCACCGGGTCGAGGTCGGCATCGGCAGTTGCCCCTACCCCCGGGGCGGCCGCTCGTACCCTCCGCTGGCTAGGGTCAGGGTTGAACACCCCTCGCGATGACCTCCGTGACCGCGTACCTCCGGCGCCTGGGCGAACGGCCCGCGCTCGCCCGGGCGAGCCGCTTCGGCGGCCGGCTGAGGGACGGGTGGACGAACGACAACGCCGGCGGGTTGGCGGCCGAGGTGGCGTTCTTCGCGCTGCTCAGCGTCTTCCCCGGCCTCCTCGCCGTGGTCGCGGCGGTCGGCTGGCTCGACGGGCTCTTCGGCGGCGACCTGGTCACCAGGGCCGAGGAGCGCATCCTCGAAGTGCTGCAGACGTTCCTGACCGACAGGGCCGACGGCACGGTGGAGGCGGTCGAGCAGCTGTTCAGCGAAGGCAGCGGCGGCGTCTTCACCGTGGGCGTGATCGCCGCCCTGTGGTCGGCGTCGAGGGGCACCGCCGCCATCCTGCGGGCGGTGGCGGCGATCTACGACACCCGGGACGAGCGTTCGTGGCTGCGGCGGCGCCTGCTCGCCCTGGCGCTGGCGGTGGGCAGCATGTTCGTCATGGCCCTCACCCTGGCCATGCTCGTGCTCGGCCCTCTGCTGGGTGCAGGCCGGGCGGCGGCGGAAGCGCTCGGCGTGGCCGAGCTCTACGGCCGCCTGTGGGAGTGGATGGGGATCCCCGTGGCTCTGGCGATCCTCATGGGCTGGGCCGTGGTCATCCTCCACGCCGCGCCCCACGACCACCAGGGTTGGCGCCACCACGTGGTGGGGGCGGCGGTCGCCGGCACGGGGTGGCTGGTCGGGTCGCTCGGGTTCCGCGCCTACCTGGCGGTCTTCGGCGGCAATGCCGTCTTCGGCGTCCTCGGCGGAGCGCTCGTCGTGCTGCTGTGGCTCTACGTGCTGAGCCTGGCCCTGATGGCGGGGGCGGAGGTGAACGCCGTCCTCGACCATCCCGGCCGGGCGCCGGAGCCGGCGGCCCCCATGGCCGAACCGGCGGCGGAGCCGGTCGCCGCCCGCCCGGTCGGCGCGGCCGAGCTGGAGAGGGCCGGAGAGGCTGTACCGCACGGGCGGCCGGGCCGCCGGAGCGCCCAGAAGGAGGGCACGTGAGCGAATGGTTCGGGACGTCGTGGCGCACCGTGGGCTTCATCATCGTCTCGACGGCGGCGATCTACGCGTCCGTGCTGGCGGGCGTGCGGCTCGCGGGCCGGCGTACTCTCGCCCAGCTGTCGGCCTTCGACGCGGTGGTGACCATCGCCTTGGGGTCCATGCTCGCCACGACCGCGCTGTCGCCCTCACCCAGCTACGGGGAGGGGCTCACGGCGGTGGTCACCCTCCTCACGCTCCAGGTTCTCGTCGGTGCGCTCAGGCGGCGCTTTCCCTCTCTGCGCCGCCTGACCGACTTCGACCCCGTGCCGCTGATCGAGGGCGGCGCCCGCCGCCGCCAGGAGGGCGTCCTCGGGCCGCACCTGACCGACGAGGAGCTGAGAAGCGCCCTGCGGGCCAAGGGCTACTTCGACATCTCAGCTGTCCGCGACTGCATCCTCGAGCCGACCGGCGAGGTGTCGGCCCGAGGGCCGGCTGCCCCCTGAGGTGGACGGCGGCCCCGGTCGAAGCCGTAGTTGCCTCGGGGGCTGCGCCCCCGACCGCACGGCTTCGCCGTGCTCCCCCATCCCCGCCCGGCTCGCTGGCGCTCGCGCGGTCGGAGGCGCTTGCCAGCGGCAACAGGTTGTCGATCCGGTCCAGGCAAGCGCCTAGTTGCCTCGGGGGCTGCGCCCCCGAGGCACGGCTGCGCCGTGCTCCCCCATCCCCGCCCGGCTCGCTGGCGCTCGCGCGGTCGGGCGGCGCTTGCCAGCGGCAACAGGTTGTCGATCCGGTCCAGGCAAGCGCCTAGCGAGGTGACCCCGCTCGGACACGTGGGCAGACCACTCTTGTAGCGATGCTCCCCCTCCCCCTCCCCGAACCCTCGAGCGTGCCCGAGCCGGGACCCGGCGGCCGCCGGAGCGGGGTGGCGCGCCTCGAACGGGCCGGGTCGGTGGCGCTTCACCTGCTGATCCTGGCGGCGGCGACATGGGTCGCCGTGCTGGTGCTGGCCCGGCTGCGCCTCGTGGTGCTCCCCCTGCTGCTGGCGCTGGCCATCGCCACCGTGCTGGCCCCCGCCGTGGCCAGGCTGCGGTCCGCCGGCCTCCGCCCCGCGCTGGCCACCACCCTGGTGCTGGGGATGGCCCTCGGCCTGTTCGCGGGCGCCGGCTTCGCCGTCGTGCCCCCGATCGCGGCCCAGATGGGCGATGTGGGCGAGCAGGCCCAAGCGGGGCTGGAGCAGGCCGAGCGCTGGCTGGCCAACCGTTTCGAGGCGTGGCCGGAGGACCTGAGCCTGGCCGACGAGATCTCGGCCTGGGCCGATCGCAACAGCGCCGCCATCACCCAGGGGGTGGCCAGCGGCGCCCTCATCCTGCTCGAGGTCCTGGCCGGGCTGGTCCTCGCCGTGGTCGTCCTCTTCTTCCTGCTGAAAGACGGTGAGCGGCTGAGTGCCAAGGCGCTGGAGCTGGCGCCGGCCGAGCGCCGGCCGAAGCTGTCCGCCGTGGCCCGGCGGTCGTGGCAGACGCTGGGCGGCTACGTGCGGGGAGCGGCGATCAACGGCATGGTGGAGGCGGTGATGGTGGCCATCGCCCTCGCCCTCCTCGGCATCCCGCTCGTACTGCCGCTGGCCGCCCTCACCTTCTTCGCCGGCTTCCTGCCCGTGGTGGGCGCGGTGGTGGTCGGCACCATCGCCGCCCTGATCGCCCTCGTGGCCGGAGGCGTGGGCGACGCCCTCCTCGTGTCGGGGGTGTTCACGCTCGTCCAGCAGGTCCAGAACAACCTCCTCGAACCGCTCATCCTGGGCCGGTCGGTGCGCCTGCACCCGCTGGCCGTCCTGCTGTCGATCACCGCCGGCGCGGTGGTCGCCGGCATCATCGGCGCCCTCCTGGCGGTGCCGGTGGTGGCGGTGGCCGTGAGCGCGCTCAGCGAGGCCCGCAACCCGGAGCCGGCCGTCCCCGCCGAGGAGGGCTGAGCCGGCGAGCCGGCGAACGGTCCAGCCAGCGCAGGTGGTACCCGGCCGACCTTTTCGGGTTCGCCCGCCGTGGGGTTACGGCCCGGAGTCGCCCGCCGGGGCGGCCACAGCGGGGGCCGGCCCCATCATCGAGGCGAGGTTGGCCGGGTCGAAGAACACCGCCGGAGACAGCGTGCCGGCCACCACGCTCACGAACCCGTCCATGGCCGCCTGGTTCCCGGCCATGGCGCCGATCAGCTCCTGCATCTCGGGCGGGGGCGGTTCCAGCGTCGCCAGCTGGGTGGTGAAGTCGTAGATCGGCAGGGCGTGGGCGTCACGGGCCTGCTGGTAGGCGGCCATCGCCTGGGCGAACGGCCGCCGGCCGGCGAAGGCGTCGTCGAGGGCGCCGGCGCACCACTCGGCGCTGCGGAAGGCGTCCGAGATGCCCTGGGCCGTCACCGGGTCCTTGGTGTAGGCAGCGTCGCCGACGAGGGCCCATCCCGGCCCGAACGGGGTGCGGAAGAAGTTGGGCACGCCTCCGCCCACGAACCGCTCCTCCCGCGTGGCGGCCCGCACCCGCTCGGCCAGCTCCGGCGCCCGGTCGAGGGCGGCCCAGTAGCTGGCCTCCACGTCGGCCCGGAAGGCACCGGCCTGGGCGAAGGGGCAGCCGACCAGCACCAGGGTGAGGCCGTCGTGGGTCGGGATGGCGGCCATCCCCCGGTCGCCTCGGAGGAAGGTGGCGAACGCGCCGATCGGGAGCCCGCTCCAGAACGTGTAGAAGGCATGCTCCAGAACCGGCTTCTGGTGGTACTGCTCGGCCCCCACGGCCCGGGCCACCCGGGAGTTCCAGCCGTCAGCCCCCACCACCACCCGGGCCCGCTCCACCACCGACCGGCCGCCGTCGCCGTGGCCCCGGATGCCGGTGACCACCCCGTCGTCGGCCACCACCTCCTCCACCGTGAACCGCTCCCGCACCTCCACCCCGGCGGCGGCCGCCGCGTCCACCAGCAGCTTGTCGAGCACCGTGCGGCGGGGGGCGTAGGCGTCGCCTACCCCGTCGTGGGGGTGCGGCCGTCCCGAGATCACCACGGGGCCGAAGTCGAACGAGTACGGCCCCACCACCGGGCAGCCCGTGGACACGAGGTCGTCGAGCAGGCCCCACCGCCGCAGGGCGGCCACGCCGGGGGCGTGGATCACCAACGTAGACATTGTGTCGCTCGGGAACGAGGCCCGGTCGACGAGCAGCACCCGGTAGCCCTGGCGGGCCAGCAGCATGGCCGTGGGCGAGCCCGCGCAGCGGGCGCCGACCACGATGGCGTCGTAGGTCATGGCCGAGCTCCCTCCGTACCGCCCGCCGGCGGGGCGGGCTCGATGTTGGCGTTCATCCGGAAGACGTTGTCGGGGTCGAACCTGCGCTTCAGGGCCCGCAGGCGCTCCAGGCGGGGGCCGTAGGCGTAGGCGACGCCTGCCTGGCCCTCGTCCGATACGAAGTTGGCGTAGACCCCGTCGCCGTGGGGGCGCAGCGCCTCCCAGGCCTCACGGACCCAGGCGCGGTGGCGGTCGGGGTCGCCGTCGGTCGGTGGCCAGGCGGCGGTGATGTTCACCTCGAAGCCGGGCTCGCGCGCCGCCACCGCGGTGGCCTCGGGCGGCACCCGGCTCACCGCCCCACCGATCGCCCACCCGTTGATCTGGCAGAAGGGGCTCGTCATGGCGCCCATGCGGGCCACGCAGGTAGCCACCACCTCGTCACTAAGGTCGCGCACCCGGTGCGCCTTCCAGTAGTAGTGGCGGCCGTGGGGCGCGCCCCCGTCGAGCATCGACTGGAGGGCCACGTAGGGGGCGGGGCGGACGGCGTCGGCGATAGGCGAGCCGACGGCCCGGAGGGGAGCGAGGGCTGGCCCCGCATCGGCCGGGTTGCCGGCCCACAGCACGATCACCGCCGCCACCGGCTTCCCGAACCACTCGACGGGCACGAAGGGGGCGGGCGGCGCCGGCACGAGGCCGAAGGTGACACCCAGCTCGTCGGGCGCCCCGTCGGCCATCCCCCGGACCGCCGCCAACACGTCACCCGCTCGTTCGAGCGGCCACAGCATCGCCCCGCCCACCACCATGGGGCCGACGGGATGGAGCTGGTACTCGAAGGCGGTGGCGATCCCGAAGTTGCCGCCGCCCCCCCGGAGGCCCCAGAACAGGTCCGGCTCGGAATCGGCGTCGACGTGGACGAGGCGGGCGTCGGCCGTGACCAGGTCGACAGAACGGAGGTTGTCCACGGTCAGCCCGTGGGCCCGCATGAGGTGGCCCAGCCCGCCCCCGAGGGTGAGGCCCCCGATGCCGGTGTGGCTGATCACCCCGCCCGTGGTGGCCAGCCCGAAGGCCTGGGTGGCCCGGTCGAGCTCGCCCCACAGCATGCCGCCCGCCGCCTTCGCCGTGCGGGCGCCGGCGTCGACCCTGACCGACTTGAGAAGCGACAGGTCGACCATCAGCCCGCCGTCGCAGACGCCGAGACCCGCCACCGAGTGGCCTCCGCCTCGCACCGACATCACCAGGCCCTGCTCGCGGCCGAAGCGCACCGCTTCCACCACGTCGTCGGCGCCGGCGCAGCGGGCGATCAGCTCCGGGCGCCGGTCGATCGCCCCGTTCCAGACCCGCCGGGCCTCCTCGAACCCCTCCTCGCCCGGCCTCACCAGCGCCCCCCTGAAGCGCTCCCGCAGGACCGCCACCGCATTGCCGTCGATCGCCATCAGCTCTGCTCCTCCTCTTCTCGCGGGTGCCTCTCTCCCGGCTCGCCCACCTGCTGAGCCAGGAAGGCGGTCAGCTCCGCCCACCGGCGGAAGCTGCAGAACGCGCCGCTGCCCACCTCCCGCGCCTGGCCGCGGGGCTCCACTCCCCCGTCTACCACCTCGGGCCACACCCGCACCGTGAACAGCCGGGCCCGCCCATCGAGTCCATCCTCGGGCACAGGCGCCACTGTGCACCGGCCGCCGTTTCGAGATCGTTTCCGCGCTGTCAGCCGGCGGCGAGGATGCGGGCCCGGGTCGACGTGATCCGGCGCTGGTGCCCCAGCGCGCCCTGCTCGGCGGCCACCTCGGCGGCCCGGGCCAGGTCGGCGTCGACGAGGGCGGGGGGATGGCCCAGCTCCCGCCGGAACTCGGCCCGCAACCTGAACGCCTCGGGCTCCCACAGGCGGGTACCGCCGAGGGTCAACGCCTCGTCGGTGGCGGCCAGGCCGGCGGCGGGGTCGCCCACCACGGCCACGGCGGCCAGCAGCACCCGCGCCAGGGCGGCGCGGAAGCTGGGGACGGGGTTCCGCGGGCCGCAGTCCTGGATGGCCTGCCGTATGCGGGCCACGCCCTCCGCCTCCTGCCCTCCCAGCACCTGCACCAACCCCTGGAGGGCGGCGAACTTGATCTCGAACGGCCTCGACGGCAGCCGGGCGGCGGCCAATGCCTCGGCCTGCTCGACGACCCGGGCCAGGCGGTCGTGGTCGTCCAGGTCGACCGCCAGCAGGGCGGCGAAGACGTGGGCGACCAGCGCGGTGTAGGAGTGGCCGACCTCACCAGCCCGCGCCAGGGCGGCGTCGCTCGCCTGGCGGGCGCCGCCGGGGTCGCCCAGGAACCACCGGGTGTTGCCCAGCCGGCTCAGGCAGACCACCTGCGGGTCCTGGCCGAAGCGGATCAGGTGCTCGGCGCGCTGATCCGGCCGGAAGCGGGCCACCACCTCCTCGAAGCGCTGGCGGGCGGATGCCAGGTCGGCCCCCCAGAAGGCGGCGATGCCGAGGAGGTAGCCGCTCTCCACCGCCAGGCCCTCGTCGCCCGACCGCTCGGCCGAGGCCAGCAGCCGCTCGGCCGCCTCGCGGGCGGCGCCGAACTCGTCCCGGCACAGGCTGGACATGACCAGCGATCGCAGCAGGGGTGGGTCGGGCTCGGCGCCCGCCGCCGCCGCCAGCCGCAGGGCTCGCTGCTGGGCCTCGGCCAGCCGGTCGGACGTGTAGCCCTCGACCCCGGCCACAGCAGTCGGGAGGACGGCGAGGATCTCCCGCTCGCAACCGGCACGGGCGGCCTCGGGCAGGGAAGGGAGGAGGGCGCCGGCCCGCTCCAGCACCCGGACCGCCTCCGCCTCGGCCGACAGGCGCATGGCCTGGGCGGCGGCCCTGACGTACCAGGCCACCGCGTCGGCGCTCCGCCCCGCCCGGTCGTAGTTGGCCGCCACCTGCCCGCTCACCACGCCGGGGTCGGCGGGGTGCAGCGCCACCAGGGCCTCCGCCACCAGCAGGTGGTTGCGACGGCGGGTGGCCGGGCTCAAGCCGTCGTACGCGACGTCGCGGATCTTGCCGTGGCTGAAGTCGTAGGCGTCGGCGTCGTGCTCGCGGATGAGGTGGCGGCGCCACAGCTCGTCGAGGGCCCGCACCAGCTCCAGGTCGTCCATCCCCGCGGCCTGCCCCACCAGCTCGGCGGTGAAGGCCCGCCCCACCGTGGCGGCTACGCCCAGCAGGTGCCCGGCCGGCTCCGAGAGCCGCCGCAGCCGGGCGGTGACGACGGCGTGGAGCTTGGGGGTGAGCGGCGGGCGGCCCGCCGTGCCGTCCCAGCCGGCCCGGATGGCTTCCACGACGAACAGCGGGTTGCCCTCGGTCTCGTCGTGGAGCGCCCCCGCCCGGGCCTCGCCGAACCCCGGCCCGGCCAGCTCCCGGGCCAGCTCCAGCGTCTCGGACGGGCCGAGGCGGCCGAGGCTCACCTCCTCGACGCGGTCGAGCTGGTGCAGCGCCGCCACCAGCGCAGCCAAGGGGTGGCGCTCGTCGAGCTCGTCGGTGCGGGCGGTGGCCACGATCAGCACCGGGAGGTGCGGCGGCGGACCGGACGAGCGCGACCCGGACGAGCGCGACCCGGACGAGCGCGGACCGGACGAGCGCGGACCGGACGAGCGCGACCGGACGAGGTAGTGGACGGCCTGGAGGCTGGGCCCGTCGGCCCAGTGGGCGTCGTCGGCGACGAGCAGCAGGGGGCGGCCCGAGGCGGAGAGGCCTCGGGCCACCGCCTCGAGCAGCCGCAGCCGCTGGTCTCCCTCGCCGCCTCCGGGCGCCACCTTGGCGCCGCCGGGGGCGAGCTCGGGCACGAGCCGGCCCAACTCGGCCCGATCGGCCTCCGGCGCCCGCCGGAGGTGGGCGGCCACCCCCGGCGACCGGAGCCACGAGATGACGATCCCGTGCCCCAGCTCGCCCTCGGTGGCGTACGAGCGGGCCCGGGCGACGAGCGCCCCGCGGTGGTCGCACCACGACGCCAGCTCGTCCACCAGGCGGGTCTTGCCCACCCCCGCCTCGCCGGTGACCAGCACCATGTGGGCCCTGCCCTCCTCCGCCTCCCGCCACCGGCCGGCCAGGCGCTCCAGCTCGGGCCGGCGGCCCACCAGGCCGTGACCGGGGGGTCGCGACGCCACCGGGGAGCCTTCGCCGGGCGCGCCAGCGGCGCCGTCCGCGCCCATGACCCGGGCCAGGGCCTCCCTCGTGGCGGGCGACGGCGCCACCGACAGCTCCTGCTCCAGCACCGCCGCGCACTCGTGGTAGGCCCGCACCGCGCCGGCCCGGTCGCCCGCCGCCTCGTGGGCGGCGATGAGGAGCCGGTGGTGCTCCTC
>Ga0247719_1001047_pt1 | contig 12891 bp, 15 predicted proteins | sample 41E_DmetaG_FD_189046 | JGI IMG/M metagenome (GOLD analysis project Ga0247719, IMG submission 189046) | Soil microbial communities from hillslope of Landscape Evolution Observatory, University of Arizona, Oracle, AZ, United States - 4-1-E_D | ecosystem: Engineered > Artificial ecosystem >...
ACCCGCGGGGGTCGGGGAAGGGGTGTTCAACAACCCGCTTAGGGTCCCGGGCCTCCAAGGAGGGTCTAGGTGTTGCCATGCACGGTCTGAAGAACGCGGAGGATACGCGCCTCGAGGACGATGAGGAGATGATCGAGGTCGACGTCGAGGACGACGCCGAGGTCGCGGCCCGCGCGCTCACGCTCGCGACGGCGCTCAAGGACCGGTTCGACATGGCCGACGAGGATGCAAGCGCGGTCGCGGAGATCGTGGCGCGCGCGTTCCACGGGCACGAGGAGGTCAACGACGAGACCCTCGACCCGGAGCTCCGTTCCCTCTTCTACACGCTCGAGGCCAAGCGCCTCCTCGCCTTCCGCCGCGAGGAATACACGTGGGAGAACGGCGAGCGCCGCCGCGCGTTCTGGTGGCGCGTCCGCGACGAGGAGCTCGAGAAGATGGAGGAGATGCGCTCCGTCGCGGTCGAGGACTCGGTCTACGACCAGCTCCCGAGCAGCGTGTGGGCGCGCCAGGCGAGTTGACGCCGGACGGAACCGCTGGTACGGGCGTCCGCGAGCCGGTACCTTGAAGCCCGGCGCCCCCTCTGGGCGAGCGAGACCATGGGCAAGCTCTTCGGCACCAACGGCGTGCGCGGCGTCGCGAACCGGGACATGAATCCCGAACTCGCGCTCAAGCTCGGGCAGAGCCTCGGCACGTTCCTGCCTGAAGGCGCGCGCGTCCTCATCGCGACGGACACGCGCACGAGCAACGAGATGCTCGCGAGCGCGCTTGCCGCGGGGCTGCTCTCGGCGGGCGCGCGCGTGACGCTCGCGGGCGTCGCGACGACGCCGGCGCTCCAGTACGCCGTGAAGACGCGCGGCTTCGACGCGGGCGCGGTCGTGACGGCGAGCCACAACCCCCCGGAGTTCAACGGCATCAAGTTCATCGACGGCGACGGGACCGAGTTCCCGGCGACGAAGGAGGACGCGGTCGAGAAGGTGTACTTCGACAATGCGTTCCGCCAGGTCGCGTGGTCCGCGCTTTCGGGCGTCGGCCGCCTCGAAGGCGTGAACGAGGCCTACGTCGACGGCATCCTCGCGAAGGTCGACGTCGCGGCGATCCGCGCGCGCAAGTTCAAGATCGTGCTCGACACGTCGAACGGCGCGGGCGGCCTCACGGCGCCGTACCTCCTCACGAAGCTCGGCTGCCACGTCGTGACGATGAACGCGCAGCCGGACGGCACGTTCCCCGGGCACGACTCGGAGCCGACGCCCGACAACGTCAAGGACCTCGTGAAGTCGGTCGCCGCGTTCGGCGCCGACCTCGGCGTCGTGCAGGACGGCGACGCGGACCGGTGCGTCTTCGTCGACGAGAAGGGCCACTACCAGTACGGCGACCGAACGCTCGCGATCATCGCGGGCCAGATCGTGCGCGCGAAGCGCGGCGGCACCGTCGTGACGCCCGTCTCCTCCTCGACCGCGATCGAGGACTACGTGAAGGCGAACGGCGGCAAGGTCGTGTACACGCGCGTCGGCGCGCCGGTCGTCGCGCGCAAGATGATCGAGATCAAGGCCGACTTCGGCGGCGAGGAGAACGGCGGCCTCATCTTCCCCGAGTTCCAGTACTGCCGCGACGCCTCGATGGCGCTCGCGAAGGTGCTCGAGATCATCGCGAAGACGTCAAAGCCGCTCTCGGCGCTCGCGGCGGAGGTCCCCGCGTACGCGCTCCACAAGGCGAAGGTCACCTGCCCCGACGCGAAGAAGGCCGCGGTGCTCGCAGCGTTCGCGAAGGCGCACGCGGCGGGCAAGGTCGACACGACCGACGGCGTGAAGGTGTACACGAGCGAGGGCTGGGTCCTCGTGCGGCCGAGCGGCACGGAGCCGATCGTCCGCGTCTACGCCGAGGCGAAGACGGCGGAGGCGGCGAGCGCGCTCGCGGAGAAGAGCCTGAAGGAGATCCAGGCGCTCGTCAACGCGTGACGAAGTCTCGTCGCGACGAGGCGGCTTCCGCGGTCGCCGGTCTCGATCCAGACCGCGAGGTGGCCGCCGGGTACCGGTGTGACGCTCAGAGAGAGACCCTACAAACCCGGCCAACGCGAACGATAGGAACACGACGACGATGGCGAGGCTGGGACTGCGCACGAGAACCCTCGATCGTGGGGGGTCAGGGCCGGTTTGACATTTCTCAGGGTCAGAGCGGCCGCTCGCCGCGCGCGGGTCGCCCGGCGCGGCCGGCTTCCGTCTCCTCGCCGCGCTCCGTGACGCCGCGGCGGTGGCGATAGACGAGCTCGCCGCCCCACCAGCCCTGCGCCACGAGAAGCAGGATGCCGACCCCCTCCACGATGGCCGCAAGCAGGCCGCCCCCGAAAGGCACGTTGCCGGGAGGCCAGTGGAGCCCCGCCGCGATCGCGAAAACCGCGATCGTCAGGAATCCGAAGATCATGTGGAGCGTTCCCGTGCGCTCCGCGCTCGTGTTGCGTACGATGAACGCATAGTCGACGAGCCCCGGGATCGAGGCGAGGATGGCGCCGACGACCCCGAGCGTGAACATCCAGAAGGCGGCGGCGTGCCAGAAGGTGTCGCCGGTCCAGAAGCCGAGCGCGTCGAAAAGGACGCCGACGGGAAGGAGCGCCAACGGGAACACGACGAGCATCGGGTGGAGGGGATGCCCCAGGATATGGGCGCGGCTGCGCATGTCCGGACATCGGCTGTGGAGCGGGTAAGAGGTTTCTGGCGCAAGAGCCGATGCTCGAACGATCACTTCCGCCGCGCCCGCGGCCCGCCCGCCGTGTCCTCGACCACGAAGCCCAGCTCGCCGAGCCGGTCGCGGATGCGGTCGGAGGTCGCGAAGTCCCTGCGCTTGCGCGCGGCTTCGCGCAGCTCGACGAGGAGCTCGAGGAGCGCGCCCTCGCCCTCGCCGCCGCGCGCGGCCGTCTTCGCCGGGGCGAGGCCGAGCCGGTCCGTGAACGAGAGGACGACGTCGCGCGCCTTCGCGAGCGCCTCGGGGTGGACGTTCGCGGCGAGCGCGCGGTTCACGTCGCCGACAAGCTCGAGGAGCGTCGCGAGCGCGACGGGGGTATTGAAATCGTTGTCCATCGCCGCGTCGAAGGCTTCTCGGCGCTCGCGCGCGAGGGCCACGAGGGCGCGGTCGCGGTCGTCCATCGCGCGCGCGGGCGGCTTCGCGAGGGCGTGCTCGACGTTCGCGAGCATCGTGTCGAGCCGCTCCACGTTCTTCGCGGCCTGCGCGAGGCCCGCCTCGCTCATGTCGATGGGGCTCCGGTAGTGCGTCCCCGCGAGCCACAGGCGCAGGACGCGCGCGGGCCACTTCGCGAGGGCTGCGCGGAGCGTCGTGAAGTTGCCGAGGCTCTTCGACATCTTCTCGCCGTTCACCGTGAGGAAGCCCGCATGGATCCAGTACTTCACGGCCGGGTCCACGCCCGTCGCGGACTCCGTCTGGGCAAGCTCGTTCTCGTGGTGCGGGAAGATGAGGTCCCAGCCGCCGCCGTGGATGTCGAACGCGGGGCCGAACGCTTCCGTGCTCATGACGCTGCACTCGATGTGCCAACCGGGGCGGCCCTTGCCCCACGGCGAATCCCACGCGACCTCGCCCGGCTTCGCGGCCTTCCAGAGCGCGAAGTCCGCGGGGTGGCGCTTGCCCTCCGCGACGTCCTTCCGCACGCCCTCGAGCATCTGGTCGAGGTCGAGGTGCGAGAGCTTCCCGTAGTCGGGGTCCGCGCGCACGTCGAAATACACCGAGCGGCCGTGCTCGTCCTCGCCCACGTACGCGTGACCGCGGTCGATGAGGGTCTGCGCCATGCGCACGATGCCGTCGATGTGCTCGCTCACGCGCGGCGACGCGTGCGGGCGCAGGATGCCCAGCTCGTCGAGCGACGCGTCCACGAGCTTCTCGATGCGCCGCGCGAGCGCGAGCGGCTCCTCGCCTGTCTCGCGCGCGCGGTGGATGATCTTGTCGTCCACGTCCGTGACGTTCATCACGTGACGCACGCGGTAGCCGCGGTACTCGAGGTGGCGACGGATGAAGTCGTACGCCGCAATGGTGCGCGCGTGGCCGATGTGCGCCTCGTCGTACACCGTGAGGCCGCAGACGTACATCGACACCTCCCCCGGGCGCATGGGCTCGAAGGTCTCGCGCGCGCCCGTGAGCGTGTTCGTCACGACGATGGGCATGGACGAGCGCCCACGCCCGCGGGGCGCGATAAGGGTTTCGAGCCCGGCCAAGGGGGCGCAAGCTCCAAGTCGGCCGCGCGCGATGGCCGCGCCATGCCCCTCACGGAGGAGAGCGTCCGCGCCCAGGTGGAGGCGCTCAACCGCGGCCGCCGAGGCGACGCCGCCGCGCGGCTCGTCGCCTTCGAGGGCGAGCGCTTCAAGGTGTCCTTCAGCGACCGGCCGGTCGGCGACGCGACGTGCGCGGACGAGGACTTCTCGATGCTGCAGTTCCTGCTCAAAGGCGCGACGGGCGAGGACACGGGCATCGTGGACGTCGCGCACGACGAGGACGCGGGGCGGTTCGTGGTGAGCTACGAGCGCGTCGCGTGGGATTGAGGGCTTGAAGGGCGCAGGTCAGGTAACGGGCCACGTGGACTGTCACGTGGTTTGACGGGACCGAAGCACGTGACAGTCCACCTGCACCGTGTTTCGTCGTGATCCCGGGACAACGCCCCCGAACCCTCCGCTCACCCGCCCGGCCCGGGGTTCCCGTCCTCGCCCTGCGCGGGCATCGGCCGGAGCGTCTGGTCGCCTTCGAACGAATACCGCTCCTCGCCCCAGTAGTCGGCGTTGTTGTGGTAGCCGCGCACTTCCCAGAATCCGGGCTCGTCGTCGGTGACGAACCTGAGCGCGCGGAGCCACTTGGCGCTCTTCCAGAAGTAGCGGTGCGGCACGAGGAGCCTCAGCGGGAAGCCGTGCTCGGGCGTGAGGTCGGCGCCGCCGTAGCCCCACGCGAGGAGGACGGTCTCCTTCTCGAGGTCGGCCCGCAGTACGTTCGCCGTGTAGCCTTCCTCGCATTCGGCGACGACGTACTTCGCGTCGGAGGCGGGCTTCGCGACGTCGAGGATGTGCCGCGTGGGGACCCCCGTGAAGCGCGTGTCGAGCTTGCTCCACGTGGTCACGCAATGGATGTCGACGAGCACCTCCTTCGTCGGCATCGCGCGCAGCGCGTCGTAGCTTACCTGGATCGGGTTCTCGACGGCGCCGTAGACGCGGAAGTCCCACTTCGTCCGATCGAAGCGCGGCACGCTTCCGGCGTGGAGGATGGGGAACTTCTCGGTCACGAACTGGCCCGGAGGAATGCGCTCGCGGGGGTATCGCGACTGGTCTGGCTTCGCCATGCGCGTCGTGCTAGGCCGGCTCCGGCCAAGAGCGTTGCGGCGCGGCCGCGGAAGGTTCTTGCCGCCTCGGACCGCTCGTCCCTCGATGCGCGAGGCGCTCGGGGAATGGTTCACGGACGAGCGGCTCGAACCGCACCTCGTCCTCGCGGGCGTCGTGCTTCTCGTGGCGCTCGTTGCGGGCGCGCTCGTCGCGCTGGGCCTCTGATTCAGCGCTTGGCCTTGCGGGCGCCCCTCTGGGCCTTGGCCCCGGCGTGTCCGACCTTCGCGAGCGCGCGGTCGACGAGCGTCGGGGCCATGCCGACGTAGGCGCCCGGGTCTAGGGCGGCCGCGAGATCCTTGTCGCTCAGGCGCTTCGCGACTTCGGGTTCCGCGGCGAGCGCCTCACCGAAGGGCTTCCCGGTCATCGACGCCTTGCGGACGACCTCGTGGGCGTCCTGCCGGCCGAGCCCCTTCTCGACAAGGCGGAGCATCACGCTCTCGGCCATGATGCCGGGGTGCGCCGCGAGGTTCGCGGCGAGGCGCGCGCGGTCGACATGGAGCTTCGTGAAGACGTCCACCGAGTCCTGGACGATGACGTCGAGAAGCACGAACGAATGCGGGAGGATGAAGCGCTCCGCGGACGAGTTCGCGAGGTCGCGCTCGTGCCACTGGATCGCGTTCTCGTAGGCGGGCGTGAGGTTCGCGCGGACGATGCGGGCGAGGCCGCAGATCTTCTCGCTCGTCACGGGGTTCTTCTTCTGCGCCATCGTCGAGCTTCCGACCTGCTTCTTCACGTCGAAGCCCTCGGCCGCCTCGCCGATCTCGTTGCGCTGGAGGTTGCGGATCTCGGTCGCGAACTTCTCGAGGCTCGTCGCGACGTTCGCCATCCACGCGAGCATCTCGTTGTAGCGGTCGCGCTGCACGATCTGCGTGGGCCCGTCCTCCATGCCGACGCCGAGGTCCTTCGCGACGGCGTCCTGGATCGCGAACGCCTTGTCCCCGAAGCCCGCCATCGTGCCGACGGCGCCCGCCATCTTGCCGACCGTCACGCGCTCGCGCATCTCGCGAAGGCGGTCGAGGTGACGGTGCGTCTCGAGCATGAACACGGCCATCTTGTAGCCGAAGGTCGTGGGAAGCGCGGCCTGGCCGTGCGTGCGGCCGAGCGCGGGCGTGTCGCGGTGGTCGCGCGCGAGCTTTGCGAGCGCGGCGACGAGGTCCTCGAGACCCTTCTCGATGAGGACGAGGCCGTCGCGGAACATGAGCGCGTTCGCGGTGTCGATGACGTCGTAGCTCGTCGCGCCGAGGTGGACGTACTTGCCCGCGGTGCCCTTGCACTGCTCGGTGAGCGCGCGCACGACGGCCATAAGGTCGTGGCGGATCTCCGCCTCGATCTCGTGCACGCGCGCGGGCGTGACGTGCTTCAGGTTCGCCCGGCGCCCGATCTCCTTCGCAGCCTCGGCGGGGACGTTGCCGACGGCGGCGTGGGCGCGGGCGAGCGCGGCCTCGACGGCGAGGAGGCGTTCGAGCTTGCCCTCCTCGCTGAAGATGGCCTTCATCGCTTCGCGACCGTAGCGGTAGTCGATGGGGCACGACAGAACCATGGCCGCGGGGATGCCGCATGAGGTAGATAAATGAACGGCCGGCCCTGGGGACGCCCCCTGGAGTCGGCCTCGTTTTTCGGTTGTTCCCCTCGGCCCGAGGCCCGAAAAAGCGAAGGCCATACCCCCGTCGCGCCTCCCCGGGCACGATGCGCACCCTCGCCTTCCCGTGCCGCGCGTGCGGCGCCGACGTCGATTCGGGCGTCGTGGACGAGCGTGCCTTCGACCCCGCCGGCCGCCTGGCCTGGGCCCCCGCCCTCCTCGTGACGTGCGCCTGCGACGCGTGCGGCGCGGTGGACGAGTACAGGGCCCGCGATGCGCTCGGGTCGTTCCCGGCCCCACCGCTTGCGAGCGCGGGGTCCGTGGCGCCGGCGCTCGGGGGCGGCCGCCTCGTCCACCCCCTGTTTTCGCGCCGGTGAGGCGTGTTTCCCGGGAGAAACGCAGGTTTCACCGGACGACCGTAACCTTCCTACCAAAGCTTTTTAAAAGCGGTTTCCGTCCTCGCCTTTGCCTTCAGGGGTACCTCCCGATGTCGGACAAGATGGACGCGATCGTGGTCGGGGCCGGCGTCTGCGGCTCGGCGGCCGCCTACAAGCTCGCTTCCGAAGGGCTCCAGGTCCTGCTCGTGGACCGCGCGAAGCCCATCGGCTCGAAGAACCTCAGCGGCGGCGTCCTCTGGGGCCACGACCTCGCCGACGTCTACCCCGATTGGTGGAAGGACGCGCTCGCCGCGGGCGCGATCGAGCGCCCCGTCACGACGAAGGGCGTCAACTTCCTCACGAAGGACTCCGGCTTCACGGCGCAATACGGCTCCGACCAGTGGCGCAAGGAGCCCTACAACGCCTTCACGGTCCTGCGCGGCCGCTTCGACAAGTGGCTCGCCGACAAGGTCGCCGAGAAGGGCGGCCTCGTGGTTGACGGCGTGAACGTCGAACGCCTCGCGCGCGACGAGAACGGCCAGGTCGTCGGCGTCGAGCAGATGGGCGACGTCATCAAGGGCGACGTCGTCCTCCTCGCGGACGGCGCGAACTCGCGCCTCGGCATGGAGATGGGCATCCGCGGGAAGCTCAACCGCCACCACTACGTGCTCGGCGTGAAGGAGGTCATCCGCCTCGGCGAGAAGACCATCGAGGACCGCTTCAACATCGGCCCCAACGAAGGCGTCGCGCACGAGTACGTGCTCGGGTACCTCGAGAACGGCGCGCAGGCCGGCGGCTTCCTCTACACGAACCGCGACACCGTCTCCCTCGGCGTCGTCGTCAACCTCGACAGCATCTGGGAGAAGGGCGTCTACACGCACAAGATCATGGAGGAGTTCCGCCTCCACCCGCAGATCAAGCCCCTCCTCAAGGGCGGCGAGCTCGTCGAGTACGGCGCGCACCTCATCCCGGAAGCGGGCCTCAAGTGCACGCCGCAGCTCTTCGGCAACGGCTGGCTCGTGGCCGGCGACGCGGCCGGGTTCGTCTACTCGAACGGCCTCGTCATCCACGGCATGAACTACGCGATCCGCTCCGGCATCCTCGCGGCCGAGCAGATCATCAGCGCGAAGCGCCGCGGCGACTTCACCGCGAACGGACTCGCGGGCTACCAGGGCCGTCTCCAGGAGTCGTTCATCATGAAGGACCTGCAGAAGTTCGACAAGCTCGCGGACTTCGTGTGGGACCCCACGATCCACAGCGTCGTCCCCGGTCTCGTGGACGGCGTGTTCAAGGACCTCTTCACCGCGAAGGGCCAGCCGAAGCTCTTCACCGAGGAGATCCTGCGCAAGCAGATCAAGGAGCAGAAGATCAGCCTCTTCCAGCTCGCGAAGACCGCCATCAAGGCCCGCCGGAGCGTGTAAAGCGATGCCCGAAGCCGAACTCAGCGACGAGATCATGGAGATCAAGGCCCGCCTCGGGACCACGCCCTACAACTTCGACACGCCCGAGCACGCGCACATCACGATCGACGAGTCGATCTGCAAGACGTGCCCGCACTTCATGTGCATGTACGGCTGCCCCGCGGGCTGCTTCAGCCTGATCGATGGCGTCATGCACTTCCAATACGAGGACTGCGTGGAATGCGGCACGTGCGACATCATGTGCACGCCCGGGTCCGTCAAGTGGAACAACCCGCGGGGCGGGTTCGGGGTCAAGTACAAGTACGGATAGGCTTGACCCCGAAAGACCGAACGCCGCAGCGTTCGGTCGGTTTGGTGTGAGGCTTTGGCGTCCTCGCCGCATCTCACGCGGCGTCGACAGTGCCGGTCGAACCAGCTCAACCGCCTCGCTGTATCCAACGCTGGCGCCTTCACAAACCCAAATCGAGTTGCTTCGTCGCGCGGCGCCGCCGCTGCGCGTCCGGTCGTCTTGCCTTAGTGACGTGCTTTACCTGTAGCGGCGCATCAAAAACCTGCTCTCGGAGGGCGTGGCCGATGCGCTCCGCGAGCAAACAAGGCACCGCGTCGCCAATCTGCGCCCACTGCTCGCTACGGCTCCCAGCGAGCTGCCAATCATCCGGGAACGTTTGGATCCGCTTCACCTCCGGGATGCGTAGCCTGCGGTTGCGCCAGTGGAACGGGCCTACATAGGGACCGGGACTAGCTTGAATGGTCCACGAGGGTTGATCCGGACTCAGCTTGAGAAGGAACGACCAGTACTTGGACCGCCACTCGAAGAGCGGGTGCTTGTGCCCCTTCTTTGCGGTTAAATGGAGGTAGTTCTCCCCAGGCGGAATCATCTCAAGGAGGTGCCCGTATTTGCCGCCGATCACCTCCCCTGCAAGGGCATTACCGTCATCGAGGTCCCCAATTGCGTCACCAGCCGTGACATACGGCGCCATTTCCGTGAGCCGCGCAACACGGTCGGGAGGGGCATGGGTTGGGGGTGGGAAATGGAACTTTGGCCCTCCAAGGACACCAACGAGAAGAAGGCGCTCGCGCCTCTGCGGGACTCCGTAGTCTGCGGCGTTGACCACCTTCTCAGCGATTACGTACCCCTCGCTCGACAAGGCGTGTATCGTCGCGTCAAGCGCAGGACGGCTCGTCTTATAGGCGAGTCCGAAGACGTTCTCCATAATGAACGCGCGAGGCCTAGCATCCTTGACGACCCGAACGTACTCCTTCAGTAGATGAGCGCGCGGGTCGTCGAGGATGGACTCAATCCGTCCGGGAACCCAGAAAGCAGACTTCGAGAACGCCTGACATGGTGGCCCGCCGACCACCAGGGCTGCTTCCCCCTTCTTGAGTCCTGCTTCCGCCAGAATTTGCTTCGTGGAGAATTTCCGAATGTCTCCGTTGATTACTGCCCAATGTGGACGGTTCTGTTTTAGGGTGGCGCAGCGCGTCTCCTCCCATTCAACGCAGACGCGTGTCTCGTACCCAGCCTGCTCGAGGCCGATGTCCAAGCCCCCCGCGCCGCTGAATAAAGAGATGGTGGGCGGCAACAAGGCCCCCGAAGGCGGATTCGCGCAAAGAACCTTACCCCGAGACCTCTGAGAATTCCTGATGACCAAGCAAATCCCCCGATTATCCGAATTGTGAGACCTCTCACCATCCGAATAGAACCATTACATTATCAATTGGATTGGATAGAGGGGTGTGAATCTACTCCGAAGTGACCTCATCAAGGTCGAGCTTTTGAAGAAGCTCAGAAGGGAGGGCGAGGCGACAATCAACGGCCTCCGGGAGAAGACTGGGTTCGTGAACTTTGACAGTATCCACCGGTCTCTCCTCTTCCTCGAGCAAATCGGACTCGTGACCCTCGTACCCAGGCCGGTTGCTCGTGACGGGCGCAACTACACCTGGGTCAATTTGACGGACAAGGGCAAGGAGGCCGCCGACCACCTCCTTGGCCATCAGGGTAGAGACATGAATCGTCAGAGGTAAAACATGAGCATACGTATCGACAAAGAAAGAGCGAGGACGCTACTGCGCACGGAGGCCGCAGCCGTCACTGGGGGATCGCCGATTGATCCCGAGTGGAAGGCTCTGATCGAGACACTATCCAAGGAATGCGAGAACTCGTCCAAGACGCACATCGCGTTCGCTGGGACCGCAGTCCTCGCAAAGGCCACTGAGCGGCGGGCGGACGTTTACGCCGTCAAGAGCCGAGCCAATACACCCGGCGCTTACTCAGCGAGGGGCCTCTGCCACGGAGTCTTGGTCCCAAACGCCGACGAGCTGGGGATCGATTTAGGAAGGACCGGACGGGAGCCACTGAACAACCAGCCCTATTTCCAGATCGAGAGTGTCAGCGAGAGCGAACTCCTCAAGAAGACGAAGAGAACACAAGGCTCCCAGCCGATCAAGGCGCTAGTGGCGATACTCAAGAAGCTGGATCGCGCCTCCCCGGATGACGCGATGATGGGCCTTCGCGCATTTATCTCGGTACGCCGCCAATATCGTACTGAGTACCGCACGCTTGCAGAGCCCACGTCCACCCTCACCGCGGAGCAGTTCGCCGCCAGCGTCGCCGAGTTTGTGGAAAACGATTCCGAAGGCGGAAGGCGGGCGCAGGCGGTTGTCGCCGGCCTTCTCGAAGCCGTCTTCCCCCCAGGCGCTGTTCAGGCTAAGCGCGTGAACGACCCCGACCGCCACTTCCCGGGGGACGTGGGCATTGGGGGTGCCGGCAACCACAAGTCCGATGGAGCAGGTAAGGGAAGCGTTCAGAGGGTAGTTGAGGTCCGCGACAAGCCCGTGACCGAGTCCGATCTCGTCCTGTTCGCCCAGAAGGCCGCACGCGCAGGCATCCGGAGCGCGATGGTCGTCGCTGTCGCCCAAGGTCAGGATACGGCCTCTGTGGCGCGCGCCGTCGCGCGGGCGCGCGACATCGGCGTCAGCCTCGTGGTCACCACCGACTGGAGCGCCTTGACCACGTGCGCGCTCTTCTTCGGGCGCGCGCCGCCCGAGGCGACTATTCGGGAGGCACTAAGGGCCATCGGCAAGCGCCTCGCGGAAATCGAGGCCTCCCTGGGCGCGCTCGAGCAGTGGGAAGAAATCCTTCTCGGGGAACCGAGAACTGCGCGCGACAAAACCTTGGACTAACCTTGAGATAAACCCGCGCGAGACATCGCCGGGAGGCGATGCCGGGTCGTCGTCGTGGTAGGAGTCCGGCCCCCAGCCAACGCCGCCGGGGGCGATAGGTTGCCGATAGATTCGCTTCACACATTCACTCGTGCGGCAGCTCCGCCCAATCCTTGCGCCGCTCGCGGCCGAGCCGGCGGTCGAGGTCCCGTGTGAGGGCAAGCGCAGCCGCAAGCGTCGCGCGCTCGCGGGCGCCGAGAGCGTGCCAGTGCACGCCCTTCTTCGCGACGAGCCCGCGCGCGCGGAGTCGGCGGAGCGCCGCGCCGAGCGTGTGAGGCTCGACGTCGAGCGCGGCCGCGATCTCGTGCGCGCGCCACGCTTCCTTCGGCCTGGCCATGAGGAATGCGAGGACGCGCGCCGGGTTCGATCCGGGGCGCGGAAGTTCGGCGACGCCCCGCTCCAGGGCGTCAATCGGCACAGGACTCATTGTTGACTCACTCTCGACTCACCACAGCATAAGGATTGCGGGCTGCCGGAATGCCCGGAAGCGCTCCGTTTCTGTCAAGGCTCTCCCGAAGTGGCCCGAGAGAGGCCCCCCACCCACCCGACTTCGGACCACAATCGATAGCACCCGCGCCGTCGCTCGCCGCGCGATGCGCTTCCATCGCAGCCTGCTCGCGGTGACCGTGCTCGCCTTCGGAATGCTCGCCCTCGCGCCCGCCGCGACGGCCCACCACTTCCTCGCGGGCCCGATCGGCGTCGGCGATGAGTGCTATTGGGTGGCGAAGAACGGCGAGGTCTGGATCACGGGCTACGACTACGCCGCGCCTTACGGCCCCCCGGGCTGGCGCTCCTGCGACCCGCACGACCCTTGCGCGGAGCCGTACGAGTGTCCGGCCCCGCAAAGGCTGATCTGATCGGGCTTCGCACGTGCGCCTGACGGGCGCGGGGGCTACGCCCCCACCACATCCCCCCGCAAACCAATACGC
>Ga0247719_1001048_pt1 | contig 12877 bp, 10 predicted proteins | sample 41E_DmetaG_FD_189046 | JGI IMG/M metagenome (GOLD analysis project Ga0247719, IMG submission 189046) | Soil microbial communities from hillslope of Landscape Evolution Observatory, University of Arizona, Oracle, AZ, United States - 4-1-E_D | ecosystem: Engineered > Artificial ecosystem >...
ACGGGGCCAGGACCAGCATCAGATAGGGCGCGACGGTCTCGACGCCGGCCGGGCCGTAGGAGGGCGAAATGGCGATCCGGGTCGCGCTGGCGAGGCCGGCGATCAGCAGCCAGGCAATCATGATCCGGTCGAGGCCGCCCTCGATCGCCTGCAGCAGCACCGCCGCCTTGGTCTTCAACCTCTGCTCGATCCGGGTAACCACGCGCTCGGCCTCTCGACAGCTGACGCCGAGCGCATAACCCGGCGCCCCTTACTTTGGGGTAAAGACTGAGCGGCGCCACCGGTTCCGGGCGAAAAGCTGATTCGAGGGAAGAATTGAACGGCGCGACGCAAGCCGCCGGTTATGTGACGAACGTCGGCTCAGCCTCGACGGTGGGCGCTCGACCGCGGCCTGCGATCAGGCGGCCCGAGTAGTAGCGGTCTGCAGTTTCCCAGCAAAACCAGGCGACCCCAGCCGCGAAAATCCCATCAACCCAATAATGGTACCCGAAATGCCCGGAGCCAATGAAGATCAGGATCCAGAATGTGATGGCTGGAACGACCCACCGGGTGCCTCTGGCCGCCAATACGTAGATGCTGGCCGCTCCCAGATGCATGGAGGGCATGGCCGAAATTCCGCCACCTCTAACTGCAATCCCGGAATCTACCGCGCTTGCGAGATAGGCTTGGGTCAAACGGATCGGGCTGTCGGGCGCTAGCGTATTTCCCAAAACCTCTCGTAGCGGTGCGAAGCGCTGGGCTAGCGTCGGATCGAACACATGCGCAAAGACCGGACCGGCTGCGGAGAAGCAATAAGCCATGAGCCAGCCGCCGAAAAACCAGGTCCCAAGCATGGCCGTGTAGAAAACCGCGACGCGCTGTCGCGGTAAGTAGATCGCAGCCAAGGCTTTCGCGAACACGAGCGTGAAGCCCCAGATTGTCGTGTAAAGCCACTCCCACGCCAGCATGTTGGACGATCCAAACACATGATGCGTGATGCGCCACACGTCATCGCCGAAAATCAGCCGATCTGCGTCCGCCCAGAACCTATCCCACTCGAAACCGACCAGATGCGGTATTGCGACCTTCGAGCTGGTGAAGCCAACGAGGAAGAGGGGGAAAATGATCGCCGGCAGAACAAGGAGCGGAGCACGGTCTTTCACCGCCTCGGCCACGATCGGGATCGGCTGATCTACCAGGCCGCGCGCCAAATTCGCGAATTGAAGGAAAATAAAAACCAGCAGACAGAGCAACGTCACTGCCCACGCGGTTGCTAGATACGGCACGAACAATCCGCTGACGCCGATGTCAGTGATGTATGCCGCCGTGCCGCCGATAAGCAGCATCGATGCGCACAGCAGCGCAGGAACTGCAAGGATCTGCTTGGTCGAAACGTCCCCCACGAGCCCCGCCTAGATCAATTCCCTTGTGTCGCCATCAGCGGCGTCCGTGCCTGTTTCCTTTCGGCACAGAAATGGAAGCCGGACGTGCAGTTACAGCTGTGAGCGTATCAGAGGAGCAGCCTCGCGCAAGCAATTCGGTTTATCTTTTATTTACTTGCCGACTCGGTGCGACTGTGACAGCCTCGCTTCGTCTCGGGGCCTGAACAGGGGAAATATCGTGCGAATCAAGTCATTTCGAGCAGCGGCGATTGCCGCGGTGGCGACGGCCGCGCTGGCGGCGCCGGCATTCGCCGACCACAGCTGGTCGACCTACCATTGGCAGAAGGGAACGGGGCCGCTCAGGGTCGATGTCGGCGACAATGTCGATTCGAAATGGGACCGCTATTTGGAAGAGGCGATGAACGGCGGGCCGTACACGAATCCGCCGGGCGGCGATGGGCAGGGATGGAACGCCACGGCCCACATCGACTCGCCGATTGTCGCCGGCCGTTCGAACCCGAAGAATTGCAAGGCGGTCTCCGGAACGATCCAGGTGTGCAATTCGCGCTACGGCCAGACCGGCTGGCTCGGCATCGCCCAGATCTGGCTGTCCGGCGGCCATATCGTCCAGGGCATCACCAAGCTCAACGACACTTACTTCGACACGGCGAAATACAATACGCCCGCCTGGCGCCGCCTGGTCATGTGCCAGGAGGTCGGTCACGATTACGGCCTCGGCCACACCAACGAGATTTTCGACAATTACAATGACGGCACGTGCATGGATTATACCAACGCTCCATCGGGCGGGATGCTGGGCACGAAGGACTACGGTCCGTCAAACGAATATATCAACCAGCACGATCACGACCAGCTGAACGCCATCTACAGCCACAGCCACAGCAACTTCACCGCTGTCGGTCCCGGCCGATCGGGTTCGGCGGTCGGACGGCCGCCGCATGAGCTCGACGGCGCGATCGGCGGAGACTCTCCGGCCGAATGGGGGCGAGCGGTCGCCACCGATGGAAGAGGGCGCCCGCACATCTTCGTGCAGGATCTCGGCAACGGCAACCGCAAGATCACCCACGTCTTCTGGACCCTCGAGCACCGCGGCGGCGGCCACCACAACCACGACCATTGAGACTCGCAGCCGGGGCGGCAGTAGAGCGGGGCTGCCGTCCCTCTCCTAGCCAGTCCGCGGCAAGCAGGCGGCGGCGGCGGCGTCGATCGCGGTCGGCGCCCCGGCAAGCAGATAGCGGTCCGAGATACGCCGCCCGGCGCCGTCGCGCCCGGTGACCCGCATCGCGCCCGAGCGGCGAACCGCTTCGATGATCGCCGCCTCCTGGACCGGTCCCCGGCTCCACGCCCAGTCGCCCCGCGCAACCAGCAGGAAGGGCTGGCCGCCAACGCTGAGCATCACCGTCGAGCCCGGGCGCGCCGGGCGGCTCAGGCGCGCGTGGAACTCGCCGCGGCGAGGGCCTGACCGGTCGAAGGAGAAGCCGGCGCGGGCCTGCGGCCGGCCCCGCGCGGCGAGCAATTCCGAGCGGCTCACCGCCTCGCAATGGCGGCCTCGGTCGAACGCCGCCCAGCCGCCGTCGGCGGCGATGGTTCGCGCCGGTGCCGCCGGTGCCGCCGGTGCCGCCACGAGGCCGAGAACGAGGATCTGCGCGAGCGCGATCATCGGGCGAGGCTAGCCGAGCGCGCGGCGAACCGGAAGCGTGTCGGCGCCGTTAACCGCGACCGCTTGCCGGTGGATGCGGCTTGTGCCATTTTGGATGAGCTCGGTGTGACATCCTGCCAGGGGAGGCGGCGATCACCGGGCTGCCTGACATGTTCGCGCGTCAAACGGAGCGGGCCCGATGATCGGGCTTGCCGACTTCACCGCGCTGGTCGCCGCCGAGCTGGCCTTGTTCGCCGGCGCCGGCTTCCTCCTGTTCGCGCTCAACGACATGGCCGTCGACCTCATTTATTTCGCCCGCCGCCTGTGGCGCTCGGCGACGGTCTACAGCCGCTATCCGAGGGCCTTCGCCAGCAGCCTGAAGCCGAACCGGGACCCCTCGTTCATCGCCTTGTTCGTTCCGGCCTGGGATGAATCGCAGGTGATCGCGGCGATGCTTCGCTCGACCCTCAAGCGGCTCGACCATCCCGACTATAGGATCTTCGTCGGCCACTATCGCAACGACCCGGCGACGGCGCTGGCGATCGCCGGCGTCGACGACGCCCGGATCGAATCGGTGCCGGTCGATGCCGACGGGCCGACCACCAAGGCCGACTGCCTCAACCATCTCTACGACGCGCTGATCGCCTACGAGACGGTCACCGGCCGCTCGGCCCGCGCCGTCATCCTCCACGACGCCGAGGACGTGGTCCACCCGCTCGAGCTGCAATTGTTCGACCAGCTGATCGACCGAGCGGCGCTGATCCAGCTGCCGGTGCTGCCGCTGGTCGACCCATGCTCGCGCTGGATCGCCGGCCATTATTGCGACGAGTTCGCCGAGGCGCACGTCAAGGAGCTGGTGGTCCGCGAGGCGGTCGGCGCCGCCATCCCGCTCGCCGGGGTCGGCTGCGCGATCGAGCGCAGCGCGCTGTCGCGGCTGGCGGCGCTGGGCGAAGGCCAGCCGTTCGCTGGGCTCAGCATGACCGAGGATTACGAGCTCGGGCTTCGGCTCGGAGCGCTTGGCCTCAAGACCATGTTCGTGCGGATTCCCGCCCAGCCCGGCGACCGAGCGATCGTCGCCACCCGCGGCCATTTCCCGACCACGCTCGGCGAAGCGGTCCGGCAGAAGGCGCGCTGGCTCGGCGGCATTGCCTTGTCGGGATGGGAGCGGCTCGGCTGGAGCGGCGGCCTCGGCGAACGCTGGATGCGGCTCCGCGACCGCCGCGGCCCGCTTGCCGCTTTGCTGCTGCTCGCCGCTTATGTCGCCGCCTTCCTGTGGTCGCAGCTGTGGCTTGCCAAGGGCCTCGGCGCTCCGATCGAGCTTCGCCTCGATCCGCTGCTCGCCACCCTGCTGGTGATCAACTTCTGGCTGCTGATGTGGCGGATCGCGATGCGCGCCGCCTTCACCGCTTCCGCCTACGGCATCGGCCAGGGGCTGCTGTCGATCCCGCGGCTGGTGGTCGGCAACGTCATCGCCATGCTCGCCGCTGCCCGGGCAGTGCGGATCTACCTCAGCGGCGCGCCGATGCGATGGGACAAGACCCGGCACATCTTCCCGGCGGAGCTGGCCCGGTGAGCGCTCCGCTCCGCTTTCTGGGGCTGGCTCTGGTCGGCTGGGTCGGAGTTCGCGCCGCAACCCTCGGCATGGTTCCCGGGGCGGAAGCGTTCGCCATTTCCGGCAACGACCCGGCGCCCTCGCCGCTGGCCCCGGCCATGGCGGAGGCGCCTTCGGACCCGGTCGCCCAGCCGGATGTCGCGCCGCCGATGCCGGCCGCGGCCGAAGCCTATGCTTACGGAGCCTACCCCTACCCCTATCCGGGCGCTTATCCCTACGCGGCCTACGGCGCTTACCCCTATGGCTATCCGCCGGCCGCCGGAGCCGGGCCGCCCTCGCACGCGCCGTCACTGCCCCACCAGCTCGTCCGGCCGGCGGCGGTGCCGCTCTATTATTACGTTCCGGTTCCCAGGCCGGCCGCGGCGCCCCAGGCGATTTCGCAGCCGGCGTTCCAGCCTCTGCCAGCGCCGCAAATCGCCGAATTCTACGCCCCCATCGCGGAGCTCGACCGCTGGGACTTTGCCCAGGCGGCACTGCCGCCGTGGCCGGTGTGGCGCAACCAGAGCGGCGCGGCACCGGAGTTTGGCGAGGCCGCCGGCCCGCCCAGGCGCGACCGGCTGCAGCTTTCCTCCTGGGCGATGATTCGCAGCCGTCCGGGCCCGCAGTCGCTGGCCAGCGGCGGCATGCTCGGCGGAAGCCAGGCCGGGGCCCGGCTCACCTATGCCCTCGACCCGCGCCTCGCCCTGTCGATCCGGGCGACGTCCCCGGTCGGGGCCGGAGCCAGCGGCGGCGAGATCGCCGGCGGCATCCGGGTCACGCCGATCCCGCGCATCCCGCTGTCGCTGACGGCCGAGCGGCGCCATGCGATCGGACGCTACGGCGGCGGCCGCTCGGCGTTCGCATTGCTTGCCGAAGGCGGCCTCTACCAGCGGCCGGTCGGCTGGGGCCTGAGCCTCGATGGCTATGCCCAGGCCGGCATTGTCGGAATGCGCAGCCGAGACCTGTTCGCCGACGGCTCGCTGGCGCTGACCCGCCCGCTCTACGGGCCGGTGTCGGTTGGGCTCGGCATGTGGGGCGGGGTTCAGCCGGACCTTTATCGCCTCGACATTGGCCCGCGGGCATCGATGCGCGTCCGGCCCAACATGCGGGTTCACCTCGACTGGCGGCAGCGGCTGGTCGGCAATGCCGAGCCCGGCTCGGGCCCGGCGGTGACACTGGCCGCCGACTTCTAGCCGCTCCCCTTGGCCTTGTCGCGGCTTTGCGGCTAGTCCTTTCGCCGGCTCATGGACATCTACCTCCCGATCGCCGGCCAGTCGGTCAACGCGCTGTTCATCGTCGCGCTGGGCGGATTGGTCGGGCTGCTGTCCGGCATGTTCGGGGTCGGCGGCGGCTTTCTCACCACCCCGTTCCTGATGTTCTACGGGATCCCGCCGACGGTCGCGGTCGCCTCGGCCGCAACCCAGATCACCGGCGCCAGCGTGTCGGGGGCGATGGCGCATACCCGCCGCGGTGGAGTCGACCTCAAGATGGGGCTGGTGATGATCTTCGGCGGCCTGTTCGGCTCGCTGGCCGGGGCGGGTCTGTTCCGGTTCCTCCAGGCCAGCGGCCAGATCGACCTCGTCATCGGCACGCTGTACGTCCTGATCCTCGGCTCGATCGGCGGACTGATGCTCAAGGACGCCTTGGCCGCGCTCGGCTATGGGCCCGGCCTCCGGACGACGGCGGAGCGGCCGCGCCACAACCGCTGGGTCGCCTCGCTGCCGCTGCGCTGGCGGTTCTACGCGTCGGGCCTCTACATCTCGCCGCTGGCCCCCCTGGCGCTCGGTTTCGTCGCCGGGATGCTGACTCTGCTGCTCGGCATCGGCGGCGGCTTCATCCTCGTCCCGGCGATGATCTACCTGCTCGGCATGCCGGCACGCGTCGTCATCGGCACCAGCCTGGTGATGATCCTCGCGGTCAGCGCCGCCACCACCATGATCCACGCGTTGACCACCAACGCGGTCGACATCGTCCTTGCCGGGCTGTTGCTCATCGGCGGTGTCGTCGGCGCTCAATATGGAGCGATGCTGACGACCCGCCTCAAGCCCGACCTGCTGCGCCTTGCCCTGGCAATCATCATCCTGCTGGTCGCGCTCCGGATGTTTCTCGGCCTGACCTGGCGGCCGGACGAGATCTTCTCGATCGAGACGCTATGATCGCGCGCATCCCCGCCGTCCTGGTTACCGCGGCCTCGCTGCTCCTCGCCGCCCAAACGCAGCCGGTGCTGGTGCCCGACGTGTCCGACCGGCAGATCGAAATCCGCTACAGCTTCAGCGGCACCGACCTGCTGCTGTTCGGCGCCATCCTCTACCCGGGCGGCCGGGTGCCCGACGATCCCGCCGACATCATCGTCACGCTCAAGGGCCCGGTGCAGCCGATCCTGGTGCGCGAAAAGCAGAGGATCGCCGCCATCTGGATGAACTCGGAATCGCACCGCTTCCGCTCGGCTCCGTCCTTCTATGCGGTCGCCTCGTCGCGTCCGATCGCCGAACTGGTCGATGAGCGCACAGCCGCGATCTACGAGCTCGGGCTGCAGAATCTGCAGCTGTCGCCGGGCGGCGGCGCGTTGCCGGAAAAGGAGCGCCGGTTCGAGACCGGGCTGCTCGAGCTTCGCCGGCGCCAGGGACTCTATGCCGAATATCCGAGCGGCGTCGAAATCACCGGTGGAGTGCTTTACCGGGCGACCATCGCCATCCCGAGCCAGGTGCCGGTCGGCGAATATACCGCCGAGACCTTTCTCGTCGACGACGGCCGGGTGCTCGCCGCGGCGACCCGCGAGATCCGCATCGGCCAAACCGGGTTCGAGCGCTTCGTCGCCCTATACGCGCGCCGCTACGAATTTCTCTACGGCCTCGCCGCGGTGACACTATCGCTGGCGCTCGGATGGCTGGCGGCGATGATCTTCCGCCGACGTTTCTAAGCTTATCTTAACCGCTCTGATTTAATCCCTGCCGCAACAGTCAGCGTGCGTTGGGGATAGAAGAATGAACGACCAGCCTAATCTTCGGCAGTTTGTCGACGAGCTGAGCAGCTTCAGCGAGGACAGCAGCGCCGTGGCGGCTTCGGCCGCGAAGGCCGGCTCGCTGCCATCGATCGGGCAGGTCGTCGAAATCGCCGGCTCGGGGTCGCAGATCCGGATCGACGCGGCGACCCTCGCCGCTCTCCACAGCCATCCCGACCCCGCCGCAGCCACGTCGGGCCAGGTCGGCAGCCAGGTCAAGATGGTGGTCGGCGATTGCTGGCTGATCGCCAACGTCCGCACGCTTCGCGCCGAGGACGGCGGGGTGGTGGTCGGCCAGATCGACTTCCTCGGCGAAGGCAGCCGCGATTCGTCGGGACGGATGACCAACTTCCGCCGCGGAGTCACCCGCTACCCGGTGCCGGGCAGCGACGTTCACCCGGTGACGACCGAGGACCTTCGCGCCGTGTTCGCCGCCGACGACAGCCCGCACATCGAGATCGGCACCGTCTATCCGACCGACGACATCCGCGGCGCGCTCTACGTCGACCCGATGCTGTCGAAGCATTTCGCGGTGCTCGGATCGACCGGCACCGGCAAGTCGACCTCGGTCGCGCTGATCCTCCATCGCATCTCGCAGCTGAGCCCCGAGGGTCACATCGTCATGATCGACCCGCACGGCGAATATTCGGCCGCCTTCAAGGGCTGCGGCGAAATCTTCAACGTCGACAATCTCCAGCTTCCCTACTGGCTGCTCAATTTCGAGGAGCATTGCGAAGTGCTCCTGACCAGCCACGGCGCCGAGCGCCAGCGGGACGGCGACATCCTCGCCAAATGCCTGCTGGCCGCCCGCACCAAGGGCAAGGACATGAGCCAGTTCGGCAAGGTCACGGTCGACTCGCCGATCCCCTATCTGCTGACCGACCTCAACGCGATCATCGTCAACGAGATGGGCAAGCTCGACCGCGCCGGCGACACGACGCCGTACCAGCGGCTCAAGAACAAGCTCGACGAGCTTCGCGCCGACCCGCGCTACACCTTCATGTTCTCGGGCATGCTGGTGTCGGATTCGATGCCGGCCTTCCTCGCCAAATTGTTCCGGCTTCCGGCCAACGGGCGGCCGATCTCGATCGTCGACGTCTCCGGCGTCCCCTCGGAAGTCACGTCGGTGGTCGTCTCGGTGCTCGCGCGGATGGTGTTCGATTATGCGATCTGGTCGCGCACCGAGGCGCAGCGCCCGTTGCTCCTCGTCTGCGAGGAAGCGCACCGCTACGTGCCCAAGGACGAGAATGCCGCCGGCCAGGCGGTTCGCAAGATTCTCGAGCGCATCGCCAAGGAAGGCCGCAAATACGGCGTGTCGCTCGGCCTCATCACCCAGCGGCCCTCGGACCTCGCCGAAGGCGTGCTGTCGCAGTGCGGCACGATCGTCGCGATGCGTTTGAACAACGACCGCGACCAGGCCTGCGTTCGCGCCGCCATGCCCGAAGGCGCGCGCGGCTTCCTCGACGCGATTCCCGCGCTCCGCAACCGCGAGTGCATCGTCTGCGGCGAGGGCGTGTCGATCCCGATCCGGGTGCGCTTCGACGATCTCGAGCCCGAGAAAAGGCCGGCCTCGTCCGACCCGAGCTTCGCGGCGCTATGGCGCGAGACCGGCGATGAAGCCGGGATCATCAGCCGCACCATCAAGCGCTGGCGGGGTCACGGCCGCTAAACGGTCATCGCAGGTCGGAACGCTCGCAAGCAATGACGTCGACGGGGTCGAGCGCAAGCACCTGAGCCAACGTCTCCTCGAGCGTTTCCGACACCAGATAGAGCGGCTGGAAGGAGTCGTGGCGGTAGGGCGTCGCAAGCGCTCTCTCGATCGAGAATGGCAATCGCTCGACGGTCTCGCTCTCCAAGCTGAAGTGAGCCTCGCCGAAGCTCGACGCCAGGCCGGCGCCGAGGATCTTCAGCTCGCCCGCCTCCTCGGCAAGGCCGAACTCCACGCTGTGCCAGTAGATCCGCGACACGCCTTCGCCGGCGCCGGCGGCGATCGCCGCGACCCCGAGCCGTCCGACATGCTCGACCATCTCGGCAAATCCACGGTGGGCGAGCAGCGGAATGTGCCCGAATAGGTCGTGGAAGCAGTCCGGCGCTTCGAGATAGTCGAGCTCGTCGCGCTTGCGGATGAAATTGCCGACCGGGAACAGGCGTCGCTCGAGCATCCCGAAGAAGATGGCGTCGGGCACGAGCCCCGGCACCGCGACGGTGCGCCAGCCGGTGCGCGGTTCGAGGATACGGTTGAGCTCGGCGAGCTCGGGCACGCCGGGGCGAGACAGCTTGAGCAGGTCGAGGCCGTCGAAGAATGGCGACACCGCGCGCGTGCCGAGAAGCTCGACCTGGCGCGCGAACAGCAGGTCCCAGACGGCGTGATCCTCCTCGCTGAACGCCTCCCACCGCTGCGGCACGAGATAGTCCCGCCAGCCTCTCGTCCGCCGGTCCTCGATGAGCGTTTCCTGAAACATTTCGATCGATCCTTTCGCTGGCAACAAAAAACCCGCCGAGCGGAGGCTTGGCGGGTCGAGGCTGGTGAACTGCACGCTTCAGGCGTGAATCAGCTCATCCCAGCCCCTTCGGATAATAGAGCGCGGCCGCGGCGGCAGCGGTCTGCACACGGGCAAAAGAGGCGAGCGGACGAGCCATGTGGCGCTGTTTATCGCCCTTGGCCCATGAACGTCCACTGTCTGATTGCCCGCGACACGCCGTTGCGGCCAGAGCGGGCTACCCCCGTTGCTCGCCGACGCTGAGCAGCGCCCTCAAGCGCGCCTCGAACGCCGAGCGCTGCTTGTCGTCGAACAGCGGCCGGCTGGCGAAGCGGACGGCGAGCGGATTGACCGCGCGGCCGTGCTGAAGGACCTCGTAATGGAGGTGCGGCCCGGTCGACAGGCCGGATGAGCCGACATAGCCGATCAGCTGGCCGCTCCGCACGAAGCTCCCCGGCTCGGCGGCGATCCCGCTCATGTGCGAGTAAGAAGTAACCATGCCGTCGCCATGGGCGATGCGCACCTGCCGCCCGTAGCCGCCGTTCCAGCCGGCCGCGACCACCCGCCCGTCGCCGGCGGCGATGATCGGAGTGCCCCACGGGGCGGCAAAATCGATTCCGGAATGGAAGCGGGCGAAGCGCAGGATCGGGTGGATGCGGTAGCCGAAGCCCGAGCTGATCCGCCCGGCGACCGGCCAGGCGGCTTCGCTCGCCCTCGCTTCGGCCAGGGTCGACGCCTCGATCCAGCGCGGCTGACCGCCTGCCGCCCAGCGGACCAGTTGCAGCCGCCGCTCGCCACTGCGCTCGAGCCCCGCATAGAGCAAGGCGCCGGTGCGGCTCTCCGCTCCAACCCGACGGTGGGCGAGGACGAGGTCGAAGCGGTCGCCTGCGCCGACGTCGCCGCCGACGTCGATCTCGGTCGCGAGCGCCTGTAGATATTCGGCCGCTGTCGCCGGCGAGGCGCCGGCCGCGCGAAGCGACCAGTAAAGCCCGTCACCGACACGGCCGCGGATGCGTATGGGCGAATTGTCGACGGCGAGCTGGCGCGTCTCGAGCGCGAGCCCATCCGCGTCTCGAACCACTTTCAGGTCGAGCCCGAAGCCGGCGCGCAGCGCGACCCGGTCGATTAATCGGCCGGCCGCGGTCCGGGCACCCAGACGCAGCTCCACGGAGGTTCCGGCACCGATGTTCGGCGCCGCCGAGCGGATCAGGGCCGCGGCATGGGCGGAGTCGCCACGCGACGCGCCGGCTCTCGCCAGCATCGCCTCGATCGCCTCGCCAGCGCCCAGCTTCAGCTCGAGGTCGATCCACGGCCGGTCGGGCGCGAAATCGAGCGGTGCGACGGCCTCGGTCGGCGCCATCCGCAGGCCGGTGGCGCTTCCCGCCGCGAGCGGAGCGATCCCCAGCGCCTGCCGCTGATGCGCCTCGCTTGATTCAACATTGTGGGCGGCGGCGAGCGGCTGGATTCCGGGGGTGAGCATGCTGGCGGTGGTGCACAGCAGGCCGAGCGTCGCGACGCCGCGCCACCAGCGCCGCGAGAAGATGTCGGTGGCGAGATCGACCCGAAGGTCGAAGCGGGGCGCGGCCGCAACGCCGGCGCGGCCGAACGCCGCGCCGCGATTCGCCAGGCGATGCGCGAAGCCCGATTGCATGGCGGCGATCTTCGGCGATCAGGGTTAACACCGCCCTAAATTCGGCTTGTCGCCGGGTGATTCGGAACCTTGCGCTTTGCCGGAGCGCTGCCACAGTCATGGCAATGGCCAACCGCTCCGACGCGCCGGTCCGGGCGATCCTCGGGCCAACCAATACCGGCAAGACCCATCTCGCCATCGAGCGCATGTGCGGCCATTCCTCGGGAGTCATCGGCTTTCCGCTGCGGCTGCTCGCTCGCGAGGTCTATGACCGGGTCGTCGCCATCAAGGGCGAGAGCCAGGTCGCGCTTCTGACCGGCGAGGAACGGATCATCCCTCCCCAGGCGCGCTATTTCCTCTGCACCGCCGAAAGCATGCCCATCCCGAGCGAAAGCGGCGGGCACGATGCCGACGAGCCGAACCGCGATTTCGCCTTCGCCGCCATCGACGAGGCCCAGCTCGGCATCGACCCGGAGCGCGGCCACGTCTTCACCGACCGCATGCTCCGCGTTCGCGGCCGCGAAGAGACCCTGATCCTCGGCTCGGCGACCCTGAAGCCCTTGGTCCGCGAGCTTCTGCCCGAAGCCGAGATCGTCAGCCGGCCGCGCTTCTCGACCCTGCGCTACGGCGGCAACGCCAAGCTGTCGCGCCTGCCGCCGCGCTCGGCCGTCGTCGCTTTCTCGGCCGAGCAGGTCTACGCCCTGGCCGAAATGCTGCGGCGGTTCCGCGGCGGCGCGGCGGTAGTGATGGGCGCGCTGTCGCCGGGGACCCGCAACGCCCAGGTCGCGATGTTCCAGCGCGGCGAGGTCGATTATCTGGTCGCCACCGACGCCATCGGCATGGGCCTCAACATGGACGTCACCCATGTCGCCTTCGCCGGCCTGGAAAAGTTCGACGGTCGCCGCGACCGGCGCCTGACCATCCCCGAAATGGCACAGATCGCCGGGCGCGCCGGGCGCCACCAGCGGGACGGCAGCTTCGGCACCCTCGGCCTTGGCGATTCCGGCGCCGAGTTCAGCGAGGAGGAAGTCGAGGCGATCGAGGAGCATCGCTTCCGGCCGCTCGATTTCCTCTACTGGCGCAACCCGGACCTCGACTTCACCGACGTGCGCTCCCTGATCGCCAGCCTCGAGGAGAAGAGCGGCGATCCCCTG
>Ga0247719_1001050_pt1 | contig 12817 bp, 10 predicted proteins | sample 41E_DmetaG_FD_189046 | JGI IMG/M metagenome (GOLD analysis project Ga0247719, IMG submission 189046) | Soil microbial communities from hillslope of Landscape Evolution Observatory, University of Arizona, Oracle, AZ, United States - 4-1-E_D | ecosystem: Engineered > Artificial ecosystem >...
GGGCGATGATGCCGATCTTCACCGGGGGATTTGAGCACACGCCGGCCGGTATCGTGGGTTCGTGAGCTCTGAGCTGCCGCACGCCCCCTGGCTGCTGGGTGGCGAGTCGCTCGTCGCCCTGGCCTCGGCCAAGTCGCCGCTCGGCGACGTGCCGGATGGCCTCAGGCGGATCCCCGGGCCGTGCTCCATCACCGCCGCCCGCTACGACGATTCGCCGGTGGGCCCCTACCGCGAGCTCGCCGTCGGCCAGCCCGCGCACCTTGGCGCCCGCCTCGGGCTGTGCATCACGACGATGGTTGTCACGTCGGTGGACTCCCGCCTCGGCGGCCGGGTCAACTGGGGCTTTCCCAAGGAGATGGGCACCCTGGTCTGGCTCGACGAGGGCGACGACCGGGTCCTGCGGTGGGAGGAGCGTGACATCGTCGTTCGGGCGTCGCCGGTGGGGCCCCCATTGCCCGTCCTGCTGCCCCTGCGGGCGCTGCAGCGCCGGGCCGACGGGTTGGTGTCCATCCGTGGTCACACCCGGGGCCGGGGGAGGGTGGCCCACGTGGAGGTGGAGGTCCCCGCCGACGACCCGCTGGCCGGCCTCGCCGGCCGCCACCGCGGCCTGTTGATCGCCGGCATGCGCCTGGTGATGAAGCCCGCCCGCCGGCCGGTCGGCCTGACCGCCTCGTTGCGAGCGCCGCTCCGGGCTCCGGAGCCGGCGCTAACGTGGGCGCCGCAGTCCCAGCACCCGTTCTCGGGCGATTAGCTCAGTGGTAGAGCGCTGCCTTCACACGGCAGAGGTCGGGGGATCAAGACCCTCATCGCCCACCCGCAAACATGCAGGTCAGCCCGCTAAGTTGCAGTTTGCATCTAGTCCGGGAGCGGCCCGGCAAGCGGCGAAGGACGCGAATCGGACGCGAAATTTCCGGGGTTTCCGCCAGGGTGGAGCCCGACCACCTTGGCTCCGGGCTTCGCGGAGGCCTGCACCACCTCCGACCACAAGAACCTCCACGACGTGTTGGGGGTTGGGCTTCCCCTGGGCGATGCGCTCCACTGCCTCTCGGTGTTGCGCTGCCTTAACCTCCGCGGGGGACGGCGCCCTCCACCATGGCGAGCAGCATCCCGTCCCTGGCGGTGCTCTGGAACTTCCACCCGCGCTGGCGGGCTTCCTTCCTTAGCCGGCTGCGAAGCAACTCCATCTGGTCGGTGGGAACCCCGTCGATCAGAAGGGAGCTGCACACGCCGAGCTCGACCAGTCCGCGGCGAACAACCGCTTCGAGGGTATCGGCGGGGGTGGGTGAGGGGAACTGATGGTCGAGCACCCGGTTGCATCGCTTGCACGACGGGGCAAAGGTGGGGTCGTCCTCGAAGTCGTGGGACCCCGGGTGCACCCGGCCGACCTCCGTGGCCGCCATGAACCAGTCGTCGAGGCCACAGAGCGTGGTGCGGTTCCACCGGCGGTGAAGGAGGTCCGCTCTGTCATAGGCCGGGTTGAGCCCATCCTCCTCGCCGTCAGCTCTGGACCGGGCGGTGTCGTCGAGCTGGGTCGCGACCAGGTGGTCGGCTTCGGGGCCGACCCAGACAAGCAGGTAGGTCTTGTCATGGATCGTGATGGTGTTGATGGTGCCATCTAGGCCTCGATGGTCAACGCTTCGGGCATGTCGTCACTCTGGCCCGGCTTGTCGAAACTGGCGAGGGGGGATCGGACCCCGGAGACGTACTCGGCCAGGAAGTCGCCGATGAAGTGCCTCTGGAGCTCGTGCATGTCGTGGTCGAACCCGCCGGCGTCGTTGCGGTGGCCTTCGATGTCGAGGTACAGGACTCTGGCCTCACCGGGGTGGCTCTCCTTGACCTTGCGCACAAGCTGGAACAGGATCTCGGCGGCTTCGTCGAAGGTGTCTTCGGGACGGACGGTGTGGTAGATGGCGATGCTCATGGAGGTATCGGTACCGGTGATCGCCGCCGCCGTCAAGGTCTTCGTCGACATCCCGGACTGGCACGGACTGGCCGGCATGGGGCAGTACGGAAACGCGTCCCGTTCGCGTCCTGCCGGTGGGCCGCAGGACGCGGATCGGAGGCGAAATTTGGCATATTGCACGCTCTCGAGTCAATGAATAAGGACCAGCTGGCAGCCGCTGTATCGGGCTACCGGTACTTCGGATTACACGACGCCGCCCAGGTGCTGCACGATGTCGCCCTCGGCTTGACGAGCGGACCTCTAGGCGAAGACTAAGAGGACCCCGTCGGCGTCATCGGACCCTTCGGCGGACATCGCCCGCCGGCACAGTTCGAAGACGAGCTCCCAATCGAGCGTCTCGCCACGGTCGTAGGCGCGCTCCACCGCATTGGCGAGCTGGCCCGAATCCAGTTCAGCGTATCGCCCCCGCCTGCTCCGAGATGCCGTAGGCACATCTCAACGCTACCGCTCGGGAAGGTCCAAGCGGTGATCGTCAGGGGCGGACAGAATCATCCGGAATGGCGGTCGTCGTGCGGATCGGTCCGTTGCCACTGGGGCGTCGCCGGCAAGCACGGGTGGCCGAGCTTGAGCGGATACTTCGGACAGCGGTGGACCGTCAAGGTCTTCGATGTCATCGATCTTGCGACAGCCGTGGAGACGCCCGACGTCCGGGCGGTCGCCGTCGACGTCACGGCGACAGATGATCTGGCCGACGCTATTTCGCATCGCATGGCACTGCCGGTGCTGCGCCCACTTTCGAGGCGCCTTCGCATTCTCGCGGCGAGGTCGACGAGCTGTTCGCCGGCTACGGGCTGCTGACCGGCGTCGGCGTCGGGAGCATGCCGGACGGTGCGCTCACCCTTCCCCAGCCGGTGCTATCTGGACGGCACACCCAGATGGAGTGTGGCCCGTCACGCTCACGAGTCCGAGGTTCTTATGCCATTCCTGCGCCCCGCGAAACCCGCGAAGGGTTGGAAAAGGCGGGTCGCGGGCGGTCGGTTCCGGTGAGCCTAAATCGGTCCTAATCTGCAGTTTTGTCCGAACCGGCAGGTCGGCAAAGTGCGGTCTTTCGCTTTCAAATGGGAGAGGTCGGGGGATCACGACTCTCGTCGCCCACATCAAAACCGCAGGACCTCAACAAGGCTTCGTGCGCCTCGGGGGCGCTCGTCCAGTGAGTTGCGTGCTCATCCGCGGGCGGGCTCGTCGTCGGTTGCCACCTGGCCCGGAGGATCGTCCGGCGGCGGCTGGGTCGTGCCGCAGACGGCGTCCCACCACGTGGACTAACGCGTGAGACGCAGACGGCGTCCCGAGCAGGCGACGCAGAAGCGAGCGGCGGGAATGGCCTCGAGCCGTTCGAACGGGATGGCGAGGCCGCACTCCTCACAGGCGCCGTAGGTGCCGGCGTCGAGTCGGGCGATCGCGTGATCGATGTCGGCCAACGCCTCATGGACTCGAGCCGCTCCTGCTTCCGCCAGCTCTCGCTCCAGCACGCTGTCGACGTCCGTCTGCCCGCGTAGCTGGCTCGCCAGCGCCTCGTGTTGCGCGCGCTGCAGGGTCTGCTCGCAGGAGTCCGCCAGCAGTAAGGCGCGCAGCCGGGCTATGGCCTCTCGGGAAAGATGCGACACATCGGCACGCGCCGCCTGCGGGAATGTCCTCATCGAAACCCTCCTACACGGCAGAGGATGTCCCTGCTCATCCGAAGATAACGGTGCGCGATCGAACGTCCATCCCTCAAGTAGCGCCGCTTATTGGTCGCCTGTCCTGGGTGCGTCGTCGCGCACCACCCAGAACAGGAGAGCGGGACTGCTAATGAGGTTCCGCCACCCGGACACGGCGACCGACGTGGCCAGCGCGGCGTCACCCGCCCGTAGGACCGGCGTGTCCGAGCCGATAGTGAGCTGGACCAGGCCGGAGGCGACCAGGACGAGCTCGGCTCCCTTGTGAAGGAAGTCGGGCGATCCGGAGGCGCCGGGATCCAGCCGCACGAGGTGTGTCCGGAGCCCGACGTTGGGATCGTCGAGAAGGGCGGTGTTCCCCTCCTCCAGTGTCCTCGGGCGACGAGCGAGGACGTAGCCTCCGAGCCGGGGCGACGAGAGCAGGTCGTCGACGCCCATACCTAGGCGTTCGGACAGCATGATGACGGTCTCCAGTGACAGGCCGCGGCGGCCGCCCTCTGCCTGGGAGATGGCGCTTTGGCTGACGCCGGCCAATCTGGCCAGCTCGCTCTGGCTGAGGTTGCGCTCTCGACGGACCCGTTCCAGGCCCTGGGCCAGGCGTCCCAAGGTCCGCTCCTCCTCCAGGCGCACGATCCCGTCGATGAGCTCGAGTCGCAGCACGCGGCCCTGCACCGATGCAGGGCGGCCCTCTGCCTTGACGACTCGCAGGTGTCCATTGCCCACCTCCAGCACGCACTGAGTGACGTTCGTCACCTGTTCGATGAACGAGGCGCCGAGCTCCGCACGCGGGGCGCGCCAGTAGGCGACGGCACCCAGGTCGAACAGTCGCGGGCAAACCCGACTGAAGAAGGCCACCGCCTTGGCCGGCCCCCAGCGTTGAGCGAATCGCACGAGGCCGTCGATCACCACGTACCCGGGCGGGTTGCTCCGGGCTCCTTCGATGATGGCGGTCTCAAGCACGCCGGCGTCGCCGTAGGGGCCCCGCGCTCGTGCGTCGAGGACGGTCAATCCGGGCCCGAAACGTGCCTGCACACGGGCCGGGTCCCCGGCGGCAGACACGTAAAAGCACCGTTCGCCACGGGAGAGGACCTCCCTGATCAACGCGTCCTCCAGGTGGCGCACGGCGTTCACGTCCTCGGCGACCCACACCACGTTGTCGCCGAGGATGAGACCTCCTAACAACGCGTCCACGTCTGGCACCCCGCTGCTGACCCGATCTCCTACTTCGTTCATGCAGCCTCCTGTGGTCGATAAGCGTTACTCATGTCGTACTCCATCAGCATTAGCGATCTGTCAGTGTGCACACAAGGACCACGCCTGAAGGAGGCGCCGCAGTGTGCTTCAAGAATCTGCCCATTGAGTTCGACGAGTCCGGCAAGGCTCGGCTGCGGGAGGGCGTGGCCGACCCATACTCCGTTGCCCTCGCCGAGCCGAAGGGCTACGTGCGCCGCAAGGGCGGTCCGGGCGCCCAGCTGGCCGCCCCGCCCCGGTTGCGTGACTGGAACATCGACCCCATGACCCGTGTGGCCGGCGCCCTCGCCGTCCACACCGTGCTCGACCTGGAAAACCGCCGGGCCGTCGACGCCCACGCCCGGGCAATGCTGTTCCGCGGCTATGAGGTCATCCTCGAAGGCCGGGACCCGCGTGACGCCATCGACATCACCTCACGGGCGTGCGGCGTCTGCGGAGGGACACACGCGTCGTGTTCGGCCCTCAACATCGAGCAGGCCTTCGGCGTCTGCCCGCCGCCGCTGGGCATCGAGGTCCGCAACCTGGGTGAAGTCGGCGAGATGTTCTACGACCGCCCGCTCCACCTGGGCCTGCTGGCCGGCCCGGATTACTCGACGGCGCTGGTCAGCGTCACCAACCCCGAGCTGGTGACCCGGGCCGAAAAGACCCTCGCGCCTCACGCCGACATTCACGGCTACACCACCATCAAGGACATCATGGATGCCCTCAACCCGTTGACGGGCAAGATCTACCTCGAGGCCCTGGAGTGGACCCGGGTCGGCCGCATCATGTGCATGCTGATGTTCGGCAAGTTCCCGCATCCGTCGACGATCGTCCCCGGCGGCATGTCCACCACGGTCACCACGTCGACGTTCAACGAGTACTACTCCCAGCTCGGCAAGATCATCGACTGGTGCAAGGTCATCTGCCGCATCTGGGACGACCTGGTCGATTTCTTCCTGGAGGCCAACCCGGCCTACGAGCAGGTCGGTGCTCGTCCCACGAGCCTGGTGCAGACGGGGATCTGGGACAACTCGGAGTACTACGACGCCACTTACTCCAACTGCAACGCGTGGGGTGAGAAGCGGTGGTCGACGCCGGCGGTGATCATCGAGGGCAAGCTCGTCACCACCAAGCTGACCGACATCAACATGGGCATGGAGGAGTTCATCGAGCACTCCTTCTACGACGACTGGACCAAGACGGGGCCGCAGCGCTACAAGACCGACCCCCTCGGCAACCCGCTCTCGCCCTACCACGCCTGGAACAAGACGACACTGCCCAAGCCGTCCGGCACCAACTTCAAGGAGAGGTACACCTGGTCGACCGCGCCCCGCTGGGACCGCCAGGTGGTCGAGACCGGCGCCTACGGCCAGCTCTGGGGCACCGCCCTACGCGGCGACTACACCGAGAACGTCTTTTGCAACCCCACCGGCGATGGCCTGCAGCTGCTCTTGCCTCGCCACGCCCTGCCAGAGACCGAGCTGTTCTGGGCGCTGCCGAGGACGCTGAACGCGCTGGAGCGCAACCGAGCTCGGGCCTACGCCATGGCCTTTACCGCCACCATCGGCATGAACTGCCTGCTCAAGGCCTTCGAGTACTGGCGCCAGGGCGAGACCCGGGTCCACACCCCGTTCAAGATTCCGAGGGACGAGCGGGTGTCCGTCGGCTTCTGGGAAGCGAGCCGGGGCTACCTCGTTCACCACATGGTCATGGACAAGGGCAAGATCGTCAACTACCAGATCAACACCCCGTCCACGATCAACGCCTCGCCCACCGACCCCTTCGGTGGTCTCGGCCCCTACGAGCAGGCTGTCGTCGACACCCCCATCCTGGAGTCAGTTCCCGACGACCAGGTCAAGGGCATCGACGTACTTCGTGCCATCCGCAGCTTCGACCCCTGCATGCCGTGCACCACTCACATGGACACCGGCAGGGGCGTCATCAGCCGGGAGATCAACTCCTGCGGCTGCACACTGGAATGACCGGCCCCGCTGTGACTGCCCCGTGCCGGGCCCTCATCGGTGGGTTCGGTCGTCCGGGGATGCGGGATCTGGACTTCGGCCGGCAGATCGTCGAATACCTGCAGCACCTGGAGTGGCCCGAGGGCGTGGTCGTCGAGGACCTTTCCTGCTCGGCGCCATTGGTGTTGCACCGCCTCCAGGAACTGCGGCCGGCCAAGGTCCTGTTCGTAGGAGCCGTTGCTCGAGATCTCGATCCTCCGGCCACCCTGCGCCGCTACCGAGTGGACCTGGCGCCATTGGAGCCCCAGCGTGTCCACCGGAGCATCGAGGAGTCCGTCATGGGCCTCGTGGACATCGACCACACGCTGGCCATGGCCCGGCACTGGGGTGCACTGCCGGTCGACACCGTAGTTATAGAGGTGGAGCCGGCAGAGGTGTCATTCGGCCTCGGCTTCACCGAGGAGCTGGGAGCCTGCCTTGACGTCATCGTGGACAAGGTTCGGGAGGAGCTCGCCGACGTAGCGCACGGTGCGGGACAGGCTCCGGACTTTGCCGTCGATGATTTTGCCGTCGATGACGTCGAGGTGCGCGGCTCGGGGTGTATCCGAAGGACTGATGTCGACGAGGTAGTAGCACCGAGCGAGGCGCTCAACGATCTCCTCAACTACGGGCGGGACCACGCCCACGCTCGCCTGCAGGTTCACCGAGCCCCGGCCCTCGTCGACGGTGGTCGGTCTGGCATTCCCGGCGTGGTCTTCGCCGGGCACGTCCGCCCTTGGGGTGTCTTTGTCGAGCGCGGCAGCGACTGGTTTGACGTAGTTCCCCTCGAGCCCGGCATGGTAGGGATCGTCATCGGGAACGTTCCCGGTCGCGGTGTCGAAGCGGCAAGCGCCATGAGCGACCTGCGGGTGGCGGTTCGGGCTTCGGTCGTGGTCGACGGAACCAACCCGGTTCGCCTCTTGGGCCATCTCGATCGCCTAGCCCAAACCACTGGGATGGGTCGCCAAGCGCAGCTGCTCTACCTGACGCTCCGACCGGCGACCGGAGACCTGCGCTACGCCAATGCAGGGAGCTGCCCGCCGCTCCTCTTGAACGACGGGGTGCCCGATGGCTGCTTCTTAGAGTTGACCGGTGGTGCTCCAGTAGGAGCGCCGAGTGCCGAGCGCCAGGAGCGAGCTGTATCCCTGACGTCGGGGGCGACCCTGCTGCTATTCAGCGAGGGGCTCGTGCAAAGCCGGACCGTGCCCCGAGATGTGGGCATGGACCGCCTCCGTCGAGCAGCGAGCTCGGCGCCCTACGAGCTGGACGACCTCTGCGACCACGTCCTGATGAGCTGTAGCGCCCGCCGAGACCACGACATCTGCCTCCTTGGCGTACGCCTTCTCGCCAGTGCCGTCGACGACCCGACGAAGCGAGCATCGCGCTGTGTCTACTAGTGCATGGTCGGCCAGTTGCCGGCCCGATCCCGAAGAGGACCGCGTTAACACCGCCAGCACGGCCTGTTCGCAGACGCTCTCGAGACAGGGTGCTGAGTCGTCCGAGCCAGCACGACCCGGTGTCGAGCTCGAAACATCGGCTCAGGAGAGACGTCGGGCCATGTCCCGCCTAGTCCGGGACAGCGCCCCGAGCGGTGCCGAATTCACCATCCGAGTGCTGCGTACAGATGACCGCCGTCGACCTGAGGGATCTCTCGTTGATGAGCGCCGCCGGGCTTGGCGTGCTGGTTGGCGCCGCCAAGCGTCTCCGTCGTGAGGATGGATCCCTCGTCCTACGCTCCGCACAACCCGACGTCCGAAGGTTGGTCGACATCACAGGGCTCAATCCCGTCTTGCTCCAGCCATGACGTATCCGACGTCTGCATGACCATTCCACCGGACACCGGCATGGGCATCAACACTGAGTAGATCAGCTCCTGCGGGCACACGCCGACTCGGCGGACCCGCGGTGATGGATGTGTCGCCGGCCAAGCGGTTTCCCGGCAGGTTCTTGCGCTTGGCCGGCGACGCGACACTCGCCTGTCGCGGACGCGTCGGCGGCGGGCTGGAGGAGGACTCCACGGACAGGATTTCCGCCCTGACAGCGGCGCGCATCGAATGTGCGAGATCCGATCGGCTTGACCGGCGCGCCAACAGAGCCCTCGTCATTGGTGCGCCTGACGTGTTCCCCGTCTTCGGGCTGGCTAGTCCCGGCCGATCCAGACCGGGAGGGCGCCGGACCGGTCCGTCCAACCCCTCGCCATGCCTGCAGTGTTGAACGGCATGGTCAGGGTGCCGGCGGAATCGACGGCGATGCACCCGCCGCGGCCACCGTGGCCTGACACGGCGTCCAACGCCCGCTGGCATGCCTCGTCGATGCCGAGCCCGGCCAGTCTCACCAGCGCGTCGACCTCGTGGGCGAAGGCGGCAAGGAGGAATGCCTCCCCATGGCCCGTCGCCGATACTGCGCAGGTGGCGTCGTCCGCCCACGTGCCGGCGCCGGCCACCGGCGAGTCGCCGACCCTCCCCGGGAGCTTTCCGACCCGTCCACCCGTCGACGTGGCCGCGGCCAGGTGGCCGTCGTGGTCTCTGGCCACCGCCCCGACCGTCTCGCCCGCTGCGGCCGCGGCGCCCGCACCCGCCCTCCGCAGCTGATCGACGGCATCCTGGGTGACGAACCACGCCTCCTCCTCGCGCCGCAGCCCGCATCGCTCGGCGAGAGCGGCGACGGCGTCGCCGGCGAGCAGCACGTGATCGGTCCGGTCCATGACGGCGCGGGCAGCCTCGACGGGGTGGCGGACACTGCGGCAGACGGTGACGGCGCCAACCCGTCGGCGGTTGCCGTCGGCCACCGAAGCGTCGGTCTCGACCGTGCCCTCGTTCGTCAGCACGGAACCTCGCCCGGCGTTGAACTCGGGGGAGTCCTCCAAGATCATGACGGCGGCCACGACCGCATCGAGCGCAGTGCCGCCCCGGCGCAAGTACTCAGCCCCTTCTCGCAGCGCCGCCTGCAGCCCGAGCCGCGTCGCGTCGAGGTGCGCGCGCGACAGCTTCGCCAGGCCGTCGCCCGCGCCGCCGTGCACGGCGAGCACCCAGCCGTCGTGCTCGGCCTCGTTCATCGCCGCCGGACTGCTGGCCCTGATCGGGCCCGGCCGCCAATACCGGCGGGCCGGGGGAGGCTCAACCGGGAGCGGCAGGCGCGGAGATCGCAGTCGGTGTCGGGGGAGCGCGACCTGCGGCCTGACGAGCCCGCTCGAAGGCCTGCCGGCCCTCCTGCACCTTGGTTGCGAAACCGACGGGGTCGCCGTTGCGGAGGGCAGCGTCGGCGTCCGTGAACGCCCGGTTGGCCTCGTCGAGTAGCCGGCGCACCTCGTCGGACACCGCAGAGGGGGCGCCGGGGGATGCTTCGGGATCCGTACCACCGCCGATCGGACCTTGCTCCAGGGTGGGGGGTGCGTCCCCGAAGACGGCGACGAGCGCTTCCTGAAGGGTGTCGCGGATCTGGATGCGTCCACCGAAGGCGACGATGACCTTCTTCAGCTCCGGGACGGCGTTGGCGCCGGTGGCCTGGACGTAGAGAGGGCGGATGTAGAGAAGCGACTGTTCGATCGGGATGATGACCAGATTCCCGAGGCGCACCTCTGAGCCCGCTCGGCTCAGGAGGGTGATGAGGGAGGAGACCTCCGGGTCCTGGTTGATGCGAGCGTTCACGATCGCGGGACCGTCGACTTGGCGGTCTCTCGGCATCACGAACACCTCGAGCTGCCCGTACTCCGCGGGATCGGCCTTGGCCACCATGAAGGCCGAGAGCTCACGCCGGGAGTCGTCGTCGGAGAAGGGGACGAACGGCTGGAGGATCAGAAACTCCGCTCGCGGCGCACCCGGCAGGCGCATCAGCAGGTAGTAAGGGTCCATCCGGTTCTCCCGCGGCCGTCCCAGCGGGGCACCCGCAGCATCCACGGGCGTGGGGCCTGGAGAGATGGCACCGGCCGAGCCGGGGTCCTGGGCGATGTTCCAACGGTCGGACTGAGAGTAGAACTCGTTGGCGTCGCTGATGTGGTAGCGGCCCCACATGTTGGTCTGCACCCGGAATAGATCTTCGGGATACCGGAAGTGGGCCCGCAGCTCTGCGGGAGGCTCCTCTCTGGAGAACAGCCTCGGGAAGGCCTTGGCGTAGGCGGCGGCGATGGGGTCGTCGGAGTCGACGATGTAGAAGGTGGCGTCGCCGTCGTAGGCGTCGATCGCCACCTTGACGGAGTTGCGTACGTAGTTGAACTGATGGTTCAGCCCGCTGGCCGCACTCAGCCGGTTCAGGTCGACCTGTTGCCCGTAGGGGAACATGTTGGTGGTCGTGTACGCGTCGATCAGCCAGACGATCCGTCCGTTGAGCACCACGGGATAGGGGTCCGTGTCGTAGTGCAGGAACGGGGCGATGGTGGCCACACGAGCACGGATGTCGCGCATGTAAAGGATACGGGAATCCGACGTCATGAACCCCGAGATGAGGGGGTTCACGTCGCCGAAGCGGAGGGCGAAGGCGAGCCGGCGGGTGATGGACCCGATGCCGACGCCGCCCTTGCCGTCGTAGCGGTTGGTGACCGCGGTGCCGTCCTCACGGACGAAGTCGATCTCGTCTCTCCCCGCGTTCACGATGCTGTAGCCGCCGATGGCCTCACCGTGGTAGAGCCGGGGCTGGGTGATTTCCGGCTCCCCCTGAGGAGGGATGTTCTTGACCAGGAAGTCGGGTTGGCCGTCGGACGTCACCGAGTTGGCCGGCGACAGCACCGCGCCGTAGCCGTGGGTGAAGGCCATGTGCCGGTTCTCCCACGTGTCCGCGGGCAAGCTGTCCGGGTTGAGCTCCCGAGCCGAGAGCACGATCTGCGTCGTCTCGTCGCCGATCCGGTAGCGGTCGACGTCAACGTCGGTGAAGCGGTAGAAGGTGCGGACCTCATGGAGGCGCTGGTAAGTCCGCTGGAGGACCTGTGGATCCCAGAGCCGGATGTTGCGGACCGTCTCGGCGTTGTTGACCAGAGCTTCTGCGCCCAGCTGCTCGTTGTAGGCGAACGGCCTTACGTCGACGTCGCCCAGGCCCACGGCGATGCGTGTGGCATCGATGTTCCGCTGGATGAACTCGACCTCCCTCGTCGACTCGGCCGGCTCCACTCGGAAGCGCTGGACGATCGCCGGATAGGCCGATCCGGCAACGATGGCGACGAGCGCCCAGAGCCCGACGGCGGTGATCGGGAGGGCCCACCCCTGTCGCCCGACGCTGACGAGGAAGAGGATGGCAGCCAGGATCGAGATGACGATGAGCAGGTTGAACGCCGGAATCTGGGCGTTGACGTCGGTGTACGTGGCGCCCTGCACGGCGCCGCGCGTCGAGAAGGCCAATTCGAAGCGATCGAGGTAGTAGTTCCCTCCCTTGACCAGGGCGATAGCTGCGACCAGCACGGAGAGGTGGGCCTTCGCCGCCGGCGTCACACGACGGCCTGGGATCTGGAACCTGATCCCGCCGTTCAGATAATGCGCGACTGCCGTGACGATCAGGATCACCACGAGCCCCGAGAACAAGACGTTGGTCGCGAAGGTGAGGAACGGCAGCTGGAAAACGTAGAAACCGATGTCGCGCCCGAACTCTGGGTCCTGCACGCCGAACAGAACGTTGTTGCGGAAGAGGATCCATTCCTTCCAGTGGCTGGCGGCCCCGGAGCCGAAGATGAAAGCGAGGAACAGCGCGATCGCCAGCCGGATGGTGCGCGGTCGACGGTCGAGCAGCTCTCGGACCTCCGCCAGCGTGGCCTCCTCTGGACCGGCTGGTCGGATCGCCGGTGCCAGCCGCTCGGCGAGCATGAGATTGGCCCAGCACAGCAGGAAGAATCCGCCCATGAAGGCGATGAAGAGTCCGACTTTGGCGAGGATCACGCCTGACCAGAGAGTTGTGAACCCCAGGGAGTCGAACCAGAGGTAGTCGGTGTAGAAGCCGGCGATACCTCGGGCGAAGAGGATTGCGAGAAACAACAACCCGACACC
>Ga0247719_1001051_pt1 | contig 12805 bp, 11 predicted proteins | sample 41E_DmetaG_FD_189046 | JGI IMG/M metagenome (GOLD analysis project Ga0247719, IMG submission 189046) | Soil microbial communities from hillslope of Landscape Evolution Observatory, University of Arizona, Oracle, AZ, United States - 4-1-E_D | ecosystem: Engineered > Artificial ecosystem >...
GTCCCCTCGCAACGGTCCGCCGTCGGGGTCGTGGGCCGGCGATCGCGCGGGATCCCCCAATGCGCTCCGTGGGTGTGTTGTCAGTAAGTGATGCCGGGCGGGAGCGGCGCGTCGACCCAATCGGCGATCACAGGGATGTCCGAAACGTACTGGAGCGTGCCGTAGTGGCGCAGCGAGTATGTGCCGGGAGGGCCCACGAACGCCTGGGCCAAACCGGGTTGATTCCGGGCGCATGGCGCCGACGGGATCCGGCCGATGTAGTTGACGATGAGGTTGCAGTCGAAGTGGGATCGCCCTTGGGGATCCACGAATTCGCGAAGGCCGATGTTGGTGTTGATGAGGCCGCCCTGATCGATGTCGGGGAAATGGCCATAGAACCCCTGCTGGATCGGGATCGAGAGGGAGCCCCCGACCGCCAACCCTTGGCCGGCCCAGAAGAGTGCTCCCCCTCCCACGTCGGCAACAGTGCCGTCGAGGTCAAGCGAACGGATGACGCCGGCGTTTGTCGTCGTGTAATTCCAGAGGAATTGCTCGGTACCATTCCCGATGTCGAGGCCCGACCAGCCGTTTTCGCCTTGGCGGCCGACCGATATCGTCACGAGAACGAATTCCGCGCCGTTTTTCCATGGTCCGAAAATGGTATGGCCACCCCACCCGCATTGCGAGCCGTGGTACGTGGTTCGCCGTTCTCCCACGGAAAGCGCTACCGTGTCGAGGACGGAAACTCGTGCGTAGCCGTGCTCGCCATAGAAATTGGCGCCGAAGTTCATGCCGTCGGTCAGGCCCACGAGTTTTCCGTTTTCGACGAGATAGAGTGTGCTTGAGATCACTGAGGTGGGTTTCGAGGAATCGCGCTCGCCGTGGAAATCCCAACTGGCAGAATTTCCTGTCGTGCGAAAATGAGTCACGAAGGCGCCACCGTCCGGCGGCAACTGGTCCACAGAAACGAGCGACCCTTGCCGCGGGCAGTTGTCATACGTGTCGGTAGCATGGGCCATTGGAAACAGACCCATCCAGGCAGGCGCTGTCAAAGCCAATAGCGCGAGGACTACCTTGATAGGCACACGACGACGGTGTTCTCGCACGGGCTTGAATGTTCCCATGCCCCTCACCCGGGACACGGGCCCGCAGCTCCCGCTCCATTTTGGACGATGTACGGCTCGCTCTCCTTCCGGATCGAGCCCCATTCCAAGACATCAAGATCGTTGTGAATGGGCTGGATGAGGAGGTAATCGACTTGTTGGGTGTACGTGCGCGTGCAGGCTGCGCCGGGTGGGATTTCATGCCACTCGTAGTATGGCATCGTTTGGTATGGGTAGAACGCGCCAGCGACGAGCATGCCGGGGATGTCGACCGGTGGCACGTTGGTCCCCGAGCGGTGGCAAACGGCGCCGCCAACCATCATGGCCGTGGTGCCTTGATGGCATCGGATGAAGGAGTAGGGCCCCGCGTAGTTCACGAGCGTGGCTTGCATGAGCTGGCGCACTAGGCAATAGTTTTGGAGGCAATTCGTTCCTGGCTGAAGTGTCATTGGGTCAACCTGGGTGGTCCGCCCAATGTCAATGTGGAGGTAGCATTTCCCGCCTTCCTCCCGTCCCGGCTCGATGCAGTCTGGATACAGGAGTTCGTACTCGTGCCGAACCCACCCCTCGGGCGGCGGGAGCGGCTCGCTGCTGCAATCGAGGCGGACGGTCGTGAGGCACCGTTCGTTGCAGGGTGTGGTCGCCGATCCTCCTGTGGGGTGCCAGCATCCGTCCATGCCCCATGGGCCTCCGTTCAGGCAGGCGTATCCCGCGAGCACGTAGGCGTTCGGGGCGTCGCCATAGGCGCAAGCTCGGCCCATCGTGGGGCTTCCTTCGACTTGGACGCAGCCGCCTCCCTTTGGGGTGTGCGCGGCGACCGTCATGCCGGAAGCGCCGAGGGCGGCTGAGGCTGAGCCGTCTGCGATGGGGAGGGTCCCGTCACAAGGGTCTGCCGTCGCGGACGACGGTAACTCCGCGAGCGCTCCGAAGAGGATCGGGAGGGCCACGAATGACCTCCTCGGGCCGGTGAATCCCACCGGCCCGGCCGTGGCAGGCCGGACTCGGATGTCCCAAACCGAACCTTGATGCCGGGAAACCGGGTTCGCCCGTCCATGGCCCGGGCCAAGAAGAAGGCGGCCGGCGAGGTCTCGACCGCCTCCGCGGTCCGGGACTACATCGATGCGCACCCGTCCGTGAAGGACTGCCTCCGGATGGGGATCATCAACCTGAGCGCGCTCGCGCGGCAGATCATGGAGGAGAAGGGCCTCAAGAGCGAGGAGGCCGCGCTCGTCGCCTGCCGCCGGTACGAGCTGGACCCGAAGGCGAAGGTGAACGAGGAGGCGATCCTCCTGGTGCTTCGCCGCTCCAAGCTTGAGATCCGCACGAAGGTCTCCATCCTCACGATGCGCCCGAGCTGGCACATCTACTCGAAGCTCGAGAAGGCCATGAGCGCGATGCGCGGCCGCAACCACCCGCTCCACGTCATCCAGGGCACGGGATCCGTGACGGTCATCACGGACGGCTCCGTGAGCGGGGAGATCCGGCAGATCCTGGGCGAGGAGGAGATGCTCAAGGAGCAGAAGAACCTCGTCGAGCTCATCGTCACGAGCCCCGACGTCATCGAGGACGTGCCCGGCATCATGGCCTACCTCTCCACGAGCCTCTCCTCGAAGGGCATCAACTTCATCGAGGTCATCAGCGTCTACAAGGACACCATGTTCGTGATCGAGGAGCGCGACATGATGGCGAGCTTCGACACGCTGAACCGCATCGTGAGCGGGGCGTGAGGACGGGCCACGTGGTCTGACCCCCTGTACCGCGGCGTCGGGACACGTGGTCTGACCACCTGTACCGCGGCGTCGGGACACGTGGTCTGACCACCTGTACCGAAGCGCCGGCACACGTGGTCTGACCACCTGGCCCATGACCGCCGCGGCCTACGCCGCGGGCGGGACCGGCTTCATGAACGTGGCCTTGACCTCGCCGAACGTGCCGCCCGCGACGTTGAGGTCCTCGTCGAAGTAGCTCGCGAAGACGAAGACGAGGACGTTCTCGCCCTCCTTGACCGCGGCCTTGAGCGTCACCGAGTTGATGCCGCCCGCCTCGATGTCGCCATCCGAGCTCGTGCAGTTGCGCGCTGAGGCCGGGTTCGCGACGTTCTTGTTGATGCAGATCGTGAAGTACGTGTCGACGAACAGGTCGTCCGTGACGTTCACGATGACTGCGATCGCGTCGTGCGGGGCGACGAAGTTCGCCGATTGGGCGGCGGCCGTGACGAAGGGGTTGCTCTGCCCGATCGCGGGGCCGTAGTCGTCCGTGAGCGTGGTCTCCCGGGTCGTCTCGCCGAAGGCGAAGGGCGCGATCAGGAGCAGGCTCACGAGGACCAGGTGGATCTTCATTCGGAAGGCCTCCCGAAGGGTCGAGGTGTTCCGGACGTATGAAGGCCTTGCCGAAACCCTATGCGCCCCTCGGGGCGGAGCCGCCGAGGTCCTCGTCACGCGGAGGCCTTCGCGGCCCGCGCGAGGATGGCGACCGCCTCCTCGACGTCGCCGCGCTTCGCGACGAGCGGCGGCGCGAGGCGGATCACGTGGTCGCCGATCGCGCCCACGAGGAGGCCCTCGCGCTCGCAGGTCACCTTCACGGCCTTCGCGATGGGCGAGGCGAACTGGACCCCGACGAGGAGGCCGTGCCCGCGCACCTCGCGCGCGGCGGACCCGAGCGCCTCGCGGAGGCGCCGCTGGAGGAGCGCGCCCATCTCGGCCGCGTTTTCAACGAGGTCCTCCCCGTCGATGACGTCGAGCGTCGCAAGCGCTGCGGCGGACGAGAGCGGGTTCCCGCCGAAGGTGCAGCCGTGGTCGCCGGGCGCGATCACGCGCGCGACCTCGTCCGTCGCGAGGACGACGCCGATGGGAACCCCGGACCCGAGGCCCTTCGCGAGCGTCACGATGTCCGGCCGGATGCCGTAGATCTCCGAGGCGAGGAACTTCCCGGTCCTGCCGACGCCCGTCTGCACCTCGTCCGCGACGAGAAGCGCGTCGTGCTCGCGGCACAAGCGTTCGGCGGCCTCCGCGTAGGCCTGGGTCGCGGGGACGACGCCGCCTTCGCCCTGGACGAGCTCGATGAAGAGCGCCGCGACGGGACCCTTCGCGAAGACCTCCTCCAGCTCCGCGACGTCGTTGTACGGGACGTGCTGGATCTCGGGAAGGAGCGGACCGAAGTCCTTCTGGTACTTCGGCTGGCCCGTGAGCGTCACGGTGGAGAGGCTCCGGCCGTGGAACGAGTTCTGGCACGTGAGCACGCGGTAGCCGGACCCGCGCTTGACCGCGGCGCGGCGGCGCGCGAGCTTGAGCGCGAAATCGTTCGCCTCGCCGCCCGAGTTGCAGAAGAAGACCTTCCCGTAGCCCGTGGCGTCCACGAGACGCTCCGCGAGCCGGAGGTTCTCCTCCGTCGCGTAGAGGTTGCTCGTGTGCAGGAGGCGCGAGGCCTGCTTCGCGATGGCCGAGGCGACCTTCGGGTGCGCGTGGCCCGTCGAGCTCACGGCCAGGCCTGCGAGGAAGTCGAGGTACGTCTTCCCGTCCGCGTCGTTCACGCGCACGCCCTTCCCCTCCGCGAGGATGAGGGAGGGCGCCCCGTAGTTCGGCATCATGACCTTCGACCAGCGCGCGGCGACGTCCATCTCAGGCCTCCAGGGTCGTGCCGACGGATTCGCCCGCGAAGAGGCGCGCGAGCGCGGCGGGGTCCGAACCGTTCACGACGTGGACGCGCTTCACGCCCGAGTCGAGGGCCGCGAGGGCGTTCTCGATCTTCGGGATCATGCCGCCCGTCGCGACCCCGTCCGCGATGAGTTTGCGGGCCGCGGCGGCCGAGAGGGTCGGCGCGATCGCGCCCGTCGCGTCGCGGACGCCGTCGACGTCCGTCGCGAGGACGAGGTGGCGCGCGCCCATCGCGGCGGCGACCGCGGAGGCGGCCTCGTCCGCGTTGCAGTTCAGCGCGCCGCCCTCCGGCGTGACCGCGATCGGCGCGACGACCGGCGTGAGGCCGTTGAAGGCGAAGTGGCGCAAAACCTCGGCGTCGACGCGCGCAACGGAGCCCACGAGGCCGAGCTCGGGATCCTTCACCGCGCCCGCGAGGAGATTCCCGTCGCGGCCCGTGAGGCCGACCGCGGGCGCCCCCGCGCGGGTGAGCGCGTGGGCGAGGTCCTTGCCGAGGCGCGTGAGCACCGTCTCGACGACCTCGAGCGTGCGCGCGTCCGTGACGCGCAAACCGCGCGCGAATGTGGGCTTCACGCCCTCGCGCTCGAGCGCGGCGGTGATCTGCGCCCCGCCGCCGTGGACGACGACGAGGCGCACGTCGGAGGCGACGAGGGTCGCAAGCGCCTCCGCAAGTCGCGCGCGGCCCTCGGCGGTCTCGAGGGGGCGGCCCCCGAGCTTGACGACGGCGATACCCTTCATGCGGCCCTTCTCCTCCGGGACGACGATCTTCGTGCTCATGGCGATCACGTCGTGTAGCTCGCGTTGATCTTTACGTAGTCGTACGAGAGGTCGCACCCCCACGCGGTCGCGTGGTGGGCGCCGTCGTGGAGGTCGAGGATGAAGATGACGTGGTCCTTCGTGATGAGTCGGCGGAGCTCCTCGGCGTCGACCGTGTCGCTTGCCGCGCCCTCGTGCACGACGCGCGCGCGGCCCGACGGGTTGCCCATCCACAGCTCGACCCTCGAGGGGTCGAAGGCCGCGCCCGAGTACCCGAGGGCGGCGAGGACGCGGCCCCAGTTGGGATCCCGGCCGAAGACCGCGCTCTTCACGAGGCTCGATCCGATGACGCTCTTTGCGGCCTTGCGGGCGTCCTCGAGCGTGCGCGCGTTCTGGACGCGGCATTCGATGAGCGTGGTCGCGCCCTCGCCGTCGCGCGCGATCTTCACCGCGAGGCTTTGGCAGGCGAGCGTGAGCGCGTCCACGAAGGCGTCGTAGGCGGGCCCCGAGGGGCCGATCTCCGCGAGGCCCGAGGCGCCGGTCGCGAGGATCGCGACCATGTCGTTCGTGGACGTGTCGCCGTCGACGCTGATCATGTTGAACGTCTCGTCCACGGCCGCGCGAAGCGCCTGGTCGAGGGCCGCGGGCGAGACCTTCGCGTCGGTCGCGAGGAAGCCGAGCATGGTCGCCATGTTCGGGTGGATCATGCCGGAGCCCTTCGCGATGCCGCCGACCCGGACGGTCGCGCCGCCGATCTCGACCTCGACGAGGACCTCTTTCGGAACGAGGTCCGTCGTCATGATCGCCTCGGCGGCCTCGCCCGGGGCGGCCTTGTCGAGCTCGTGCGCGAGCTTGCGCAGGCCCGGCACGAGAAGGTCCATGGGGAGGAAGCGGCCGATGACGCCGGTCGAGGCGACGATGACCTCGTCGGCGGCGACGCCGAGCTCCTTCGCGACGGCCGCGCACGTCGTCTCCGCGTCGCGCTCGCCCTGCTCGCCCGTGACCGCGTTCGCGCAGCCCGAGTTGCAGACGATGGTGCGCGCCCGGCCGTCCGCGACGTGGCGCCGGCTCACGACGAGCGGCGCGGCGACGACGGCGTTCCGCGTGAACACGGCGGCGGCGGTCGTGCTGGGCTCCGTGCTGTGGACGATCGCGATGTCGCGACGCTTCTTCTTGATGCCCGCGTGGCCGCCCGCGGCCTTGATGCCGCGCACGTCCACGATGCCGCCGGGCGCGACGACGGGCTCGCTCACGGGCCCACCCCCGCGGTGAAGAGGCCTTCGGTCTCGGGGAGGCCGAACATGATGTTCATGTTCTGGATCGCCTGGCCCGACCCGCCCTTGACGAGGTTGTCGATCGCCGCGACGGCGACGACCGTGCGGCCGTTCGCGTAGGCGCGCACGTCCGCGAAGTTTGTGCCTCGGACGTGGCGCGTGTCCGGGTCGTGCTTCACGACGCGCACGAAGGGCTCGGCCTCGTAGAACTTGGCGTAGCGCGCCGCGAGGTCCGCGGGCGGCCCGCCCGCGACGGGGCGGAGGTACGCGGTCGCGACGATGCCGCGGTTCATCGGGACGATGTGGGGCGTGAACACGACGTCCACGGCGGCCCCGCCCCACGCGGCAAGCGTTTGGGCGATCTCGGGCTGGTGGCGGTGGTCGCCGACCTTGTATGGCCGCATCGACTCGTTCATCTCGGGGAAGTGGAGCTGCGCGGTCGGCTCGCGGCCCGCGCCCGAGACGCCGGACTTCGCGTCGATCACGATCGCGGGCTCGACCGCGCCCGCGGCGACGAGGGGGGCGACCGCGAGCGCGCTGGCGGTCGGGTAGCAGCCCGGATTCGCGACGAGCCTCGCGTCGCGGATCGAACGGCGGTTCAGCTCGGGAAGCCCATAGACGGTCTTCGCGCGGATGTCGTCCGCCGGGGCTTCGCCGTACCAGCGCTGCGCGGATTCGGCTTGCGCGAGGCGGTGATCGCCCGAAAGGTCGACGACGCGGTTGCCCTGCTGAAGCAGGGCCGGGGCGAGCGCGCGGGCGACGCCGTGCGGGGTCGCGAGGAAGACGACGTCCACGTCCGCGAAGGCCTCCGGGGCGAGCGGGACGAGGGGAAGATCGAGGATCCGCTCGAATTCGGGGAGGACCTCGGCGAGCCCCTTTCCGGCCTGCTTGGAGGAGGCGAGGACGGAGACTTCGGCGCGCGGGTGGCGCGCGAGGATTCTGAGCAGCTCGGACCCGAGGTAACCGGTGGCGCCGACGAGGCCGACGCGGACGTGACCCATCGCGCTCGCATGGTGTCCTCTCGCACTTGAGCGTATGGTCGGAAGCGCGGCAGGGGGAGGGCGCGGGTGTCCGGATCCGGACACCCGCGTCCGGTCGACCTAGAACCCGTAGGGTGTCGAGGCCGGCGGGAGGTTGACGACGATGGTCTGCTGCCGCGTCATCTCCTCGATGGAGGCGCCGATGCCTTCGCGGCCGACGCCGGACTTCTTGTTGCCGCCGAACGGGAAGTGGCCGACGCCGTGCGCAGGGGCTCCATTGATCGTGACCTCGCCGTCCTCGAGACGCTTCGCGATGCCGAAAGCCTTGTAGAGGTCGTTCGTGAACACGGAGGCGTCGAGGCCGTACTCGCTCATGTTGGCGATGCGGATCATCTCGGGGATGCCTTCGACGCGGAGGATCGGGATCACGGGGCCGAAGCTCTCCTCCCACGCGACCCGCATGTCGAGGGTCACGTGGTCGAGGACCGTCGGCTCGTAGAACTGCCCGCGGAACGTGCCGCCCGCAAGGAGCTTCGCGCCCTTGGCGGTCGCGTCGTGGACGAGCGCGTCCACCGTCTTCACGGCCTCCGGCGTGATGAGGGGCCCGATCTGGGTCGCGGGGTCGCGCAGGTCGCCGATCTTGTATTTCGCGACCTCGGCGAGGAGCTTGGGCACGAACGCGTCCGCAACGCCGGCATCGACGAGGATGCGGTCCACGGCGTCGCAGCGCTGGCCGCTGAAGCGAAGGGCGCCGCGCACGCTCTCGCGCGCGGCAAGATCGAGGTTCGCGTCCGCGAGCACGAGCGAGGCGCCCTTGCCGCCGAGCTCGAGGTGGAGCTTCTTCATGCCCGCGACGCGCGCGATGTGCTCGCCGACCGGCGTCGAGCCCGTGAATGTCACCATGTCGATCTTCGGGCTCGACGCGAGCGTGTCGCCGACCTCGCGGCCGCGGCCCGTCACGATGTTGAGCGCGCCTTTCGGAACGCCAGCCTGCTCGAGCACGCGCGCGAGCATGAGGAGGACGATCGGGTCCTCGCTCGACGGCTTGACGACGACGCTGTTGCCCGAGACGAGCGCGGGCACGATCTTCGCCGTTGCGATGAAGAGCGGATAGTTGAACGGGGTGATCGCCGCGACGACGCCGCGGGGCTCGCGGCGGACGACCGCGAACTTGCCGACCGTGTCCTTGACCCAGTCGCCGGGGATGTACTCGCCGTGCATCGCGCGGGCCTCCTCCATCGTGAGCGCCATGCGCTCGAAGGAGGCGTGCACCTCGCCCTTCGCGACCGCGATGGGCTTCCCGGCTTCCCGGACGATCATCTCGATGAAGCGGTCCTTCTCGCTTTCGAGAAGGTGGCGCGCGCGCTCGAGGATCTCGATGCGCTCGATCGCGGGAATCTTCCGGATCGCCTTCTTCGCCGCGTGGGCGGCGTCGATCGCGCGCTCGACCTCCTCGACGCTGAGTCGCGGAACGTAGCCGATGACGTCGCCCGTCGCGGGCTCGGTCACCTCGAAGTACGTTCCCTTGACGGGATCGCGCCATTCGCCGTCGATGAGGACGCGGTAGCGCGGATGGCGTTCGTCGCCGTGATTCAGGATGGGTCCGAGGTCGAGCATCGTTCGGGTCTCCCCGTTCACCTCCTCTCCGCCTCCGATATGAAGCGCGCGCCGGAGTCTCCTCTGGGGATAACCGGAAAAGGATAAACCCTGGACGCAACGGAGCGTCGTGACGGGCGGGCGAGCGGACGCTCTCACGCGCGGCGGCGCGCGGCGGCCGCCGCGAGCGTCGCCACGACAATGCCCGCAAGGAGGGCCGGCCCGGGCGTCGCCTTCGGGGTGGGCGTCGCGTCGGGCGTCGGCGACGCGGCGCCGTCGGGCGCGAGGCCCGATCCGCCGGAGGCGTCCTTGACGAGCGTGAAGCGGTCCTTTACCTCGCCCGCAAGCGTGTGGAACTCGCCCACGAGCGTGTCGTTGTCGAAGGACATGAGGAGCAGGCCGAAGTCCTCCTCGTTGCGCGCCGCCTCCCATTCGGGGGGCGTGTCGCTCTTGAACTTGTAGTGCGAGATGCCGCCCGTGCCGGCCGTGACGTAGGTCGTGCCGACCGCGGAGACGGTGGTGCCGACGAGCGGTTTCGTCCGCTCGTACACGTGGTCGTGTCCCTGCACCACGACGTCGACCTTGTATTCGTCGTAGAGCGGCGCCCAGAGGTTGCGGACCGCGATGTTCGACCCGTGCCGCGCGTCGCTCCAGATCGGATAGTGGTGGAATACGACGACCCAGCGCACCGTCGCGTCCGCGCGCGCGGCCTTGAGGGTCGATTCGAGGAACCCGCGCTGCTCCGGGTTGGGGCCGGTCTGGCAGCGCGTCGGGAGCGAGCCGGGGAGCCGGTCCTCCACGGGCGTCATGACGCACGCGTGCTCCGTGTCGAGGCTCACGAACACCGCATTCGCGTAGCGGAAGGCGTACCAGCGCTCGCCGGGCTTCGACGGCATCGCGAGGCGCGCGTCGTACTGGTGGAAGCCCTGGCCCGGCTCGCGCTCGTGGTTCCCGACCGCGGTCATGTAAGGGACGCCCGAGGCGTAGGGCTGCATCATGCGGAAGTAGGCGTCCCACACGGAGGGCTCGCCGTTCGAGTAGGAGAGGTCGCCGGCCGCGATGTGGAAGTCCGGCGTGAGGTTCATCGCGAGCGCGACGTTCTCCCCGGGCGCCTTCTTCGTCCCCGTGACGGCCGCGGGATCCGTCGTCCCGTGGTCGCCCCAGGCCGCGACGACGAACGGGGCGTCGCCGATGGGCGCGGTCGTGAAGGTGAACGCCTCGCTCGTTTGGCCCGTCACGACGCGATACGTGTAGGTGGTTGCGGGCGTGAGGCCGGAGAGCGTCGCGCGGTAGGCGACGTGCGTCGCGCCGGGAAGCGGAATCGGCGTCGCGGCCTCGGCCTTCGAGCCGAAGCCCGCGTCGACGCCGTACTCGACGCGCGCGCCGCCCGGGGCGACCACGGGGCCGACCCACGCGACCGTGACGCTCGTCGCGGCGTCCGCGCCATAGGCAAGGTGGATCTGCTCAGGGCCGCCGCCCAGCTGCGCCTGGGCGGGGGGCGCAAGGAGCGCGGCGAGCGCGAGGAGGGCGAGGATCGGGATCGCGCGGTGCATGCCCGCGCGAACCCCGACCGGGGCCAAGAACCTTCCCGTCACGCGTCCACGCCGAGCGCGGCGAGGGCGCCCGGAACGACGCCCGCGCCGGCGGGGGCGCGCGGCGGCGCCACCGTCCAACCGAGCGTCTCGGCGAAGAGCGAGCCGCGAACGTCGGTCTGGGCGGAGACCCGGACGAAGGGCGAGGACGGGCTCTGCGCGACCCGGACCTCGACGTCGTCCGTGAGCGACCGGGCGGGGCCGAGGTCGAGGACGACCTTCCACGTGCCGGGGGCGTGGCCGGCCGTATTCAACTCCCACGCGCCCCCTCCCCGGTTCGCCGGGATCGCGTTGCCCGCGCCGTCGAGGAGCTTGACCTCATCGCGATTGGCTCCGCAGAGCGCAAGGCAGGTCGGGACGCGGTATCGGACGGCGAGGTTCGCAGGGATCGCTCCGACCGGGAACTCGAACGTCGCCTTCACGCCGAGCGGGTTCGCGGGCGTCGAGAAGACCTTCTCGTAGCTCGCCTCGACGCCGCGGCTCGCGCTCATGAAGTCGTCGCCGCGGCTCTCGATCGCGGCCTCGACGTGGTGCATCGCGACGTCCGCGAAGGCGACCGTTGCCTCCGGACCGCGGGCCCCGATCGGGGCGCCGTTGAGCCGCCACGCGACCTCGACACCGTCGGGAATCGGCGCGCCGTCGCCCAGCGTGACCTTGTAGCGTCCCTCGGTCCCCTCGGCGAGGTTCACGGCGTCGGGCCCCGACACGGCGAGGCCGTGGCGCAGCACCGCGACCTCGGCCGGGGAGAGGGGGTCGAGGCGGTGGTCCACGAGCGTCATCGAGTGGCGCAGATTGATCGCGAAGCCGTCGCGGATCGACAGATCCATCGAGAACACGACCTCGAGGAGGCCGTGGACGGCGGGCGCGTACCAATAGTCGAGCGCGAAATGGGCGCGCTCGAGGCCCTCCTCCTGCGCCTTCCGGTATTCCGCCTCGTCGAGCGCGACCGAGCCGCGGATGTGGTAGGCCTCGACCATCGAGCCCTTGAACGACCGGAAGTCGCGGTCGAGCACGGTGAACGTCACCACGACCTTCTCGTCGGGCGCGTCATATGTCCAGCTCTTGCCCGCGTGGAGCGGGAAGCGGTAGAGCGGAAGCTCCTCCGCCTCGACGTTCGTCGCTTTCCCATCCGTCGCCGACATGCGCTTCACGACGATCGGGTTCAGGTCCGCGCGCGTGATGTCGCTTTCGTGCGTGTAGCCATTGGAGCGCGTCCACAACCGGTACGTAGGGATCCCGGCGACTTCCGCGGCCGTGTCGATGACGCGGAGCGTCATCGCGCCCTTCTCGTCGATGGGTTGCTCCACCCAGGTCGTCGAGGCAGACATGATGGCCGGCGGCGAGCCGGGCTCCATGGTCATGTCCATCGGCATCTCGACGCGCGGAACGCGCATGAGGCCCTCCGTGCGGGTTTCGTAGTCCCACCGCTCCCCCATCTCGAGCGTGGGGACGCCGGCGTAGAATCCGTATTGGGCGCCGAGGACGGTGCCAGGAAGCAGCATGAGCCCAGCAAGGAGGATGACGTTTCCTTTCGAGCCCAGGAAGGCCTTCAGGTTGGCGAGCACGGGTTCAAGCCTCGGGCCTTCGAGGGTCCCGGGGGCGGATAAGGTTTGTTGGGGGGATCGCCCACTCGCGGTCATCGCGTGCGCCTCCGGCGGCTGAGCGCGGCGATGGAGACGCCTGTCCGCAGGCACGAAGAGGGCGGGTGAGCGCAGGGAGGAAGATGCGCGCCCGCAGGCGCGCAAGAGGGCGGGTCAGCGCAGGGAGGGAGATTTGAACTCCCGAGGGCGAGGCCCACTGGTTTTCGAGACCAGCGCCTTACCGAGCTAGGCTACCCCTGCAGACATTGCCCTTGAAGGGGGCGTCCCGTAC
>Ga0247719_1001052_pt1 | contig 12803 bp, 7 predicted proteins | sample 41E_DmetaG_FD_189046 | JGI IMG/M metagenome (GOLD analysis project Ga0247719, IMG submission 189046) | Soil microbial communities from hillslope of Landscape Evolution Observatory, University of Arizona, Oracle, AZ, United States - 4-1-E_D | ecosystem: Engineered > Artificial ecosystem > Mesocosm...
CGGGGCTCCGGGCTGGGGACTCGGGACTCGGCAGTCGGCGCTCGGGGCTGGCGGTTCGAAGTCGCCACGCCCCCGACCTGCCGCCGCCGCGCCGCGGGACCGTGTCGCGCGACTCCGCCGCGCACGACGTTGAGGCCGAAGGCGCCGCCTGCGATGCCCGACGCGCGACTGCGCCGCGCGCGGCGGTGTGGGGCGCCGGCGCAGTTCGGCCAGCGCGCAGCGACAGCTCGAAAAACGGTGCGCAGGCGCTGCGGACCGCGGCCGCAGGGATTCGCCACCGGCCCGCGGATCAGCCGGATGCCGACCCTGATCCTCGCAAGCCGTCCGGCAGACCCCAGCGGCCGCGGGCATCGTGAGTCCACCGCGGGAGCACCGTTTTTCCGCGCGTCCGGCCGAGGCGCCGGCGCGCCACACCGCCGCGCGCGGCGAGCACAGTGTCCGACGACTCAGCGCAGCGCGGCGCCGCGACATCGGAGTTGCGCGACTCCGCCGCGGCATTGTGAGTCCGCCGCCGCAGCACCGTTTTTCCGCGCGTCCGGCCGAGGCGCCGGCCCGCCACACCGCCGCGCGCGGCGAGCACCGCGTCCGACGACTCGGCGCGGGGCGGCGGCGTCACGTCTGGCGCGGCGCTCCGTTTCGCCCCGTGGAGTCGCGCGCGTCACGGTGCTGTGGCGAACCTCTCGCCGCGGCGCGCCGCGCTCAGCTCGCGTAGTGGCTGACGAACCCCGACACGATCTCGGCGAAGCGGTGCGGGCGCGTCACCAGGCCGATGTGGCCGGTGCGCTCGAGCATCGCGTAGCGGGATCCGCGGATCATCTCGAGATACCTGCGCGTGCTCTCGACCGGCACGACGCGGTCGAGATGCGGTTCGCCCGACATGACGAGCGTCGGCGCGCGCACCGCGGCGGTGTCGGGGGCGAAGTCGATCCCCTGCTGCTCGATGATGCGCGTCGCCATCAGGCCGGGGATCATCGGCGCGCGTGCGACCCGCAGCGCCTGCGCGACCGAGAAGCGGAGCCGCGCGCCCCACGTGTCGAACGCGGCGTGGATCTCCGGCGCCATCCGCACGGGAGACGTCAGCACGAACTTCGGCGCCGAGAGCCACGGGTGCTCGATGTAGGCGCGCTGGACGTCGCTCGGGATCCAGCCGGGCGCGGGAGCCGACACCAGGAGCAGCGCGGCGACGCGGTCGGGACGCGTGGCGGCGTAGCGCAGCGCGATGAATCCCCCGTACGAGACGCCGCAGACCGCCGCGCGTCCGCCGACCCGGTCGACCACATCGTCGAGCTGGCGGAGGTAGTTCTCGAAGCCCAGGGCCGGATCGAGACGCCAGCCACAGCCGAGCTCGCCGCAGAGCGAGTAGGTCGAGACGCGACACCCGGCCGACAACGCCCGAACGGTCGGCCGGAACCATTCCCACCGGCCCTGAATGCCCGGGATCAGGATGAGCGGCCGCCCGGCGCCAGCCGTGTGAATGCGCACGCTCCTAGGCTACACGGGCCGAAGAAACGGCTGCAGCGGCTCTGGCGTATGTAGGTGGCATGTTGGACAGCGCTCAACAGCAGGCCCTCGTCACGCGCCTGAACCGGATCGAGGGGCAGGTGCGCGGCATCCGGCGCATGGTCGAAGAGCCGCGCCTCTGCGTGGAGATCCTCCAGCAGCTTGCGGCCGCCGAGGCGGCGCTCAACCGCATCAGCCTCGCCGTGCTCAAGGCGCACGTGGAGAAGTGCGTGCCGGAGGGGATCGCGCAGGGGGAAGAAGAACGGACGAAGCGGCTCGCCGAGCTCGTCGATATCTTCGACCGCTTCGCCAAGTAGCAGCCCCGCAGGTACACTGGACGGACGGCCCACGAGGGGCCGCAGCATCCAGGAGTCATCATGAAGTCCTTACGAACAGTGGGCGCGCTCGTCATCGCGCTGGCCCTGGCGAACGCCGTGTTCGCGCAGAGCAAGGGGAACCTGCGGATCACCGGACGCGTGCTCGACGAGAGCGGGCAGCCCGTCGCCGAGGCGCAGGTGCGCGCCGCCAAGCGCGGCGAGGCCCAGCCCCAGATCTTCTCCACGAAAACGAACGACAAGGGGGAGTACACGATCAACGGCATCGCGGCCGGCGACTGGGTGCTCGAGGCGTCGAAAGAAGGGGTCGGCACGATCGAGACCACGGCCACGCTGGCCGACGGCGAGAAGACGAAGACCGTCGACATCACGATCAGGAAGCCGGTGGACCCGAACGCCGAGCTCCAGTCGGAGCACCAGCGCGCGCTGCAGCTCGCCCAGGGGGGCAACATCCCCGAAGCGCGCAAGATCTACGACGCGCTGATCGCGAAATACCCGCAGGTGTACCAGCTCCACGCGATGCAGGCGAACATGTACGCCGCCGAGGGGAACGCGCCGAAGGGCCTCGAGCACCTGAAGATCGCCCTCGAGAAGGAGCCCGACAACACCGACTGGCTGGTGCTGCAGGCCGAGCTCCTGATGGAGACCGGCGACAAGGAGTCGGCCGCCAGGATCCTTCAGGGGATCGAACTGTCGAAGGTGAAGGACCACCGCGCCTTCACGAACCTGGCGATCCACTGGATCAACGACAAGAAGACCGACGAGGCGATCGAGCTGCTGACGAAGATGATCGCGCAGTTCCCGAGTGACGCCGCCCTCGTGTACTACCGCGGCCGCGGCTACATCGCCGCCGGCAAGCTGCCGGAGGCGAAGGCGGATCTCGAGAAGTTCGTCGCCACCGCTCCGCCCGACGCGCCGCAGCTCGCCGACGCGAAGAAGCTGATCGAAGAGATCAACAAGGCGAAGTGAGCCGCCGCCCCGGCCGACGGCTCGGGCATGAAGCTCACGAAGCACGCGAAGGCACGAAGAGAGACCACGAAGGGAATTGATTTCTTCGTGGTCTTCTTCGTGCCCTTTGTGTTCTTCGTGCCCTTCGTGTTGTTGCGGGTCGCCGTGCGGCCGCCGTGGCTCGTTCAGCGTGACGCCTCCCAGTTTCGAGCTCCTGCTTCCTGCCTCCCGGTTGCCTCTTTTCACCACTCGCCTTAGAGTGCTGGGCGCAGGCACCATGCGGATCCACCGTATCTTCTGCCTCCCCCTCTTCCTGGTGTGCGTCGCGTGCAACAGCGGCGGGTCGCCGACGCCTCCGCCGACGCCCGCGCCGCCGAACCCCGGCAGCACCGATCCCTGCTCGAGCGTCTCCATCACCGGCTCCCGCCCGCCGGCGGACGCCGAGCTCTCGGTCGAGGGGAAGCGCGCCTTCATCGACGGCCACAACAAGTACAACGTGCTCGACGCGCTCGCGCTGCATCGCGCGCGCGGCGGGCCCGAGACGCTCGCCCTGCGCGAAGCGATCACGCCCGCCCCGCGCAATGCCGACATCGGCGAGATCGCCATCGTGCAGGACGAGGGGGACCTGATCGCGCCGCCGAACGCATTCGACCTCCGCGGCGCCGGTGTTCGCTTTACCCGCAGCGGGTCCGGCTACGCCGCCACGCGGATCGACGGCACGTTCCGCGCGACGCTCGGCCGTCAGCTCCAGCTCGGAGACGACGACAGCGCGCCGGCGCCGTCGCAGTTCGGCTTCCCGTTCTACGGCCAGACGCAGACGGCGGCGTTCGTCAACTCCGACGGCAACGTCACCTTCGGCGAGGAAGACCGCGCGAGCACCGAGCGCAACATCGCGCGGCTGCTCACCGGCCCGCCGCGGGTCGCGCCCTTCCTCTCGGACCTCGATCCTTCCGTCGGCGGACGCGTCTTCGTCAATGCGACGACGAGCGAGTACACCGTCACGTGGTGCAACGTCCGCGGCTTCGACTCGCCGCGCACGATCTCGACCCAGATGACGCTGCTGCCCGACGGCGTCATCGAGTTCAAGTACGGCACCAACCTCGCGAGCCTGGTCGATGCCGTCGTCGGCGTGTCGCCCGGGCGTACGGGCGACTTCACGCCTGTGGACCTGAGCCAGCCGGGGCCCAACGGCGGCCCGGCGGCGATCGGCGAGCGGTTCGCGGAGCGGCATCAGCTCGACACGGTCGCGCTCATCCGGAAGTTCTATCGCACCCACGACGACAGCTACGACCAGCTGGTGATCTGGACGGATCAGCCGCTGATCCAGGACGCCTTCGCGTACGAGGCGACCGTGGCCAATGAAGTCCGGGGCATCGGCCTGCCGTTGTTCGACGCCTCGCGCGACTTCGGCAGCGGCGGGCGCCTTCGCAGCTTCGCGATGATGGACTGGATCGGGAAGTATCCCGACGACCCGGCGCAGAAGTTCCTCGGCGAGAACACGACGCTCAGCGTGCTCGGGCAGGAGGTCGGCCACCGGTGGCTCGCCTTCCTCGAGTTCCGCGATCACACCGGCGCACGCTCCGACCAGCTCCTCGGCCGGGGCGAGTCGCACTGGAGCTTCTTCTTCGACTCGGACGCGTCGGTGATGGAAGGCAACGACATCCAGGATCTCGGCGGCGGCTCGTTCCGCACGGTCGGCGCGGTGAGCCGCTACAGCCTGCTCGATCAGTACGCGATGGGCCTGGTCGACGCCAGCGAGGTGCCGACCTTCTTCTACGTGCAGAATCCGATCAACGTGATCCCGTCGCGCACGCGCGAGTCGTCGCCGCAGGTGGGCGTGACGTTCAACGGCACGCGGCGCGACGTCCACATCAACGATGTGATCGCGGTGCACGGCCCGCGCGTGCCGTCGGCGGCCGAGGCGCCGAAGGTGCACCGCCAGGCCTTCGTCTACGTCGTGAGCGCCGGACGCACGCCCAACACCGCGCACGTGACCAAGATCGACCAGATCCGACGCGCCTGGGAGACGTTCTTCCGGAACGCCACCGACGGCCGCATGCAGGCGATCACGACGCTGCGCTGAACGGGAGCTGGTGCCTCGCCGACCGGCGGCGGCAAGTCAACGCCGGCGGCAATATCCGCAACCTGTGCCCGCACGCGCCTGCGCCTGCCTGTCACCGTCGCCCGGGCACATGCCCGGCGCGCTGATCCTCGGAGCCTCGCTGCGGCCGACCGGCGGCGGCAAGTCAGGCGGCCGGAGCCTCGGCCTACGGCCGGAAAAACGCGCTTCCGGCGGGTGCCTGACGGTGCTGCCTCGGCTGGGGTGTTCCGTACACCAAGCCCTGATCAGGGTCGGCTCACTGCTGCGCGGTGCCCCGGTGGCGAATCACTGCCTCGGCAGCTGGGAGCGCCTGCAGCGCGTTTTTCGAACTGTCGCTGCGGCCTGGCCGCATTGCGCCGGCCTCCTGACATGCCGCCGCCGGTCGGCGAGTCGGTCCGCCGCAGCGAGTGTGCCGCGGTCAGCGCTTCGAAGGTGTCTGCCGCAACCATCGGTAGGCAGGCGCAGGCGCGTGCGGGTCACGGCGCAATGCGGCCAGCCGGCAGCGACAGTTCCGAAAAACCGTTCGCAGGCGTTGCGGGCACCGTGAGTCCACCGCCGGAGAACGGTTTTTCCCGGCGTAGGCCGAGGCGCCGTGAGCCGCACGCGTCTGCGCCTGCGCAGCGGCGGCGTAGGCCGAGGCGCCGGCTCCTGACGTGCCGCCGCCGGTCAGCCACCAATCAGCTTCCAGCTCCCAGCTCACAGCTCCTGTTCACAGGTAAGATGCGGCCATGTCTCGCCTTCATCTCCTCCTCTGCGCGGCACTCCTGGCGCTCGCGGTCGCTCCGGCGGCACAGGCGCCGAAGGGCGGATCCGACTTCAGCATGCAGCGGCTCGACACCATCGAGACCCTCGTCGAGAAAGAGATCGCCGAGAAGAAGCTGCCCGGGGCGGTCGTGCTCGTCGGCCGCGGCGATCGCACCGTCTGGCAGAAGGCGATCGGCAACCGCGCCCTCGTGCCGGACGTCGAGAGGATGACCGCCGATACGATCTTCGACGTCGCGTCGCTGACGAAGGTCGTCGCGACGACAACGGCCGTGATGATCCTGATCGAAGAAGGGAAGGTCCGGCTGAGCGACCGGGTCGCGACGCACATCCCGGGCTTCGAGCGCTACGACAAGGGGAACATCACGGTGCGTCACCTGATGACGCACATGTCGGGGCTGCGGCCCGACGTGGACCTCGGCGACGACTGGGTGGGCTACGACAAGGCGATCGAGCTGGCGGTCGAGGAAGTGCCGGTGGCGCCGCCCGGCGAGCGCTTCGTCTACAGCGACATCGGCTACTTCCTGCTCGGCGAGATCGTCCGCCGCGTCAGCGGACAGCCGCTGAACGAGTTCGCGCGCGACCGGATCTTCAGGCCGCTCGGCATGAACGACACCATGTTCCTGCCGCCCGACGCGCTGCGTCCGCGGATCGCCCCCACCGAGAACTGTACGCGCTACGGCTGGCCGTGCGAGGGGCCCGACATGGCGATCCTTCGCGGCGTCGTGCACGATCCCACGGCGCGGCGCATGGCGGGCGTCGCCGGGCACGCGGGGCTCTTCAGCACGGCCGGCGACCTCGCGATCTTCGCCCGCATGCTGCTGAACGGCGGCACGTATCGCGGCACGCGCATCCTCTCGCCGCTCGCCGTCGACCGCATGATCACGCCGTCGACGCCGCCGAACGAACGCAACGTCCGCGCGCTCGGGTGGGACATGGATTCGTCGTTCTCGTCCAATCGCGGCGAACTGCTGCCGATCGGCTCGTTCGGCCACACCGGGTGGACCGGTACTTCGATGTGGATCGATCCGGCGACGAAGATGTTCGTGATCTTCCTCTCGAACCGCAATCATCCCGACGGCAAGGGAGACGTCACGCCGCTCCGCGCCCGCGTAGCCACGATCGCCGCGTCGGCGCTGACCGGCGTATCACCGGAGCTGCTCGCGGAGACCACATCCGCTGGACGCGACTTCGGACCGATGAGTCCGCTTCCGCCGCCGGCGCCGTACACACCGGTCGTGAGCGGCATCGACGCGCTGCGGGCGGGCGGCTTCGCCGCGCTCAGGGGGCGCCGCGTGGGTCTCGTCACCAACCACACCGGCCGCGCGCGCGACGGCGCCACGACGATCGACCTGATCCACCAGGCGAAGGACGTGCAGCTCGTCGCGCTCTTCAGCCCCGAGCATGGCATCCGCGGCATCCTCGACGCCAGGGTGCCGTCCGAGAAGGACGAGAAGACCGGCCTCGTCATCCACTCGCTCTACGGCGACACGCGGCGGCCCACGGAGGAGATGCTCCAGGGGATCGACACGATGGTCGTCGACCTCCAGGACATCGGCGCCCGCTTCTACACCTACATGACGACCATGGCGTACGTGATGGAGGAGGCGGCGAAGCGGAACATCAAGGTGGTGGTGCTCGACCGCGTGAACCCGATCAACGGCGTGCAGATCGAAGGTCCCGCGCTCGACAAGACGGCAGTCGGCTTCACGGGGTATTTCCCGTCGATGCCGATCCGGCACGGCATGACGCTCGGCGAGCTCGCGAAGCTGTTCAACGCCGAAAACAAGATCGGCGCCGACCTCACCGTCGTCGAGCTGAAGAACTGGAAGCGCGACATGTGGTTCGACGCCACCGGGCAGCCGTGGATCAACCCGTCGCCGAACATGCGGAACCTGATCCAGGCGACGCTGTATCCGGGGATTGGCGCAATCGAGGGGACGAACCTCTCGGTCGGGCGCGGCACCGACACGCCCTTCGAGCAGATCGGCGCGCCGTGGATCGACGGCGTCCAGCTCGCGGATCACCTGAACGCGCGCAATCTCCCAGGAATCCGCTTCTACCCGATCCGCTTCACGCCGGTCTCGAGCAAGTACGCGAACCAGGAGTGCCAGGGGGTGTTCATGGTGGTGACCGACCGGATGGCGCTGCGTCCGGTACGGGTCGGCGCCGAGATCGCCGCGGCGCTCGGCCGTCTCTACGGCGACAAGTACGACATCGCGGCCGCCGCGCGCCTGTTCGGGTCGGCCGAGAACCTCGCTCGGCTCCGCGCCGGCGACGACCCGTCTGCGCTGGTGAGCGGCTGGACGGCTGCCGAAGGGCGCTGGCGGCTCCTCCGGGCCAGATACCTCCTCTATCGCTGAACGACCGGCGGGGGCTCTCCGTAACCGCCGGGCGCCTCCGCCAGCGTCGGTCACATCAATCATCTACGGGATTGCACGGATACGGCTCGTTGGATTACGTTCATCCGGCCATTTGGATCCAGCTCCGTTGTGCGCTTGTAAGTCGTTGAGAACACTGGGAATCAAACCGGGAAGGATGCTTGCACTGAGCTGCGTTCATCTTCGGCCGTCGTCCATTCGTGGAACGACCGGACACGTAGAACCCGGGAGTTGTGCCCTGGCGACTACGTAGACCGGGCAGGTGAAGGGGCCTCAGTCAGGCCGCTTCAGCTCCCCGGGCGGCACGGGCCGATATGCGTCGGCCCGCACCGGATCCAGGGCCGCGTGCAGTCGGCTCCTGTCAATCCGGTAGAGGCCGACTACAGTCGGCCCACTCAGCTACGCCGAAGTCGTTGTTTCCGTCCAGGAGGGTGAGAATGAGAGTGCGATTGGCTCGACTGGCGGTGTTGTGCGCCATGATCATGGCGTTCACAACACCGTCCGCGGCCCAGCAGTTTACGGGCCGTATCGACGTCACCGTGACAGACTCCACCGGGGCCATCCTGCCCGGCGTCACGGTCGAGGTCACGGGACCGCAGAACCACACCGCGGTCACGGATGCCCGCGGTGAAGCCCGCTTCCTGAACCTGCCTCCCGGCACCTACGCGGTGGCCGCGAAGCTCCAGGGCTTCAACGAATACATCAACAAGAACGTCCCCGTCGTGGTCGGCCAGAGCTCGCCGCTGCGTATCTCGCTCGGCGTCGGCGGCGTCACGCAGGCGATCGACGTCACGGCTGAAACGCCCGTCATCGACCCGAAGCGGACCACCACCGCGACGAACGTCACCTACGAGGAGCTTCAGCAGATCCCGTCCTCGCGTGACCCGTGGGTCGTCCTCCAGACCGTCCCGGGCGTCATCGTCGACCGCGTGAACGTCGGCGGCGCCGAGTCGGGGCAGCAGTCGAACTATCAGGCCAAGGGTGCGGCCGGCGGTGAGAACACCTGGACGATCGACGGTGTGCCGATCACCGACATGTCGGCCCTCGGCTCGTCGCCGACTTACTACGACTTCGACATGTTCCAGGAGATGCAGGTCACCACGGGCGGCGCGGATCCGACGATGGCGACCCCGGGCGTCGGTCTGAACTTCGTGCTGAAGTCGGGCAGCAACACGCCGCGCGGCTCGGCGCGCATCTACTACGAAGACGAATCGATGCAGGCGAACAACCTGCCCGACGACCTGAAGGCGACCCTCGGCGGCGTCACCGGCAAGGGGAACCGCATCAGCAAGTACCAGGACCACGGCTTCGAGCTCGGTGGTCCGCTCTGGCGCGACCGCCTCTGGGCGTGGGGCGCGTACGGCGACACCGACGTGACGCTGCTGACGCTTGCCAACACGCCGGACCGCACGCTGCTCGAGAACTACTCGTTCAAGGGCACTGGCCAGATCTCGCAGGCGATCCGCGGCAACTTCACCTACTACCGCGGTGAGAAGCTGAAGTACGGCCGGAGCGCCGGTCCGACGCGTCCGCCCGAGACCACCTGGAACCAGGGCGGTCCGACGCAGTTGTACAAGGGCGAAGGGAACTTCGTCATCGGCAACAACTTCTTCGTCACGGCGCGCCAGTCGTACGTCGACGGCGGGTTCTTCCTGACGCCGCAGGGCGGCCTCGACAAGAACATGATCTACTCCGACGACGCCGGTATCGGCCGCAACAGCTGGTACGAGTACCGGACGATCCGCCCGCAGTGGAACACGCAGGCCGATGGCAACTTCTTCATGGGCCGCAACGAGTTCAAGTTCGGGTTCGGCTGGCGGAAGGCTGACGTCGACTCCGCGTACACGGTGCCGGGCAACGGCATCATCACGTATCACGCCGGCTACCCGAACATGATCGCGGAGGTGACCGCGTGGAACAACTTCACGGCCACGACCGGTCGGTACCTGAGCGGCTACTTCGGCGACACGATCACGTTCGACCGCATGACGCTGAACCTCGCACTGCGCTGGGATCGCCAGTCGTCGTCGGTGCGGGCGATCTCGCAGAAGGGGAACCCGATCATGCCGCAGTTCCTGCCGGACCTGACGGGCAACGCGTTCGATGACGCGGTGGTCTGGAACTCGCTCACGCCGAGGATCGGCCTCACCTATGCGCTCACCGAGGATCGCCGCACGATCGGCCGCCTCAGCTACGCCACGTTCGCGTCGCAGATGAACGCCGGCCAGGGCGGCTTCTTCTCGACCGTTGGCTTCCGCGGCGTGTACATCTACAACGTCATCGACCGCAACGGGAACCGCACGGTCGACGCCGAAGAGATCGCCGGCCGCGCGCCGCAGAACTGGTACGGGTTCAGCATGGCGAACCCCGCCAACGTGTCGCAGCCGATCCACACGATCGGCGACTACAGCACACCGCTCACCCACGAGTTCATCGTCGGTGCCGATCACGAGCTGATGACGAACTTCGGCGTGAGCGCGAGCTTCACCTGGCGCAACTTCACGAACTTCAACTGGCGCCCGGTGCAGGGGCTGCGCGCCGACGACTATGTCCAGCTCGGCACCTTCACGGGCACGTTCCCGCAGGTGGGCACCGTCAGCGTGCCGTACTTCGGCGTCACGGCCGCGACGATGCCGGCGAGCCGCACGGCGACGGAGTACATCGACCGTGAGGGCTATTCGCAGCGCTACTGGGGGATCGAGCTGAGCGCGACGAAGCGCCTGTCGAACCGGTGGATGGCGCGGTTCGGCTTCTCGACGAACGATCACCGCGAGTACTTCGACGGCCCGAACTCGCGGACGGATCCGACGCCGACGGTGGCGAGCCCGAACAAGGACGGCGGCCTGGTGATGCGCCAGACGGGCGGCTCGGGCAAGAGCGGCATCTTCATGGTGCTGCCGCAGTACCAGTTCATCCTGACCGGTCTCTACCAGGCGCCCTGGGGCATCAACCTCGCGGCGAACATGCTGAACCGGCAGGGGTACGCCACCCCGTACAACCGCAGCCTCGTGGCGACGGGCGATCCGCTGCAGAACAACAAGACGCTGCTGCTCGTCGGCGACGTCGGCGACCAGCGCCTGCCGGCGGTGACCTCCCTCGACCTCCGTCTCGGCAAGGAGTTCGCGTTCGGCCGGACGCGCTGGAACGTCGACATCGACGTGTTCAACGCGCTGAACTCGAACGTCGTTCTCGGCCGGCAGTACGACCTGCGGCTGACCACGGCTGACCAGGTGCGCGAGATCATGAACCCGCGCATCCTGCGGCTCGGTCTCCGCTTCAACTTCTAAGGCGCTCGTGCTGAGTGCTCCCCGGGCTGGCTTCGGCCGGCCCGGGGATTTTTTTGTACTCACGGCAGCTCGGGGCTCGGGGCTCGGGGTCGTCCGGGAGCTGGGGTCAGCGCGGGGTCAGACCCCGGGCTCGGTAGAGGCCGACTTCAGTCGCCCTGTTGTGGTAGAGGCCGACTTCAGTCGGCCTGTTGCGGTAGGGGTCGACTTCAGTCGGCCCCCCGCGTACGCCCCGCCGAAGCCTTGGCGGAGACCCTGCGGGCCTGCCCCGCCGAAGCCTTGGCGAAGGCGGGTGTGCGAAGATGAGCACTATGAGCAGATCACTGATTCGGCTGAGTTTCTGCCTGGTCGCCGTTCTCCTTCTGGCATCGGTGGCCTCCGCGCAGGACTGGCGCGGCATGGGACGTGTCGGTGGCAAGGTCGTGGACGATGCGACGGGTGAGCCGATCGCGGGGGTGACCGTGAAGGCGACGCTGGCGCGCGCCGGCAACCGCGGGCCCGAGAGCAAGTCGAACGCGAAAGGCGACTGGGCCATCGGCGGCGTCGCGGGCGGCGAGTGGGGCCTCGACTTCATCAAGGAGGGCTACGAGACGAAGAGCATCTCCGTCGGCATCAGCGAGAGCGGACGCATCCCCCCGATGGAGATCCGGATGACGAAGAAGGCGCCGCCGAAGCCCGACGCCAACGAGGAGCTCAAGGCGAAGCTCACCGACGCCGCCGCGAAGATGAACGCGAAGCAGTTCGCCGAGGCGCGGAAGATCTACGAGGAGCTCGTCGCGCAGTATCCCGACGTGAAGCAGTTCCGGCCGCTGATCGCGCGCACGTACTACGAGGAAGGGAACAAGGCGGCCGCCATCGAGCAGCTTCGCAAGGCGCTGGAGCAGGATCCCGAGAGCGTCGAGGTGAAGATGCTGCTCGGCAACACGCTGATGGAAGCGGGGAAGGAAGACGAGGCGCGCCAGGTTCTCGCGACGATCGACGAGTCGAAGATCACCGATCCCGCGATGCTGATCAACCCGGGGATCGAGCTGATCAACGACAAGAAGCACGCGGAGGCGGTGGCGTGGTTCGACAAGGCGATCTCGCGCTTTCCGCAGCACCCCGACGCCTACTACTACCGCGGCATCGCCTACATCTCGCTGGGGAAGGCCCAGGAGGCGAAGGCGGACCTCGAGAAGTTCGTCTCCATCGCGCCGCCGGACGCCCCGGAGCTCGCGACGGCGAAGCAGATCCTGGCGTCGATCAAGTAACTTTCAGCGGCAGCCCCTGCCACGCTGCCTTCGCTGCCTGACCACAGGAGGGCAGGAGATCAGGAGGGGCAGGAGGCCGTCGGGCTGCGGGGCTGTTGGCGCCGGCCTTGGGCCGGCGTCCGGCGGCTCCGAAGAGCCAGATACAAGCCACCCGGTGGTCGTTTCGTGGCTCGTATCTGCCTCTTCAGACCCGCCGACCGCGCGCAGCGCGGCCAACAGCCCCATGCCAGGTGCCCCCGCCC
>Ga0247719_1001055_pt1 | contig 12784 bp, 8 predicted proteins | sample 41E_DmetaG_FD_189046 | JGI IMG/M metagenome (GOLD analysis project Ga0247719, IMG submission 189046) | Soil microbial communities from hillslope of Landscape Evolution Observatory, University of Arizona, Oracle, AZ, United States - 4-1-E_D | ecosystem: Engineered > Artificial ecosystem > Mesocosm...
CAGTTTCGTCGCGTGTGCCGGGCAAGTCTCCGATCTCGAAGGAGACACCGAGCACGTCGTCGACCTCGCCGCTGAGCGGTGCGACGTCGACGCACAGCGAGCCGTTGCTGGCGCGCAGATCGGTCACCTCCATCACGAAGGGCTCGCCGCGGCGACTTGCGTCCCAGTGGCGCACCGCGACCAGGTCCGGCACGGTCTTGGAAGCACCGCTCATGGCGCGAGCGACGCTTCGATGCCGGCGCTGGCCAGCCAGCCCAGCGTGCGCTCGATCTCGCGCAGCGCGATCTCGGCGCGCTTGTCGCCGAGCTTGGCGTAGACGACCTCGGCCGAAGCGCTGAAGTCCGGCACGGCAGCATTCTTGATGGGAGAGGACATTAAGGTGCCCCCGGGAGCGAGGTGGTACGCGATGCCGTGCACCACGATGTAGGTGCGAGGCTCCGCTTCGGCCGGTTGGCCGATGGAATTGGTGTTGGACATACGATCCCTCAGTGGAGAAGCCCCAGGCCCAACCCCAGCCTGCAGGCTGAAGAGTCAGCCTGCAGGCGGTTGAATGCGGACAGGAGTCCGCTCGCGAAGTGCGAGGCGTCCATTGTTCTTCGCAAGCGGCCCTCGAGCAAACGATGCGGTCCAAGTGGCCAATCCGGACCTTCGGCTGCACATCTACTGAACTTGTGTTCCACTGAGTCCGCGTAAGGCAGGCGTCGGGATTGTCTCCAGCGGTAAGAAATCGAGCCCAACTCACGATTGCCCTGCTGTTGCGCTCCGAGACAACGGACCAAACCGTACCAAGAATCGCTCGCGGCCCGAAAGCCGTGGCGAGCCTCCCTGCACTCTCCGCTGCAGTTCCAGGGCTGCGTCTCGCTCGACGTCAACCCACCAGGAGCTAAGCCATGAAATCGAAGCTGTACACGCCCGCACTCGTCATCGTCGGCGCGATGGTCTCCGCCGTCCATTCCGGCGCGGCCGCGCAAACGCAGTGGCCCATGAACGACGCTCAGCACCGCTCGTTCTTCTGCGGTGCGAATGCGCTTCAGAGCGACCAGACCATGCCTGCTGGCTATGGTTCGGCCATCAAACGAGCGCTGGACGACACGATGAAAAGCCGCAACACCGACCTCGCCGGCGCGGTTCGCCAACTGCAGGTCCACGCTCAATGCGACTCCCTGTACGCGCAACGCGGCGAAGCCACCGGTGCTGGGCTGGTGAAGACCTCGGGGAGCCCGACGAAATGATTTCGCGGCGGCTTGTTCTCGCCAGCGGCGCGGCCGCATGCGTCGCCAGCGTGCCCATCTTCGCTATCGGAGCAACTCGGCCGGTAGTGGGCCTGTCTCTGCCGATCAAGGGCGTGCAGGCGACCGTCGCCAAGGAGCTGCTGTCAGGCTATTCCGCAGCCCTCGAGGGCGTGGCCGAGCTGCGCGTGCTTGACGATGAATCCGTCGTGGCCAAGACCACGAAAATTGTCGACGCCTTCGCCTCGGACTCCTCTGTGATCGCGACCACCGGCATCGTCGGCACGCCGCATGCCAAGGAAGCTATACCTGTGGCGCGCGCGGGCAACCTGCCAGTGGTGGGCATCCGCTCGGGAGCCGGCGAACTACGCGATGGCAGCCCGAACGTGTTCCATCTCAGGGCCAGCTACGAGGAAGAGATCAACAAGGTCATGGAGATGGCCAGCCTCTACCGCGTGATCGGCGTCCTCTATTCGGACGATGCATTCGGCAAAGGTGCGTTGGCGCATGCTGAAAAGGTCGCAGCGGCCAAGGGATGCGTGATCGGGGCGCAGATCGCCGTCGAGCGCAATGGATCCAACGTCAAGCAGAAGGCTGCCGAACTGGCGCTGCGCAAGGATCGCCTAGGGGCCATCCTTCTGGCTCTGATCCAGGTGCCAGCGCTGAATGCGACGAAAGAGCTGCGCGAGAGCCACAACTTCGTCATGCCAATCTTCGGCATGTCGTTCATCGCAACTTCAACCTTCGCCGCCAGCACCGACCCGGCTTACGACGGAATCGCCCTCGCCTCGCCGTTTCCGCTCGCGCGAACGGCGATCGAGGAGATGGCCGCGTCCTTCCGCGCCAAGATGGTCGAGGCGAAGACTGAAAACCTCATCGCGAGCCCAACCGCTTTCGAGGCCTACTTCTACGGAAGCGTGCTCGCTGATGCCATCGTGCGCGGCGGGCCCACCCGCGCGAAGGTTCGCGAGTACCTCAGCCGCCCCGCGCAGCTGAGCGTCAAGGAAGTGCCGATCAAGTTCGACCAGATCCGCGTGGGCTACCGGTACCTGAACATCCTGCGCAAAGCCGGGCCGATCCTCCGAGCATAGACGCCCTCCGTTCTTCTCCTCCCTCGCCGCGCACTCCGCGGCTTTTTTTTTCCAATGAAAAAAGGGCCCACCGGAGTGGGCCCTTTCGAGGGAGGCTACGCCGCGAGGGGTAGCCGGGTCGTACTGGCGAATCGCCGCCGCCAGCGGCGAGCTGCGCGGACAGTGGCGATGTTGCCGCCATAGTGGTGAACAGCTTCGCAGCTTGCCGGACAGTGCCCGCGGCCTATAGGGTTGGTCCGCAGCAGCACGCGCAAAGCGCTGTCCGCTTCGCCGGGTGTGAGCAGAGCCGCGTGTTGCATGGCTCTCAGGAGCCGGCGGTAGCGGTGAGCACGTCCAGCTTCATCGAGGTTCCAGCGCGCGCGGGCCGAAGCGGGAGCGAACCTCTCGATTGCCAGGTTATGCAGCGCCCTCATCACCGGCGTCGAACCGCCCGGCAGCGCAAGGCCCTGCGCGGCACAACGAAGGACGGTGGCAACTTCTTCGTAGGGCGACTGCCCATAAGACGTTGGCCAGGAGAGGCCACCGAGCACTCGCAGCAGATTGAGCACCTGCTCGCGGTTGGCGAGCAGGTCGAGCAGCTGCATTGCCCGCTGCTGGCGCTCCGGCGACTTGTCGAAGACGGAGCCAAGGCAGTCACGATTCACCTCCGCCAGAAGACTGGCCGCGGCGCCTTCGCAGGCGCCGAGCTGGCGTGCGTCGATCATCGGGCAACTCCCGAAGCCGCGAAAGACTCGGCCGATCGCGCGCCGGCGAGCGCTTCGAGGACCAGCAAGGACTCAGGCGCGAAACCATGCGATGTGGCGTCCGCACCAGCTTTAATGTACAGACCGCCTCGCTCGCCTGTCTGCACGTGGTGCACCAGGTAGACGCGCGTACTGCTGTCGCGCACGCACTCCAGATCGAAAACTCGAGCGCCCTGCGCTTTAGCACGGCGCCAGCACCGCAGCAGCTTCGCGGCGCGCTCGCGCGTCATCAGGGGATCGGGTAGGGGTCGCATGGACTCCCATTGCCAGTAGAAGGCAACAGAATTTCTGGTCATGGATTGGTTCAGATGAGCTCCCGCTGCCGACGACCGGTCGCGGGAACTTGAATGGGAGATCTCTGCCTGGGGAAGGCGGAGGCCTGAAGCGGGACCTTGCGGTACCAGTTCATGGGCAGCTGGAGCTGCCTGGATCCGTCGAGGGAGCCGTTCGTTGACTCTAAAAGGGCGTCGACTCAGGCGCAAATGATGGCGTCCACTCTCGATCGTCCAGGGCGCCCCAATCGCTGTAATCCAGCGGTGAGCTGCAATCAGGAAGAGGATGAGAGCTGCGCCGGCGCCGAACAGACTTTCGACAACCACGCGGCGGCCTCCTGCTCCGTGAAGGTCCGTGGCCACGCACACAGACAAGAGCAAGGTGGCCAGGCAGGCGCTCAGACAGCAAGTCGCGCCGTAAATGATCGGACTGGTACGCATGACAGCCTCCTTTCGCACAATTTTTCGGCGGGATAGTCCACCAGCGAAGGCGGGCAAACGCAGGTTGGACCCCCGTTGGCCAAAGAAAAAAGCCCCCAGCGAATGCCGGGGGCTTTTCAAGTGCTGTGTCGCGCGTTCAGGCCATTTCGAGCAGCAGTGGCTGCGAAGCGGTCTCGTGCGTGATCGCGTCGAGCAGGCCGTGCCGCTCAAGAACCACCTCCATCGCGGAGGCCAAGGTCGCTTCCGCCTTGGCGTGATTCTCGTTTTCCAGCATGAACTGGTTGATCGGGTGATCCCAGGTGTGGAAGTAGCCTCTGTCGCCCTTCGCCTTGCGGAGCGCTTCCTCGCGGAACTCCGCGTCAAGCTTCTCTGCGTTGTCGAACTGCTTCCAGAAAGCCTCTCCGGCCTGTTGGTCCGTCGGCGGCAGCCAGCCGCGGCGACGACCCACGATTCGATTGAGCCGGTCGACCAGTTCCTTGCTGCGCGGGAACATGTGCACGGTCCCAACGCCCTTGTAAAACCTGACGCTGAAGTAGCTCGAATCGAGCCGCTCGGCGCGCTTCAGCTTGCTGAAGCTGTCGCGATCGCTGCCGCCCTTGGATGGATCGAAGAGAGAAACCAGCGACACTTCTGGTTCGCGTTTGCCGTCAAGAATCGCGAAGGCCTTGTCGAAGTCAGCCAGCTGGCGAACCGAGTCCCAGTCCATGCTCCAAGACGAGCATCTCATGTGCGGGATGATGAACCGGGTCATCTTCACGCGCATTCCCATCGAGCGGTGCTTGTCGTTGCTTTTCCAGCCACGGTAGAACACCGTGTTGTCCGACCAGTAGCGCGTGATGATGTCGAACACCTCACACAGCATGTCGAGTTGCATTTCCGGTTGGCTTTGCACCAGGCCGAGCAGAAATCCGTAGACGTTGGACTGCGTGAACTCCAGCGACTTGATCAGCTCGAACTGGCTCTCGGCCTGCTTCTGCACCTTGGACGAGAGGCGGCTCAGCGTTTCGGTGGACCGAAGCACCGAAGCCCATGCTCGGTCCTTCAACTGGTCGTAGCCTTCTTCCAGGGCCTTGCGGATCGATACGGCCTCGGGGGCGTCGGACTCACCACGATGGTTCGCGAGGTCATCCATGGTACGGCCAATGCGGACTGCGTAGTGATCTGCGACTGCTCGCATTCGCACCGATTCACGCATCGCCTTGACCGCGACGCGGAAGGCTCGCACCTGGTTCGTGACGAACGAGTTCGGCAACGCCAACTCGCGCGGCAGCTCGAAGCTCTCCTCCCGGGTTCGATCGACGGCCATGGTCTCGATGACCGGACCGATCCAGTCCTCCGAGCATTCAGCGGGCTTGACCAGGTGCACGACTGCCACTTCGACATCGGCCTCGCGCTCGACTTCATCGCCCTTGAACGCGTCTTTGACGAACTCGACGTCGCCGTGGTCCTCGATCAGCTTGGCTAAACGCCTGCGTTCCGCGGAGAACGGGTTGCGCAATGTCTGGGCGTTGATGATGGCGGCGATTTCGCCTTCATAGAGCATGTCCCAGGCCTTCAGCACGTGCTTTGCTCCTTCAGCGAAGGGGGGGTTCATGATCACGTGGCTGTAGCAATGGCCGCCCTCGAAGTTGAGGAAGTCCAGGCCGACAACGCGATAGGCCTTCTCGCGAAGGATGGGATGCTTCGATGCGTCGAGCTCGATGCAATCAATCTTCGGCGCGCGGTCGTAGTAGTCGCGCGGGGCCGCGTCGGGCAGCGCGCCGTCGCCGGCGGACGTGTCGATGACGCGGACAAAGTCCTTGTCGGTGAACTTGCTCCACAAGAGTTCTGCCAACCACCGAGGCGTCGGGTAAAACTGCAGGTCATCCATCAGACGACCTCCGGGCGCAAGAAGAGGAATCCGCGCGGAGCGGAAGGAAAGGGGAATTTCATTGGTATGGGACGCAGGGGTGAGCTGCGGCATTTCGTTTAGGGGAATGGCCCTTTGCGAACGCAAGGACCTCAGGTAACTGCCCGTGGCGGGCAGGCGCACCAGCTGTTGCTCGGACCGGTCTGCGGTTGCAGACGGCGAGGTGCGATGACAGGTGCTAGTTGAACGTCGGGGCGAACCCGACCAGCTTTGAAAGCAGATCGCAGCCTATGAGGGATCTGCCCCGCCCGCAAACGATACCGGCCAAGCGTCGGGTTGGCCTGGGCGGTGCCAGCCAAAAAAAAGGGCCCCAGGATTTCTCCTGAGGCCCTCTGCACTTGCTAGGCGTCTTCTGATTCCATGGCCTGCGTACCCGCTGCGGCTTTGTCGAGGTCCAATTGCGCCTCGATCTCCGCCTGACGGGCCCTGGCTTGCGCCAGAGGCTCACGATGTTCGAAGTCCTCGGTCAGCATCCGTTCGACGCTGGCGAGTTCTTCTGTTTTGCGGCCGTACTCCTCTCGAAGCTTGGCCGGAACGCGAGCGATCGCAGCGATGGTGTTGAGGGCAGCGTTACCCACCCCGACAACATCGTTCATGTTCGGCCGCTCCACGTTGGCGCTCAGCCCCGAGTAGGGCGTCGTCACCTCCAGTTCGACCGCCATGTAGCCTCGAACCACGGACAGCTTGAATCCATTCACCTCAGCGAACGGACCCTCCAGCTTCGCACCCGAGCAAGCCCGGAATGCTGCGCCGATTGCCTCCGCAGTGGTCGAAGCACCTGCCATCGCGCTTGACGCAACGGCTCCCAGCGCCTTGGGCTGCGGCACCGCTCTCGCGACCGCCTCAGCCAGTTGGGCGTCCTGTTCGACTGCCGGCATGTTCTGGTCGATCCAGTTCAGCCGATTCTGCAGGGCTGCCTTTCGGTGCCCGAACCTCCAGCGATCCTGCTCCCACTGGTCGTAGGCCAGCGAAAGCTTCTGCACCTTGGCGTCCACAGTGGCCTTTTCCAAGACCAAAGGATTGCCGCTGGCCACCGCTTTTAGTTCCGCGTATGACAGCGCGGTGATCGAAATGTCCTCGACCGTTCGCAGCCCCTTTTCAGCGGTCATCACCTGTTCGATGAATCGCGCCTTCACGTCCAGCAGGTTGTAGCTGTACGCATCGAAGCTCCCTTCGGTCACATATCGCCACAGCTCGATGCTGTCGCATTCGTTGCCTTGGCGATCGGCACGCCCGTCGCGTTGTTCCAAGTCGGCGGGCCGCCACGGAACGTCGAGACTGTGCACGCTTTTCAATCGCTTCTGCACGTTGGTACCGGTCCCCATCTTCGGAGTGGATCCCAGCAGGACCCGGATAGCACCGTCGCGCACCTTCTTGAACAGCTTGGCTTTCGCCGTGTCGCTGTCGTAGTCCTGCACGAACGCAATCTCGCTTTCGGGAACCCCGAGCTCGATCAGCATCCGTCGGATCTCCTCGTATACCGAGAAGCCTCGTGCACCGGGCGTACCCAGGTCGGAAAACACCAACTGGGTGTGCCTTTCAGCCATGCCAGCCTTCCAGATGCGGAAGATGTTCGCGGCCGCCTTCGCCAGTTTCCCCTCCGGATCGGCGGGGAGGCTTGGGTCCATCATGCGTACATCCAGCGCCGCCCGCCGACCATCGTTGGTGATGGCGAGCATGTTGTCTTCTTCCGGCTTCACCTGTCGGTTCCGGATTGAATCGGCTCTCTTCACGAGTTCGGCCACGATGGCCTTCAACGTGTCGCTCGCCTTTGCGACCATCACCTGCGGCTTTCCGCCTTCGATGCGCGGCGTCGGGAGGTTGAGCATCCGTTTGGTCCGGATGTCGGCCACGCCCTTGAAGATCGCCATGAGCTCCGCGAGGTTCACGAAGCGGCAGTAGCGCGTGTTTGTGCGGAAGCCACTTCCGTCAGGTGCAAGTTCGATGCCGGTCACTGCTTCGCCGAAGCTCGCGCTCCACGCATCGAACTCGTAGAGCCCGTAGCGTTTCAGAGTCTCCGGCTGCAAGAACATCTGCATGACATGCATCTCGGCCAGGGAATTGCTGATCGGCGTCGCCGAAGCCAGGACAACCCCTTCTTCCTTGTTGCCACGCGCCTCCATGATGAGACGAGTCTTCATGAACGCGTCAAACGCTCTCTGAGAGGAGACGTTCGCTAGTCCCGCGATCCGTGGCATCTTGCTCATGCGGCCCAAGTTCTTGAGCCCGTGGGCCTCGTCTATGAAACCATAGTCGAAACCCAGTTCATCGAACCAGACTGCGCTCTGATCGTCGGCTTTCCCGCCCTCGACCAACCGCTTTATCTTGGCTTCGTACTCCTTCATCCGGCGCTCGATTTCCTTGATGGAGCGCTTGGCCCCACGGTCCTCTGTCAATGCCATCATCGTTCGCGCTTCTGCGAGCTGTCGCTCGATGAACGCATACTGCTTTTCCGGGCTGAGCATCAGCCGTTCGAAGGTGGATTGCGTCATCACGACAGCATCCCAATCCCCGGTTGCGATCCGGGCGACGAACGCCCTTCTCTTGTCACCGCTGAGGTCTTCCTTGGTGGCCATCAGTACGCGCGCCTGAGGGTACAAGCGCAGGAACTCCGCGCAGTACTGGCTCAAGCAGCTGTTCTGGACCACGTGGAACGGCTTCCGGGCTTTGCCCAGCCTGCGGAGCTCCATGCTTGCCGCAACCATCGTCAGCGTCTTGCCCGCCCCGACGCAATGTGCCAAGAGCGTGTTGCCTGCAACCAGGATGCGCCAGATTGCACTGAGCTGATGCTCATACGGCGTCACCGCCGTGCTCATTCCCGGAAGGTGCAGGTGCCGGCCGTCGAAAATTCGAGGGACCAGCTGGTTGAACTTGTCGTTGTAGATGCGCAGCAGGCGGTCCCGTCGCGCGTCGTCTTTGTAAACCCACATCCGGAACTCATCGCGGATGCCCTGCCACTTTTCTCGAGCGGCAAATGTTGCGCCGGCGTCGACCACAGTCGCCTCACCAACCTTGCGGGTGATGGTCGGCGGCTGCTGGTTCAGCGCTGCCTCCAACAAGGTCAGCGCGCAGCGTTGGTCCGTTCCCCACCGAACAACCTGCAGGGAGCGGTCACCTACCCATTCAGGATGGTGACTGCCGGGTGTCTTGACGGACCACGTCGCCGTGGCATGGTCGAACGACACTTCGATCTGCTTGCGTTGGTCCTTCACCAGTTCCGTTGCGAACTGCTGCACGACGTCACAGGGAATCCACGGCGCGCCCAGCCTGGCTTCGACTTCCGCCGGACCGAGGTCCTGCGGCAGCACTGCTTCCAGGGCCGGGACGTTGCCTTCGTAGGCCGGGCCCGCGGCTTTCGCCTGAGCGATCTTGTCGCGGATGTGCCCCGACAAGTATTCGTCCGCCGGCACCCAGGTTCCTTGCACCGGATCCCGGTAGGCCAGGCTTTCCGCGCGCAAGCTCTCGATGACATCACGCACCGGTTTCCCGCAGCGCTTAGCCATGTCTTTCAGGTCGATCCTGCCGAACAGCGCAAGGCTGATCAGCAAGGCATCCTTCACGTTGTCGACCTTCTGCGGCACTTCGGGCACACCGACGGTGCGCTTGAAGAAGATGTCCGCCTTGGTGACCGTTTCGGCCTCCTCGTCCCAGATTTCCAGCGCGAGTAGCAAGGGCCAGTTCGGGTCGCTTCGCATGATGCGGCTGTTCGCCGCGGTGCTCAGTGCTCCCATCTGACCGGCGAACACGTCGTAGGTCCGGTTCAGGTGTTGCTGCAGCCGCTTGAGTTCAGTTTCGTCTTCCGACTTGACCTGATGCTCGATGACGGCTGTCACTGCTTCGCGAATCTCCAGCATTCCCAGCAAACGCTTGCGCGCGGTGCCGGTGTAGAGGCCGTCGACGTCGACAAGCTCGGGACCTTCGGAGATGCAGATCCGCCCGTTATGGCACACGAATGCACCGGGCATCGCCCTCTCCAAGTTCGCATACCGCGCCATCGGGGATTGGGCCTGCACCGTCAACTCCGCTTTCGCAGGTTCGTACAGGCCCTCCGGCAGGCTGGCGACCAGCTCATCGAGCCGGAGCCCCAGCGCCGCCATATCGCCAGCGAACACCGGGAGTGCGCTCTGACCGTGCTGCGTGGATTCCCACTTCAACTGGCCGATCACTGTGTCCGGGTTCCTGTTGAAGTGCGCGTTGACGTACTCCTCGACCGTATACGCATGTCCCGAGCGGTAGGCCGTTACAGTCGACCGCTGACCCGCTGCGAACAGCAGCTGGTTCGCGGCTTCGGCGCCGGCCCAGTACGGCTTCACGGCGAAGTCCGGCATCTCGCGGCGCTTGAACACCACGATGTCCGTCACGGCTTCCGTGTTGGAATGCGCCTGGAAAGCCATGGTCGGCAGCCGGAAGGCCGCGACCAGGTCCGCGTGGGCCGCAAGCCAACGGCGGTGGCCGTCCGTCTTGCTGTCCATGCTTCCGCGGGACGTAATCATCACCACGAGTCCGCCGGGGCGTACAAGCTCGACGCTCTTGCCCAGGAACCAGTTGTGAATGAGCCAGTCCGCGTATGGCGCGTTGCTGGTGTCGTTGGTGCGGAAGTTCCCGAACGGGGCGTTTCCGACAACCAGGTCGAAGAAGCCGACCGGCAGTTTCGCGTCTTCCAAGCCGCAGGCGTGAACCTGCAGCCCGTAGGGCGCGAATGTTCGCTCCAGGATGGCTGCGCTCGCCGGATCCTTCTCCACGGCCGTGATCATGGACTTGCGTGCAAGGTTGCCTGGCATGCCTGCGATCACGTGTCCGACGCCTGCGGACGGCTCGATGACCCGTCCACCCCTAAAACCGAGACGCTCGACGATTTGCCAGAGCGCCTTCACCAGTTCTGGCGGCGTGAAGAACGACGTGTTGACGCTGGACTGCATGCCCGCGTACTCCGCATCCGTGGCAGCCGCTTTCAGCTTCTCGCGCAAGGGCGCCAGCGGCTGCGGGGTCGTTCCGTCCGGAGCGAAAACCCGGGCGGTTCCTCCCCAGCCGGAATAGCGCAGAAGCTGCGTCATCTCGTCCGGGGTCGGGGTGCGTTGTTGCTCCCCAAGTTGTTTCGCCAGCCCGAGAGCAGCGATGTTGTCCTCGATGCGTTGCTGCACCGAGGAGGCGGGTTGAAAGCTTGCCGGGTTGAGCGCTGGCCACACCACCTTGCGGTCGGCATAGTCGTCGCCGTCGTCCGAGGCAGCTTCGGCCCACCCTTCCATTGCCGTGAGGTCCATCACCTCGATCGGCAAGTTCTCGTCGTTCCCGACGAGCGCGTCCTCTCCTCCACTGGACCTGGCGTCTGCCAGGTCCAGCGTTACGGCGGTGAGGGCGTGTGCAACCTGAGCGACAGCGGTGGGTTTCGAAGGAACTTCGAAATCCGCCATGCTCAAGCCGCAGATCCAGAGGCTGTCACCAGCTGCCTGGTCTGCACGGTTGTTCACCATGTGTGCTCCATTTCAGGATGAAGTGCAGCGACACGTGCCCCCTTGCGGGGCAGCGTGTCCCCGCGTGGGTTGAAGTTGAATGCGCGGCTGTTTTGCAGCCGTGCGTCAGAAGGCGTTGCGTCTTCTGGCGAGAAAGCGGGCGGCGCGTTGCACGCCGTCTTGTTCAAGGACTCGCTCGAGTACTTGAAAAAGACCTCTCCGCGATTGCGGAGAGGCCCCTGAGATGCCTCAGGAAGATCGCAGTTCTATCCGTGGATCAGCCAGATCGGTTGGGTCGGGCGTCCGTAGTTGGTCATGGTGAGCACGTGGCGTTCCGGCCGCCCGGCGTAACCGCGCGCGTCGACAGCCTTGCAGATGAAGCAACCGCCCGCGCCGAACGCAGCGCAGCCGCAGCCTTCGAAGAGGTGTTCCAGCCTGGCCGAGTCGTCCAACGCGACGCAGTGCCTGCGCAGCGCATCGGTGTCCCATGAGACGAATCTGTCGTAGACCTCGTTCTCGATCGCCACCGTTCCGTTGAGCCATTTGGGCGCGAGGTGGGTGACTTCGACAGCCTGTCCCTTGGACAGCAGTTCGTGGAACGCAGTGGCTCCGTCGATGCCGCTAGCCCAGCCAGAAGGTTCGTTCATCCTCATGCGCGACCTCCAAATGCTTCCCGCAGTTCTTCTTCGAGTTGCTTCGGCAGGGTTGCAGCGGCTGCCGCGAGTGCTTCGACCTCCGCGTCGTCGTCCGCTGTGGCAAGGGAAACAGGGCTTTCCTCGGCCACCGGGACGGGTTCGCGCTTCTGCTTGCGTTTCAAGCGCTTCGCGCGTTCATCCTGCTTCTTGCGTTGCTCGGTGACGCGGCTGCGCGCGTCGTAACCCTGGATGGAGATGCTGATCTTCCTGGGTCGTTCGATGGCAAAGTGGTCTTTGGCCATGTCGATCCCCTGATTGTTGTGATTGGTGAAAAGACATACCGAGCCAGGCTTGATGCCGAGCTCAGGACGGATTGCGGCGCGAGGCCGCGGAGAAACCGCTGCTGCGAACGCAGACAGAGGTAGTGGTGATGGCTGGCACAGGTCCAGCTGAAAGACTCGCGGAGTCCTTGTGCGAATGATTCTAGGCAGCGACTTCTCGCCGGTCAAAAGATGCCGACCGGTCGCTACGGAACGTGAAGCGCCCTCTTGGTCCATGGCTCCCATCGTGGAAGACGTTACCGGCCTCCCGCAGCGCCCAACACGCGTTGGAACCTGTGTTGGGTGCCGCCTCAAGGGAAAACCCCCACGTACATTGACTGCATGCATGTGGAATCGGACCTGACAGCGACCGCCATCCTGGGCCCGTGGGTCAAGCCGGCGGCCGCCGCGACACGCCGCCAGCAGGTTTACCTATCGTTGGCCCATTGGTACGAAGCTGCCAAGTTCATGCCTCACAAGCCAGACCTGCGCGACGCCCTCCTGTACTCCCCGAGCGTGAAGGAGGCCAAGAAATTCGCCCGCAAGCGCCAGAAGGACTGGCGTTCGGACTGGCCCGTCACGAGACATTCGGTCCTCGTCGCCGGCATGGCGATGTTGAGCATTCAACGCCCGGAACTGGAGCTGGAGCGTGCCCCCCTCGAAGCGATCAGAACTGGCCTTGCCCCTTTAGAGC
>Ga0247719_1001056_pt1 | contig 12781 bp, 12 predicted proteins | sample 41E_DmetaG_FD_189046 | JGI IMG/M metagenome (GOLD analysis project Ga0247719, IMG submission 189046) | Soil microbial communities from hillslope of Landscape Evolution Observatory, University of Arizona, Oracle, AZ, United States - 4-1-E_D | ecosystem: Engineered > Artificial ecosystem >...
CCTGAGGGACTCAATCGCGCGGGCGAGGACTGGCACGAACCGCCGCTCGACGCTGCCGCTCAGGCGCGGGACTCGGCGACGACCCTGGCGGCGCTCGGCGCGCCCGCCCAGTGGATGGTGGTCGACCATTATTTGCTCGACGAGCGTTGGCATTCGTCGGCGCGGCGCGGCGCCGAGCGGATTCTGGTCATCGACGACCTTGCCAACCGCCGGCTCGATTGCGACCTGCTGCTCGATGAGACGCTGGGCCGCCCCGTGGAGGACTATGTGCCGCTCGTGCCCCGTGATGCGACGTTATTGGCCGGTGCTTTCTACGCTTTGCTTCGTCCCGAGTTCGCTCTCGCGAGGCCGGCCGCGCTCAAGCGAAGGCGTGGCGCGTCGCCAGCTCAGCGCATCCTGGTGTCGCTTGGCATGACTGACATCGACGGTGCCACCGCGCTCGTCGTCGAAAGCCTGCATCGCCAAAAAAGAGATTGGACGATCGACGTCGTCATGAGCGAGCATACGGAAAGCCTCACTGCTGTTCAGGCTCTCGCTAAGGTCAATAATGCCATTTGCATCCATATCAACAGCAATCGGATGGCCGAGCTCATGCGCGACGCCGATTTTTCCATCGGAGCGGGTGGAACGTCGGCTTGGGAACGTTGCTGTCTGGGCCTGCCGTCGGCAACGATGGTGTTGGCTGCTAACCAAGCGCTGGTGGCCGACTCGCTCTCCCGAGTAGGCGCGGCCATCAATCTTCCCTCTGCGCGGGCAGCCGGTCAGGCCGTTGCGCGAGTCATCGACGATCACGACCGCCTGTCCGCAATGAGCGCCGCCGCGTTCGCGGTCACGGACGGTGGCGGAGCGGACCGGATAGCGGACCATATCCTGGCGATCGAACCTATGCATCAAGCCCGGAGTAACGCATGAGGCTGGCGCTAATTCCGGCGCGGGGGGGCAGCAAGCGAATCCAGCGAAAGAATATCCGGGAGTTCCTCGGCAAGCCTGTCATCGCCTACGCGATTGGCGCCGCCATCCGCAGCGGCCTGTTCGAACGCATCCTCGTCAGCACCGACGACCCGGAAATCGCCAAAGTCGCGAGTTGCTTTGGCGTGGAAACCCCTTTCTCGCGGCCCGCCGAGCTTAGCGGCGACGACGTAACCACGGATGCGGTACTGGTCCACGCCGTCGAGGAAGCACAGCGGCTCTACGGGCCGCTGGACCCCTCGTGCTGCATTTACCCGGTCAATCCGCTGCTTACGGCGGAAGTATTGCTGGCGGGGCTGGATCTCCTGGTCGAGCACCGCGCGCCCTCCTCCTTCCCCGTCGTCCGCTATGATTTCCCGATCGAGCAGGCGCTCGAGCTGAACGACGGAGTCCATCCGCGCTTCCGTCAGCCCGAGTTGGTTGAAGCGCGCTCCCAGGACTTGCCGGTTTCGTATCACGATGCGGGAATGTTCTACTGGTTCGATCCCGCGGCGCTGCTCGCCGGCGGGCGGCTGTTCTGCGACGACAGCGTCGCGTTCGAAATCCCCGCTGAGCGCTGCCAAGACGTCAATACGCCCGAGGACTGGGCGGTTGCGGAACTGAAGTATAAGCGGCTAGAGGCGGCTGGGGAGTTCCGATGAACCAGTCAACGATCCCCATCGGGCCGCATAGGGTCGGCCCCACCGAGCCGCCGTTCATTATCGCGGAGCTGTCCGCGAACCACGCCGGAAGCCTGGAGACAGCGCTCGAAATCGTTCGGGCGGCAGCCGACCACGGCGCTCACGCGATCAAACTCCAGACCTTCACCCCCGAGACCCTGTCGATCGACAGCACCCGTCCGGAGTTCTTCATCAATGATCCGGACAGTCTGTGGCACGGCCGCCGGTTATGGGAACTGTACGAAGAGGCGCAAACGCCTTGGAAGTGGCACGCGCCGCTGTTCGACGCAGCCCGCGAGCGCGGCCTCGCCTGCATCAGTAGCGCGTTCGATCAATCCTCGGTCGATTTCCTGGCCTGCCTCGGCGCCGACGCGATCAAAATCGCTTCCTTTGAGCTAGTACATTTGCCCCTGATCGAAGTCGCTGCGAAAACGGGCCTGCCATTGATCCTGTCCACCGGCATGGGCTCGCTCGAGGAGATTGATGAAGCAGTAACGGCAATCCGGCGCATCGGCTGCGAGGACTTCGTACTGCTCAAGTGCACAAGCGCCTATCCGGCGCGGGAGGAGGACGCCAACACTCTGGCGATCCCGGACCTCCGGGCGCGGTACGACTGCCAAGTCGGCCTATCGGACCACACGTTGAAGCCGTTCGCCGCTTACAGCGCAGTGGCGCTGGGCGCGACGATGATCGAAAAGCATCTGACCATTCGGCGCGCCGACGGCGCTCTCGACTCGGCATTTTCAATGGAGCCTGCCGACCTCGCCGACCTTGTCGATGGAACGCGGCTCGTGTGGCTAAGCCGGGGCGCCGTCAGCTACGGCTGCCGGCCCACCGAAGAGACTTCGAGAAAGGAACGACCCTCGATCTACGCCGTTAAGCCGATTGCGGCGGGTGAAGCGCTGACGACCGACAATATCCGGGTGATCCGACCGGGCGCCGGCCTGGCACCGAAGCACTTCAGCGAGCTGATCGGGCGCCGCGCTCGCAAGGAAGTGCCCGCCGAGACACCTCTCAGCTGGTCACTGCTCGAACCCGCTGCAAGTGAAGAAGGCAATGCGTAAATGAGAGGGTTTCTCGAGTCCAACGGCCAAGATTGGGACGGCAAATATAACGGGCATAATGTCCAGAGCCATCCCCGAGAAAGACACCGCTGCGGCGCAGCGGCGGATGCCGCACATCACCGACGACATCCAGATGATCGTCCCTCATCCCCACAAGAACCAGCTTTCTTCAGCGGCAACATGGACCTCGAAGCCGCGGGGGCGAATGCACGCTAACATGACCGGCGAGAGCACGTATTACCGCAAGCATGTACACTACGGCGGCAACGGCATGTAGCACGCTAAATTCGCAAACGTCGGGTAATTACGATCTTTATCTCAACTTCGTGAAAGAGAGGAACCAGATGCGGAAGAAGTTCAGACTCTTCGAGCCGATCTATGTCAACCGTTACGACCCGTCTTTCCGCAAGGAGGGAAGCGAATTCCGGCACACCTTCTTCGGTATCAAGAAGTGACCGCGGGCAAGGGTCTGAAGCTGAATTCCGACAATGAGTGGGACTCGCTGCAGGCGGTCATTGTCGGCACCGTCGATAATTTTCATCCCGGCGTTGAGTTTGCCGGCAGGGTGCCATCGGCGACCCTGAAGCACGCCGTCGAACTGGCCGCGAGCGCCTTTCCACAATGGTATCTGGACGAAGTCGCCGAAGACCTGGAAGGGATATGTGACATCTTCCGCGTCGCTGGTGTGCAAGTACTGCGGCCGTCATGGACATCGCAGAGGGCCGACTTCGACACGCCCGACTGGTCAGCGAGCGGGTTCGACATCTACAACGTGCGCGACCTACACATCGTTTTCGGCGACACGCTCGTGACCAGCGCGCCGTCAGCGCGCTTCCGACTGTTCGAGAGCTATGCGCTGCAGGAACTCTTCTACGAGCATTTCTTCGATCAAGGCTTTCGCTGGATTTCTGCCCCACTGCCCAAGCTGCGCGGCGAATATCTCCACGTTATCAGCGCACCGAGGAACGGTCTCGAAGAGCGGGAGGACCAGCTGCATCGCCAGCTCAGCGGCGGGCTAGGCGAAGTTTTTCATCGGCTCGACGAAGAGGAAATTATCTTCGACGCCGCGAACATCATCCGCCTCGGGAAGGACGTGCTATTCCTCGTCTCGAGCACCGGTAACCGAAGGGCGGCGCAATGGCTCCAAGGCGTCCTCGGAGCCGAGTATCGTGTCATCATAACTAACGCCTACCGCTCGTCGCACCTCGATTCGACTATTCTGCCACTGAAGCCGGGCACCGTGCTACTGAACGGTGCTCGAGTCAGCGAAACCACAACTCCTGATGTGCTTAAGCCTTGGCGAAAGCTATTTTTCACGGATGTCGCGCCCGTGCCGGAGGAAGAAGTCAAGTTTCACCGAACCCATCGCCTCCCGATCTATCGTGAGCTCCGAGCGCTCGGCGCCGAATCAGCATTCGGGCATATTAGTTCGCCCTGGGCAGGTCTGAATGTGTTCTCGCTAGATGAACGAACAGTGCTGGTTCATGACCGGCAGGCAGAGTTGATCAAGGTGCTGGAGAGGGACGGGTTTACGGTCGTGCCGGTGCGGATGCGCCACTGCTACACAATGCTCGGCGGGCTACATTGCACCACACTGGACGTCATGCGTCGCCCCGCTTCCTGAGTGCACTTATGCGCCAGATCCGTCGGAAAGCCTATGATCACGTTCGTGCCGCCGGATACTAATGAGTACCGGGCGGCACCACCGCTTCCGAATGAGGTTGGGACAATCGTCACAAGGCGCTCTGCAGCCTCGACTCGATTTTCAATCCTCCTTCAAAGCAAGCAAGGAGAAGATGCCGATGCCCGTTTTACTTAGACGATGGATGTGATCGCCGCGCTCGTGGGCGGAGCGAAGAAGGGTAGCGCCGGGGACGACCCGGCAGCGCTCCATTGCTCGGCGTAGCTTGGTTGACCTCCGCGTCCGGCAGCTGGCATACTCCTCCCCCAGCGAAGCTCAAAAAGCGCTGAAGATGCGGAACTACTCCTTTGACCAAAATTTCTTCAACCGTTTCGGCGAGTTAGCAGCCATCGCGAAGAAGCATTTGATCACGCCTACTGAGGTGGCACAAATCGCACCCCGATTGCTGGCGCGTGCGATTGCAGCCGGGCGCTTGACGCGCCTGCCTGGCGCAGGCAAGTGGCAGCGCTCGTATAATCCTTGGCAGGCACCGCGTGCTTGTCAGTCGCCCCTAATTGCTTGAGCGAAGCTTGTCCAAGAGCATTCTAGTCACCGGGGGAGCTGGTTTCATTGGATCCCACTTGTGTGAAGCGCTGCTAGCTCGTGGCGACTGTGTCGTCGTGCTCGACAACTTCTGCTCGGGGAAGCGGGAGAATTTGCATATCCCCGCCGGCGCTCTGCGTTTGGTCGAGGGCGATGTCCGTCAGCTGTCTCAATTTACGCACCAGATTGGCCCGGTCGACACCATTGTCCATCTAGCCGCGCTGATTAGCGGCTACAACAGCCTCAGCGATCCCGATGATTATGAAGACGTCAACATCCGCGGGCTTCTTCGAGTGATCGAGTATGCGGCCGCGCATGGCGTGAAGCGAATTTTATTCGCATCGAGCTCGACGGTGTACGGTAACCAGCCAGGTGTCGCCCTTTCGGAAACTACGGCGCCCGATCCGCTGACCGTATATGCGTTAACCAAACTGGCCGGCGAGCATTTGGTGCGCCTTTATAGCCGGTTGGCGGGTTTCTCACACTGCACCCTGCGGCTTTTCAACGTCTACGGTCCTCGCCAGGCGACAAACCACCCATACGCGAACGTTACCTGTAAATTTTCATATGCCGCGGCCAATTCGCTACCAGTGAAATTGTTCGGCGACGGCGAACAGAGCCGTGATTTCATTTACGTCGGCGATGTTGTTCGCGCCTTCCTCGCGGTGCTCGATGAATCGCGCGAACCGTTGTACAACATCGGAACGGGGCACCAGCATAGTATCAACCAGTTGCTCGGACGCCTCGAAGAAATCGTCGGGGCGCCGGTTGCTGTCCAGCCCCAGCCCGAATGGCCCAATGACATTCGCTCGATCCGAGCCGACACATCGCGGTTCGAGCGCGAGTTCGACATTCGGCCACAGGTTAGTCTGAGTGAAGGCTTGGCCAAGACCGTCGGTTTCTTCCGTACCACGGCCGGTAGTTGAGCCATGCGCAGCAACGATGAGTCTTTGGCGCTAGTTGCGCTTGCAATCTCAGCGTACCAATCTGACGAGGCCGTAATCAGGCTCCTTGAGTCTGCCTTTGCCCCCGGTGAGCCGCGATTCGGGGCGGTTGTTGTGGTGGACTCACTCGGCTCAGGAGATATCGCCCGCGCTGCACTCGATCGTGGATGGAAGATTGAGTATGTGAATGCGGACCGCAACCTAGGCTCAGCAGGCAACCTAAACCTCCGACTGAAAACGGCAGCAGACCTCGGCATGCACTGGTGCTTCGCTGTCAACCATGATGGTGTCGTCGAGCCTGCGAAAGTGCTGGCGCTGCTTCGATACGGTTTACAACGCGAGCGAGTAGGAGCCGTCTACCCGCAGCTAATCTTCACTTCGGCCGACGATCGGCCAGACTCTCTGAGGCGCGGTTTCGGTGCTTTCGGGCTGCTTGGCCGCCGGCAGCCAACCAGCAGCGGCAAGTGCGCTGCGACAGAGGTCGCCTGGAGTAGCTCGAATTGCGCCCTGTATAACTTGTGCCCAATCCGCGACGGCATTACGGCTTGGCCCGACCTGTGGATGGGGTTCGAAGACTTGGCGCTCGGTTGGGAACTGCAGCGCCGCGGCTGGGTGCAGCTGCTGTGCACAAATGTGCTCGTGAACGATACTTACGAATTTAAACCAGTGCGCCTGTTTGGCTGTACGGTGCATCTTGCCTCTAAACCGAGCTGGTACGCATATTACCAGATTCGCAACCTTGTGCTGATCGCCCGCCGTGCTGGCGGCTCTGCCGTGGGATGGGACGGAATCCTACTGCGTTTCTTCGCCGACGTGGTGTTGGTCCTCTTTTGCAGATCACAAAAGCGGGAGCGTTTACACTTACTATTTAAAGGAGCGATCGACGGTCTGCGCGGAGTCTCTGGCAAGGGGCCAGTGCCGTGATTAAAAGCTACCGCTTTTGTGGGAAGGCGACCCCAATAGGGCTGTGCTCACTGGAGCGGATATTGATCATCCCGAGTGGCGCTCATTGCCTTGTTTTCAAGGCGCCTAGAGCGCTTCTTGAGTCGCTTCCGAAGCGGTCAACCGCATCAGGCCCAGCAACACGCGGCTAGGGCATGCGCTAAAAACGAGCCGCAGTCGACACGTAAAAGCGGCCACAGCGAGAGCTACGAGCCGGTACCTGGTGAATCCGCGCGCCTGTTCGAATGGATCGAAAATGCAAGGTATGAACACGCGGTGCCCGCCGGGGACCAAGGTACTGAGGCGCAAGCAGCGTCGAAGCTCTGGGGTCCCGGACGGCAGTTCGTCGAACAGGGTCAAAAGTCCCCTAAAGGAACCCGAGAATCCGCCCCTGCGGACCGGATGGATCGAAGCCCACTATCTACGCCCCAGCCCGTTGCAAAATCGAGATTGCTGATCATCGGGGCTCCTGAGTGAGCCTGGCGACGACCTCGGCAATGGATGACCGCCAGTCCGGCAAACGGATACCGAAGTCGCGCGCGAACTTACCACTGTCGAGTACGGAATTATGCGGTCGAGAAGCAGGTGTCGGCCAATCTGAGTTCTTGATAGCAACAACCTTCGCCGCCAGCAGGCCGAGGATCTTCCGGCGGTTCATGACCTCCTGCGCCAATCCATACCAGCTTGTCTCACCGGCCCCGGCGACATGGTAAAGTTCCCCGAAACCGATTTGTTTGCCTTCCCGCCACTTCTCGACGATCGCGAAAATCGCCCTGGCGAGATCCAGCGCCGAAGTGGGCGTTCCGATCTGGTTTGCAACCACCGCGACCTCCTCGCGCTCTCTCGCCAAGCGCAGTATCGTCGTCACGAAATTGCGACCGAAAGGACTGTAAACCCAAGATGTTCGGATAATCAGGTGATTAGAATGGGCTGCACGGACCTGCTCTTCGCCCTCGAGTTTCGAGCGGCCATAAACGTTGAGCGGATTGGTCGGGGCATCCTCGCGGTAGGCCCCCACGGCCGATCCATCGAAGACGTAATCTGTAGAAATCTGGATGATCGCCGCTCCGGCAGCGCGGGCGGCGGATGCCGCCTCGCCCGCGGCTTCAGCGTTGATCCGGAATGCAAGCTCGGGTTCGTACTCCGCCTGGTCCACGGCCGTGTATGCGGCGGCGTTGATCACCAGGTCAGGCCGGGCCAAAGCGATGGCGCGAGCGATCGACCCTGGGTCGGCGAGGTCAAATTCAGGGCGGCCGATAAAATGTGTTGTGAGGTTTGTCGTAGTTGTTGATTGTTCAGCGAGAGCGCGGGCGAGCTGGCCCCGCTTGCCCGTGATCAGAACCTTCAAGCCGCCGTCCCCAACCGTTCACCACGATAGGTACCGTCGCGGATCGGGCGCCACCACCAGTCGTTCGCCAGATACCACTCGATGGTCTCTGAAAGTCCTTGTTCAAAGCTTCGGCTCGGCCGCCAGCCCAGCTCGCATTCGACCTTACTGCAATCGATTGCGTAACGGAGGTCGTGGCCAGGCCGATCGGTCACGAAAGTGATGAGATTGCGCCTCGGACCCTTTGCCAGCGGCTGCTTCGCGTCGAGGCTGTCGCAGATCGATTCCACTACTTCCAGGTTGGTCCGCTCCGCCCGACCGCCGATATTGTAGCTCTCCCCTACCTTGCCGCAGGTGAGCACCAGTTCTAGCGCTTCAGCATGGTCGTCGACGTAAAGCCAGTCGCGGACGTTCTCACCCCGGCTGTAAACCGGGATGGGCCTATCCTCGATCGCGTTTAGAAGGACAAGCGGGATCAGTTTTTCTGGAAATTGGTAAGGCCCGTAGTTGTTGGAACAGTTGGAAAGCACGACCGGCAGGCCGTAGGTCCGATGCCAGGAGCGGACGAAATGGTCGGACGCGGCCTTCGACGCCGAATAGGGCGAAGACGGGTTGTAGGGCGTCTCCTCGGTGAACAAGCCCTCGCCGAGCGGCAGGTCGCCAAACACCTCGTCGGTGGATACGTGGTGGAATCGGAAGGCGTCGCGCTCGTCGCTGCCCAGACCGCGCCAATATTCGAGCGCTGCCTGCAGCAGCCGGAATGTTCCGTTGACGTTGGTCTCGATGAACTTCGCCGGCCCATCGATGGACCGGTCCACGTGGCTTTCCGCGGCGAGATGCATAAGACCCTCGACGCGATGGTCCTCGAGAAGGTTCTGGACGAGGGCGCTGTCATTGATGTCTCCACGGACAAAGCGAAAGTGGGGCGATTCCGCGACGTCGCGCAGGCTTTCTAGCCTTCCGGAATAGGTCAGCTTGTCAAGAACGACGACCGCGTAGCCGCGTTTGACCAGCCTACGCACGACGGCGCTGCCAATGAAGCCAGCAGCGCCCGTGACTAGCACGCTGCGCATTGTCAGAACAGCTCCGCTTCGCCGAGCGTGGGCGCATTGCAATCTTTAGCGGAGACTATTCGTTCCTCCGGCGGGAACGGCCAATCGATGCCGATTGCCGGATCATCGGCTCGCAACGAGCGATCGTGCACCAGGCTGTAGGCGGCAGTCACCTTATACTGTACCTCGGTTCCGTCCTCGAGTGCGAGAAAGCCATGCGCATATCCTTCAGGCACCAGCAATTGGTTCCACTCATGGGCGGAAAGGACCACTCCCAGCCACTGGCCGAACGTCGGGCTGCCGGGGCGAATGTCGACCACCACGTCGTAGACAGAGCCGCGGCTGACCCGCACCAGCTTCGACTGGGCAGCGGGCGGAAGCTGGTAATGAAGCCCGCGAAGCACGCCTCGAGCCGAGCGACTGTGATTGTCTTGCACGAATTCGAGGTCGATGCCGGCATTGGACCAGTTTCGCTTGTTCCAAACCTCCGAGAAGAAGCCGCGCTCGTCGTCGAAGCGTTCGGGCCGAATCTCAAGCACTCCGGGCAAGTGAGTTTCGCGAACTTCAATCACCGGTCAACTCCTCGACTCGTCGGCGCAGATAACGCGCGTAATCGGTATCGCCGAGGCGCTCGGCACGAGCGAGAACTTCCCTTCCGGTGACCCAATGGCGCTCGAGAGCGATTTCTTCGAGGCAGCAGATCTTAAGCCCTTGGCGATTCTCCACGGTGCGGACGAAGCTCGATGCATCGTGCAAACTGTCATGGGTCCCAGTATCAAGCCAGGCGAAGCCGCGGCCAAGGCACCGGACGCGCAGCGTGCCGGCGTCGAGATAGGCACGATTGACGTCGGTAATCTCGAGCTCACCACGATGAGAGGGCGTAAGCCCAGCGGCAATCTCCAAGACCCGATTGTCGTAGAAATAGAGACCAGTGATGGCCCAATGGGAGCGCGGTTGTTTCGGCTTTTCCTCGATCGAAACCGCCTGATTCGACTTGTCGAACTCCACCACTCCATACCGCTCCGGGTCTTCGACCGGATAGGCGAAGACGGTTGCGCCGATGGCCAGCGATGCGGCTTCCCGCACGATTTCGGAAAGCCCGGCGCCGTAGAAGATATTATCTCCCAAGATCAACGCGACGTGGCCGTCGCCGACAAAGTCACGGCCGATAATGAACGCCTCCGCAAGACCATTGGGGCCGGGCTGCTCAGCATAGGACAGGCTGATCCCGAAGGCACTGCCACTGCCCAGCATTTCCTTAAAGCGCGGCAGATCCTGGGGTGTCGAAATAATTAGGATCTCACGGATGCCCGCGAGCATCAGTACGCCGAGCGGGTAGAAGATCATTGGCTTGTCATAGACTGACAGAAGCTGTTTCGATACGGCTAGCGTCGCCGGATACAGCCGACGTCCGCTGCCTCCTGCCAATATTATGCCCTTCATTGCAACGGCTTTCCTTGCTCATCGGTGTGTGCCTAGCACACTCAATTCGTCACAACACCAGCCGCCGCCAGTCAGTGGCTGACCGGCGCGGGTTGAGCGATCGACGTCCTCACCCTGAGAGGCGCGGCCCTCTCAAAATATAGGAAAAAGGCGGTAAGGAACGTAGTATACAGCGTGATTCGAGAAATGGAAGAACACGAACATAACCAAGGCGAGGTAAGCAAGAACTGCCAAGGTGTGTAATGGAATATCGTTCGGATCTTTGGCAACTACTTGGGGAAGTCTCGCCAGCACCAAGATTTGCAATGGGATAACGTACAAGGAGATCCTGTCAAGCGCTGACGATGACGGAACCACTAACAAGATCGGCAAGCATACCACTGAGATAACAGCTAGATTTCTCCACAGCGATTTTTGGTATGTTTCGGGGACGAACTTGGTCAAATTCGAGAGCAGAAAGATCGCTGGAAAGAAATTCATCAGAACGCGGTAGATTGTACCCTCGGACTGGATGTCCACGTTCGAGTAGCGTTCGATGTAAGTCTCGAACGAGCCCGACAGAAGGAAATAGGCTGGAACCGATACGACGCACAGGAGCAGGATCGACTGGGTTCTGTTTCGTGTGTAGGATAAGCTTGCGACTAAGAGCATCAGGAAGGCGCTGGCATGGAATAAGGAGGCGCAAGACGTCCAAAAGATGAAACGATAGGGTGCTTGTCGGGCAAAGGCGGCAAGCGCGAGGAGAATGAAGCCGATCGCGATCGACTGCCGGGTAGCGCTCATTGCAACGGCTATAACGAGATAAGGCACGGCCACGGCCACGGCCAGCCACGGATTAGGTTGCCGCTTGGCGAAGGCGATCAGACCTATCGCGAGCACCGCCGCGGAAAATGAATTTAGTGCCCAGATTCCCAATTTCAGCCGGTGAACCGCCCAGACCATGCTATAAAAACCTGGATCTTCATGGACGATTGCGGTGGCAAGGTCGCTCCGGGCCCATCTCTTGAATATCGACAGATAGGGCTCCCAATCGGGGCCTACCTCGAACCGCAGCCCGACCATCAGGGCCATCGCCACGACGGCGAATACCAGCATCCCCCAATTATGCACCCTGCCAGCAGCGCCGGTGCGATTTGTTAGGGCGCCGACAGCGAATATCGCGAACAACGACCAGTATGGAAACATCTAGACTCCCGCCGAGGCTGATGGACGAAAGCTTCTGCAACGTCCAGCCGATTGGGGGGGGCGTACCAATGCCACCGTCGAACGCATTGCAGTCTTTCTGGGTAAGGCGAACGGGCAAGGAAACCCGGGGCTGGTGGAGGGGAAGGACCACATCGGATTCACCCTAGAAACCTGAACAGGTGATGAGGAAAGTCGCTCAGATGAATGTAAAACCCGGCAGTCGCACATATGTGAGCGCTGCATGATAAATTACGGCGGACATAAACGCCCCTAGCTCGACATAGACAAACAAGGGCGAATGGAGAACACTATTTTCGGTTGATTATACAGCGTTAGGTTCGCCTTGATCCGCTGTGCAGATAGGAATACACGCGCGAAATGGCTCAGCGGACGAGAAGAAAGTTCATCCTAGTTGAGCTAAACGAAGTGCCGATCCGTGTGATCGATTACTTCGTCGGGCGTCACCCAAAATCGGCGTTTGCGCGACTCCTGCGTCACGGACGGCAGTGGGACACTGTCACACCCGACCAGGGCCACCTATCGCCATGGATTACCTGGCCAACACTCCACCGCGGTGTTCCGGGCACCGAGCACAAGATTATCGCCCTCGGACAGGACGTGAGCGAGGTCGACCGCAAATACCCCCCCGTCTGGAGCCTGTTGTCCAGCGCCGGCCGAAGCGTGGGCCTGTTCGGCTCGCTACACTCCTATCCGCCGCCACGCGACGTGGATCGCTACGGCTTTTACGTTCCGGACACTTTCGCCGCGGGCCCGGAAGCCCATCCAGACGAGCTCTCCGCCTTCCAGCGCTTCAACCTGCAGATGGTCGATCGATCGGGGCGCAACGTCTCCAACTCGGTTCCTGTGAAGGAAGCGGTCAGCTTTCTCGTCCGGGCCTTGCCGGCCGGCCTTCGGCCAGCGACCCTCGCCAAGGTGTTCCAGCAAGTCGCCTCGGAGCGGATCTGGAAACAT
>Ga0247719_1001060_pt1 | contig 12737 bp, 10 predicted proteins | sample 41E_DmetaG_FD_189046 | JGI IMG/M metagenome (GOLD analysis project Ga0247719, IMG submission 189046) | Soil microbial communities from hillslope of Landscape Evolution Observatory, University of Arizona, Oracle, AZ, United States - 4-1-E_D | ecosystem: Engineered > Artificial ecosystem >...
GCCCCGCGTTGATCCGTGACCCGTGTTGCCCCGTGTTGATCCGTGGCCCGTGTTGATCCGTGTCGATCCGTGGCCCGTGTTGCTCCGTGGCCCGCGTTGATCCGTGGCTATCCGCGGCGTGCCTTGAATGCCTCGTAGGCGGCGCGGAACGACGGCGTCTGCATGCAGATCGCCTGCCCCTGCGCCTCCGCCTCGATCGCCGACGCGAAATCCGTATCGAGCTCCTGGTTCAGCAGTGTCTTCGTCATGCCGAGCGCGAACGTCGGCCCCGCGGCGAGGCGGGCGGCGAGCGCACGCGCTTCCTCCATCAGCGCCTCGGGGGCCACCACCCGGTTGACCAGGCCGAGATTCAGCGCCGCCTCGGCGGAAATGCGGTCCCCCAGCATCAGGATTTCGGTCGCCCGCGCGAGACCCACGACGCGCGGCAGGAGGTACGCGGCCCCCATGTCGGCGCCGGCGAGCCCGACCTTGGTGAAGAGGAACGCGAGGCTGGCGTGCGGGACGGCGAGGCGGAAGTCGCAGGCGAGCGCGATCACGGCCCCCGCGCCCGCCGCCACGCCGTTGACGGCGGCGATCACCGGCTTCGGCAGCGCGCGGATGTTGCGGATCAGCGCGCCGGTCATGCGCGTGAAGGCGAGCAACTGCGCCATGTCCTGCTCGAGCAGCCGGCCGATGATGTCTTCCACGTCGCCGCCCGAGCAGAAGCCGCGGCCCTCGCCGGTGACGATGACGACCTTCACCGACTCGTCGTGGACGAGCGTGCCGAACAGGTCTCGCAGTTCGGCGTACACGTCGAACGTCAGCGCGTTGAGGCGATCCGGGCGATCGAGCGTGATCGTGGCGATCTCGCCCGGCTCGTACCGGAAGGAGGAGGGTCGAAGCTCAGACATCGAGTGCCTGTCCGTTCACGCCGTCCGCCGCCGGGGACGCGAGGTACGCGGCGACGGCGGCGACTTCGTCCGGATCGAGGAGGCGTCCGGACGGATTCATCTGCTCCAGCGCGCGGCGCGCGTCCTCCGCGGCGCGGCCGGTCTTCTCGACGATCCGCGCGATCGCGCGGCCGGTCATCCCGGTATCGATCCAGCCCGGGCAGATCGCGTTCACCGTCACGCCGCGCGATGCGGCCTCGAGCGCGACCGCCCGCGTGAGCCCGAGCACGCCGTGCTTCGATGCGACGTAGGCGGCGGTGTAGGGATACCCCACCTTGGCGGCGGTCGACGCGACGTTGATGACGCGGCCGCGGCGCCGCGCGAACATGCCGGGCACGACGGCGCGCATGCAGTGATACGTGCCGGTGAGATTGACCGCCAGCGTCCGTTCCCACATCGCGTCGTCCATCGCGGCGAACGGCGCGCTCTCCGAAATGCCGGCGTTGTTCACGAGCACCTCGATCGGGCCGAGCCGGGCCTCGGCGCGGCCGACGGCGCCGTACACGTCGTGGCGGACCGCGACGTCGCAGACCAGGGGGAGCGCCTCGCCGCCCGCCGCGCCGATGTCGGCCGCGACCTCCTCCACCGGGGGCGCCGAGCGCCCCGCGAGCGCCACGGCGTAGCCGTCACGCGCCAGGCGGAGCGCGATCGCGCGGCCGACACCGCGCCCGGCCCCCGTGACGAACGCGACGGGCGGCGGCATCTAGGCGGGCTTCACCTTGAGCACGCCGGTGCGCATCAGCGCGCCAGAGAAATCGAACACGTGCCGGGTAGCGGCCATGCCGTCCTCGCCGTAGGTCGTCTCGGTCGCGCCGACCATGGTGATCCTGGTGCCGACCTTGACGTCGCCGAAGAACGGCCCCGCGGCCGTGCCGGTGAACGTCCAGAAGTACGACGCGCGCGGAGGGTCGATGACCGCCGATTCCCAGGTGAGGAGGAAGTCGGGGAAGGCCGTGTACCAGTAGCGGTAGACGTCACGGATCGCCTCGCGGCCGGTGACGACGCCGTAGGCGGGGCTCTCGAAGGTGCCGTCTGGCGCATGCAGCTCGGTCAGCGCCTCGACGTCGCGGCGCCTGAAGGCCTCTTTCTGCCGCGCCAGGAGTTGCTCGATCCGGTCCCGCGTCATGTCAGCCTCCGTTGCAGAGGCGGTGATTATAAGCCGCTGCGGCGCGCCAGCGACTCGCGCAGCTCCGCGATGGTGCCCTGCGCGGCGGATGCAATGCCGCCGGGACGGGCTGCGGGACGGGCGCGGTTCGGCGTATACTCCGCGGACTCGTTCTCGCGAAGCGTGGAGGGGCAGCGATGCGTGCACGGCATCCGGGCGTGCTGGCCGTAGGGATCCTGGCGGTCGTAGTCTCGGCCACGGCCGCGTGGCAGGAGGCGCCGGCACGGGCTGCCTCGGCGAAAATCTGGGAAGGACGCAACGCGGAATTCGAGGAGTTCATCCGCAAGGCGCCGTTCCAGCGGTTCGAGGACGTCCCGATCGGCGTGACGCGGCCTCGCCGCGGCTACTTCGATCCCGGCGGACTCGTCGAGAGCGTCGCGTGGAAGGTGCTCCCGCCCGGCCGCGACAAAGGCTACTGGGAGAGCTACCGGTCCGAGATCGCCGCCTACGAGCTCGACAAGCTGCTCGAGCTGCACATGGTGCCGCCGGCCGTCGAGAAGCGCTGGAAGGGGGACACCGGGGCCGCGATCCTGTGGGTGAAGCCGGTGCGTTCGCTGAAGGAAGTCGAGCACCTCCCCAAGCCGCCGAAGTGGAACGTCAACGTGGTCCGCATGAAGATGTTCGACAACCTGATCGGCAATATCGACCGCAATCAGGGCAACCTGCTGTTCGACGAGGACTGGAACCTGTACCTGATCGATCACTCGCGCGCGTTCGTCACCGATGCGAAGCTGCCGGCGCAGATGCAGCGGATCGATCCCGATCTCTGGGCTCGGATGCAGGCGCTCGACGAGCCGGCGCTCAAGGCCGCCATCGGCAAGTGGATCGACGGCGGCAGCATCCGCGCCATGCTGAAGCGCCGCGAGCGCATGCAGGCGGTCATCGCCGACCTGCTGAAGAACGGTAACGAATCGCTCGTGTACGTCAGGTAACGTGCGCCGCCTCCTCCTCTTCACCTGGATCCTCGCCGCGGCGGCGCTGGCCGGTACGGCACCGGTCTCGACGTCGAACGACGGCGTGCGGGTGGTCGCCATCGGCGACGTGCACGGCGCCGCCGACGCCTTCACGCAGATCCTCATGCGTGCGGGGCTGATCGACGGGCAGAAGCGCTGGATCGGCGGCCGGTCGATCCTCGTGCAGACCGGCGACATGACCGATCGCGGCGCCGGCATGAAGGACGCGCTCGACCTGCTCATGTCGCTCGAGGAGCAGGCACGCCGCGCCGGGGGACGCGTGCACGCGCTGCTCGGCAACCACGAAGTCATGAACCTGACCGGCGACATGCGCGACGTCACGCCCGAGATCTTCGCCTCGTTCGGCGGAGAGGCGGCCATGCGGCAGGCGTTCGCGCCGAAGGGGCGCTATGGGCGCTGGCTGCGGAGCAAGCCCGCCATCGCGCAGATCGACGGCACGGTCTTCATGCACGCGGGGATCAACCACGAGTTCGTCGACGGAAGCATCTCGGACATCAACCGCCGCATCCGCCACGACCTGGAGCAGTGGGACGAAGGCGTCCGCTGGCTCGAAACGCAGGACCTGGTGCCGCCGGCGGCGCCGCTGCTCGACGTCATCCGTGCCGCGCGCGAGCAGATCGAACGCCTCAACGCCGCCGCCGCGGAGGGCAACATTCCGCCCGAGGCCCCCCGCATCGCCAGCCTGCTGCTGCCGGTCGCAAACGTCGGCGCCTCGACGCTGTTTCACCCGGAAGGGCCCCTCTGGTTCCGCGGCTTCAGCACGTGGACCGACGAGGAAGGCGGAGCGCGGATGGCCGAACTGCTGCGCCGGCACCGGGCGCAGCGCTTCGTCACGGGCCATACGGTCCAGCCCGGGGGACGAATCACGGAACGGTTCGGACGCCGGCTGTTCCTGATCGACACCGGGATGCTCGGCGGCCGGTTCTTTCCCTCCGGACGCCCGTCGGCGCTCGTCCTGAAGGCCGACTCAGCGACACACTTGTACCTGGACTAGGCAGAAATTACATTCCTGCGTATTCGATTGTCGCAGCCTGCGGGCGCGGCGGCGGCTGCCGCATTGCCAGCAAGCGGTAGCACTACTTCCACTTAGCAGTCGTAGCCACACCCCTCCTGCCGCCGGGAGCGCTTCTTGCCCGATGCGGGGCGTCCGCTCCCCAGCGGAACGTTACTCGCCGCGGCGCCTCGCGCCCAGGCAGGAGGACCTCATGTTCCGTGCTGTCGCTCCCGTGGTGCTGCTCGCATGGCTGACGTTCGCCGGGTCGGCGAACGCCGCAAGCGTCGATTCGCAGCTCGTGCAGCAGGTCGCCGCCAATCCGCTCGGCCTCACGTCCGTCGTCATCACCTACGACCAGCGGCCCACCGGCGCGGACCTCGACGCGCTGCGCGCCCTCGGCATCCGCGGCGGGGTCGTGCTGTCGGAGCTCCCGATGGTGCTGACCGCCATCAACGCCGTGCAGCTGGACGCGCTGCGCGGAAATCCGCGCATTCGATCGCTCTACGCGAACCGCCGCATGGAGCTCTACTCGAACAAGAGCCGCCCCTTCATCGGCCTGAACGCGCTGCTCGCCGACAACGACATCCGTCAGCGGAACGGCGGCCTGCCGGTGAGCGGCCGCAACGTCGGGATCGCCTACGTCGACACGGGGATCGACGCGACGCACGCCGACCTGCCGTTCGGCACGACCGTCGTGCAGAACGTGATCTTTCCGCTCGCCGAGTACTCCGTCACGCAGTGGCCGCTGTCGAGTGACTTCACGCCGGTGATCGCGCTCGAGGATCAGCCGATGTCGGACGTCGAGGGCGGGCACGGCACGTTCGGCGCGGCGGTGACCGCCGGCTCCGGCGCGCATTCCGGCGGCTTCTACGGCGGCGTCGCGCCGGGCGCGAAGCTGGTCGGGCTCGTCGCCGGCAACGACGTCGGCCTCACGACGTTCGCGATCCTGCAGGCGTTCAATTACACGCTCGCGAACCAGTTCCGCTACAACATCCGCATCTGCAACAACTCGTGGGGCGGGCCGCTCGGCACCGGCACCTATGATCCCGACAGCCCGATCAATCGCGCGACGCGCGAGATGCACGACCGCAACATCGTGGTCGTCTTCGCGGCCGGCAACGGCATCAACAGCAACGGCGAGGCGCCCGGCGCCATCAATCGCTACTCGGTTGCCCCCTGGGTGATCTCGGTCGGCGCGGGTGAGAAGGACGGCCTCGGTCGCCCGGCGAGCTTCTCGTCGCGCGGCGAGGACAACGGCACCGGCAGCGACGTGGCGGGCCAGCCGGCGGATCCGAGCACGCCGCCCAACCTGCGTCCAGACCTGATCGGCTCCGGCGTCGACATCAAGAGCGCGCGCTCGAAGGCGCCGGGCGTCACGAACGTCGCCGGCACCATCCCGATCTTCGTCGGCGCCAACGACCTCACGACGATCGCCCCGGCCTTCCTTCCCTTCTACACGACGTCGCAGGGCACCAGCTTCTCGGCGCCACAGGTTTCCGGGGTCATCGCGCTGATGCTCGAAGCCAATCCCGAGCTCACGCCCGACGACGTGGTCACGATCCTGCGGGCGACGGCGACCCCCATGCCGTACCCCGAGCGCGTCGTGGGAGCCGGCTACGTCGACGCGCACAACGCCGTGCGTGCCGCCATGGGCCTGTCGGCCGTGCCCCACCCGGCCGTGCTGATCCCGACCGCCGACCTGCCCGAGATCATCGACGCGCGGGACGACCAGCTCGGCACCGCCGCTCAGGACATCCGGACGGTGGACTTCGCGTACGACGCGGCGGCCGACCAGCTCGTCTACACGATGACCGTCGCCGACCTGAAGGAGCTGGTGAACAGTCCGCGCACGAACCAGCGGTGGACGATGAGCTCCGACTTCGGCACGACGACGGTGTTCGTGACGGCGAGCATCAACGAGACCGGGACGGCGACGTTCAGCTACGGCCGGATCACGCTGCTTGCGACCGGCACCCGCAACCAGCAGACCCTCGGCGCTGCCGACGCCGGCCAGATCGACACGGCGCAGAACCGCATCGTCATTCGGGTGGCGCGTGCGAAGGTGAACGACGCCGTCGGCTCGGACGTGCTCTATGCGACGTCGACCCGCACCGCGGCGCTCGCGCAGCTCCTGGTCGGCACGTCGGTGAGCGGCGGGCTGCTGCTGGCGTCCGACAGCGCCTCCGGCTCCGACTGGAAAGTGGGCGAGCAGCAGACGGATCCCGATCCCGACCCGGATCCGGACCCCGACCCGGACCCGGACCCGGATCCGGACCCGGACCCCGACCCGACGCCAGAGTGCGTGCGGGGCACCGAACGGTTCGCCGGCGTGCTGTCGCCGGAGACGGCGCAGACCGAGGTGGCCGTCACCATCGCCTGCCGCACGCTCGACGCGCAGCTCACGTTCAACCCGGGCAACCAGCCGATCGGTATCGACCTGCTGAACGCCAGCGGCGCGATCGTGGCGTCCGCGGAGCGGCACGACCGCATGCGGCTCTCGAATCTCGCCCCCGGGCGGTACACCTACCGCGTGCGCGGGCCGGTGACGACCGCCGTGGACTTCGTGATCAAGAGCACGCAGGGGAAGTAGCCATGCACGCGCTGGTACTGCTGCTCGCGCTCGGCGCCCCGGTGCTCACCACCGCGGGGCCCGCGACGGACGCCAAGCTCATACAGATGTACGTGCGGAACGGCGTCGCCGAGCTGGGGATCGACGCGCGCACCGCCGAGGGGCGCGACAAGCTCGCGCAGCTCGAGCAGGCGGTGCGCGACGAATTCCGCGATCGCGAGATCGTGCGTGCCGAGGCACGGCGCCGCGGCCTGCCGGTGGCGGCGCAGCTCGAGCCGCGGCGTGCGCGCTGGGTCGCCCGCCTCGGGGGCGACGCCGCCTATCGCGCGTACCTCGCCGAGCACCACCTGACGCCGGCGGAGTTCGACCGGGTCATCGAACAGGAGATCGCCGCCGAGCTCCTGCGCGACGAGCTGACGCGCGAGGTCACCGTCGGCCCGGCGGAGGTCGCCGCGTTCTACGACCGCGAGCGGTCGAACCGCGACCTCGAGCCGTTCTTCGTCGAGCCGGAACAGGTCACGGCCTCCCACATCCTGATCGCCGCGCGCAGGGGGCTGCACGACGACATGGAGGCGCGCCGCGCGCGCGCCGAACAGATCCGCCGCGAGCTGCTCGCCGGCGGAGACTTCGCCGCGCTGGCCCGCCGGTACTCCGATGATCCCGGCACGCGCGAGCGCGGCGGCGATCTCGGCCGCTTCGCGCGGGACACGCACACGGCCCGCTTCGACGAGGCGGCCTTCGCCCTGGCGCCGGGCGAGACGAGCGCCGTGATCCAGACGGAATTTGGATTCCACATCATCCGCGTCACGGCACGAACGCCGCGCCGCGTCCGCACGCTCGACGAGCTGCGCCCGGCGATCGAAGCGCGGCTCCGCGCGCAGAAGGCGGCGCAGCACCTCAACGCCTGGCTGGAGGCGCGGCGGTCGGCAGTCGCCGGACGGTAGTTCGATCGTGCGGTCACGTATTTCGTTCACAACCCGGAGCTGATGGCGATGACAAAGAAACTGACGGCAGTCCTGCTGGCGGCGCTCCTGGTGAGCGCGGCGCCGGCGTTTGCGGCCACGCTGAGTCCGACCCTGCAGGCGAAGCTCGCCTCCGCGTCGCCGGGCGACAGTGTCGGTGTCGTGATCGTGGCGTTCCACGACGGTGGCCCGCTCACCGACACGCATCTCGGTGTGCTCCGTGCGGCGGGGATCAGCGCCGGAAAGACGCTGCCGACGCTGGGGATGGTGGCCGTCAGTGCCACCGTGGCGCAGGTGCGCACCCTGGCGCAGCAGCCCTCGGTGCGCTCGATCTGGACGAACGAGCCGCTCGCCTACGACATGCACCAGGCCCGCGTCCTCACCGGCATCGACCGCCTGCGTACCGACGCGGGGCTGACGAAGCTGAACGGGGGCATGCCCGTCTCGGGCCAGGGGAACTTCTCGGTCGTCGTGAACGACAGCGGTATCGACGGAACCCACGCGGACCTGAAGTACGGGCCTCACGTCGTCCAGAACGTCCAGATCGTCACCGACACCGATACCGCCGCCGGCTTCACGCCGCTGCTCGCGATCGAGAACGTGCCCAACACCGACTCGCACGTCGGCCACGGCACGCACGTCGCCGGGATCATCGGCGGCACGGGCCAGCAGTCGGGCGGTCTCTACGCCGGCGTCGCCCCGGGCGTACGGCTGATCGGCACCGGGTCGGGCGCGGGCCTCTTCATCCTGAACGCGCTCGGCGGCTTCGAGTGGTCGCTCGCGAACCAGTTCCGCTACAACATCCGCGTCATCAACAACTCGTGGGGCAGCAGCGGCGCCTTCAATCCCGACAACCCGATCAACATCGCGACGAAGAAGGCGGCGGACCAGAACATCGTGGTCGTGTTCTCGGCGGGCAACTCGGGATCGGGCTGGGACACGCACAACCCGTACGCGAAGGCGCCGTGGGTGATCTCGGTCGCCGCCGGCACCAAGGAAGGGGGACTCGCGAACTTCTCCTCGCGCGGCACGCCGAAGGAACAGCGCCTCGGCAACGCGGATCCGCTCGACGACTTCGACGCGCCGACCATCACGGCCCCCGGCACGGGGCGCCAGTTCACCAACAACACGAAGTTCACGACCGACATCGTCTCGGTGCGATCGTCGACCGACGTCGTCTCGAACGGCGGCACCGACGACCTGCAGATCCCGCCCGCCTTCCTGCCGTTCTACACGCAGATCAGCGGCACGTCGATGTCGGCGCCGCACATCGCCGGCGTCGCCGCGCTGATCCTCGACGCGGATCCGACGCTCAGCGCGGCCGAGGTGAAGGAGATCATGATGCGGACGGCGACGCGGACGCCCGGGCTCGAGGACTTCGAAACCGGCGTCGGCTACGTCAACGCCCACGCGGCGGTGGACCTCGCGTTCCGCCGCAGCAAGCCGTACGGCTCCTTCCTCGTGCCGGCGTTCAACGCGACGGTCACGACGACGTGGGGACCCGACGAGCCGCATTCGCTCGACTTCATCCCCGCGCCCCCGGGACCCGACAGCCCCAACACTTTCCGCTTCCAGGTCGAACCAGGGATCAACCTGCTGAGCGTCATCGCCGACTTCGGGAAGAGCCCCGTCACCGACGAGACGGGGAACGCGATGGGACTGGTCCTGTGGCCTCCCGGCTGTCAGCAGCCGATGTCACCGACCGGCCCGCGTCCGCCCTGCACGTACAGCAGCGGCCTCGCGCTGCCGGCGCTCAACGGACCCAAGCGCCAGGTCGTCGTTCGCAATCCCGTGCCCGGTGAGTGGATCGCCGAGTTCGGCGGCGTCCGCGGGCTCGCCGCAGTGCCCGAAGCCTCGTCGCCGGTCGGCATCTCGCTGCCCGATCGGATCGACAGCCGCGTGTCGAAGGCCGTCTTCTCGCTGCCGCCGGTGGCCGACGTGACGGGCCACGCGTTCGAGGCGTCGATCTACGAGGCGCTGCTGAACCGGCGGACGGATCTCAAGGCCGACGGCCTGTATCACCCCGACGAGCTCGTCACCCGTGAGGACTTCGCACGGCACCTCGCGCTCGTCGTTCCCGTGCGGCAGACGCTCGGCAACGCGCCCAGGTTCAGCGACGTCTCCGGGGACCTGGCAGCCATTGCGGAGGCGGTCACCGCGCGCGGCGCGACGCTTCGGGACCACAACTTCTCGGCCGACGGCCTCATGAGCGCGAGCGGCAGCGCCTTCGATCCGGCGGGTACGGTGTCGCGGCTCGACGTGGCCGTGGCGCTCGTGCGTGCGCTCGGCCGCGATGCCGAGGCGAAGGCGAAGGCCGGAACGACGGTGATGTGGAACGGGCAGCCGATCACCGACAACGCGGCGATCCCGGCGGCGCTGCGCGGATACGTACAGGTGGCGCTCGATCTCGGGTTGCTCGAGACCTTCCCGGCCGAGGTGATCCAGACCGCCCCCGGGCAGTTCCTCGTGGTGCCGGGGCCGCGCTTCGAGCCTGGCGCCGGGATCACGCGCGGACGGCTCGCCGGCAAGCTGTCGAACTTCGCGAGGATCTTCGCCACGACCTTCTAGCGTGGTCCGCCGTCGCGCGCTCCACGCCGTGTCCGGGAGCCCGGATGCCGGCGTGGAGCCGCGCGGCGGCGCTACTTCTTCTCGACGGTGTAGCCCTCCGGAATCGCGAACACGTCGTCGGCGATCGCGTCCGTGGAGACGGACGTGGTCTTCTGGACCATCTTCATCGCGCCCATCTGCTGCATCGCCTGCACGATCGGGCCGCTTCCCTCGAACGTCATGGTGACCTCCATGAGGTACGGGATGCCCGGCGCCGCGGCCACGGCCGCCATCACCTTGTCCATGCCGCCCGGCTGACCGGCCGGCATCCCGGAGATCGCCGACAGCAGGTTCGACTGGATGGCGGCCTTGTTGAAGGCGGTGAACTCGGCGGCGCCGGGGCCGTTCTTCGCGACCCACATCGATCCGTTCATCACCATCTTCACGCCCTTCATCATCGCGGCCGCCTCGGGCGGCATCTGGCCACCGCCGCCGAACTGCTCCATGTCGAGCGACAGCAGGAAGGTGTGCTCCTCGCAGGCCTGTCCCTCGATGGTCTGCGACTTGCCGGTGGGCTTGAACGAGATGTCCATGTCGGGCAGCGCGACGCCGCTGCCGCCGGCGGCCACCGAGCCCGGCGTGATGATCTGCGCGGTCTTCGCCGCGGCGTCGAGCACGACGACCTGCTTCTGCGCGAGATCGGTGATCGTCGTGACCGTCTGCCCCATCACCTCGACGTCGCTGCGCGCCTTCATCCCCTTGATGCGCATCGTCGTCTTTGGCAGCTGCCCCGGCCCCATCATGCCGGCCGCGGCCCCTTCCATCGTCATGGTCTGCACGAGCGTGACGTCGGCGCGCACCGACACGAGCGCCATCGCGACGAACGCGGCGGCGAGAAACGCTTTCCTCATCAGTGTCCTCCCGGTGAAATCCTATCCGAACGCCGGCGTCTCCGCCGGCTGGCGGCGGGACTCGGGGCTCGGGACTCGGGGTTTCGGGGCTCGGGGCTCAAAGCCGCCCCAGACCTGCCGCCGCCGCGCCGCGATGATCGACTCGCACGACTCCGCCGCGCGTCCGGCCGAGGCGCCGGCGCGCCACACCGCCGCGCGCGGCGACGGTGGCGAGTCACGGTCTACAGCGTCGTGCGTCGACCGCCGGAGCACCGTTTTTCCGCGCGTCCGGCCGAGGCGCCGGCGCGCCACACCGCCGTGCGGGACGGGCACCGCGTCTGACGGCTCTGACCGGCGCGGCACGACGCTGGCGCCGAAGACGGCGCCGCGACGCGACGACGTCCGACGCGCGACTCCGCCGCGCGCGGTGGTGTGGGGCGCCGGCGCAGTTCGGCCAGCGCGTCAGCGACAGGTCGAAAAACGGTGCGCAGGCGCTGCGGACCGCGGCCGCAGGGATTCGCCACTGGCGCAGCGGATCAGCCTGACGCCGACCCTGATCCTCGCAAATCGCACGGCACACCCCAGCGGCCGCGGGCATCGTGAGTCCACCGCCGGAGCACCGTTTTTCCGCGCGTCCGGCCGAGGCGCCGGCGCGCCACACCGCCGCGCGCGGCGAGCACCGCGTCTGACGGCTCTGACCGACGCGGCACGACGCTGGCGCCGAAGATGCCGCGGCGCCTGCGATGCCCGACGCGCGACTCCGCCGCGCGCGGCGGTGTGGGGCGACGGCGCAGTTCGGCCAGCGCATCAGCGACAGCTCGAAAAACGGTGCGCAGGCGCTGCGGACCGCGGCCGCAGGGATTCGCCACGGACGCAGCGCATCAGCCTGATGCCGACCCTGATCCTCGCAAATCGTCCGGCACACCCCAGCGGCCGCGGGCCTCGTGAGTCCACCGCCGCAGCACCGTTTTTCCGCGCGTCCGGCCGAGGCGCCGGCGCGCCACACCGCCGTGCGGGACGGGCACCGCGTCTGACGGCTCTGACCGACGCGGCACGACGCTGGCGCCGAAGACGCCGCGGCGCCTGCGATGTCCGACGCGCGACTCCGCCGCGCGCGGGGGTGTGGGGCGACGGCGCAGTTCGGCCAGCGCGTCAGCGACAGCTCGAAAAACGGTGCGCAGGCGCGGCGGACCGCGGCCGCAGGGATTCGCCACGGACGCAGCGCATCAGCCTGATGCCGACCCTGATCCTCGCAAATCGTCCGGCACACCCCAGCGGCCGCGGGCATCGTGAGTCCACCGCCGGAGCACCGTTTTTCCGCGCGTCCGGCCGAGGCGCCGGCGCGCCACACCGCCGCGCGCGGCACGGCACCGCGTCCGACGACTCTGACCGGCGCGGCACGACGCTGGCGCCGAAGACGCCGCGGCGCCTGCGATGGTCGACGCGCGACTCCGCCGCGCGCGGTGGTGTGGGGCGCCGGCGCAGTTCGGCCAGCGCGTCAGCGTGAGTTCGAAAAACGGTGCGCAGGCGCTGCGGGCCGCGGCCGCAGGGATTCGCCACCGGCGCAGCGCATCAGCCTGCTGCCGACCCTGATCCTCGCAAATCGTCCGGCAGACCCCAGCGGCCGCGGGCATCGTGAGTCCACCGCCGGAGCACCGTTTTTCCGCGCGTCCGGCCGAGGCGCCGGCGCGCCACACCGCCGTGCGC
>Ga0247719_1001061_pt1 | contig 12716 bp, 13 predicted proteins | sample 41E_DmetaG_FD_189046 | JGI IMG/M metagenome (GOLD analysis project Ga0247719, IMG submission 189046) | Soil microbial communities from hillslope of Landscape Evolution Observatory, University of Arizona, Oracle, AZ, United States - 4-1-E_D | ecosystem: Engineered > Artificial ecosystem >...
GCTCGTAGCCGCGCTGGAGGAGCACATCATTGGGCTCCACGTCGGGAATCTCCGGACCGTCGGAGATCGAGCCCACGAAGGCGACGAGATCGCGGATCTCCTGCTCGTCGTACGCCGGCGGCTTCGGCAATGCCTGCTGGTTCGGGCCGCCGGTGTGCGGCATGCGACCGGTACGGAGCTGGAAGTCGGCGGCGGCCTCCCCGGCCTCGAGGATCGACGGCCACGGCTCGACGCCGCCACCCGCGGGGCCGTGGCAGACCTGGCATCCCACCTCGTAGAGCGCCTCGCCACGCTCGACGGAGCCGGGCTCCGGCGGCTCCTGCCCCCGTACCGACCGGTCGAAGGTGAACGCAGCGGCCGCGACCAGGATCAGGACGGCCGTTGCGCCGGCGATCGCGCGCATCATCCGGTTCCCCACAGGCGCCAAGCGAGGAGCGCCCCCACGCCCGAGGCGACCACGAGCGCGGCGCCGCGGCTCGGCATCCCGTCACGCTCGACCAGGGCACCGGCGAGCAGGAGCACCACGATCGCCGCCGCGCCGTACACCCAGTGGATCGGCTCTGCCGGGGCCGATCCGCGAAGCGCGAGTGCGAGGCCGAGCGCCGCCTCCGCGACGAGCAGGCCGAGCACGACCCGGCGCGACGTGTCGAGCCAGCCGGGCAGCGCACCGCGCAGCGTCGCCAGCGCGGAGAGAGCGAGCACGACGAGTGCGCCGGCCAGCGCCGGTCCGAGGATGGAGTGCAGCCAGGTGACCGCCGTCATGCGCGGTCCCGCGGAGCTCTACCGGGTCGTCAGTCGCGCTTCATCGAGCGGAGCACGAAGAGCACGAGGATGGAGCCGATGGTGGCGATGACGAGCGCCCCCAGCCATCCGCTGGCCTCGTCCTGCCCGAGCAGATTGACCCACAGGAACCCGCCGATGATGCCGCCCACGATGCCGACCAGCATCGTCCCGAGACAGCCCATGCGCTCTCGCCCGGGAACGAAGAAGCCCGCCAGTGCGCCCGCGATGAGGCCGATGATGATCCAGCCCAGGATGCCCAGCTCGCCCACGTCTCTCTCCTTCTGTCGAATGCGTCAGGTCGCGGTCTCGGCGCGAATGCACGCGCCGTGCCGGTCACCCCTCGATCGTACGCGTCAGGTCCACCCGGACCGCGCCGTCTTCGACGCTGACCGGGAACCGTTCGAGCGGCGGATGGGCCGGATCGAGGGGCACACCCTCGAACGTCCAGGCTCGACCGGCACAGTCGACGAGCCGATCGGCGCCGACCTCCACCGCGCAGTCGGGCTCGACGGGGCTCGCGGCGGCGACCGCCGAGAATCCTCCGAAGCGCGACGGAGCCAGCACGAGCGCGAGCTGGACCCGTCCGTCGCCGGCGGCCCGCTCCCCGTCCCAACCGTGCGCCCGCGCCAGGACGACCTCGCGGAGGCGCGGACCGGAGGCGATCTCGGTGCTCGTGCCCACCGTCACGGCGCTGTCGTCGCGGGGCGGCGCCACGCTGAAGATGGCCGGGCGGACGAGGAGCGCCAGGATGATCGCGCCGATGGCGAGGACCAGGCAGCCGACCGCCGCCCGCCTGATCGGGACCGGCTCATCCACGGCCGTCCTCCGGCGGATGCAGCTCGATCAGCGTTGCCCCGGTGCAGTTGTAGAACAGGGTCTCCCCGTGGCTGGCACTCCGGTCGTCGATTCCGCGGCGGACGAGGGCGGTGTGACCGTGGAGCCAGAGCGGCGGGCTGAGTCGCTCGACGAGCCATCGGTACGCCGTGAAGCCGCGGTGGGCCAGGTCGTCGTCGTCGTTGATGTCCCGTGGCGGGGCGTGGGTCACCATGATGAGCGGTCCGCTCCGGCGGGCGCGCCACCAGCCGAACAGCACCCGACCCCACATGCCGATCGACGAGACCTGCATGTTGCGGCGGTTGTACGTCGGAGATCCGGAGAAGCCCATGAGCACCAGGCCCGCTTCGCGAACGAGCGTGCCGTCGGCCATCGGCTCAGGGAGAAGCGTGCGCTCGGTGTGCGCCCACGCCGAGCCGACGTCATGGTTGCCGCGGATGTAGCGCAGCGGGGCGTGGAAGGCGTCGCTGACGAACGACAGGTACTCGGGCTCGAGGTCGCCGGCACCGATGATGAGGTCGACCTCTCCGAGACCGTCGCGCGTCGCCGCGGAGTCGAGCGTCTGATCGGGCTCGTCCGACACGGCGAGAATCCGGATCGGGCGCCCGTCGCGCTCGCGAAAGGGGGTGGCGTCCGGCCAGGTGACGCGCAAACGATCCGTCACCGATCGTCGTCGCGGAGGAGGTCGTGGCGAGTGACCGCATCGGCAGCGGTGCGCTGCTCAACGGTGCGCGACTGCCGGCCCGCTCCGGCCTGCCGCACGGCCTCGTTGCCGACGAGGCTGCTGGCGTCCATGACGCCCTGCCCGGGGCGGGTGACGCCCGGCAGGAGGAGCTGGGTGACATCGGCGTCGATCTCGACGGCGCCGGCCTGCCGGGCGGCGGCGACCCGGTTATGGCCATCGGCCACGTAGAAGTCGTCGCCCACCTGCACGAGCTCGATCGACGGCAGCGTGGCGAGCTGGTCCATGGCCGCGGTGATGCGCTGCCAGCGCGCGCGCCAGTTCTCGCCGCGCAGCCGCGGGAGCGGAAGGAAGTCGGCCGTGTTCTGGGAGGGCCGGCGCATCGTCCCGATGATCCGGTCGAGCGGGACGCTGCGGATGCCGATCGGCCGGCGTGGCGCACGCGTGGCGTCGGGGTACACGTCGTAGAGCGACGGCAGGACCCTCCGCTTGACCTGGCGACGCGTCCTGGACTGGCGCCGCCTGCGTCGCCACGCCCGTCGGGCTCGACCGACCACCGCCACCATCACGAGGAAGGCGGAGAGGCGAGCGAGGAGCCAGCGAAGCACGGTGAGGGTCATGCAATTGGGGGACCGGAGCGGGTGCGGAAGGTCGGCGGGGCGGGTTGCAGCCCGTACTATGATGCCTTCCCCGAGCGTGGGCCATTCGGCCTGCACTCTGCCTGCGTCACAACAGGAGCGAGAAGACTCGATGGCGACCGTCACCTTCGACCACATGTACAAGCGGTATGGCGACGACGTCATTGCCGTGAACGACCTGAACCTCGAGATCGGGGATGGTGAGTTCATCTGCCTGGTCGGACCGTCCGGCTGCGGCAAGACCACCGCGCTGCGCTGTGTCGCAGGCCTCGAGGAGATCAGCGACGGCGAGCTCCGCATCGGCGACCGGGTCGTGAACAACGTGGCGCCGAAGGACCGCGACATCGCCATGGTCTTCCAGAGCTACGCGCTCTATCCGCACATGTCGGTGTACGACAACCTCGCCTTCGGGCTGAAGCTGCGGAAGCTGAAGAAGGACGAGATCGACCGGCGCGTCAAGGAGGGGGCCGGCATCCTCGGCCTCGAGCGCTTCCTGGACCGCAAGCCGCGAGCCCTGTCCGGCGGCCAGCGGCAGCGCGTCGCGCTCGGCCGCGCTATCGTGCGCGAGCCCTCCGTCTTCCTCATGGACGAGCCGCTTTCGAACCTTGACGCCAAGCTTCGCGTGCAGACCCGCGCCGAGATCGCGCGGCTTCACCAGAAGCTCGGGACGACGACGATCTACGTCACGCACGACCAGGTCGAGGCCATGACCATGGGCGACCGCATCGCCGTCATGCGCGATGGGCTGCTGCAGCAGGTCGGCACACCGCAGGAGCTCTACGACCATCCGGTGAACATCTTCGTGGCCGGCTTCATCGGCTCGCCGGCGATGAACTTCGCGACCACCACGGCCGAGGGCAAGGACCTGATGTTCGGCGGCGCGAAGCTCGAGCTGTCCGGTGACCAGGCGCGCGCGGCCGACTCGCGGCCGGCGGGCTCGAACGTCCTCATCGGCTTCCGGCCGGAGCACATCGAGCTCGCCAACGGCCAGGGCGGAGATGCCGTCAAGTTCCCCGCCACCGTGGACGTGGTGGAGTATCTCGGCAACGACGAGCTCATCCACGCCCAGGCGGAGGGCAACGAGATCGTGGCACTCCTGCCGTCCGACAAGAAGGTCTCCGTCGGCGACCACGTGCAGTTCGCGGTGCCAATGGAGAAGCTCCACATCTTCGATCCCGATTCGGAGAAGACGCTCGCGGGTTAACGCCCCGCGTACACTTCATCAAGGCAACACAGCGGCCGAGGGGAGCCGAGAGGGCTCCACCTGAGGCCAGCAACCCATATCCGTGGCAGTGCCCACGTAGGAGCAGGTGGAGGAACCATGAGGAAATTCCGATTTATGGCACCGGCGCTCTCGCTGATGCTCGTCCTCGCCGCATGCGGCAACGGGGACGGCGGCGACGGCGGCACCGGCGGTTCGCCGGGTGACGGCGGCGACGGCGGCGGCGACCTCGCCGAGGGCGATGGCTCGATCATCGTGACCTCGCTGTGGGGCGGCGCCGAAGAGGAGGCCTTCCGGGCCGTCCTCGAGGCGTTCACCGAGTCGACCGGGATCGAGGCCGAGTACGAGGCCAACCGCACCGACTACGCGACCGTGCTTCGCACCCGCATCACCGGTGGCAACCCGCCGGACGTGGCGATCATCCCGGGCATCGGGACGCTGCGCAGCCTGTCGCGTGACGGCTCCCTCATCCCGATGAGCGAGCTCGGCATCGCCCAGGGCGATATCGAGGGCAACTACGCTCCCGGCATCCTCGACGTCGGCGTCGTCGACGGCGAGCTGTACGGGATCATGGTCAAGCTCAACTCGAAGGCGACCGTGTGGTACAGCCCCGAGCGCTTCAGCGAGCTCGGCGTCGAGCCCGCCGAGGACTGGGACGGCCTGCTCCAGCTGACCGCCGACATCAAGGACGCGGGGGGGACCCCCTGGTCGCTCGGTGCCGCCGACAGCTGGACCCTGACCGACTTCTTCGAGGTCGCGTACCTGAAGATGCACGGCCCGGAGGCGTACGACACGCTCTTCAGCCCCGAGGGTGACTGGACCGATCCGTCGGTGCAGGAGACCATCGACAAGATGACCGAGCTGTACACCGAGGAGAACGTGGACGGCGGGATCGATGGCGCGCTCGCTACCGCCTTCGTCGACGCGATCGCCAAGGTCTTCGGCTCGAACCCCTCGGCCGAGATCTACCACGAGGGCGGCTTCGTCGGCGGCATCGCCACCGGACAGGACGTCAATCCGGACCTGCAGGGCCAGGAAGGCGAGGCCATCGACTGGTTCGACTTCCCGACCATCGACGGCAACGGTGCCGGTCTGGTCACCTACGGTGGTGACGTCATGGCGGCCCTGGTGGCCGACACCGACGTCGCGGCCTTCATGGAGTACCTGACCACCGCCGAGGCGGGCCAGGTGTGGGCCGAGGGCGGGACGATCATCTCGCCGATCGTCGACGTGGACACCAGCGTCTACCCGACGGTGCTCATCCAGAAGGAGGCCGAGCAGGTCACCTCCGCCGAGGCTGTGCGCTTCGACGGGTCAGACCTGCTGCCGGGAACCGATCTGGGAGCGGTGCTCCAGTCCGCGCTTCGCGGCGAGGAGATGGGACCGATCCTCGAGGAGTTCCAGACCCAGGTGTCCGCCGCCTGGGAGTCCGAGTAGCGTCCTGACGGAACGGGGAGGGGCGCCTGTCCCTCCCCGTTCCGCTCCCTTCCGATCTGCACGAAAGGAGAGGTGTCCATGACGGCGGCCAACCCGCCGGTGGCGGCAACCAAAGCCGATGGCGGCAAGCGCCCGGGCGACTCGTTCCCCTGGGCCGCCCTGATCTTCCTCGGCCCCGCCGGACTGCTGCTCGCCGTCTTCCTCGCCTTCCCGACCGTCTACACCGTCATCCTGAGCTTCAACCGCGGACGCGGCGGCGAGTTCACCGATTGGGTCGGATTCGACAACTGGATCCGCCTCTTCACCCAGGACCCGAACTTCCTGCGCCTCGGCTTCCCGCCGTCGGGCGCCCTCTGGAACAACGTCCTGTGGATCGTCTTCTACGTCTCGGTGACCGTGCTCTTCGGCCTGGTCCTGGCGGTCATGGCCACGCGGGTGCGCTACGAGGCGTTCATCAAGGCCGTCGTCTTCCTGCCGCAGGCCATCGCCGCAACCTCGCTCGCCATCATCTGGCGCTTCGTCTACGCCCCTGATCCCGAGACCGGGCTGATGAACGCCATCCTGGGGATCGCCAACGTGGGTCCGGTGTCGCTGCTCGGCAATCCGGACACGGTGAACTGGGCGCTCATCGCCGTTGGCGTGTGGGGCTCGGTCGGCTTCGCGACCGTCATCCTCTCGGCGGCGATCAAGGGCATCAGCTCCGAAGTGCTCGAAGCGGCGCGCGTCGACGGCGCGACGGAGCCGCAGATCTTCTGGCGCATCATCGTGCCGATGGTCAGCCTCCCGATCTCGGTGGTGGCCGTGACGCTCGTCGTGAACGTCATCAAGCTCTTCGACCTCATCTTCGTCATGACCGCCGGCGGACCCGGCGCATCGAGCCGCGTGATCGCGTTCTCGATGTACCAGGAGGCCTTCCCGCAGGGACAGTTCGGCTACGGCGCGGCGATCGCGACCGTCATGCTCCTGCTCCTCGTCCCGGTCATGATCTTCAACATCCGGCGATTCCGAGCGGAGGCGGTGCAGCAATGACGGCGCTCGAGGACACCACGGTCCGCTCCCAGCCGCGCACGCTCAGCGAGCGGCTGGCCCGCATGGCGGGCAAGAGCCCGACCCACATCATCCTGGGGCTCATCGGCCTCATCTGGCTGGTGCCGACGATCGGCATCCTGATCACCTCGTTCCGGCCCAGCGCCGACATGCGCTCGACCGGCTGGTGGACGATCCTCTTCGAGCCACGCTTCACGCTGGGGAACTACCAGCGGGTGTTCGAGGCGGAGGGCATGGGAGGCGCGTTCCTCAACAGCCTCTTCATCACCATCCCGTCCACGATCCTGCCGCTGGTCATCGCCTCGATGGCGGCGTACGCGCTGGCGTGGGTGAAGTTCCCGCTGCGTGACACAACCTTCCTCATCATCGTGGCCATGCTCATGGTCCCGGTGCAGGTCGGCTTCATTCCGCTCGTCACCGGGTTCCGCGAGAGCGGGACCGGGCTGCTGACGAACTACGGCGCGGTCTGGCTGGCGCACACCGCCTACGCGCTGCCGTTCGGCATCTTCCTGCTGCGGAACTTCTTCATCACCCTTCCCAAGGACCTCATCGAGGCGGCGCGCATCGACGGCGCGTCGAACGTGGGGATCTTCCGCACCATCGTCGTGCCGCTCTCGGTGCCGGCCATCGCCGCGTACGGGATCTTCCAGTTCCTGTGGGTCTGGAACGACCTGCTCATGGCCCTGGTCTACGCCCAGCGCAACTCGATCCAGCCGATGACCGTGAAGGTCACCCAGCTGCTGGGGACGTACGCGACCGAGTGGAGCCTGCTCGCCGCGGCCGCGTTCCTCATCATGATCGTGCCGCTCGTCGTGTTCATCAGCCTCCAGCGCTACTTCGTCCAGGGCCTGCTCGCGGGTTCCGTGAAGTAGTGGCGGCGACGCTGCGCGTCGTCACCTGGAACATCCGATCCGCCATCGGCCCGGGACCTTTCCCGGACCGGTGGTGGTCACGCATCGACGCCGATCGCCTGCGGGCGATCGGCGCCTTCGTATCCACGCTGGACGCCGACCTCGTGGCGCTCCAGGAGGTCACGCTCGCCTCGCGCGGCGGCGACGTCGTGGACAACGCCGGCGACCTGGCGAGGCAGCTGAGCATGAACGTGCGGTACGGCGCGGTGCGCACGTTCGCGGTGCGCGACGACGAGCGCGTCACCGGCGCGGGCTGCTTCGGCAACGCCCTCCTCTCGCGCCGGCCGATGGCCGATGTCCGCACCATCGCGCTGCCCATGGCCGCGCCCGATGCGTTAGTCGAGCCACCGGGTGCAGACCACCCAGCTGCCGGCATCCGCTACGCCGATGCACCCGACACCATCCGCGAGCCACGCTGCCTCCTGATGGCCGGCGTTGACGGCCTGGTGACCGGGACCGCGCATCTCAGCCACATCGGGGGAGGAGAGCGCCTCCTCCAGGCCGAGGCGATCGCGGCGGCCTTCGGCGACGCCACGCCGGCCGTGCTGCTCGGTGACCTCAACGCAGCCATCGATGCACCGGAGCTCGGCGCCTTCGCCACCTGGACCGACGGCTTCGAGGGGCCACCGGATGACGAGGCGCGCATATCCACCGACGACGGCTACCGGATCGACCAGGTGCTCACCCGCGGTGCCACGGTTGCGGGCTGCGAGGTGAGGCGCGACGCCGGAGACCTCAGCGACCACTACCCGGTCCTGGCCGAGGTGACGTTCTGACGGCCGCGTTGCGCCGGTACGTCATTCGTCGTAGGCGGGCGACCGCCGCGAGCCGGTAGGCTCTACCCCCATATGACATCCCCGCACGCCCCGGCGCCCACGTCCATCCACCTCGTTCCACACACGCACTGGGACCGCGAGTGGTATCGCCCGTTCCAGAGCTTCCGGATGCAGCTGGTTGACCTCGTCGACCGGGTGCTCGAGATGCTCGAGTCGGAGGCGGAGTTCGCGTTCACCCTGGACGGGCAGCTCGCGACGATCGACGACTACCTGGAGATCAGGCCCGAGCAGGCCGAGCGCATCGCGCGGCACGTGCGGAGCGGCCGGCTCGCCATCGGCCCGTGGCAGATCCTGATGGACGAGTTCCTCGTCAGCGGAGAGACGCTCGTCCGTAACCTCGAGATGGGCTGGCAGCGCGCGGACGAGTTCGGCGGCCCGATGCGGGTCGGATACCTGCCGGACATGTTCGGTCACGTCGCGCAGATGCCCCAGATCCTTCGGGCCGCCGGCCTGGCCGATGCGGTCGTGTGGCGCGGCATCCCCGCCGCCGTCGACCGCCACGCGTTCCGATGGGAAGCACCTGACGGCTCCTGGGTGCGGGCCGAGTACCTTCCCAACGGCTACGGCAACGCGGCGGGGCTGTTCGCCGTCCCCGACCGCCTCGAGGCGGCGGGCGCCCGCTTCCTCGAATGGGCCGCGCCCTGGTTCGGGACCGACCCGGTGCTCGCCATGTACGGCACCGACCACACGGCGCCGGTTCCCGAGCTTGCCGCGCTGGTGAGCCGCCTCAACGAGGTGCACGAGGCCTCGAACATGCGCATCGGGACGCTGGCCCAGTACATCGAGGGCGCTCCTCCCCTGACCGATGCGGACCCGTGCTGGCGCGGCGAGATGCGGTCCGGTGCGCGCGCCAACGTGCTCATGGGCGTGGCGAGCGCTCGCATCGACATCAAGCAGGCCGCGGGACGCGCGGAGACGCTCCTGGAGCGCTACGCCGAACCGCTCACGGCGCTCCACGTGGCCCCCGACGCGTGGCCCGAGGCGTTCCTCCGCCTGGGCTGGCGCAAGGTCGTCGAGAACTCGGCCCATGACTCGATCTGCGGCTGCAGCGTCGACACCGTGGTCGACCAGGTGCTCGTCCGCTTCGCGGAGGCCGAGCAGATCGCGTCCACGCTGGCACGTCGCGCGGCGATCGCCGTCTCGGGCTCGGTGCCCCGCGGGGCGCTCACCGTCCTCAATCCGTCACCGTCCACTCGGCCGGGCGTGGTGGAAGCCGAGCTGCCGGTGCCCGACGCATGGGGCGACGTCGCCTTCGAGCTGTCGGACGGCACGCGCCGCGGCACGCAGGAGCTCGCGCGCAAGGAGCCGCTCCTCTTCGACCAGGAGCTGCGTGGGGGCGACGTGGACGACCTGTTCCGTCGCTTCCACGGCCGCGAGATCTTCGACCACGCCTGGAACGGCTACCGGATCGATGGCCGCACGCTGACGCTCGAGGTCGACAACGACCCGCATCCGGCCTGGCTCGACGTGGACGACCTCCGGGCGGAGGTCACCGCGGCCATGCGCGCCGCGGCCGACGACACCTGGACCGTGCGCATCGTCGCGCGTCCCCGACGTCGCCTCACCGCCGCCATCGACGCCCCCGCCCTCGGGTGGACAGCCATCCGGGCGGTGGAGGGCTCCGCCGACGTCCCCGATGGCGTCCGGCTCGCCGATGATGGACGGTCCATGACCAACCGCCTGGTCAGCGTGCGCGTCGACGACGATGGAACGCTGGCCATCGACGCCGCCGACGGAACCTCGCTCACGGGCGTGGGCCGGATCGTAGAGGGCGGAGACTTCGGCGACTCGTACAACTACGGTCCGCCGGCGTCCGACGTCATCGTCGAGCGACCGTCGGCCGTGTCGGTGAGCGCCGACCTGGCGGGTCCGGTGCGCGGGCGCCTCGCCGTCGTTCGCAGCTATCCCTGGCCGTCCGGCGTCGAAGCGGACGGATCGGCACGCACTGCCGAGACCGTGGAGACGGAGGTCCGCACCGAGGTCGAGCTCCGCGCGGGTGAGCCGTTCGTGCGCGTGTCGGTGGCGCTCGAGAACCGGTCGCGCGATCACCGCGTGCGCTTCCACGTACCGCTGTCCCGCCGCGCCGACACCTCGTCGGCCGAGGGCCAGTTCGCGGTGGTCGAGCGCGGCCTGGTGGGCGAGGGCGGATACCGGGAGGAGCCCCTCGGAACCTACCCCGCCCACGGATGGGTCGACGCCGGCGGGCTCGCCGTCCTCCTGGAGCACCTCACCGAGTACGAGCTGACCGAAGCGGGCGCGGAGCTGGCGCTCACCGTGCTGCGCTCGACCGGGCTCATCAGCCGCAACGACAATCCCTACCGCCAGGACCCGGCCGGCCCCGAGCTGGCTATTCCGAACGCGCAGATGCTCGGCCCGTGGCGCATCTCGTTCGCGCTCATGCCCCACGCCGGAACGTGGGCCGAGGCCGGGGTGCCAGCGGCCGCGGAGCGGTACCGCCACCCCCTGCTGGCGGTCGGCGGCGGAGGGGCGCCCGACGCCTCGTGGCCACCCGCCGGCGCCGGTGACGACGCCCTGGCCCTCGAGGGGCCACACGTCGCTCTCACTGCCCTGCGACGGCGCGAGGACGGGTGGCTCGAGGCACGTGTCGTGAACCTGGGCACCGACCCGGTGACCGCAACCCTGCGCGGGGAGATCCTCGAGGCGCGGGCCTCGTCGCTGCGCGGCGAGCCCGGCGACCCCCTGCCCGTGGAGGACGGCGCGGTCACCCTGGCCCTGCGCGGCGCCGAGATTCGAACGTTGCAGGTCAGGCGCGTGGAATCGGCTCTCGCACGGCCGGAGGTCCTCGACGCGTCCGGGCCACGCCAGAACGCGTGAGCGCGCGGTAGGATACCCGCCTCTCGCTTGTCGCAATGCACGGAGGATGACGGTGGAGCTCGAGCAGCAACTCGCATCGGTGCCGCTTCTGGCCGGCCTGGACAACCGCGTCCGCCGGCGGCTGGCGGAGATCGGCAAGCGGCGCACCTACGGCGCCGACGAGGCGATCGTCAAGGAGGGTTCGACCGGGACCGCGCTCTACATCGTGCTCTCCGGGCGCGCCCGGGTGGAGCGCCAGGGCGAGGTCCTCGGCGAGGTGAAGGGTGGCGACTTCTTCGGCGAGCTTGCGCTCATCGAGGAGCATCCCCGATCGGCCACGATCGTGGCGATCGAGGAGACCGACTGCCTCCTCTTCCCGGCGTGGGAGTTCACCGCGCTGCTGGACGAGCACCCCGAGATCGCGGTTCCGATCATGCGCGCGCTCATCGCCCGCCTTCATCGCCGGGAGCACCACGGCGCCTGACCCTTCCTAGCCGAGGCGGGTCAGGATCGTCTCGCGGTCGAAGATCCAGTTGCCGATCACGAGCGCGATCCCGATCAGCAGCGCGACGACCATGTTGCCGATCATGACCTGGGTCATGTCGAACGACGCCTGACCACTGAAGAAGCCGGCCACCGCCACGCCGATGACCGGGATGACGATGAACCCGCCGATCTGCTGCGCGGTGCGCGCATCGGTCACGCGTGAGCTCACGATGATGCCGAGCAGGACGCTGAGCAGGCAGATGAGCGGGACCAGGCTGACCATCGCGACGCGCCAGACGTCGTTGAAGATGAGCCGGGTCAGCACCGGGTCCGCGATCGCCCCGTTGACGAACCCGTAGAGCAGGAAGACCGCCCACGTGGCGAGCACCGCCGGCGCTGCCGCGGCGATGGCTTTGCCGATGATCAGCTCGCTCACCTCGAGCGGTGTCGCCAGCTGCGGCTCGAGCGAGCGCGACGTCTTCTCGCCGATCACCGACTGGGTCGCGATCGCCATCGGCACCATGGCCGGGATGAGGAGGAAGTAGGCCATGAAGTTCAGGACGATGAAGCCCTGCGCAGCGAGCTTCGGTGGCAGATCGGGGAACTGGCTGATGTAGCGCTCGATCTCGCCCATCTGGTTCGCGTCGAGCTCGTTGGCCTCGATGAAGGCGACGATGCCGGTCGGGATCGAGGCGAAGATGAGCGCCGGGAAGACGACCGCGCCCAGCAGCAGGCGGTTGGAGAACAGGTCGCGCGCCTCCTTGGTCACGACCGCCCAGATGAAGCCCGGGCGCATCAGGCGGCTCCCGTCATGGCGACGTCGCGTTCGGCGGTCTCGCCGATGAGGTCGAGGTACACCTGCTCGAGCGAGGCCGCCTCCTCCGAGACGGCAACGATGCGGGCGCCGCCCTCGACCAGGACGCGGACGAGCTCCGGGTTGTCCCCGCGCGGATCGCCGACCTCCACGTAGAGGGAGCCGTCGAGCGGCCGCACCCCCTCGACGAAGGAGAGCGTCGAAAGCAGGTC
>Ga0247719_1001064_pt1 | contig 12694 bp, 14 predicted proteins | sample 41E_DmetaG_FD_189046 | JGI IMG/M metagenome (GOLD analysis project Ga0247719, IMG submission 189046) | Soil microbial communities from hillslope of Landscape Evolution Observatory, University of Arizona, Oracle, AZ, United States - 4-1-E_D | ecosystem: Engineered > Artificial ecosystem >...
CGCTGGTGCCGTGGCGGCCGGTGCTGTCGCGGGCGATCGGGCGCCAGGTGAGCGGCGTCGTTCGCCGGGGCTCGGTGTCCTGGACCATCAGCCGCGAGCGCGGTCTCGAAATCTGATCCGGAAAGCCGACCGACCCCGCCAAGTATCGGACGATGCGCTATCCCAACCCAAGTGGTCGAAGCTGCTAGCGCCGAAACCTGGGAGTCCAGGATTCCACCAGATCCTCCTCATCCTCATTATCATCCTCATCATGCTCACGTTCATCCGGCGGCTGCATTCCGGTGAGAATAGTGAGGGTCTTTCCGTAGCCGCCAAGCCCGGCAACCTCTTCAACAATCCTCTGCCGGTAGGGACCGCCAAACCAGTCCTGGAGCGCGGCTTCGCCCTCGGCTCTTCGGCCGCGACTGACATTCGTCTCCTCCACATTGAAATCGCGGGTGGCGCAATTCAGCGGCAAGGGAGTGCCTTTGCGTATCCAGTCCAACCCGTCGAAGTCGCGGAGCGAGTTGGACATGAAGGCGTAGTCAATCGCTGTGCCCTGGCTTCGAATAACGGCCGCTGGCTCAGGGCACAGATGTGCGTAGCGAATGGCCGCCGCTTCCAGCGACGTTTCGCATTCGTGGGCGATGGCTTCTACCGCCTTGAGCCCATCGCCCGCCTTCTTCAGGATCGGGCTTACAAGGCGCGTGGGCATCAGCAACGCGGCCGCAAAGTGGTCCGCCTCGAGTTCGTATCGGCTCGAGCTGCGGAAGCCCGCGGCGGAAACATGTTGACCGCGCTCGTCCAGAACGGCCTCAATGTGGCCGGAAAGCCGGTAGTGGCCGATCTCGTGTCCGACCGAGAACTTCTTGAAGCCCTCGCTATCGACATGAGTGGGATAACAGATACCGAACTGTCCGGCCACGTGGATCAGCATGCCAGACGCTCCGCCCATGCTCGACGGCATTGCCTGAAGGGCGATCCCCAGCCGTTCGGCGATCGCGAATGGATCAACGGGCAGGGAGTTGATCCCAAGCTCCTGGAGAAGCTTGTCCGCCTCCCACTTGACCTTGAGGAGAGGATCTGACCGCCGCGTCACTGCCCGCCGGTCTCCTTCTTCTGCTGAGCCCGCTGCGCCAGCATCTGAATGAACTCGTCGGCCATTTCCTGATACTCGGTCGAGAGACCGGAATAATGACGGTGCAGGCGGTCTGCGCTGGTCGCCGTGGCCTCCATCGCTGTTGCGCGACCGAGCAGGTAATCCGTGCTCACCTTCAATGCGTCGGCGAGCCTCTTGAGATTGTCGAAGGACGGCTTCCTCGTCCCCGTCTCAAAGTGAGAAACCGCGGAAGCCTGCAGACCCGCGCGCTGCGCCAGCTCCCCCTGACTTAATTCTCGCGCCTCGCGCGCGGTGCGCAACCGTTCCTGGAAAACCTCTGACGGCGCCGTTGACTCTGGCATTACGAATCCGTATGATGATGTTTGACGCTATCGCCATATCGGCGCGGCGTGTTTTTTTGCCCCGCCCTATGACGAAGTCGTCATACTGCGGATTACGAAACGAGACAACCAAGGATTTTCCAAGATGAAGCGAGGACCTGATAGCCACCATGTCGTTCCGAATCCTTCCGGCGGATGGGACGTGAAGCGAGGCGGTGCGAGCCGGGCGAGCGGCCACTACGACACCAAGCGGGATGCGATCGACCAGGGACGGCAGATCAGCCGTAACCAGGGCACCGAGTTTCGCATCCACAACCGCGACGGTCGGATCGCGAGCAGCGACAGCCACGGCCGCGATCCCAACCCCCCGCGCGACCAGAAGTGAAAGGAACAACGCACATGAGCGAAGGCGATAAGCAGCAGGGCCGCGGCAACGGCAAGCCCGCGAAGCCATACAAGATTCTCATCGACCACAAGCCGCATGAATGGCCGAAGCCGGTCATTACCGGCGCCGACATCAAGCAGCTCGCCGGCGTCGACCAGAATGCCTTCGAAGCCTGGCAGGACGTGCCGGGACCGGAGGACCTGCTGATCGGCAACACCGATGAGGTCGCCCTGACGAAGCCCGGCAACGAGAAGTTCTTCGTCATCAAGAAGTCGACGACGGAGGGCTGAGGCATGGGCTTTCTGCCGGAGAAGGATCGCGAATATCTGGAGTCGAAGGGGATCGCATACGAGGAAGATCAGCAGGGTTCGCAGAAGGGCGTTATCCTGAGGGGCTATTCCCTTCCCGAGGGCCGCTTCGACACGAACGCGGCCGACATTCTTATCCTTCTCCCGCCCGGGTATCCGGACGCGCCACCCGACATGTTTTACACCCTTCCCTGGCTCAAGCTCGCGGGGCGGGGCTGCTATGCCCGAAAGGCGGATCAGCCGTTCAACTTCAACGACCAGCGCTGGCAGCGCTGGTCCCGCCATAACCGCGAATGGCGTCCGGGTGCGGACGGCATCTGGACGATGATCAAGCGCGTGGAGAACGCGCTGGCAGTAGCCGCATGACCCTGTACAGCCTGAGTATCCGCGACATTCATTTCGACGAGCTCAAGGCGCACCTGATCCGCCCCGACGGCCGCGAGCGGGCGGGCTATCTGCTATGCCGGTCCTCTCGCTCGGAGGCTGACCCTTGGGAGAGGCAGGCGCACGAACGGTTTCTCGTCACCGCATTCCGGCCCGTGCCTGACGAGGATATGGTCGAATCCACTACCACCCGCGTGACGTGGCTCACCCGCTCCTTCGTCAAGGCGCTGAAGGAGGTTGAGCGGACCGGGCAGATCGTTGCGGTCGTCCATAACCATCCGAGCGAATCCGCGATGTTCTCGCCACAGGATGACGCGAACGAGCCCGACCTGCTGCAGGGAGCGCTGAACCGCAACGGTGACGGGGCCCGCATCCTCAGCTTGATTCTCACCCCTCACGGCGAGCTGACAGGGCGCATCTGGCTGCATCCGTCGCCCAGCGGAAAGGAGCCGCTTTCCAGCATCAAGGTCATCGGGCCGCAGCTGTCGCTTCATTATCCCGACCGGAGCCGCTCGGCCGATCGACGCGTCTTTCATCGCCAGGCGCTCGCCTTCGGGCCAGCTTTCAATCACGACCTGCGTCAGCTCCGGGTCGGAATTGTCGGATGTGGCGGCACGGGGAGCGCGGTTGCCATGCTGCTTGCCAGGCTCGGCGTCGGGCAGATCGCCCTCTTCGACAATGACGTGGTTGACCAGACAAATCTGAATCGGCTGCACGGTGCGCGCCAATCGGACGCCGATGCCATGCTGCCTAAGGTCGATGTCGTCGCCCGCGAGATCGCGAGCATGGGTCTCGGCGTCCGGGTCGTCCCGCATAATGCCTGGGTGGGTAACCCCAGTTGCCGCGACGCCATACGGGCGTGTGACCTCCTGTTCGGTTGCACGGACGACCATGACGGACGCATGTTCCTGAACCGGTTTGCATACTATTATCTGACGCCGGTGATCGACATCGGACTGGCAATCGACGTCGGCGACGGCGAGCCGCCGGAGATCGTCGGGCTCGATGGGCGAGTGACTGTGCTCGGCCCGGGAAGCACCTGCATCATCTGTCGCGGGATAGTTAATCCGGCGGTCGCGAGCGATCAGGCGCTGAAGCGCAAGCAGCCCGCCGAGTATGAGAAGCGGAAGGCTGAGGCCTATGTCTTCGGTGAGGGAAACCCGAGCCCGGCCGTGGTCACCTTCACGACGGAGCTCGCGTGCATGGGTGTGAACGAGCTCGTTCACCGCCTGCAGGGCTTCAGGGGACCAAACGGGCACGCCGACAACAGAGTCCGGAAGTTCCACCTCAACGAGGATCGCCGGCCGGGCCGGCCTCCGAATGACTGGTGTGTGATCTGCGGATCAAGCGATTTGTGGGGCCGAGGTGATGAAGATCCTTTCCTCGGCAGAGTGGACTAGGATGAGCTGGCTCAGGAGAGTTGCTCGAGAGTCGTTGGTCCGGCTCGGGCTGATCCCTCGGCCGGAGCTTGTCGTCCGCTGCGTCGGAGTTCATCCCCCTCCTGACGAGATCGCGCCGGGCGTCATTTACGTTGTCCGGAGCGGAGGGTTCGCGAAATGGGCCGTCTTTCGCTGCCCCAGGAATGAGCACGAGATCATTCAGCTCGCGCTGATGCCCAACCGGCGGCCCCGCTGGACGGTCACCTCTGACTTTTTCGAGCGCCCGACCATTCATCCCTCCGTGCGGCAGCTCGATGGCTCCCATGCCCATTTCTGGGTGAAGGGCGGGACTGTCGCCTGGTGCGCCGACTCCGGGCAGAGACCCCGATCGTCGGGCCAAGCCGGATCTCTTGATTGAGCTGTGACGAAGCGAGCGCTTCGTTTCCGCTGACGTCCCCGATCACACGATCAGCCATTTGGTCACCTGCGGAGCGGCAACGCCGCCGTAGGACAGATGTACGCCCGAGATTCGTCGAAGCGCCCATTCATGCGCCGGAGAGGGAATCGAACCGACTCGCCTGATCACTGATGTGTCTCCCGAGTGTCGGCGCGTCGCCGGCAGGGGAGCACGGCATGACGCCCACCAAGCTTCTGATCGGCCAGATCCTGATCGTGTTCGCGATCATGGTGCTCGGCGTCTGGGCGGGCACGCAATGGGCCGCTTCGATGCTCGCCTACCAGCCCGAGCTGGGCGCGCCCTTGTTCACGCTCGGCGAATTTCCCGTCTATCGGCCCTGGGCGCTGTTCGGCTGGTGGTATCATTATGAAGCCTATGCGCCGGAGGTCTTCGACAAGGCCGGCGTGCTCGCCGGCGCGAGCGGCTTCCTCGGTTGCGCTGCAGCGGTTGGCGGATCGCTCTGGCGGGCGCGGCAAAGGGGGCTGGTCACCACTTACGGGTCGGCGCGCTGGGCTTCCGTCCGCGAGATCGAAGCGGCGGGCCTGTTCGGGGATCATGGCCTGTTCCTCGGTCGCTTGGCGAGGCGCTATCTGCGTCACAACGGCCCGGAACATGTCATGGCGTTCGCACCGACCCGGAGCGGCAAGGGCGTGGGGCTGGTCGTGCCGACTCTGCTCAGCTGGACCGGCTCGGCCGTCATTCACGACATCAAGGGCGAGAACTGGCAGCTGACCGCCGGCTGGCGCGCGCTCTTCTCGAACTGCCTGCTGTTCAACCCGACCGATGCGCGCTCGGCGCGCTACAATCCTTTGCTCGAAGTCCGGCGTGGCGTCCACGAGGTGCGGGACGTCCAGAATATCGCCGACATCCTCGTCGATCCCGAGGGCGCGCTCGAGCGGCGCAACCATTGGGAGAAGACCAGCCACGCGCTGCTCGTCGGCGCCATCCTCCACATCCTCTACGCCGAGGAGGAGAAGACGCTCGCGCGCGTCGCCTCCTTTCTGTCGGACCCCCGCCGCAGCTTCGCGGCGACCCTGCGCGTCATGATGACGACCAATCACCTCGGCACGCCGGAGGCGCCGGGGGTGCATCCGGTCGTCGCCTCGGCCGCGCGCGAGCTTCTCAACAAGTCGGAGAACGAGCGCTCCGGCGTGCTGTCAACGGCGATGTCGTTCCTCGGCCTTTACCGTGATCCTACGGTAGCGGCCGTCACGTCGGCTTGCGACTGGCGCATCGCCGACCTGATCGAAGGCGAGCGTCCGGTCTCGCTCTACCTGGTCGTGCCGCCGTCCGACATTTCCCGGACCAAGCCGCTTGTCCGCCTGGTGCTCAACCAGATCGGGCGGCGGCTGACCGAGCAGCTCGAGGCGCCTGCGGCGCCGCGCCGCCGGCAGCTGCTGATGATGCTTGACGAATTTCCGGCGCTAGGCCGCCTCGACTTTTTCGAGACCGCTCTGGCCTTCATGGCCGGCTACGGCATCCGCGCCTTCCTGATCGCCCAGTCCCTCAATCAAATCGTCAAGGCCTATGGCGAGAACAACTCGATCCTCGACAATTGCCATGTGCGCGTCGCGTTCGCGTCGAACGACGAACGGACCGCGAAGCGCATTTCCGATGCGCTCGGCACCGCCACCGAGCAGCGGGCGATGCGCAACTATGCCGGGCATCGGCTCGCGCCCTGGCTCGCCCATGTCATGGTCAGCCGCCAGGAGACGTCGCGGCCGCTGCTGACGCCCGGCGAGGTGATGCAGCTGCCGCCTTCAGACGAGCTGGTGCTCGTCTCGGGGCTGGCGCCGATCCGCGCGAGGAAGCTGCGCTACTATGAGGATCGCAACTTCACCGCGCGCGTGCTCTCGCCGCCTGCGCTGGCCGAGGATTGCTACCCCGACGTCCCCGCGCAGCGGCCGCACGACTGGGTCGACGCCGTGCGTATCGCCGACGTTAAGCTCGCGACTGCGGACGGGTCTGACGACGGCGACGGCGGCCTCCAGCAGGCGCGCCAGCCGGCCTTGCCGTCGCGGCGGCGCAAGGCGCCGACTCCGGAGCAGCTCGACCTGCTCGGCCTCGATGCGGACGACGATGGCGGCGCCCCGCTTGCCGATCCGCGCGGCCTGACGCCGGTACTCGCCGCCCATGCCACCAACCAGGGATCGGGTCGCGGCGACGACCTGATGCCGAGCTTTTAGAGGCGGCGATGCGCAGGTCCGAACAGGTCCGTTATCAGCTGTTCCTGCCGAAGACGGTTGCCGACCGGTTCGAGCAGATCGCCGCCGCGCCGGGCGCGTCCAAGTCGAGGCTGCTCGCCGCGGCGGTGGAGGCCTGGCTCAACCGCCGCGGCACGGACGAGCTCGAGCAAAGGTTCGCCGTTCGGCTCGACCGGCTCTCCAACCAGGTCGCGCGGATCGAGCGGGACGGCCACGTCCAGCTCGAAAGCCTCGCTTTGTTCGTCCGCTACATGCTGACCGTGAACCCGCCGCTCCCGGAAGGGGACGAGGCGGCGCGCGCGGTCGGACGCGACCGGTTCGCGGCCTTCGTCCAGCGGGTCGGCCAGCAGCTGGCCAGCGGGCGCATCACCTTCCTGCCGGAGGAGCCGCAATGAGCGCGACCGAAGCGGCCGACCGCAAGCGGGCGATGCTGCGCACAGCCATGGGGCCGGAGATCGCGGGGGCCTTGGCCGATCCTTTGGTCATCGAAGTGATGGTCAATCCCGACGGGGCGCTGCGGCTCGACCGGCTCGGGCAGGGGCGGTGCAACACCGGCCATCTGCTCGAGCCGTCCCAGATCGAGCGGATCATCCGCCTCGTTGCGAGCCATGCTCGCACCGAAGTGCATGGCGCCGCGCCGATCGTCAGCGCCGAGCTGCCGCCGCACGGTGAGGGCCTCGCCGGCGAGCGGTTCGAGGGCGTGCTGCCGCCCGTCGCGACCGGCCCGTGCTTCTCGATTCGCAAGCCCGCATCGCGGATCTACAGCTTAAGCGACTATGTCGCCGACGGCATCATAACCACCGAGGCGGCGCGGACGCTCTCGCTGGCGGTGGTCGACCGCCGCAACATCCTGGTGGCGGGCGGGACGAGCTCGGGCAAGACCACACTCGCCAACGCGCTGCTGGCGGAGCTCGCCGCTCGGGACGAGCGCGTCATCCTGATCGAGGACACGCGCGAATTGCAGTGCGCGGCGCCGGATACGGTGGCGCTGCGCACTCGCCCGGGCGTCGTGGCCATGTCGGACCTGGTGCGCTCGACGCTCCGCTTGCGTCCCGACCGGATCATCGTCGGCGAGGTCCGCGGGGGCGAGGCGCTCGACATGCTGAAGGCCTGGAACACGGGCCATCCCGGCGGGATCGCCACCGTCCACGCGAACAGCGCGCTCTCGGCGCTCTACCGCCTCGAGCAGCTCATCCAGGAAGCGGTCGTCACCGTTCCGCGCCGCCTGATCGCCGAGGCGATCGACATGGTGGTCTTCATCGCAGGGAGAGGCACGGGCCGCCGAATCGACATGCTCCAGGCCGTCGAGGGGCTCGACGCTTCCGGCGACTACGCCCTGCGCCGCCTTGTTCCCGAACCGCCAGCCCATGAGGAGACTGATCCATGTTAGAATCGCATCCGATCCGCTGCACCCGCCATCTTGCGCTGGGTGTCGCCTTCGCCGCCGTCTTGCTCGCGGCTCAGGCCCAGGCGGCCGGCTCCGGAATGCCGTGGGAGGAACCGCTCCAGCAGGTGCTCGAATCGGTCCAGGGGCCGGTCGCCAAGATCATTGCGGTGATCATCATCATCACCACCGGACTGACGCTCGCCTTCGGCGAGACCGCCGGCGGATTCCGGCGGCTGATCCAGATCATCTTCGGTCTGTCGATCGCGTTCGCCGCCTCGTCCTTCTTCCTCTCCTTCTTCAGCTTCGGCGGCGGAGCGCTGATCGGATGACGGCCTCCCACCCTATCGAGGGCTTCGAAGCGCCGATCCACCGCGCCTTGGTCGAGCCCATCCTTTTGGGCGGTGCGCCGCGGGCGGTCGCCATCGTCAACGGCACGGTCGCGGCCGCCCTCGGCCTCGGGCTCCAGCAGTGGATCGCGGGTCTCGTCGTCTGGGCGGTGGGCCACACGCTCGCCGTGTTTGCCGCCAAGCGCGATCCCGACTTCGGCCCGGTGCTCGCTCGACACCTTCGCCAGCGAGGGCATCTTTCATGCTGAAGATCGGCGAATATCGAAATCGCGCCGACCGGCTGGCCGATCATCTGCCTTGGGCAGCTTTGGTGACGCCCGGCGTCGTGCTCAACAAGGACGGCAGTTTTCAGCGCACGCTGCGGTTCCGCGGCCCCGATCTCGAAAGCGCGACCGAGGCCGAGCTCGTCTCGACCGCCGCGCGGGTCAACAATGTCCTCAAGCGGTTCGGGTCGGGCTGGGCGCTGTTCTTCGAGGCGGAGCGCCGGGAGGCGCTTGGCTATCCGGAGAGCCGCTTCCCCGACGCCGCCTCTTGGCTCGTCGACAAGGAGCGCCAGGCGAGCTTCGAGGGCGAACGGGAGCATTATGAGAGCCGCTTCCATCTGACCCTCGTCTGGTTGCCGCCTGCCGACACGCAGGCGACCGCCGAGCGCGCGCTGGTCGAGCGGCCTTCAGGCGAGAAGGGCCGCGACTGGCGCGAGGCATTGGCATCGTTCGTCGCCGAAACCGACCGCGCGCTCGACCTGCTTTCCGGCTTCATGCCCGAGGTGCGCTCGCTCGATGACGAGGAGACGCTCACCTTCCTGCATGATTGCGTGTCGGCGCGGCGGCACCGCGTGGCCGTGCCGGAGACGCCGATGTATCTCGACGCGGTTCTGGCGGACACGCCGCTTGCCGGCGGGCTGGAGCCGATGCTGGGCAACCAGCATCTGCGCACGCTGACCGTGCTCGGCTTTCCGGCAATGAGCCGGCCCGGCATCCTCGACGCGCTCAACCATCAGGATTTCGGCTACCGCTGGGTCACCCGCTTCATCGCGCTCGACAAGGCGGAGGCGACGCGCGCGCTGACGAAGCTCCGCCGGCAATGGTTCAACAAGCGCAAGTCGGTGACCGCGCTGCTGCGCGAGGTGATGTACAACCAGCCGGTCCAGCTCACCGACAGCGACGCCGACAACAAGGTCGCGGACGCGGACCTCGCCCTGCAGGCGCTCGGGCAGGATTATGTGGCCTTCGGCTATCTGACGACGACGATCACCGTCGCCGACGCCGATGCCGCCGCCGCCGATGAGAAGGTCAGGGCGGTCGAGCGGGTCGTCAACGGACTCGGGTTCACCGCGATGCGCGAGCGCCTGAATGCCGTCGAAGCCTGGCTGTCGAGCCTTCCCGGCCACGTCTACGCGAATGTCCGCCAGCCGCTCGTTCACACGCTTAACCTCGCCCATCTGATGCCCTTGTCGTCGGTCTGGGCAGGGCCGTCGCGCAATCAGCACGTCGGCGGACCGCCCCTGCTGTTCGCCCAGACCAGCGGATCGACGCCGTTTCGCCTGTCGACCCATGTCGGCGACGTCGGCCACATGCTCGTCGTTGGTCCGACCGGCGCCGGCAAGTCCGTGCTCCTCGCGCTGCTGGCCATGCAGTTTCGCCGCTACGAGGGCGCCCGCATCTGCATCTTCGACAAGGGCTGGTCGGCGCGCGCGGCCGTGCTCGCCTGCGGCGGCATCCACCACGCGCTCGGCTCGGGCGCGGAAAGGGAAGGGGAGGAGGGCGCCGTGGTGGCGTTCCAGCCGCTGCGGCGGATCGACGAGTCCGCGCAGCGGACCTGGGCCGCCGAGTGGATCGCAGGCCTGCTCGAGCATGAGAAGGTCGCCGTCACCCCGGAGGTCAAGGACGTAATCTGGTCGGCGCTCGGCAGCCTCGCTTCGGCACCGCCCGAGGAACGCACGTTGACCGGGCTGTCGCTGCTGCTCCAGTCCAACGCGCTGAAGGCTGCGCTGCTGCCCTACACGCTCGAAGGCCCGTTCGGGGCGCTGCTCGACGCCGCCGAGGACCGGCTCGCATTGGCCGATGTGCAATGCTTCGAAACCGAGACCTTGATGACCCAGGCCGGCGCGGTGCTGCCGGTGCTGACCTACCTGTTCCATCGCCTCGAGGAGCGGTTCGACGGCAGCCCGACCCTGCTGGTGCTCGACGAGGCCTGGCTGTTCCTCGACAATCCCCTGTTCGCCGCGCGCATCCGCGAATGGCTGAAGGTGCTGCGCAAGAAGAATGTCGCGGTGGTGTTCGCCACCCAGTCGCTCGCCGACATCGCCGACAGCAGCATCGCGCCCGCCATCATCGAGAGCTGCCCGCAGCGCATCTTCCTGCCCAATGATCGTGCGGTCGAGCCGCAGCAGCGCGCCGCCTATGAAAGGTTCGGGCTCAATGAGCGCCAGGTCGAGCTGATCGCCCGGGCCACGCCCAAGCGCGATTATTACCTCCAGTCGCGCCGCGGCAACCGGCTGTTCGACTTGCGGCTCGGCCGCATCGCGCTCGCCTTCTGCGGCGCCTCCGATCCGGCCGCGCAGCGCCGCATCGACCGCATCCTCGCCGAGCATGGCAGCGCCGGCTTCGCCCGCCGCTGGCTCGAGGCGAGCGGCCTCGACTGGGCCGCCGCCGCGCTCGACGATTTTCCCGCCCCCACCACCCCTGAAGGAGAAGTGAAATGAAAAGGATCTGCACTGCCATCGCGCTCGCCGCGGCCGCTCCGCTTGCCTTCGCCTTGCCGACGAGCCCGGCGGCGGCGATCCCGGTGTTCGACGCCACCAACTATTCGCAGAACCTGCTCCAGGCCGCCCGCGCGCTCGAGCAGATCAACCATCAGATCCAGTCGCTCCAGAACGAAGCAACGATGCTCCAGAACATGGCGCGAAACCTCGAGCGGATCGACTTCCCCCAGTTGGAGCGGATCAATTCGGCGATGCGGCGGATCGACGGCCTGATGGGTCAGGCGCAGGGGATCGACTTCCGGATCGACCGGCTCGACGAGCGCATCCGCAGCCTGTTCCCCGGCGCGGTCGAGCGTGCCCTCTCCGGCGACCAGCGGGTGCTTGAGGCGCGGGCGCGGCTCGATGCCGCGATGTCCGGCTACCGGCAGGCGATGGGCGTGCAGGCGCAGGTGGTCGAGAATGTCCGCGAGGATGCCGGGCTGCTCGACGAGCTCGTCGCGCGCAGCCAGGGCGCAGTCGGCGCGCTTCAGGTGAGCCAAGCCGCCAACCAGCTGCTGGCCCTGAGCGTCAAGCAGCAGTTCCAGCTCCAGAATCTGATGGCGGCCGAGTTCCGCGAGGCGTCGATCGAGCGCGCGCGGCGGGCGCAGGCGGAAGCCGACGGGCGCGCCGCCACGCGCCGGTTTCTTGGGTCCGGCCGCGCCTACACGCCGGCCGGCAACTGATCGCCTTGGGTGCGGCTTCGCCAAGGCCGCACCCGCCGCGGGGCTCCCATGCCCCCCTGGGGAGTCCCGCGGCACCCTTCTCGACAGTGATGGACATGCGCCGAAATGGATGACCTCAACGTGATCGACCGCTTCATGGCGGCGTTCATCCAGTACATCGACAGCGGCTTCGGGCTCCTCGGCGGTGACGTCGCCTTCCTGACGACGGTGCTGGTCGGCATCGACATCACCCTGGCCGGCCTGTTCTGGGCGATGGGCGGCGAGGACGACATCATCGGCCGCTTCTTGAAGAAGATCCTCTATGTCGGCGCGTTCGCGCTGATCCTCGGCTCCTTCTCGACGCTGGCCGACATCATCTTCCGTTCGTTCGCGGGCCTCGGGATCACCGCTGGCGGCGGCTCGATGACCGCCGACGACCTGCTGCGCCCGGGCTTTGTCGCAGGCACCGGCTTCGATGCTGCCAAGCCGTTGCTCGACCAGGTCAGCGAGCTGCTCGGCCCCATCGCCTTTTTCGAGAATTTTCTGACGATCGCCGTGCTGATGATCGCCTGGCTGTTCGTCATCATCGCCTTCTTCGTGCTCGCGATCCAGCTGTTCATCACCATCATCGAGTTCAAGCTGACGACCCTGGCGGGATTCGTGCTGGTGCCGTTCGCTTTGTGGAACCGGACCAGCTTCCTCGCCGAGCGCGTGCTCGGCAACGTCGTCTCGTCGGGCATCAAGGTGATGGTCCTGGCCGTTATCGTCGGCATCGGCTCGGGCTTCTTCGGCGAGTTCACGAGCGCGACCGCCGGCGGCGAGACCGACCTTACCCAGGCGATGAGCCTCGTGCTCGGCAGCCTCGCACTGTTCGGGCTCGGCATCTTCGGCCCTTCGATCGCGTCCGGCCTGGTCGCCGGCGCGCCGCAGCTCGGCGCCGGCGCGGCGGTCGGGACGACGGCCGCAGCGGTCGGCACGCTGGCGGTCGGCGGCGGTGCTGCTGTCGCCGGCGCGCGCGG
>Ga0247719_1001065_pt1 | contig 12694 bp, 14 predicted proteins | sample 41E_DmetaG_FD_189046 | JGI IMG/M metagenome (GOLD analysis project Ga0247719, IMG submission 189046) | Soil microbial communities from hillslope of Landscape Evolution Observatory, University of Arizona, Oracle, AZ, United States - 4-1-E_D | ecosystem: Engineered > Artificial ecosystem >...
GTTTCAGCATCCATCGAGCCGGCGACACCCCGCCCTCCCCCGCTCGTCCTGAGCGAAGGCGCGCAAGCGCCGAAGTCGAAGGGCGCCTGCACGGCCGCCTCCGCCCTTCCCCTTTTGTGGCTTTTGGGCCACTGTTGCGCCTGAACCGCGTCCGGCGCGCGCATTCATAGGACATTCAATGGCTTCTGGTAGAAACCGGGCCCGAGAGAGAATCGCAATGCGCCTGTTCCGTACCATCTTTTCGGCCACGCTCGCCGTCGGCCTTCTCGCCAGCCCCGCGCTGGCCGAGCGTCCGCGCGACGCCAACAAGGCGTTCGAGGCGACCCGCGAGGGCCGCTCGATGCCGCTTCCCAAGATCGAGCGCCGGGTGCTCCCGCAGATGGACGGCGCCGATTATCTCGGCCCCGAGTTCAACGGCGACACCTACCGGCTCAAGTTCATGCGCGGCGGCCGGGTCATCTGGGTCGACGTCGACGCCGCCACCGGCCGCATCAAGGGCCGCTCGCGCCCGTAAACCTGCGCGTGCCTCGCGGTCTTGCGACAACAAGGGATCGCCTGCTGCAGATTTTTCTGTCCTACAGCCCGCGGTTTGTGACACATGCTGTTCGATGCAGCTCCGCCGTCTCGCTTCTCCCGCCCGCCCGATTCGCTCTCAAAACGTCACTTCCCGCGCACGCTCGCCGCACCCTGCTGGTCGATTTCCCCTTGGGCCGATCGCGTTCGCCGGCGCCGGCTGGCGATCGCCGCGGCCAAAGGTCGCGGGGACGTGCCGCGACTTTTGCGACTTTCCGCGCGCCCGGGGAATGGCCCTGTGCGATTGACAATTGTCTTGCGCCCCCCAGCTTTGTTGCGCTCAAGCAACCGTTCAGCTTCGCGCGTGTTTGACTGGTCATCAGCTAGGGCGACAGGGGACTGAAGGATTATGCGGGTACTGATCGTCGAGGACGAGCCCAATCTTGGCCGGCAGCTGCGCTCGACTCTGGAGGGCGCCGGCTATGCCGTCGACCTCGCCACCGACGGCGAGGACGGCCATTATCTCGGCTCGACCGAAAGCTATGACGCGGTGATCCTCGACCTCGGCTTGCCGGAGATCGACGGACTGACGGTGCTCGACCGCTGGCGCAAGGAAGGCAAGCGCATGCCGGTGCTCGTGCTCACCGCCCGCGACAGCTGGTCCGACAAGGTGGCGGGGCTCGACGCCGGCGCCGACGATTATCTCGCCAAGCCGTTCCAGACCGAGGAATTGATCGCCAGGCTTCGCGCCCTCATTCGCCGGGCGTCGGGCAATGCCAGCTCCGAGCTTCTCGCCGGCGACATCCGGCTCGACACGCGCTCGGGCAAGGTCACCAAGGACGGCGAGCCGGTCAAGCTCACCGCCCAGGAATATAAATTGCTGTCCTATCTGATGCACCACAAGGGCAAGGTGGTCAGCCGGACCGAGTTGATCGAGCATATCTACGACCAGGATTTCGACCGCGATTCCAACACCATCGAGGTGTTCGTCACCCGCATCCGAAAGAAGCTCGGGGCCGACGTCATCACCACCATCCGCGGGCTTGGCTACAGCCTCGAGGATCCGGATCACAAGTGAACGGGCAAGCCGCCCCGGTGACGGCGGCGGCGGGCGCGGCTGCCGCGGCGCGCGAGGCCAAGCGGCCGCGCATCGGCTCGCTGACCCGGCGGATGATCGGCGTCGCCGCGCTTTGGATCAGCCTGCTTTTGTTGATCGGCGGCTTTGCCCTCGACCGGGTTCTGACCACTTCGATCGTCCGCAATTTCGACGACCAGCTCGGCTATGTTCTGAACGCGATGATCGCCGCCTCGGAAATCGGCCCGGACGGCGAGGTCCGGTTCAACCGGCCGCCCGCCGACCAGCGCTTCATGGAGCCTTATTCGGGAGTCTATTTCCAGGTCAGCGGCGAGGGCGCCGACACCTTCCCGTCGCGGTCCTTGTGGGATCGGCGGCTGCGGGTGACGACCCGCGACAATGCGATCGACGTCCACCGCTACGACAGCCAGGAATTCGCCGACGAGCCGCTTCGCATCGTCGAACGCGACGTCATTCTTCCCGGCTCCGAGGTGCGCTGGCGGTTCCAGGTCGCCCAGTCGCGCGAGATGACCGACAATCAGATCCGGGACATCCGCTGGACATTGTTCTGGAGCTTCCTTGCGCTCGGCGTCGGGCTGCTGTTCCTCGCCGCGCTCCAGACCATCTACGGCCTGTGGCCGCTTCGCCGGGTCCGTCGCGAAGTGGCGCTGATCCGATCCGGCGCGAAGTCGCGGATCAGCCAGGCCTTCCCGACCGAGGTCCAGCCGCTGACCGAGGAGATCAACGAGCTGCTTGCCCATAGCGAGACCCAGGCCGAGGAGGCCCGGCGCCACGCCGGCAACCTCGCCCATGCGCTCAAGACCCCGCTGACGGTCATCACCAATGCCGCGACCGCGAGGGCGCCCGACCTCGTCGACACCGTCTGCCGCGAGGCCCTGGTGATGCGCCGCCAGGTCGACCACCACCTCGCCCGCGCCCGGGCCATCGGCCGCCGCACCTCGGCCCATGCCCGCTCCCGGGTCTGGGACAGCCTCGAGGCGGTGCAGCGCGCGGTCGATCGGCTCTACGAGGACTCCACCGTCGACATTGCCGGCGATCAGGATGCCGAAGTCAGGATCGAGCGCCAGGATCTCGACGAGATGATCGGCAACCTCGTCGAAAATGCCGCCAAATATGGCGGCGGCCGAGTGTTCGTCACTGTCGAGCGAAGGGAGGGGATGGTCGACATCATCGTCGAGGACGACGGGACCGGAATCGGCGAGGCCGAGCGCGAGCTGCTGTTCGAGCGCGGCGCGCGCCTCGACACGACCGGCAAGCCCGGGACCGGCCTCGGCCTCGCCATCGTCCGCGACGTCGCCGAAATCTACGGCGGCCGGATCGACCTTGAGGAAAGCGAGGATCTGGGCGGGCTGCTCGCCCGCCTGACCCTGCCGGCGGGCTAGGAATGGCGCGGCGCTGCCGCTAGGTGGGCGCCGTGACCGCCACGCTCCATCCCCTGCGGCCTTCCGGGCCGTCGATCGATCCGCTGATCGAGCTCGTCGCCGCCGACATGAACGGCGTCAACGCCGTGATCCTCGAGCGAATGCAGAGCAAGGTCGCGCTGATCCCGGAGCTCGCCGGCCATTTGATCGCCGGCGGCGGCAAGCGGATGCGGCCGATGCTGACCTTAGCCTGCGCCGCGCTGGTCGGCTATTCGGGCACTCGCCACCACAAGCTCGCCGCCGCGGTCGAGTTCATCCACACCGCCACCCTGCTCCACGACGACGTCGTCGACGGCTCGGGAACCCGGCGGGGCCGCCAGACCGCCAACCTCATCTGGGGCAATCCGGCCAGCGTCCTGGTCGGCGATTTCCTGTTCAGCCGGGCGTTCGAGCTGATGGTCGAGGACGGTAGCCTTAAGGTGCTCAAGATCCTCAGCCGGGCGTCGGCGGTGATCGCCGAAGGCGAGGTCGAGCAGCTCACCGCGCAGCGGCGGCTCGACACCGGCGAGGACCAGTATCTGGAGATCATAACCGCCAAGACCGCCGCGCTGTTCGCCGCCGCCTGTCGGATCGCTCCGGTCGTCGCGGAAGTCGGCGACCATTGCGAAACCGCTCTCGAAACCTACGGCCGCAACCTCGGCATCGCCTTCCAGCTGACCGACGATGCGATCGATTATGCCTCTGACGCCGACACCATGGGCAAGGGCGTCGGCGACGATTTCCGGGACGGCAAGATGACCCTGCCGCTGATCCTCGCCTATGCCCGCGGCTCGGCGGAGGACCGGCGCTTCTGGCAGTCGGCGGTGGCAGGCGAGCAGGTTGCCGACGCCGACCTGGCGCACGCAATCGCCCTGATGCACGCCACCGACGCCTTGTCCGACACGCTGGAGCGGGCGCGCATCTATGGACGGCGGGCGATCGATGCACTGGCGCCGTTTCCGGCCGGCAAGGCCAAGGCGGCGCTTGTCGAAGCGGTGGAGTTCGCCATCGCCCGGGCTTACTGACTTGCGCCGGCCCGCTTGATTTCAAGCCGCGGCTTTGCCACCTCGGCGGCATGAGAGTAGCGCGAATCTCCGAGCTCGACCGGAAGACCACCCAGTCTGGCAAGGCCAACACCGGCCGCTGGCTGCTCGAATTTGAACGCGCCGAACCGCTGCGGCCGGACCCGCTGACCGGCTGGGCCGGGTCCGGGGACACCAAGCCTCAGGTTCGCCTAACCTTCCGCTCGAAGGACGAAGCGATCGCCTATGCCGAGCGTCACGGCTATGACTATCACCTGATCCCCGCGCCGCCGGTCACACTCAAGATCCAGGCCTACGCCGACAACTTCCGCTAATCGCGGCCTTGTATTCCGCCCGTAGTGGAGGCAAGTTCCTCCAGCCGAGCTAGGGGGAAGACTGCGCCTTGCTGAAATTTCGCTCGTCATCGGCACGAGACCAGAGGCGATCAAGCTTGCCCCGGTAGCCGCTGCGCTCGCCGGTCGCGGGCTAATTCCCAAACTGATCTTCACTGGCCAGCATCCGGATATTGCTGCAGCCGAATTTGGGCTAGCCGGTTTCCCGCACGTTCGCCTCGGCTGCCTCGGCAGGGTGGACCCGCACCAGCATGTCGCGATGGTTCGACAGTCGATCGGGCGATTGCTGCGCGGAATCGATCTGGTGATCGTCCAAGGCGATACATCAAGCGCGCTCGGCGGAGCGCTTGCCGCGTTCGAGGCAGGGATCCCGGTCGCCCACGTCGAGGCCGGCCTGCGTACCTTCGACCCGGAGGCACCCTGGCCCGAGGAGGAATATCGCACTGCAATCGATGCAGGGGCGGACATTCTGTTCGCGCCAACGGAGATCAGCGCGGCCAACCTTCGCCATGAGCGCGTCACTGGCCTTATCCACGTCACTGGCAACAGCGGGATCGACGCCCTGCTCCGCACGGTCCAGCAGCTGCCATCGCCAAAGCTCCGCGAGCGCGCTTGCCCGCAGCTACTGGTCACCTGCCATCGCCGCGAAAACTGGGGTGAAAGACTGGAGAACATCGCCACTGCCCTCACCAACATCGCGCTTGAGGAAGGGGCGCGGATCGATGTTCTGCTGCATCCCAACCCCAGTGTCACCGCGGCCGTTAGGCGAAGCCTCGACGGCCAGCCCGGGATTCGCCTGCTCGAGCCTTGTTCGCACCGCGAATTGTTGATGAGGATGCGGGATTCCGACCTTGTCCTCAGCGATTCGGGCGGAATCCAGGAAGAGGCGCCGGCTCTCGGAGTTCCCCTGCTCGTCCTTCGCGACAAGACCGAGCGCCCCGAAGGACTGGCCAGCGGCAATATGAAGCTGGTCGGCACCTGCGCCGCGACCGTCACAGCGACGGCCAAAGGATTGCTCGCCGACCGCGCGGCGCTCGCTGCAATGGCGCGACCCGCGCTTCCCTACGGCGATGGCCGTGCCGCGCCGAGGATTGCCGCCATTGTCGAGCAATGGCTGGAATCACGGCTTGCGGTCAGGCGAAGCGCGTGACCTGAACTGCGCGGTTGACGATCATCCGCCAAGTCCACATATGGCCCCCTCGCTTCCGCAAGGCCCCTTCGTCTAGCGGTCCAGGACGTCGCCCTCTCACGGCGAAAACACGGGTTCGAGTCCCGTAGGGGTCACCATTCTTCACGGATGCGACAGCTTTGGCGCGCTAGGGTCTTGCTTATGACTCATTCGACCATGCCGATCAGCCGACGCAGCCTGCTCATCGGACTCACCGCGACAGGCGCGGCAGCCGCCGTAGGAGCAGGCCACGCCGTTGCCGCTCCCGCAAAGCGCAGCCTCACTGCGGCCGAGCGCAGGCTGACCATGCATCGCAGCGCCGGCTGCGGATGCTGCGTCAAATGGGCCGAAGCGGCGCAGAAGGCGGGTTTCACCGTGACCACGGTCAACGAGCCGGACCTCATGGCGTTCAAGCGTGAGGCAGGCGTTCCCGACAGTCTGACGTCCTGCCATACGACCATCGCGGGCCCCTATGTCGTCGAGGGCCACGTCCCGCTCGATGCGATCCGAAAGCTCCTGACCGATCGCCCGAAAGTCAGAGGGATCGGCGTTGCCGGCATGCCGATCGGCTCACCCGGAATGGAAGTTCCCGGAGTTCCCCCCGAGCCGTTCAAAATCTATGCTTTCGACTCGGCCGGGAAGCTCAGCTTCTTCAGCTAGGGCCTCGATCAGGCCTTGGGATCGGATCCACGCTCGGACAGGAAGCGCATCAGCTCGGCGAGGGTCGCTTCCATCTGGTCCTGCATCTGGGTGACCAACTCGTTTTCCCGCATCCCGACATGGTCGAGCGGCTTGGAATAGCTGTCGGAAAAGGCCTTGAGGTCGTCGCGGTCGAACACTCCGCGAGCGACCAGCTTGGCAAGAATCACGAGCAGGCCATTGGTATTTGCGATGGTTCCCGCGACCAAGGCCTCGTCGACCATGGACAGCCGCTTGTCGCTGTCGGCTTCATCGCTTTGAATCATGTCGGGCATTGTGGCTCCAACTACGCTCGGCGCAAGCTTGTGCTCCCGCAATAATGCGCGAGCTCGCGCCAGATTTGCGTCTTCTCGGAGAACGGACGGGTGTTGGCAGCGCTCGATGAGGGCAAATCGATCAGCGTCAGGCGATAATCGGCGGCGACCAGCCTTCGGCCGATCGCCGAGGCCATCGACCCGTTGAAGGCAATCGCCCTGAGTTCTGGATAATCGCCAAGCAAGCGGTCGATCAGGTTATGCTCGGCCGAGCGGATAGCCTGGTCGAGGCTGCCCTCGCGGGCCGCGGAGGCAACGACATCCCACAGGCCGATGCGATTCATCGCGAGCCTCTCGAGCCTTTGTTCGTAATCGAGCGATTGGAGTCTCTCCCCGAGCACGTCGCCGACCAACCGCCAGAATTGGTTGGTGGGATGAGCATAGTAACGCCGGGCAGCGAGCGACGCGTCACCGGGGAGGCTGCCAAGAATGAAAAGGCGGGCGTCGACGGGAGCAATCGGCGGAAGCCCGATTTTCACGCTCGCCATCTTTTCTCCTCCGGTTGCGTTTGCGGCTTTCGCCATTATGGCGCTGCCGGTGCAGCCGAGCGACCTTCGCATTGCCCTGTTCTCGGGGAATTACAACTATGTCCGGGACGGCGCCAATCAGGCTCTGAACAGGCTGGTCGGTTATCTCCTCCGCCAAGGAGTGCACGTCCGAATTTATTCTCCGACGGTCGACGAACCGGCATTCGAGCCAACAGGCGACCTGGTCAGCGTTCCATCCGCGCCAATTCCGGGCCGCCCTGAATATCGGATCCCGCTGGCACTTACCGCTCGATTACGGCGAGACCTCGCCAACTTCGCGCCGAACGTAGTGCATATCGCCAGTCCCGACGTCGTCGCGCATCGGGCGGTCAGCTGGGCTCGGCGACGCAATATTGCCGCCGTGGCATCGGTCCATACCCGTTTCGATACCTATCTCGCTTATTATCATCTCGAGATGCTCGAGCCGGCGGCACGGGCGCTTATGCGGCGGCTTTACCGGCGCTGCGATGCGATATTGGCACCGGCCGAATCCACCGCCGCGGTGCTTCGCGCGCAACGCATGAACCGGGACATCGCGATCTGGACCCGAGGCGTTGACCGCGAACAATTCCATCCCGGCCGCCGCGACCTGGACTGGCGGCGCAGAGTCGGCATTGGCGATGACGAGCTTGCGGTGTCGTTCCTCGGCCGCCTGGTAATGGAGAAGGGCCTCGACGTCTTTTCCGATGCGGTCGATGCGCTTGCCGCCCGCGAGGTCCCTCACCGCGTGATCGTCATTGGCGAAGGCCCTGCGCGACCCTGGTTCAAAGAACGGTTACCGGGAGCAATCTTCGTCGGCCAGCAGGTCGGCAATGATCTGGCCCGGGCGATCGCCAGCTCCGATGTCTTGCTCAACCCGTCCATCACCGAGGCGTTCGGCAATGTCACGCTCGAGGCAATGGCCTGCGGCCTTCCGGTCGTCGCAGCAGTCGCGACCGGAGCGACTAACCTGGTGCGCGACGGCGAGACGGGAATATTGGTCGAACCGGGTGACGCCGGCGCATTTGCCGACGCACTGGAGAAATATGCGCGCGATCCGGACCTCCGGCTGCGCCACGGCGAGGCCGGCCTTGAATTTGCCCAGACCATGGACTGGGACCACATCAATTCGGCCGTCCTCAAAGTCTATCAGCGAGTCATCGAGCGCCGCGAACGCTACGCCCGGATCACGGGAACGACGCTGACTTGACGGCTCGATCGGCTGTTCCGCTCATCGTAAACCTTGGGCTGATCTCGACAAGCGATCGGCCAGCTGCACTGGCACGCCTAGAACAAGGGCATCGTGCATTGTCTCTGACACCGCTATCACCTGCGCATCATGGCCGACCTGTTCGCCGACCAAGAGGCTGATCGACTGCCGGAGATGCCGGCCGATCATGCGCCGCTGGCCGACCGGCTTCGACCGTCGAGCCTCGAGGAGATCGTCGGACAGGAGCATCTGACCGGCCCGGACGGCGCGATCGGGAGGATGGTGGCCGCCGGCAAACTGAGCTCGATGATCCTGTGGGGGCCGCCCGGCACCGGCAAGACCAGCATCGCCCGGCTGCTGGCCGATGCGGTCGACCTGCGCTTCGTGGCGATCTCCGCCGTCTTTTCCGGAGTTGCCGACCTCAAGAAGCATTTCGCCGATGCGAAGACGGCGGCGCGGGCGGGCAGGCGCACCTTGCTGTTCGTCGACGAAATCCATCGCTTCAATCGCGCCCAGCAGGACGGTTTCCTGCCCTATGTCGAAGACGGCACCGTCACCCTCGTTGGAGCAACGACCGAGAATCCGAGCTTCGAGCTCAATGCCGCCTTGCTGTCGCGCTGCCAGGTGCTGATCCTGCGGCGGCTGGACCATGAGGCGCTCGAAGAGCTGGTTCGCCGCTCCGAAACGCTCGACGGGCGGCAGCTGCCGGTCACCAGCGACGCCCGCGACGCGCTGATTGCTTCGGCCGACGGCGACGGCCGCTTCCTTCTCAACCAGGTCGAGACTCTGTTTTCCGTAGAGATCGAGGCGCCGCTAGGACCTGCCGAGCTCTCCGAGCTGCTCCATCGCCGGGTTCCGGTTTACGACAAGGACCGCGAGGGACATTACAACCTCATCTCGGCGCTTCACAAAAGCCTGCGCGGGTCGGACCCCCAGGCGGCGCTCTATTATCTCGCACGAATGCTCGTTGCGGGTGAGGAACCGCTCTATCTGATCCGCCGCCTTACCCGCTTCGCATCGGAGGACATCGGCCTGGCCGACCCGCAGGCGCTGGTTCAGTGTCTCGCAGCGAAGGACGCGTACGACTTCCTCGGCTCTCCCGAGGGCGAGCTGGCGATCGTCCAGGCGTGCCTCTACCTGGCCACGGCGCCTAAATCGAACGCGGCTTATGCCGCCCAGAAAAGTGCATGGCGAAGCGCCAAGGAAACCGGATCCCTGACGCCTCCGGCGCACATCCTCAACGCGCCGACGCGGCTGATGAAGGACATCGGCTACGGCAAGGGCTACGCCTACGATCACAATGCCGAGGACGCCTTTTCGGGCCAGGACTATTGGCCCGAAGGAATGGAGCGGCAGAGTTTCTACGAACCCAGTGGCAGAGGTTTTGAGTCGAAGGTCGCCGAACGCCTCGCCTATTGGGATGACCTTCGCGCAAAGGCCGCTAAACAGGACGACGACAGCAAATAGGGGAGGCACAGCCATGTACCAGACAACCGCGCCGGCGGCCTATTGGCGCGAGCAGGCGATCGAATGGGGACCGCGGGTGATTTTCGCGATCCTGATCCTGATCGCGACCCACTTCGTGGCCAAGGCGGTGCAGTGGGCGGTTCGAAAGCTGGTCGACCGGATGCCGGTGCTCAAGCGCCACCCCGAAACCGGCGGCGAATCCGTCGGAACCGAGCTCGGCCGCCTCGCTTATTGGCTGGTCTGGCTGGTCGGGCTCATCGCCGCGCTTCAGCCGCTCGGCTTGGCCGGCGTGCTCACCCCGGTCACCGCGCTGACCAACGAAGTTTTCGCCTTCCTGCCGCGCCTGCTCGGCGCCGCCCTATTCTTCTTCGCCGGACTGATCCTCGCGCGCATCGTCCGCCATGTCGTTGAGGCGGCCTTGGGCGCGCTCAACTTGGAGCGCCTGCTTGGCCGAGCCGGGATCAGCATCGGCGAGCCGCCGCTGGCGGTCGACGAGACCGGCGTTGCACAGGAGGGGGCGGCGCCGGCGCGAAGTTCGATCGCGCGTGCCGTCGGCGTCACCGTTTCGGCGATCATCATCATCTTCGCAGCGATCGGCGCGCTACAGATCCTTCAGATCGAAGCGATCTCCGGGCCCGCCACGAACATGCTCGACTCCATTGCGCTGGCGATCCCAAATGTCATCGCCGCGCTGTTGATCCTGGCCATCGCCTTCCTGCTCGGCCGCTGGGTGAAAACCTTGATCGATACCGTGCTCCCGAGCCTCGGCTTCGACAATGCCGTTCGGGCGCTCGGCATCGTTCCGGTCACCACCAACCCGTCTCGGGTGGTCGGAACCATCGCCATGACCGCGGTGATCATCGTCGGGCTGATGGAGGCGGCGCGCCAGATCGGCGGCGATGCGACGGCGGCCCTGCTGTTCCAGATCACCGAACTTGGCGGCAAGGTGATCTTCGGCACGGTCATCATTGTCGTCGGCCTGTTCCTGGCGCGGCTGCTGTCGACGCTGGTGGGAAGCTCCACGGGCGAATCGCGCTACGCGCAGACCATCGTCAAATATTCGATCGTCGCTTTGTTCACTGCGATCGGCCTCACCTTCATGGGGCTTGCCGACCAGATCGTGATGATGGCCTTCGGGCTGATCCTCGGCTCGGCGGCGGTGGCGGCCGCGCTCGCCTTCGGGCTTGGAGGACGCGATGCCGCGGCGCGCATCCTCGAGCGCTGGGCCGAGGCACGGATGCCGCCGCCGGTCTCCCCGCCGCAGCCGCCGCGGATCAAAAGCGCTCCCGCCGATCCCGACGACGAACGCCAGCCGCCGCTGGTGTGAGCGATCGCTTCGCCGCTTTCGTTGGCGTCGACTGGTCGGGAGCCAAGGGGCGCAGGCACAAAGGCATCGCCATCGCCGAGGCTCGCGGCAGCGAGCCGCCTCGGCTGATCCGGCCTGGTCATGCCTGGTCGCGCGAGGAGGTCGGCGACTGGCTTTTGAAACGCGCCGAGCGCGAACCGACCCTGTTTGGCTTCGACTTCAGCTTCGCACCGCCGATTATCGAACGCGGCGAATATCTGCCGGGCGAGACCGGCGTGCCTGCCACGGCGCGCGAGTTCTGGGCTTACGTCGATGCCAAGAGCGGCGACGAAGACCTCGGCGCTGCGAGCTTCCTCGAACAAGCCCACCGGCGTCATTTCTATTTCGGGATCGCCGACGGCGTGAAGGCGCGCTTCATGCACTTCCGCCAGTGCGATGCGCGATTGAACGCGCAGGGCGGCCGCAAGACGGCCAGCGCCTATGACGCGATCGGCGCTGCGCAAGTCGCCAAGGCCAGTTTTTCGGGCATGCGGCTGCTCCACCGGCTTGACGGCAAGGTCGCCATTTGGCCGATGGATCCGCTACCGGCAAACGGCAGCGCGGTGGTCGAGATCTATACTCGGATTTACCTTCGCCGAGCCGGTCTTTCAGGGACCAAGCTTCGATCGCGCGCCGAGCTCAACCGAGCCCTTGCGGGTCTTGGCAGCAAATCGGTCCGGCTGCGCTTCGAGCCGAACGACCATCAGACTGACGCACTGGTCACCGCCGCCGGCATGCGGGCGCTTGCTCGCGATGAGCCGGGGGCGTTTGCGCCCGAAGGCCTCACTCCCCACATTGCCGAGACGGAGGGCTGGACCTTCGGCGTGCTATGAAGCAGATGCCGTCGCGGGCCGGATTAGCTCAGTTGGTAGAGCAGCGGTTTTGTAAACCGAAGGTCGCGGGTTCGAATCCTGCATCCGGCACCATCGCTGGCGCAGCCTGTCCGGGGGACGGGCGAGCAAAGCGATCCGCCCCTCACAACTCCTTGAAGTTGAAGACCGCGTTGAGCAGGAAGATGACGATCCCCGACACTGCGGAGGCGGCGAGGCGGGCAATGAGATAGTGAAGCTCGAGGAAATGGATCAGGCTCCAGTAGACGGCCAGCATGACCAGGAAGCCGATGCCGACGTTAACCAGAAAGTAGAAGAAACCTTTGGCCGCGCCCTGGTTGCTGTCCGGGAACACCCATTTTCTGGCGATGACGTAGAACAGGCTCATTGCGATCGCATAGGCGATGACCGCTGCCGGCACGTAAGATACGTCTAGCAGTGCGACTAGGCCCCAGAGCAGCAAAATATCGAAGGCGAAGACGATGATGCTCGCCACCGTATTGCGGCCGAACATCTTGGCGCCCCGCTCGTCGGTCAGCTCGCCGCCGACCTCCTTCAGTCTTTCAATACGGTTGACGATGTCGCACCTGCGTGGTTCGGGAAGGGGGTAACTCGCGACCATCCGGTCGGTTCAGCGGCCTTGGAATTTGCGGCGGCCTTTGGTCAGGAATCCAGGATTTGCCTCACCTTCCGTGCCAGGGCGTCATAGGTGAAAGGTTTGGTGATCAGCGCCACCCCCTCGTCGAGCCGGCCGTTGTGAACGATCGCATT
>Ga0247719_1001068_pt1 | contig 12681 bp, 12 predicted proteins | sample 41E_DmetaG_FD_189046 | JGI IMG/M metagenome (GOLD analysis project Ga0247719, IMG submission 189046) | Soil microbial communities from hillslope of Landscape Evolution Observatory, University of Arizona, Oracle, AZ, United States - 4-1-E_D | ecosystem: Engineered > Artificial ecosystem >...
CCACATCCGCCGCCATGCCCCCGAGGTGATCGCCACCGCCCGGGCCCAGCGCTGGGAGCCGGCCGAGGTGCTGCGGGCCCTGCTCGCCGAGGAGCTGGCCGGGCGGGAACGGTCCTCTCTCGCCACCGCGGTGAGCCCCGACGCGGCCGAGGGCCTCTACCGCCTCGTCGATGCCGCCTACGAGAAGCGGTCCGTCGCCGTGTCGTCCAACCTTCACCCGTCGGGTTTCGACGAGCTGATGCCCAAGACTTTGGCCGGGGCGACGGTTGACCGCCTTCTCCACCATGCGCATGTGTGCGTCACATCCGGCGACAGCGTGCGGCTTCAGCAGGCGACGAACGGCAAGGGGGTGGAGCCCCTGGCCTGAGCCTGCGCAGATCTGGTGGCCATCACCGCGCAGTTCTCATGGCCGCCAGCGCGCAGTTCTCCCGTCCGCCTACGCGCAGGTTCTGTTGGCCCTTGACAGGGACCTGGCCCGATCGGATGCGCACCTTCTGGCACTGGTGCTGCGCTCAAGTGCTTCCAGCGCCTGGGGTACTTCCCGAAGCGAGATGACGTCCCCGGCTCCGTCGTCGACCACGTGCGTCCCTGCCTCGACCTGGCCGAGGGTGTCCAACCCGAAGTGGGGTCGGAGCGGACCGGGACGTCCCAGCACCAGTTGGTGCGCGAACGGGTCGGGGTGACCCTCGACCCCGAGCGGGCCCGAGTCGTCGCCGGAGACGCCATCCGGGCCGCGGCCGAGGTGAAGAACGCCGGGTCCTCTTGCGCCACCGGCGGCGATAACGGCCGCTATCCCCGATACGGCGCGGCGCTGGCTATCCTCCGTCCATGCCCCCGGCGTGCGCCTCGGTGGTCGAGCTGGCCGACGACTGGCTGACGGCCAAGCGGGCTCTCGAATCCGCCGCCCAGGCGGAGAAGGGCCATTCGGACCGGGCCCGGCGGGCCGATCTCGAGCGCTGGTCGGTAGTCCTGGGTGAGGTGCGGGGCCGCTCCCCTGCCCCCGACCAGGCACCCATGGCCAGCCTCGTGCTGAGCGATCTCTCCGAGGAGGTGCTGCTCGGCGCCATGGCCGCAGCAAAGCGTCGGTGGTCCGACGCCACGGTCGCCCGCATGCTGTCCACGCTGCGCGGTTTCACCCGCTGGTTGCACCGGGCCGGCCACCTGGCAACCGATCCTCTCGACGGCGACCTCTTCCGGGCCCCGGCGCGCCCCGAGCGACGCCCGAAGGCCCCCGACACCGAGGACCTCCAGCGGATGCTGTCCGCCGCACAGGAGGCGCCGGGCTCCCGCCAGCGCATGTTCTGGCCCACCAGGGACGCCGCCCTCCTGCGCTTCCTGGCCACCACCGGCGCGCGAGCCGAGGAAGCGTGCGGGGTGACCATCGGCGAGCTGGACCGGCGTGCCGAGCGTCCCATCTGGCGGGTCGGTCGCGCCAAGGGCGGCAAGGCCAGAGACGTCCCCCTCCCTCGGGCCACCCTCGACGCCATCGACGACTGGCTTGCCGAGCGTGTCCAGCCTGATGAGGGCCGGCGGGCGCTCAAGGCGGGACGAGGCGATCCTTTGTTCGTACGCCCCAACGGAACACCCCTGTCGCCCCAGGCCCTGGACCGGGTGGTGCGGGGACTCGCTCACCGGGCGGGCGTGGTCCTGCCCGAAGGGGCGGCGGCACATGCCTTCCGCCACCACTACGGCGTCACCCTGGCCTTGCGCGGCGTGCCCCAGGCGGTCATCTCCCAGCTGATGGGCCACGCCGATCCGCGCACGACGGCGATCTACACCACCGTGGCCTCCACCCAGCTCATCGCCGCTCTCGACGACGCCGGCCTGCTCGACTGAACCCGGAGCTGGGCGCCGGGAACCGTGGTAGGACCGCGCCGTGCCGGTGCAGTTCCTCTCCGACGAGCAGGCCCGCCGGTACGGGAGCTTCCACGGTGACCCGTCCGCCGAGCAGCTGAGCCGGTTCTTCACCTTCCGCCCGACTGAACAGGAAGACATCAATCGCCACCGGGACGACCGAGCGCGCCTGGGCTACTCCGTGCAGCTGGGCCGCGGCCGCTTCCTGAGCTGCTTCACCGCGCTCGCATGGAATGGTGAGAGAAGTCTCATCGGGCTCTCATGGCCCTCTCATCACTTGAACACAGGGTAAACGGCATATGGACTCCAAAGGTCTCGCCGCCGTCCCCACCCCCCGGTCGAAGGTCCTGCTCGTCGAGGACGAGGCCCGCATCGCGCAGTTCGTGGCCAAGGGCCTCCGTCGGACCGGGTTGGACGTGACGGTGGCCGAGGACGGCGACGTTGGGGCCTTCCTCGCCGCCACCGAGCCCTTCGACTTGGTCCTGCTGGACCTCGGTCTCCCGGGAACTCCGGGTCTGGAGATCCTCCGCCTGATCCGCCGTGACCGCCCTGCGACGCCTGTCATCCTGCTCACCGCGGCAGACGAGCCCCTGGCCCGCCGTTCCGGTCTGGCCGCCGGGGCCACGGAGTACCTCACCAAACCGTTCGTGTTCGAGGACCTGCTCGCACTGGTGCGGCGGCTGGTCGGCCTGGACGACGCGGCCAACGTGGCCGGTAGAGGAGAGACCGCCTGACATGGCCGCCACCTGGATTCTGACCGACAGCACCTATCTGGCCCAGCGCATGCCCAGCGCGGTTCTCGATTGGCTCGAAGCCCACGGATGCTCCGCCCGCGTCGTCGTCGCAGACCAGGGAGCGGTTCTCACCAGCCTGGCGCCCCTCGCGGGCCCAGGGGACCTGTCGGCGTGGCCGGGACTGGCGCCCGGCGACGTGGTCCTGCCTCGCAGCCGTCACCCCTTTGCCCTCGCCCTCCTCAAGGAGGCGGAGGTGCGGGGAGCAACAAGCGTCAATCCCTGGACCGCGGTGATGAAGGTCCGGAACAAGGCCAGGGGCACCCTGGCCCTGGCCCGGCGGGGCATCCCGGTGCCACCGACGTTCCTGGCTCATCGACCCGGTGACCTGGCCGCCATCGACGGCCGCTTCTTTCCTCTCGTGCTCAAGCCCTACCTGGGCGACAACGCACGCGGCATCGTGATCGTCACCCATCCCGATCAGTTGGCGGCGCTCGAGTGGGCCGACGTGATGGTGCTGGCTCAGCCCTTCCTCGATGTGGGTGGAACCGACCTCAAGCTCTATGTGGTGGAGGGCGACGTGTGGGCCACGCTCCGCACCTCCCCCCTCCAGCCCGATCAGTCCGTTCCGGTGACCGCCGACGTCACCCCTGAGTTGCGGAACCTGGCCCTGGCCTGTGGCGAGGCGTTCGGACTCCGCGTGTTCGGCGTCGACGTGCTCCAGACCGGGCGAGGGCCCATCGTCGTAGACGTCAACGACTTCCCCAACTACACCGGCGTCGAGGAGGCCACCGCCGCCATCGGCTCGCTTCTCCTGTCCGAGTCGGCGACAGCGGCGGGCCTGCGCTCGGAGCCGACCACTGTGGCCGCTGCCGAGCGATGACCGCCACCGTGGGCTTCCTGCTGGGGCGACACCCGTCGGGCGCCTCCGTGCTGGCCGAGGTCTTCGGGATCCTGCGCCGGGCCGGTGTCGGGATCTCGGCATGGGTGTGCCGGGCGGACGAGGCCGTGCCGGAGGAGCTGCGCAGCGCCAGCGTCGTGGCGCTGCGACAGCCAGGCCGGGATGGGATCGCGGTGGCCAGGCGACTGGAGGAGGCGGGGGCGCGGTGTTGCAACACCGCAGCAGCCACCGCCGCGGCGTCCGACAAGGGGGCCGTCCTCGGCGCCCTGACCGGGGCGGGCGTGCCGGTACCCACCAGCGTCATTCTTCCCACGTGGGCGGAGGCCCGCCGGGCCGGCGCCGTGGGCCCGGTGGTGGTCAAGGCGCTCGACGGCACCGGGGGGACGGGTGTCCTCCTCGCCGAGCGCCACGGCCTACCCGAACGGGCTCCCTTTCCCGGTCCCTACCTGGTGCAGGAACGCCTTGCCCACCCCGGCCCCGACCGCAAGGTGTTCGTGATCGGCGGTGCCGTGTGGGGCGTCCTTCGGCCTTGGCCTCCTTCGGGGCTGTCCGACAAGCTTGGCCGGTCCTTCGACCCCACTCCCGAAGAGGAGGCGGTGGCCACCCGGGCCGGATCCGCGCTCGGCCTCGACGTCTACGGGGTCGACCTGGTGCCCACGGGCGACGGTCCGGTTGTGGTCGACGTCAATGCCTTCCCAGGGTTCAAGGGGGTCGACGGGGCGGCTGCCGCCCTGGCCGCCCACCTGGTGGCGCTGGTCCCGGCCGAGGCCGCGTCGTGAGAGCGGTGGTCGTGGGCACCGGCAAGATCGGCTGCGGGTACCTCGCCCCGCTCTTCGCCGACGCAGGCTGGGAGGTGGTGCTTGCCGCCCGCACCGCCGGCACCGCCAACCGCATCCACCAGGCCGGGGGGTTCCGGGTCCGGGTCACCGGCGAGGGCGGTGGCAGCCACCATGTCACTGGTGTGGGCGCCGTCGTGGCCGGCACCGAGGAGTTCGACCGGGCGGTGGCCGGCGCCGACGTGGTGGCCACCGCGGTCGGGGTGGACAACGTTGTCGACCTGGGGCCCGTCCTGGCTCGGGCTCTCGCCGGGCGCGGGCCGGCCGACCCGGTCGATGTGTGGGTGGTCGAGAACCAGGACCGCGCCGGCGACCTGCAGCGGGCGGTGCAGGGCGCGGCAGCCGCCTCGGGCCTCGAGTTGCCGCCGGTGGGCTTCGCCGGGGCGGTGGCCGCGGTGGCAGTCGGCCGGGGCGACTGGCGCGGGCCCGGACGGCCCGAGTTCGTCGGCGACGGGGCCCGGCGGCTGTCGGTCGACCGCACCAACCTGTGCCGGCCTCTGCCGTGCCTGCCCGGGGTGCGAGGCACGTCGCAGTACCTGCCCCGCCTGCGTGAGAAGCTCTACGTCTTCAACACCGGCCACGCCCTGTGCGCGTATCTCGGAGCCCTGCGGCGCCACGTCTCGGTCGACAGCGCAGTGGCGGACCCGGCACTGCGACCTCTGGTGGTCGGTTGCCTGCTCGAGTCCCGGAAGGCGTTGCTGCGCAGCCATCCCAGCCTGGGCGACGACGTGCACGGGCCGGTGGCCGAGGCCCTGGCCCGCTACGGCGACACCGAGCTGGCCGACCCCGTGGCCCGGGTGGCCCGCGACCCCCTGCGCAAGCTGGCGCCCGGCGACCGTCTCCTGGGCCCGGCCGAGCAGACCCGGGCGGTGCTCGGGCGGGTCCCGGCCCACTTCGCCCTGGGCATCGCCGGCGCCCTGCTCTACCGCAACCCGGCCGACGCCCAGGCGTGCCGGCTGGCCGAGCTCCTGGGCCGCCAAGGCGTCGCCTCGACGCTGGAGTCGGTGTGCGGCCTGGATCCGGCCGGCGACCTGGCCCAGGCGGTGGCCCATCGCTACCGGGGCTTCATCCTCACCAGCGAGGGGGCGGTGTTCCCCCCGGTGCACGGGACCGGCCCCGCGCCAGCGCCGGAGAGCGGTGGCGGCACGTGAGTCAGCGGGCATGCATCGTCGTCGAGGCCGGAGGTGTGCCCGGACGCAACCCGCTGCTCGGCGGGCTGCGTGCCGAGCTGGGCCGGCGAGGCGTCGACCTGGTCGCATGGGATCCCACCGGCGGGCTCGATCTTCCGCCCGCCGCCCCGGAGGCCGACCTCTACCTGCTCAAGGCCGACCATCCGGTGGTCCTGGCCGCGGGCGGCTGCCTCCACGACGCCGGAGCTCCCTGCCTGAACGCCTATCCGGCCACCATGGCGGCGCAGGACAAGGCCCGGGTGCTGGCCCGCCTGAGTCGCGCCGGGGTGCCGGTGCCGGCCACCCGCCTGGTGGCCGAACGGGCCGACCTGGCTGCCGCCCTGTCCGGCGGGACCCGGTTCGTGAAGCCCTTGCAGGGCTTCCACGGCGTGGGTGCCGGACGCCTGGGCCCCGGGGGGGCCGATCAGGCCGGGCCCGGGCCATGGCTGGTGCAGGAGGCGGTGGGTGCGGGCAACTCGGTGCTCAAGGTGTACGGCGTGGGCGATCAGGTCGCGGTGCGGCGCATGGACTTCCGCCCCGGGGTCATCGACGCCGTCCGCCATCCGGTGGCCGCGGCCGACCCTGCGCTGGCCGAACTCGCGTGTGCGGCTGCCCAGGCGGTGGGGCTGGTCTGCTTCGGCGCTGACTTCGTGGTGGGTGACCACGGACCGGTGCTGGTCGACCTCAATCCCTTTCCCGGCTACCGCAGCGTGGCTGAGGCGCCGGTCTGGTTGGCCGACGCAGTCCTGGCCGAGCTCGCCGCCCCATGAGGCAGTCCGAGGAGCCGACGGTGCGGGCAGTGGTGGTGGAGGGCTTCTTCACCCGCCTGGGGTTCGGGATGGTCACCTTCGCCCTGCCGCTCTACGGACTGTCCATCGGCATGAACGTCGCCGAGGTTGGCCTGCTGGCCGGGGCCCGGGCGCTGGTGGAGCCGGTGGTCAAGCCTCTGGCCGGGCGATTCGTGGACCGCTACGGGGTTCGCCGCGGGTACCTGGGGGCGGTGTCCATCCGCCTGGTCGGCTCCATCCTGTTGTTCACCGCCACAACGCCGGCGGCGCTGCTCGGCGTGCGCTTCCTGCAGGGCGCGGCATCCGCGGCCCGGGACCCGGCCTCGATCTCCCTCATTGCCCGCCAGTCCAAGCTCCGCCTGGGCCGGGCCTTCTCGGCCACCATCGGGGCCCGGGACCTGGGCAACGTCCTGGCCGGCGTGCTGGCCGGCGGGATCCTGGCGGTGACCGGGGGCTCATTCAAGGTCCTGTGGGCGGTGGTCGTGGCCCTGGCTGTGGTGCCGGTGCTGGCCGTCCACCGCTGGGTGGCCCGTGACGACATGGTGGCCGGCGACGACGTGATGGCCTCTGGCGACGCTGTGGCGCCGCCGGTAGCGTCCGGTCCTCAGCCGGAACCGGAGGCCGCCCGCCCCCGGTCTGCCGTCCTTGATCCCGCTCCGGCGCCAGCACGGGCCGCCAACCGTCTTCGGCTCATCGGTGCCCTCGGGCTGTTCGCCGGGCTCACCGCCCACATGACCCACGGCCTGTTCCAGGTCTACGCCACCGAGGTCGGCGGGCTTGCGCCCGGCCAGGTAGGGCTCATCTACTCGGCCTCGGTGGTGACCCTGCTGGTCACCGGGCCGGCGTTCGGGTGGGCCGCCGACCGGTTCGGCACCGGCCCGCTCATCCCGGTCCGGGGCCTGGCCAACGCGTTGTCGTCCGCGCTGTACCTGGTGGCCCCCTCCTTCGCCGGGATCCTCGCCGCCCGGTTCGTCGACGACACCGGCAAGGCCGCGTTCCGGCCCACCTGGGGCACTCTGATGGCGACAGTCGTACGGTCCCCTGGAGCCCGTCGAGGCCGAGCCGTGGCCAACGTCGACGCCCTGCTGTCGGTGGGGGAGGCGCTGGGGCCGGTGCTGGCCGGGTTCCTCTGGAACTGGCAGGGAGTGGCGGCAATGTTCGCCGTCCGGGCCCTGTTGGGGGTGGCCACCGAGTTGTTCATCGGTCGACGCCTCCGTTCCCTGCCCATGGACGAAGATGTGGCGCCGGTCAGTGCCTGAGAGCACCGCCGGCACCGATGCGCCCGGCAGCGACCGTTACATTAGAGAATTCTCATGGCGCTCTCATCCTGATCTTCCCAGGCCGCGGCAGAGTCCCCATGGGATGCTCCTGCGTCGTTTCTTCATCGCTATCGCCCTCGTCGCCGCTACAGTGCTCGGCTTCGTGCTGACGCAGCGGTTCGCGTCGCGGCCTGTCGAGCAGGTCCCGGTCATCCAATTGGAGCGGGATGCTCCCCTGACGCCATCGACCCAGGCGCCGGCCACCCCCTCGACCCAGTCCCCACCGCCACCGGCTACCGCGGCGCCATCGCCACCGCCACCGCCACCACCGCCGGCCGCGACCCGACCGGCACCGCCCCCGGTCGAGGGTTCTGTTGCGACGCAGCCGGCACGGCCGCCGCCGAGCGCGCCCCCGGCGACAGTCGAGCCCGATGACGACGACGACGACAGCGACGGGGACGACGACGACTGAGAAGCGCTTGTCCGGCCGGCGATGGCGGCAAGCCCTGCGCAGCGCGCGCATGCGCATCCTGGGCTGGTACCTCGTGCTCCTGGCCGGCTCCTCACTGGTCTCGGCGGCGGTCGCCTACCAGGTCCTCGCCTCCCGCCTCGCCGATGAGATCGAGAAGAGCCTCGTGCAGGAGGCCCAGGAGCTCGACCAGCTGGCCGCAGGGAACAACCCCAGGACCGGACAGCCCTTCGGCGATGACGTGGCCGCCATCTTCGACACCTTCCTGCGACGCAACATCCCCGGAGAGGGCGAGTCCCTGTTCACCCTGGTCGACGGTCGGCCCTACAAGACCAGCGACAAGCCGCCGCACAACCTCCTGGAGGACGCAGCGCTGGTCGAGCGGTGGTCCGCCCTCACCGCCTCGGAGCGGTCAAGCGTCACCACCCCCGCGGGCGAAGCCCGCTACCTGGCCGTACCTCTGCAGTTCGGCGAACGCCGAGTCGGCGTCTTCGTGGTGGCCAACTTCCCGGCCGGCGAGCACGCTGAGATCGTCCAGAGCGTCCAGGTGCTCGGCGCGGTGTCGGCGGGGGTCCTGTCGGTGGCGTCGATCCTGGCTTGGGTCGTAGCCGGACGAGTGCTCGCCCCCGTCCGAGTGCTCACCGCCACCGCCCGGCGGATCACCGAAACCGACTTCAGCCGCCGGATCCCCGTCCGGGGGACCGATGAGATGGCCGAACTGAGCTCCACCTTCAACGAGATGCTCGACCGACTCGAGGCGGCCTTCGCCAGCCAACGCGACTTCATCTCCGACGCCGGCCACGAGCTGCGTACTCCGATCACCATCATCCGAGGCCACCTCGAGCTCATGGGCGACGATCCTGACGACCAGCGGGAGACGATCGCCCTGGTCACCGAAGAGCTGGACCGCATGGCCCGCTACGTCGGCGACCTCCTGCTCCTGGCCAAGGCCGAGCGGCCAGACTTCCTGCAACGGGAGCCAGTGGACGTGGCCGATCTCACCCAGCGGCTGTTCGCCAAGGCCCAAGCGTTCGATCCATCCCGCTTCAGACTGGCCGAGACTGGCTCGGGCACGGCGGTGGCCGACCCCGATCGGATCACCCAGGCCGTCATGAACCTGGCCGACAACGCCGTCCGTCATGCCGACGGGGACGGTGAGATCCTGCTCGGCTCCGCTCTGTCCGACGGCCACGCCCGCTTCTGGGTCCACGACAGCGGTCCGGGTATCCCGGTCTCCGAGCATGCACGGCTCTTCGACCGCTTCGCCCGGGGCGACGCCAGCGCTCGGCGTGACGGAACGGGGCTGGGGCTGGCCATCGTCGCCGCCATCGCCCGCGCCCATGGTGGCAAGGTCGAGCTGAAGAGCAACGCCCACGAGGGAACCACCTTCACCATTGTCATCCCCACAAAGCCACGCGAGGTCCACCGACCATGACCGATCCGGGAGAGCGGTCCAGACGACATTCACTGGGACACGCCTCGAAGAGGGTGGACCAGTGACCCAGATCCTGATCGCCGAGGACGAGCCCCGGATCGCCTCGTTCCTCGAGAAGGGCCTGCGCTCGAACGGGTTCATGACCGCTGTGGCGTTTACGGGGACGGACGCGGCCGCGCTGCTTCGGGAGGGGAACTTCGATCTGCTGATCCTCGACTTGGGCCTCCCCGGCAAGGATGGTCACCAGGTCCTCCAGGAGCTGCGCCATCGCGGTGACCGCATGCCCGTCATCATCCTCACCGCCAGGGACGGCGTCGAAGACACCGTGGCGGGACTCGACGGCGGCGCCGATGACTACGTGACCAAGCCGTTCCGGTTCGAGGAGCTCTTGGCCCGCATCCGGGTACGCCTACGGGACGCGGGCGGCCCCGAAACCACCGTGCTGCGCGTCGGCGACGTCGCCCTCGACCTACGCACCCGGCGGGCCATCGTGGGCGACCGCAGCGTGGAGCTCACGGCCCGGGAGTTCAGCCTGGTCGACACTCTTATGCGCCACCCCGGACAGGTCCTCAGCCGCCAGCAGCTGCTCGACCACGTGTGGGGCTACGACTTCGATCCCGGATCGAACGTCGTCGACGTCTACATCCGCTACCTGCGCCAGAAGCTGGGTGACAACGTCATCGAGACGGTAAGGGGCATGGGGTACCGGCTGAGGAGCGCGCTTGACTAGAGGTTTGGCCGTCGGCGCCGCCACCTTGCTGGGCTTTGCGTGGCCCAGGGCTGTCGTCCCCGCCAGTGCTGGGACAACGCGGTGGCCGAGAGCTTTTTTTCTTCACTGAAGGCAGAGCTGATCCACCGCCAGTCGTGGGCCCGGCCGAGTACGAAGCCCAGAGTGGGAACGCATACAGCGCTGGACTGTACGTACGATCAGGCCAGTCCGCGACCCAGTCAGCCGCCTCATCGCTCAGCGAGCTTTCCTCGCGCGCGGACCGCGCGCGCGGCGGCCGGTGATCAACCAGGCGATGGCGACGCCGACAAGGGCTGCGCCGTTGATGGCCGCCGGGAGCGGGCGTCGATGCAGCAACCAGCCGGCCGTGATGGTCGCCGTCGCCGCTTCGAGGGCCGCGAACCACCAAACGCGCCTCTCGGCGAGCACGACCCTCAGCCGGGCAAGCACGCCCAGCGCCAACGGGTAGCCGATCACGAGCAGCACCGAGGCCCTCAAGTTGGCAATGTCAACGGCGGCCGACACTCACCGTGTCCCGTGATTGTCCTCGGCTTCACGGTGATGGCATGGGCATTGCCGCAGCGTGAGCGTCGGATTGGCCGATGGTGACCGGTTGTTCAATGAGGTGCGGTTGGGGCTCAGCCCCGGCTGGGGCGAACCAGGGAGCGTGGGCAGCTTCGTCTGGGCACAGCTGCCACTTCCGGCCGACTCGGTCGACGCCGATCGGGTACACCGTCAGGACGCCGCCGGCATCGATGTGCAGACGGAGAAAGTGCTTGAGGTCCTGGTGGTGGAGGGGTGCGTATCCCTCGTTTCCGTGAAAGCCGAGGCAGTTGGTGGCCCATAGGTAGCCCGACATCCCCACCATTCCCCCGATGCCACCTAGCAGGCCGACCAGGCCCAGGAAGACGAGGAAGGACCACACACCCCGAAGGCCCTGAGCGGACGACAGCCGGGAGGCGACGATCATGACCCCGGCCACGGCCGCGAGCTGCAGGGTCGAATGGGCCAACCCGAGTAGAAGCCGGCTGACGCCGCCGGCGTCGTGAGCCAAGCGCACCATCGCTCCCAGCGACGCCATCATGAGCAGGATGAGCAGGAAGGCCGTGGGGCTCTCCCACAGCAGCCGACGGAGGTCGCCGAGGCCGAGGTCGACGTGGCGGTATCGGAGATGGAGCCCCATCATGAACGCCAGCAGCACCTGGACGGTGCCGAACACCGCGGCCAAGGGAAGGTTGTAGGGAGCAAGCAGCAAGATCCGCTTTCTGAGCCGTTTCGACACCGCCGGTGACGGATACGTGGCGGCTCTGCGAAAGGGGATGGGTCCATCTGGGCCGGGGATGGCCATACGCTCGGGGAGGTCGTGGGTGGGGTGGGAGAAGGCGCCACCGCCGCCCGAGGTGATGTGCTGGCGGGAGCCGTCCTCCTGCTCGTAGCGGCAGTAGTAGTGCTTCCCGCTCTGGAGATACACCGCCAGCTGAGCACCGCTGGGCCGGATCACCTCACGCTCGAGGTACTCCACATCCCGGTCGGAGTGGACCTCGACCTGCTTGGTGCCGCTCTCGACCTCCTTGCCCATACACAGGATGATGCGGTCTCCGGGCTGCACCTGATCGACGGTGACGCCGGCGAAGTACTGCAGCTGGACTTCGTCGAGGTACGCCCCGAACTGGATGTCAATGCCCCAGAGCCACCAGCCGTTCGGAAGCTTGAGCGCGAAGTAGCTCCTGCGCTGGCTCGTCCTCCACCCGCCGATCCAGCGGTTGAGACAGAAGATGCTGGTGAAGTTGACCAGCCCGTCGTACCAGTCGTGGGTTCCCGGAATGGCGAAGAGCTCAGGAGGCTCTCCGGGGACGCAGGGCAGCGCGGCCCGGTACGGACCGAGCATGCGGTTCTCGTATTCCACCGCCTTGGGCACGGGGTATACCTGGTCGCCTCCCATGACCAGGATCCGCCCCCGCTGGGTGGAGTAGGTCTCACCGTCCGAGTCGAGCTTGAGGTCCTCGGCGGCCAGCAGCCTGGCCACCGTGTAGGTCGAGTTCCACCCGTCGCCCAGGTCGGCCACGTAGTCCAGCCAAAGGTCGGTGTGACCGGAGCGGTCGGCGACCTCGGCTGGCTCCCGCGCCTGGTCCCCCCGCTTGTCGGCGTAGGAGCTGAAGACGCCCGAGACCAGAACACGCCGGGCCGTGTCGACCAGCTGATGGGGATCCAACCAGCGCACCATGTGCTTGCGCACGAACCCGAGCTCGGAATCCGACGACGGCCGTGGGGGACACGGCGGGGGCGCCTTGGCGGGACCCGCGGGCGTCTCGGCCATCGCTCGACATTCTTGCAGCAGTCGTGTGCCCCTGCGCCTGCCTCGCCCATGGGGGGCGACCGGCCGGCGCCTAGGTGAGCCAGCAGAAAGTCGGTCGAGGTACTCGCGATCTCGAACGGGGTTTGGGAGAATGACAACGGCGTAGTTCTCCACTTCCCCGGAGGTCGTCGTGCTCGGTCGGGTTGAAGCTCAAGG
>Ga0247719_1001069_pt1 | contig 12657 bp, 13 predicted proteins | sample 41E_DmetaG_FD_189046 | JGI IMG/M metagenome (GOLD analysis project Ga0247719, IMG submission 189046) | Soil microbial communities from hillslope of Landscape Evolution Observatory, University of Arizona, Oracle, AZ, United States - 4-1-E_D | ecosystem: Engineered > Artificial ecosystem >...
CGGTCCTCGTCCTCGAGGAGCGGGACGCGGCGCTGGCGCGGGGCGCGTCGATCATCGCGGAGCTCCACGGCTACGGGGCGAGCAACGACGCGCACCACATGACCCGGCCGCGCCCCGACGGCCGGGAGGCGGCGCGCGCCATCCGGACGGCCCTTGCCGACGGGGGCGTGGACGCCGCCCGCATCGGCTACGTCAACGCTCACGCCTCGAGCACGCCGCTCAACGAGGTCGCCGAGGCGCGAGCGATCCGCGCCGGGCTGGGCTCCGAAGCGGGTGACGCCCCGGTCTCGGGGACGAAGGGGCTGTACGGGCATGCGCTCGGCGCGTCGGGCGCGGTCGAAGCCGCCATCACCGCGCTCGCCATCCGCAACGGCGTGCTGCCCGGGACGTGCAACCTGGAGGAGCCCGATCCGGAGGTCGACCTGTGCCTGCTGCGCGAGGCGTGCCCGCGCGAGGTGGATGCCGCGCTCACCACGTCCTTCGGATTCGGCGGCATGAACGCCGCGCTGGTCCTCGGGCGCGCTTAGTCGGCCTGGTTCTCAGCCTCGTCGTCGAGCGCCCAGGCCAGCGCACGCTCGAACGCCAGGGTGCCGTCCGCCTTGTCGACGACGCGGGTGCGCGGGTCCTCCCGGATCATCGCCGGAAGCGAGGTGGCCACGGAGCCGGTCCAGTACACGATCGGCAGCTCCGGGTGCCGATGGCGCGTCGCCAGGAAGAGGGCAGCACTGAGCTCGTGCTCGAGCCGCCAGTCGAGGATGACCGCCGATGGCGCGTCGGTGCCGCGCAGCGCTGCGAGGTACGGCAGCGGGGCGCGGAAGACCGAGGCGTTCGCCCCGTTCGACTCGCAGAGCTCGACGGCCAGCGACGCCGCGGCGGGCTCGTCCTCGACGATCCACACGCGACGCTCCCACCCTGGTTCGACGGCCAGGCGCTCACTCACACGGCGCGGGCGTGCACGCCGCGTGCCGTCCCGGACGGGTCGCTCTACCATTGACCTCGATGACCATCCCTTCTCGCCGCCGCACCGTGACCGTCGACGTCGGCGGCATTCCCGTCGGATCGCAGCACCCGGTCGTCGTCCAGTCCATGACGAACACCGACACGGCGGACCCCGATGCCACCGCCATCCAGGTCGCCCAGCTCGCGCATGCGGGCTCGGAGCTGGTACGGATCACGGTCAACAACGACGCGGCCGCCGAAGCGGTTCCGGTCATCCGCGCCAAGCTCGACGCGCTCGGTGTGGACGTGCCGCTCGTCGGCGACTTCCACTACAACGGCCATCTGCTCCTCACGAAGTATCCGGCCGCAGCGGCCGCCCTCGCGAAGTACCGGATCAACCCCGGGAACGTCGGCACGAAGCGCCGGGACGAGCAGTTCGCGCAGATCATCGCCGTGGCGGTCGCCAACGACAAGCCGGTGCGCATCGGCGTCAACTGGGGATCCCTCGACCAACAGCTCCTGACCGAGATGATGGACGCCAACGCCGCCTCCCCCGACCCGAAGGACAGCCGGGAGGTGATGATCGAGGCGATGCTCGAGTCGGCGCTGCGGTCGGCCCGCCTCGCCGAGGAGGGCGGGCTGGGGCACGACCGAATCATCATCAGCGCCAAGGTCTCCGGCGTGCAGGACCTCGTCGAGGTCTACACCCGGCTCGCCCTTCGGTGCGACTACCCGCTCCACCTCGGCCTGACCGAGGCCGGGATGGGGGCCAAGGGCATCATCACCTCCACGGCCGGTCTCGCGATCCTGCTGCAGCGGGGCATCGGCGACACGATCCGCGTCTCGCTCACGCCCGAGCCCGGCGGCGACCGAACGCAGGAGGTGCAGGTCGCCCAGCAGGTGCTCCAGTCGATGGGACTGCGCTCGTTCCTGCCGCAGGTCAGCGCGTGCCCGGGCTGCGGACGCACCACGAGCACGTTCTTCCAGGAGATGGCGCGCGACATCCAGAACTACCTCGTGGCGCAGATGCCGAAATGGCGCGAGACCCATCCCGGCGTTGAAGAGCTGCGCGTCGCGGTCATGGGTTGCGTGGTGAACGGTCCGGGCGAGTCGAAGCACGCCGACATCGGGATCTCGCTCCCGGGGACCTTCGAGGAGCCGGTCGCTCCCGTCTTCGTCGACGGGGAGAAGACGGAGACCCTGCGCGGCGACGACATCGTGCCGCGCTTCCTCGCCATCCTCGACGGCTACGTCGAGCGCCGCTACCCGTCACCGCTCAGGGAGGCATCCACCGATGGCCATTGACCCGCGCCTCGAGCTGCTCAAGACCCTGCGCGCCACCCCGGTGGTGGCCGAGGCCCTCATCTCCGTCATGTCCGCGGAAGCCATCCGCCGTCGACCCGCTGAGGGCGAGTGGGCGGCCGTCGAGGTCGTCGCGCATCTCGCCGACACGGAGGAGCGGGCGTTCGATCGCGTGAGCCGCATGGTCCACGAGGACGAGCCGCGGCTCCCCTCCTTCGATCAGGAGGCATTGGCCGTCGAGCGGCGCTACATCGACCTCGACGTCGCGACCGAGCTCGCCCGCCTCGCCGACCTTCGCGCCCGGCACGTGGCGCTGCTCGAGTCCCTCGACGATGCCGGATGGAACCGGGTCGGGATTCACGGCAACCACGGCCGCATGACGATCGAGCGCTACGAGAGCCACGTGGCGGCCGAGGAGGTCGACCACCTCGCGCAGATCGCCAGGCTGCTCGACGGCTAGCGGCGCGGCTCCCAGCTGAACGTGCGGACGGCGAGCACGACTCCGGCAACCCCCCACGCGGCCAGGATCCCGACATCGGTCCACGGGAACTCGGCCGCGGCTCCCTCGTTGTAGAGAGTGAGCATCGCATCGGCGAAGTGGCGCACCGGGAGCGCCTGGCTCACCGTGTCGACCCAGTCGGGCGCGTTCTCGATCGGGATGAACACGTTGCTGATGAACAGCGCCGGCAGGATGACGGCGTTCACGACGGCGGGGGCCGCTTCCGCGTTCGGGATGAAGCCGGCGATCGCCAGGCCGAGCGCGGAGAACGTGGCTGCGCCGACCACCAGCACGAGCAGGACGCTCGGCATCGCCGCCCATGGCACCTCGACGTCGAACGCGAGGGCGCCGAACGCGGCGACGATCGCCACGAGCAGGAAGCCGATGATGATCGCGTGCCCGATGCGCCCGGCGAGGTACGCCCAGGTCGGCAGCGGGGTGCCGCGCACGCGCTTGAGGATCCCGTCGTCGCGGGCGATCGTCACGGCGATCGCCAGGTTCGTGTACGTGGCGGTGATGACGCTGAAGACGATGATCGCCGGCGTGAAGAATTGGGACGCGCCCTCGCCGAACAGGACGTTGAAGATGACCATGAAGATGAGCGGGAAGGCGAACGTGAAGAAGGCGGCCGGCGGGTTGCGCCAGAACGCGCGATTCTCGAAGCGGATCTGCCGCAGGGCCAGCGCCGCACCGCTCATTCGGCGGCCTCTGCATCGGCGGTCAGCTGCAGGTAGACGTCCTCGAGCGAACGCCGGCTGATCTCGAGGTCGATCAGGGTCGCGCCGGTCTGGAGCGCCCATCCGGTGAGCTCGTGCGCGGCGCGGGTCGGCTCATCGGTCTCGATCTCCCACCCTCCGCCGTCACGGCGCGCCCCGAGACCCTCGGGCGGCGCCGTTCCGTCGGGGAGGCCGAAGCGGATCCGGCTCGTGGTGGAGGTCGCGCCGATGAGCTCGCTCGCCGTCCCCGACGCCACGATCACGCCGTCGGCGATGATCGCCAGCCGATCTGCCAGGGCCTGCGCCTCGTCCATGAAGTGCGTCGTGAGGAAGATCGTCTTGCCGAGCGCCGTCAGGCCGCGGACCGTCTCCCACGCCTGGCGCCGGGCGGAGGGGTCGAAGCCGGTCGTCGGCTCGTCGAGGAAGAGGAGCTCGGGGTCACCGGCGAGCGCGACGGCCAGGTCGACACGCCGGCGCTGGCCACCGGACAGGGTCTTCACGCGCTGGTCACGCTGCTCGGTGAGCCCGGCGAGGGCGATCACCTCGTCCACGTCGCGCGGAGCCGGATAGTAGCCGGCGATCATCTCGACCACCTCGCGCACGGTGAGGTAAAGATCGACTCCGGTCTGCTGCAGAACGATCCCGACCCGCTCCTTGAAGGCGCGCTCGTTGCGCCCGGGGTCGTGGCCCAGCACGCTGACCTCGCCCGCGCTCCGGTCGCGGTGCCCCTCGAGGATCTCGACCGTCGTCGTCTTGCCGGCGCCGTTCGGGCCGAGAAGGGCGAAGACCTCGCCCCGCTCCACGCGCAGGTCAATCCCGCGAACGGCGTCCAGCTCCCCGTAGGACTTCCGCAGGCCACGGACCTCGAGGGCGGCGTCCGCCATCAGGCGCCGGCGGCGAGGAAGGTCCAGGTCGCGATGATGAACGCGAGGATGACGAACGTCACGAGTGCCAGCGGCAGGTAGGCGACGCTGATCGGCTGCCGCGGAGGGAGCGGTGTGCCCGCGTCCACTCCGTCGACCGGATCGGTCCGCGTGGCCGGTAGGTTGCGTTCCATGCTCACTCCTCTGCGGTGATGGCGGCCAGCTTCTCGTCGAGCGAGCCGGCCGACAGCTGTCCGAACTGGCGGGCGACGATCGTCCCGTCGCGACCGATGAAGAAGGTCTCCGGAGGTCCGAGGATGCCATAGCTGGAAGCCACGCGTCCGCCCGGATCCATCGCCGCCGGCCAAGTGCCGTCGTTGCGGGCGATGAAGTCTCGCGCGGCCTCGGATCTGTCCTGGTACACGATCCCGATCACCATCAGCCCGTCGTCGGCGTAGCGCTGCGCCGCGTCGCGGAGCAGCGGGAACTCCTCCACGCAGGGGCCGCACCAGCTCGCCCAGAAGTTCACCACCACGGGCCGGCCGCGCAGGTCGGCCAAGTGGATCGGGTTGCCGTCGAGATCGGCCAGGGAGAAGACCGGGGCGACGCGCCCGACAGCGGTGGGCGAGCTCAGCGGAGCGCGCGACAGGAGCAGGGCTCCCAGGAGGGCGAGCATGACGAGCGGAAGGACCGCTGCCAGGACCAGGAACCGCCGCGGAAGTCGCCGAAGCTCGACCCCGGGCTGCGAGGAGAGCTCTGCGGTCATCGGACGGTCAGTGCGCCGCCCCGTCGTCGTGCGGACCGTGCTCCGTCTCGCGCCACTCGTGGTTCGCCGCCCGGACCCAGGCGAAGATCCCGAGTACCAGCACGATGAGCCCGGGCACCGCGAGGAACGGGTTCGCCACCTCGCCGTCGCCCCGGAAGGCGAGACCGGCCCCCAGGAGCACCCCGCCGACCGACATCACGACCGGCAGGAAGCTGGGCGGAGGAAGGTGGACGCCGCGCGGCGGATGGACCGGGGCGACCTCGCCGCGGCTGCCGCGGGAGGCGACCGCGAAGATCACACCCAGCACGACGAGCATCGCCACGCCGATGAGCAGGAAGCCGAACGCGGTATCCGACATGGTTCGTCCTCCCTAGCCGAGCAGGTAGATGGTGGAGAAGACGGCGATCCAGACCACGTCCACGAAGTGCCAGTACATGCTGACCGCCTCGACCGCGACGTGGTTGCGGGCGCTGAACTGGCCGCGCATCGCCCGCGCCAGCACGATCGTGAGGCCCACCGCGCCGCCGAAGACGTGCGCCCCGTGGAAGCCGGTCAGGGTGTAGAAGACCGTGCCGAACACGCCGTCGCCGACACCGAACCCGAGCTGGCTGTAGTCGTAGAGCTGTCCCGCCAGGAAGAGGACGCCGAGGCCGAGGGTGATCGCCGTCCACAGCTTGAGCTTGCCGGTGTCGCCGCGGCGGATCGCCCACACGCCGAACTGCATCGTGAAGCTCGACGCGACGAGGATCGCCGTGAGCACGCCGGCGAGGGCGATGTCGAGCTCGTGCGCACCCTCAGGCGGTCCCCACGCGCCGCTCGTCGTGGCGCGAGCGTTGAAGTACGTGGCGAAGAGGCCGCCGAAGAACATCACCTCGCTGGCAATGAAGAGGAGCATGCCGACGAGGGCGGTGGGCATCCCCGACTGGTGGTCCTGCGGGGTGAACTTGCCCTCCTCGCGGGCGGTGGCCTCGGCGTGCGTGGTCATACCAGCGGGTCCTCTCGTCGCTCGACGTCGGCGGGTCGCTCGTCGTGCACCTGCTCCTCCTCGAGGTCCTCGGGACGCTCGGCCGCGTGACCGTGTCCGTGGGTCAGGAAGAAGAGCGGGCGCTCCGAGTGGATCGGCGGCAGCCGGTCGAAGTTGTACGGCGGCGGCGGCGAGGTGGTGGCCCACTCGAGCGTGTTGCCCTCCCACGGGTCGTCGCCCGCGGGCTCACCGTTGATGAAGGTCGCGATGACGTTGATGAGGAACGGGATCACGCTCACGGCGATCATGAACGCGCCGACCGTGGAGACGAGGTTGAGGATCGTCCACTCCGGGTTCGCCGCGTAGTCGGAGATGCGTCGTGGCATGCCCGACAGCCCCAGCTGGTGCATCGGGAAGAAGGCGAGGTTGAAGCCGATGAAGTGCAGCCAGAAGTGGACCTTGCCCAGCGGCTCGTTCAGCTTGCGGCCGAACATCTTCGGGAACCAGTAGTAGGTGGCGGCGAACACGCCGAACACCGATCCGCCGAAGAAGACGTAGTGGAGGTGGGCCACCACGAAGTAGGTGTCCTGCACGTGGAAGTCGATCGGTGGCGAGGCGAGCATGACGCCCGAGATGCCGCCGATGAGGAACATGCTGATGAACCCGACGGCGAACAGCATCGCCGTCGTGAACATGAGCTTGCCGCGCCACATCGTCGCCAGCCAGTTGAACATCTTGATCCCGGTCGGGATGGCGATGAGGGCCGTCATGAAGCTGAAGAAGGGCAGGAACACCGCACCCGTGGTGAACATGTGGTGCGCCCACACGGTCCAGCTCAGCAGGCCGATGCCGATGGTGGCGAAGACGAAGGCCTTGTAGCCGAAGAGCGGCTTGCGGCTGAAGACCGGCAGGATCTCGCTCACCACGCCCATCGCCGGGAGGATGACGATGTACACCTCCGGATGCCCGAAGAACCAGAAGATGTGCTGCCAGAGCACCGGGTTGCCGCCGACCGACGGATCGAAGAACGAACCGCCGTAGTTGCGGTCGATGAAGAGCGCGATGAGCCCGGCGGTGAGGACCGGCGTGGCCAGCATGATCAGCGTGGCCGTCACCAGGATCGTCCACACGAAGATCGGCATCCGGAACAGCGTCATGCCGGGTGCGCGCATCTTGAAGATGGTGGCGATGAAGTTGATCGAGCCCAGGATCGACGCCGTGCCGACCAGCGTGAGACCGATGATCCACAGGTCGGTGCCGACGCCCTGCGCGTACGTGTCGTCGGTCAGCGGCGCGTACCCGGTCCAGCCTTCGGCCGCGGCGCCACCGAACAGGTAGCCACTGAAGATGAGCAGGCCGCCGAGCGGCAGGAACCAGAAGCTGAGCGCATTGATGCGCGGGAACGCCATGTCCGGCGCACCGAGCTGCAGCGGGACGATGTAGTTGCCGAAGCCCGCCAGGACCGGCACGACGAACAGGAAGATCATGATCGTCCCGTGCATCGTGAAGGCCTGGTTGTAGGTGTCCTGGTCCAGGAACTGGAGGCCCGGGACGGCCAGCTCGCTGCGGATGAAGAGGGCGAGGATGCCCGCGGCGAAGAAGAAGAGGAAGCTGTTGACGATGTACAGGATCCCGATCTTCTTGTGATCGACGGTGGTGAGCCAGTCGATCACCCATGACCGGCTGAAGGTGCCGGCGCGGGGTTCGAGCGTCGTGGTTGCCATGATGTGCGGTCGCGCTCCGGTTGCTCTACTCGGTGACGGTCAGGTCGCCCACCATCGCCTGAGGGTGGAGCGTGCAGTAGAAGGTGTAGTCGCCGGCCTCCATGGCGGGGACCACGTAGGTGATCGACTCGCCGGGGGCCACGTCGTCGCCGTTGTAGTCGGTCTCGATGATGCCGACGTCGTGCGGGACGCTGTCGTTGTTCGTGAACTCGATGCAGAAGTCCTCGCCGGCCGGCGCCTCGATGGCATCGGTGTCGTACAGGAGCGACTCGACGGCGGCGAGCTCGATGGTCGTGCCGCAGTCGCCCGTGTCACCGCCCGGCGCGTCCTCGCCCGCCGCGATGGCAGCGATGTACTCGTCGTAGGCGGCCCGGTCCATTGCCTCGACCACGAAGGTCATGTCGGCGTGGGCGGTGCCGCAGAACTCGGCGCACTGCCCGGCATACGTCCCGGCCTCGGTGATCGTGAACTCGAGCTCGTTGTCGAGCAGGTCGTTCGGGACGTTGATGAGGTCGCGCTTGATGAGGAACTGCGGCACGTAGAACGCATGGTTCACGTCCAGCGTCTCGAGCTCGAGCCGCACCGGCTCACCGATCGGTACCGCCAGGACGGGCGGCTCCGCCGCGCTGCCGGTGACGGTGGGGCCGTCCTCGTAGCGGAAGATCCACTGCCACTGGAAGCCCTCCACCGCGATCCGCACGCCGGGATCGTCGCTGCGCGCCTCGACGCGCGCCAGCGTGAACATGCTGAACCCGAAGAGGATGAAGACGATCACCGTTGGGATGGCGGTCCAGATGATCTCGATCGTGTTGTTGCCATGGTGCTGCTCCGGCAGGACGTCGTCGCCCGGCTTCCGGCGATAACGGACGATCGCGTAGAGGATGAAGCCCTCCACGCCCACGAAGACGACGAGCGCCAGGGCCAGGACGACCAGGTAGAGGTTGAACACCTCTCGGCCCGTCTCGGTCACCGGCTCCGGCGGGAGCATGCAGCCCGCAAGCAATCCGAGGAGAAGAAGCGGAAGGCCGATGCGCAGCATCGCGCGCAGCCTGCTCCGGGGCGCCATTCGTTGCATCAGCTCGTTCTCGAGGCTCCTGAGTCACACCGCGACGTGGGGGGCATGCTTCGGCCCCGCACGCACAGGTGGGCCGAGAGCGGCACGCCCCGCATTGTAGCGAAGGGCGCCGGACGAGTGTCACCCGTCTCGGCGCCCGTGTCGCTCAGGCCCCGAACAGCTCCGGGCAGACGAGATCCTCGCCCGGGAGGAGCGGCCTCGGAATGACGCTGTAGCGTCGCTCGCCGCCGTCGGACCAGGTCGTGTTCTGGTTCGCCTCGGTCAGGGCGGCCCACCACTCGGCGGCATCGTCGCCCTGCACCACGTCGCAGCGGGTCCCGTCGCCGAAGCCCGGCTGCTCCTCGCCGAACGTGGCGGGATCGTCCTCGGTCGGCCACGCCCCTACCTGGCCGGGAAGGTCGTCGCCCTCGACCGGGTCATCGGTCACGTCGCGCACGTAGAGGCGGAAGGCGACCGGCTCGTAGGGCTGCCAGCCCTCCGTCTCCCAGCCCTCGGCGCCGATCGTCGCGTCCAGGGCCAGCAGCGCGTCGCGCAAGCTGCTCAACGTGGCGTGGGCCTGGAGCTCGCCTGCCGTGATCCCCTCCGGCGTGCCCATCGACGGATCGAGCAGGCCGAGCCCGTAGACGCTGACGGTGACCTGCCGGCCACCCGCGTCGAGACGGAAGACGGTGTCGGTGGCGTCCGCGACCATCGAGCTGGCGCCGCGCAGGTCGGTGTCGGCGGTGAACAGGTTCATCGACTCCACCGCCTCGAGCACCTGCTGGACCCCCTCCTCGGTCAGCGTCCGCTCGATGAGCGGCGGCAGCGCCGGGCCGGGGAACTCCAGGGTCTGCATGCCGCCCATGATCACGCGCCCGTCGCCGAGCATCACGAACGTCGGCAGGCGCGTGGCGAGCATGCCCACCATCGCGAATCCGCCGGTCTCTTCGATGACCAGGACCGGCTCGACGCCGGTGGGATGGTCGATCCGTCCTTCCGGCCGAGGGGTCGGCGACGAGGATGACGAGCCGGATGGCGGCCCACCGGTTGCTGCGCAGGCCGCGAGGATGAGGACCAGCGCGAGGCTGGCCGGCATGGCACGTCTCATGGCCGCAAGGACGCCCGGTGCGTCCAGTCGGTTCCGAGCCATCGTCGGCCGGTTCGGGCGAGAATGAAGCCGATGCGCCGCATTGCCGTCCTCCCGCTCCTTGCCCTGGCCCTCGCCTGGCCCGCCGTCGCGCTGGCGCACGGCGCCGGCGCGCCCGCGCCAGCGCTGCCATCGGTCCTGCTCGCATGGCGGTTCGATCCGCTGCCCATCATCGGCCTCCTCGCGACCGGCGCGGGGTATGTCGCGGCGGTGCGGCACGTGAACCGGGCGCATCCGCGCAACCCGCACCCGCGGCACCGGACCTGGCTCTTCCTCGGCGGGCTCGGGACGATCGGGATCGCCCTGCTGTCGCCGATCGAGGCGTACGAGGGCCTCCTGTTCAGCGTCCACATGGTCCAGCACATGCTCCTCGAGCTGCTGGCGGCGCCGCTGCTCCTGGCCGGCGGACCGATCACCCTCGCGCTGCGGGCGGCCAACGCCCCGGTGCGGCGGCGTCTCCTGGCCGTGCTCCAGAGCCGGGTCGTCCACCTCGTCTCGTTCCCGGTGATCGCCTGGCTCCTGTTCGCCGCCGTCAACTGGGGATGGCATTTCAGCCCGCTCTACGACCAGGCCCTCGAGAACGAGGCGCTGCACTACGTCCAGCACGCCACCTTCCTCGGCGCGGCGCTCCTCTTCTGGTGGCCGGCGATCGGCGTGGATCCCTCGCCGTGGCGGCTCCCCCACCCGGTCCGCCTGCTCTACCTGTTCATGGCCATGCCCCAGAACTCGTTCCTGGGGGTCGCGCTGATGGGCGCCTCCACCGTCCTCTACCCGCACTACCTCAGCAACGTGCGCGACTGGGGCCCGACGCCGATGGAGGACCAGCAGCTGGGGGGCGTGCTCATGTGGGTCGCCGGCGACGTCGCCTTCCTCGTCGGGATGGCGGTGGTGGTCCTGCTCTGGATGCGGCACGAGGAGCGGCGCACGGCGCGCATCGATGCCCGGCTCACCGCGGAGCGGACCGCCCGAGGCGACGAGGCGTGGACGCCGGCCTCGCGCCGCTGACCGATCAGGCCAGCGGCAGGCGCACGATGGCGTCGACGGCGACCGCCGCGAAGAGCAGCGTCAGGTAGCTGATCGAGTAGCGGAAGAGGCCGATGGCGGCCCTTCCATCGGACGCATCGGCGCGCAGGCGCAGGGCACTGGCGAGGAACAGCCCGCCCAGCACGACCGCTGCCACCAGGTAGATCCAGCCCATGCCGGCCGCGGGCAGGAGGAGCAGGCTGACCGCGATGAGCGCGATGGTGTAGAGGACGATCTGGCGCGCCGTTTCCGCCTCGCCGCGCACCACGGGCAGCATCGGCACCCGAGCGGCGGCGTAGTCGCCACGGTAGCGCAGCGCCAGCGCCCAGAAGTGCGGCGGGGTCCAGTAGAAGATGATGGCGAACAGCACGAACGCCGGCAGCCCGACCTCGCCGGTCACGGCGGCCCAGGCGACGAGGACGGGCACGCAGCCGGCGGCCCCGCCGATGACGATGTTCTGCGGCGTCGAACGCTTGAGCCACATCGTGTACACGAAGACGTAGAACGCGGTGGCGCTCATGGCGAGCAGGGCGCTGAGCAGGTTGACGGTCAGCGCCAGGAACGCAAAGGCCACGACGGTGAGGCCGATGCCGAACCACAGTGCGGCGCGCGGGTCCACGGCATGACGCGGCAGGGGCCGATGGCGGGTGCGGCGCATGACGTCGTCGATGTCGCGGTCCACGTACATGTTGATCGCGTTCGCCCCGCCCGCGGCCAGCGTCCCACCGATGACGACCGCGGCCATGAGCCACGGCGACGGCAGGCCGCCCGCCGCAAGCACCATGGTCGGGACCGTGGTGACGAGCAGGAGCTCGATGATCCGTGGCTTTGTCAGCGCCACGTACGCCCGCAGCGTGTCGAGCGGTCCCGGCTCGTGCCGCTCCGCCACGGCGCCGGCGCGAACCTCCGAAGGGCGCAGGCGGCGCGCCGAGAGCAGCAGCCAGACGGTGCCGCCCCACAGAGCGGCGCCGACGGCGAGGTGCGGAACGACGAACAGCGCCGAGAGCCGCGACACCACGTTGAGCCCGCCGAGCACGATCTGGACGGTGACGAGGATGGCGAGCCACGTGGCCAGGTTTCTGAGCAGGGGTGCGTCCGCCGAGCGATGGACCCGGATGGCGAGCCAGGCCACGAGCCCGGCGACGACGACGCTCATGGCCCGGTGGGCGAAGTGGATCGCCTCCCGATCGCCGGCGATGGCCGGCAGCAGCGCGCCGTCCATGAGGGGGAAGTCGGGATAGGCCAGCCCGGCGGCGCGGCCCGTGACCCAGGAGCCGATGAGCATCTGCGCGAACACCGCGACGGCGGTCACCGCCACGAGCCGCGTCAGGCCCGGCCGAGCGTGGGCCGCGGGCATCGGCCCGCGCGTGGCGCGCTCGCCGATGAAGATCGTGGCAGCGAAGACGGTGAGCGCCATGGCCAGATGCGCCGTTACGAGCTCGGCCGCGAGCCCCTCGAGCACGACGGCAGCGCCGATCAGCGACTGGACGATCACGAGGACTCCCGCCACCACGGCCGCCGCGAGCAGCGGCAGGTCGCGCCGGCGGCGCGAGAAGACGGTGATGAGCCCGACGGCGCCCACGAGCGGGCCGACGAAGATCGCCGCAGTGAGGCGGTGGCTGTGCTCGATCCAGGCATGAAGGTCGGCCGGGGGCAGCCA
>Ga0247719_1001072_pt1 | contig 12605 bp, 11 predicted proteins | sample 41E_DmetaG_FD_189046 | JGI IMG/M metagenome (GOLD analysis project Ga0247719, IMG submission 189046) | Soil microbial communities from hillslope of Landscape Evolution Observatory, University of Arizona, Oracle, AZ, United States - 4-1-E_D | ecosystem: Engineered > Artificial ecosystem >...
GCTTGTCGGGACCGCCCTGCGCAGCCTCCGCAACATCGGCGCGAAGCTTTTGCGCGAGCGCGCGATTATGCTCGAAGCGGGCGCGATATTCCTCGCTTTGCGTGTCGATCTTGCTGTCGATCCGGGGGGCGCTCATGCCGCTCGCCTAGCCGCTAGACGAAGGTTTGCAAACTATCGCGCTGGCTCGGCGCGGGCGACAAGATAGGCGTAGAGCGCGTCGCGCTCGTTGGGCGTCATTGGCGCGAAGCGTTGGCGCGAGACCTCGCCCATTAGCCTCAGCTGGCGCCCGCCGACGGGAACGCCGGTGGCCAACAAAGTCTCGAACTGCTCGCGGGTATATCCAGAGGCGACCAGCAGGTCCGGCGTGTCGCCCTCATTTCCTTCAAGCTTCGGGCCGTGACATTCCGCGCAGGTGACCATCGCGATGTAGCGCCCGAGCGCATGGCCCGGGCCAAGGTCCACAGGCACCGTGTCCTTCGCCTTCCGCACCCATTGCGCCGCCGGCATCAGTTCGCCTTCGGCGATCATCTTCTCCGTCTCGGCCTCCCACGGCAGGCGCGGCTGGTTCGGCGGCCCGGCCGGCGGTAGCGAGCGCAGATAGGTAATCAGTGCGTAAACGTCCGGATCGCTCAAATATTGGAAAATCTCGGACGGCATGCCCCACACGTCTCTGCCGGTCGGGTGCACGCCTTCCCGCAAGAGCTGGACGAGCTGCCCATCGCTATAGTCGGGAACCACCGTGGTCAAGTTGGACGCATAGAGTTCGTAGAAGCGCTTGCCCTGCATCCCCGCGCCATGACAGCCAGTGCAACCGAGCACGTCGGCGATGCGCCGCCCGTGCGCGATGCGCGCCGACGCCTGCTGTACGATGGCGCCGTCAAAGGCGACAGGCGGCGGATCGGGAGCGTCCTGCTCGATCGCGGAGGCGCCGCACGCCCCGAGCGCAAATATCGTCGCCAGCCAAATCGCGCGCATTTGGCGCCCCCTGTCGTCCAGGAGACTAACGCAATTCAGGCGGCTGTCGAGCCTAAGCTCCGATCAGCTCGCGGCCGATCAGCATTCGGCGGATCTCGTTGGTGCCGGCTCCGATGTCGAGCAATTTGGCATCGCGCATGTAGCGTTCGACCGGCCAGTCCCTGGTGTAGCCGGCGCCGCCCAGCGCCTGAACCGCTTCGCCCGCCACCCTGAAGGCGCTCTCGCTCGCCAGAAGGATCGCCCCGGCCGCGTCGAACCGGGTCGTGCGCCCGGCATCGCAGGCCCTGGCGACCTGATAGACGTAGGCGCGCGCGCTGTTCAGAGCGACATACATGTCTGCAACCTTGGCCTGCATCAACTGGAAGCTGCCGATCGGCTTTCCGAACTGCTTGCGCTCACGGACGTAAGGGATGACCACGTCGAGGCAGGCCTGCATGATTCCGATCTGGATTCCGGCGAGCACCGTGCGCTCGTAATCGAGGCCGCTCATCAGCACCTTGGCGCCCTCATTCTCCTCGCCCAGCACATTTTCCGGCGGGACGAAGCAGTCTTCGAACACCAGCTCGCTGGTCGGGCTGCCGCGCATTCCGACCTTGTCGATCTTCTGGCCGACCGAGAATCCTTCCATGTCCTTTTCGATGAGGAAGGTGGTGATGCCTTTGCTGCCCTCGCCGGTCTTGGCGTAGACGACGAGGGTGTCGGCATGGCTGCCGTTGGTGATCCAGAATTTGGTGCCGTTGAGGCGATAGCCGTTGCCGCTTTTCTCGGCCTTCAATTTCATCCCGACGACGTCGCTTCCAGCCCCGGCCTCGCTCATGGCGAGCGCCCCGACATGCTCGCCGCTGATCAGCCGGGGTAGATATTTGCGCTTCTGCTCGTCATTGCCCCAGCGGCGGATCTGGTTGACGCACAGGTTGGAATGGGCGCCGTAGGAGAGGCCGACCGAGGCCGAGGCGCGGGCAACCTCCTCCTGGGCGACGACATGCTCGAGATAGCCCAGCCCTAGCCCGCCATAGTCTTCCTCGACGGTGATGCCGTGAAGGCCGAGCTCGCCCATCTGCGGCCACAAATGGCGCGGGAATTCGTCCTTTTCGTCGATCTCGGCGGCGATTGGCGCGATCTTGTCGCGGGCGAAACGCTCGGTCGTCTCGCGGATGGTATCGGCCATCTCGCCGAGGTCGAAATCGAGGCCGGGTACGGACATTCGTGAACTCCCATTCCCGCGCGCCGCTAGCAGAGCCGGAGAGGCTTGGACAAGGCGGCGGCACTGACTATGTGCAGCCCACAACTTCCGGTTCGTCCTGAGCGGAGCGCGTAGTCGAAGGGCGCCTCGCTCCACCGCTGGCGCATCGCCCTTCGACTTCGCTCAGGACGAACGAACCCTTGGAGCTCTGCAAATGACCACCCCATCCGACCCGACCGTCATCCTGTCCATCGCCAGAACGCCGATGGGCGCGATGCAGGGCGCGCTTGCCGACGCCTCCGCCACCGACCTCGGCGCGACCGCCGTCAAGGCGGCCGTCGAGCGTGCCGGAGTCGAGGGCGACGACATCGACCGGATCTACATGGGCTGCGTGCTTCCGGCCGGGCTCGGCCAGGCGCCGGCGCGCCAGGCGGCGATCAAGGCGGGCCTGCCCAAATCGGTCCAGGCGACAACCGTCAACAAGGTGTGCGGATCGGGCATGCAGACGGTGATCATGGGCGACGAGGCGATCCGCACCGGCAACGCCGACATTATCGTCGCCGGCGGCATGGAGTCGATGACCAACGCACCCTATCTGCTCAAGAAGCACCGCTCCGGCGCTCGCATCGGTCACGACAAGGTTTATGACCATATGTTCCTCGACGGGCTCGAGGATGCCTATGAGGAAGGGCGGGCGATGGGCAGTTTCGCTCAGTGCTCGGCCGACGAATATCAGCTGACCCGCGAGCAGATGGATGCTTACGCGATCGAGAGCCTGACCCGCGCCAAGGCGGCGATCGATAATGGCGGCTTCAAGGATGAGGTGGTGCCGGTCACCATCAAGAGCCGCAAGGGCGAGACAATCGTCGACACCGACGAGGCGCCGGGCCGCGGCCGCCCCGACAAGATTCCGCAGCTCAAGCCGGCTTTCGCCAAGGAAGGCACGATTACCGCCGCGACCAGCTCGTCCATTTCCGACGGCGCCGCCGCGGTCGTTCTGACGCGCGAATCCGTCGCCAGGGAAAAGGGCCTAGAGCCGGTCGCGCGGATCGTCGCCACCGCAGCCCATGCGCAGGAGCCGGCGCAATTCACCGTCGCCCCGATCGGAGCGATCGAGAAGGTGCTGGACAGGTCCGGCTGGAAGGTCGGCGAGGTCGATCTGTGGGAAGTCAACGAGGCCTTCGCCTGCGTCGCCATGTTCGCAATGAAGGACCTGGGAATCCCGCACGAGAAGATTAACGTCCACGGCGGCGCGACTGCGCTCGGCCACCCGATCGGCGCGAGCGGAACGCGGATCATCGTCACTTTGGTCAACGCACTTCGCCAGAAAGGCGGCAAGCGCGGAGTCGCCTCGCTGTGCATCGGCGGGGGCGAAGCAACAGCGGTGGCGGTGGAGCTGGTGTAAGTGCCGATCCGGCCTGCAACGGGCGCAGACCGGGACGCGATCTGGACGATTTTGGAGCCGGTGATCCGCGCCGGCGAGACCTATGCGATTGACCGGGACATCGCGGAAGCGGACGCGCTGGCCTATTGGCTTGGCGGCGACCGGAAGGCCTACGTCTTTGACGATCAAGGCCGGATTCTAGGCACTTATTATATCCGCCCAAACCAGCGTGGCGGAGGACGGCACGTCGCGAATTGCGGATACGTCATCGCGGCGGATTCGACCGGACGCGGAATCGCCCGTCAGATGTGCCTGCACTCGCTCGAGCTTGCCCGGTCGGAAGGGTTCAAAGCAATGCAGTTCAACCTTGTGGTGAGCACCAACCGACGAGCCGTCCGGCTGTGGCAATCGCTCGGCTTCGAGATCGTCGGCACCTTGCCCAGGGCGTTCAACCATCCGACAGCCGGCCTGGTCGATGCCTATGTTATGTATGCTGATTTGGGTGGCGGCTAGTCGACCACCTCACTTCGTCGACGTTCGGACAGTCTGGCTCTTTACAGGCCCCTACTCGACCACTTCGCCCTCGCCCACGCCCCAGATGTCGGACGTCCGGATGAACCCTTGCCGCTTGCCGATTGCGATTCGGCACCAGCCGTCGCTGCATTTGGCGATTCGGCCCACGACGCCGGGTTCTGCACGATAGCGCACGGGGCTGTCCGCCGACGCCTGCGCATGGATCGGGCGCGGATCGCCAGGCCGGACCAGCGCCGTCCGGCGATCGCTGAGCAGCGCGACCAGCATCCAGCCGCGCGTGCCGTCAGGATCCTCGATCATCCGCCAGTTTGGGTAGGTCTTGACCACCCGGACGGGCAGGTCGCGGCGCTTGTAGAGCCAAGTGCCGGGGTAATTCTTGCCGGGCCCGGTGCGCATCATCGCCTCGCCCGAAGCGATCGACGCCCAATAAGGCGGTTGCCGGTCTTGCGCGGTGGCCGGAGACGCCGCAACTGTCAAAGCCGCGGCAGCGGCAAGCAAGAATTTCCCGCGCAGAGACGCAGAGGCGCGGAGATGCTGGAGCGGGTTTCGACCTCTCTGCGTCTCCGCGTCTCGGCGCGAACCAAAATATTCTGGATTCCCGCATTCGCGGGAATGACGAGAATTGATCACTAAGCCCCCGTCAGAATCCGATCCACCAACTGCTTCACCGTAGGGACGAAGCCGTTGGAATAGAAGGGGTCGGACTTGAAGCGGAAGGCTGCGTGACCGGCGAACATCAAATTCTGGTCGACCGGTCCGCCGTGGGCGATGTCCTGGAGAGTCTTCTGGATGCAGAAGCTGCGCGGGTCGGCCAGGCGGCCGGTCGTATTCTTCTCATTGTCGGCCCAGGATGAGAATGCGCATTGCGACAGGCAGCCCATGCACTCGGTCTGGTCGATTCGGATCTGCTTCTCTTCCTCCGGAGCGACGAAGATCAAGGTGTCGTCGGGCGTCTTCATCGCGTTGGTGAAGCCCCGGCCGAACCATTCGCGGGCATGCTGGAGATCGCCCCGCGTCACCCAGAAATTCTTCTTCGTGCCGATGCCGACGTCGAGCTGGAAGGCATGGTCGCCGACCGCTTCCCTGGTGAAGGCGATCTGCCGTTCGCTGCGCGCCTCGAGGTTGCGAAGGAAGCTGTTGCGCACCGCCGAGGAATAAAAGCCGGTCGGCGAGAATCGATGGAGGAGGATGTCGCCTTCCTCCAGAGTCATCAGCCTCGCCTTCCACTCTGGCGGGATCGGGCTTTCCTGAGTTAGCAGCGGCCGGGTTCCGAACTGGAAGACGATCTGGCCGAGTTCGGGATTGTCGATCCAATTCTCCCATTCGTCGAGCCGCCAGACGCCCCCTGCCATGACGATCGGAACGCTATCGGGAATGCCGCCCTCGCGCATCGTTTCGCGCAATTCCCTGACCCGCGGATAGGGGTCCTGGGGCTGGCGCGGGTCTTCGGCGTTGCTCAGGCCGTTGTGCCCGCCGGCAAGCCACGGATCTTCATAGACCACTGCCGCAAGCCATTCGGCGGCCTTGGAATAAGCGCGCTTCCAAAGCGCTCGGAAGGCGCGGCCGCTACTGATGATCGGCAGATAATTGACGCCGTAGGAGGCTGCGATCTCGGAAAGCTTGTACGGCATTCCGGCGCCGCAGGTCACTCCGGTGACCTTGCCCCTGGTGCGCTCGAGCACCCCGTGGAGCACGCGCTGGGCGCCGCCCATTTCCCACAGGACGTTGATGTTGATCGCACCCTTGCCGTCGGCGATCTCATAGGCGCGCTCGACCTGGGCTACCGCGCCGTCGATGGCATATTGGACCAGCTCCTCATGGCGCTCGCGGCGGGTGAGAGCGCGATAGACCTGCGGGATGATACGGCCTTCGGGATCATAGCTGTCGGCATTGACCGCCGACACCGTGCCGATCCCGCCGGCCGCCGCCCAGGCGCCCGAGCTCGCGTGGTTGGTTGCCGAAACGCCCTTGCCGCCTTCGACCAGCGGCCAGACTTCCCGGCCGCCGTAGATAATGGGCTTGATGCCCTTGAACAAAGTCTGTCTCCCGAAGAATTCGGCCGCCCTATAGGCGCTTCCAGCCAGATGCGAAATAATTCACCGCCGGGCGAGTGGGTTCCTATTCCGGCAGCGGGATCAGCGAATAATCGAGCCCGATGTCGACCGCCGGCGCCGACTGGGTGATCCGACCGACCGAAATATAGTCGACGCCGCTTTGCGCGATTGCCGGGATGGACTCGAGGGTCACTCCGCCCGACGCCTCGAGCGGAACGCGACCGGCGACCAGCTCGACCGCCAGGCACAGAGTCTCGATATCCATATTGTCGAGAAGCAGGCGGTCGGCGCCTGCCTCCAGCGCTTCGGGGATTTGCTCGATCCTGTCGATCTCGACCTGGACCGGGAGGCCCGTGTCGGCCGCCTTCGCCGCTTTCACCGCGGCACCGACCCCTCCGGCGACGGCGACGTGGTTGTCCTTGATAAGCACTCCGTCGTCGAGCCGCATCCGGTGGTTCTGGGCGCCGCCCATTCGCGCCGCATATTTGTCGAGCAGCCGCAGGCCCGGCAACGTCTTTCGAGTATCGAGCAGGACCGCGCCGGTTCCGGCGATCGCATCCGCATATTTGCGGCTGAGCGTGGCAATCCCCGACAAATGTTGAAGCGTGTTGAGCGCCGAACGCTCCGCCGACAGCATGGCCCGCGCATTGCCTTCCAGCCGCATCAGCACTGCCGCAGCCTCGACGGCCTCTCCATCCGAGGCGAGCTTTTGAATCCGGACCTCCCGGTCGAGGCTTCGGAAAAAGGCGGCTGCGATGTCGAGTCCGGCGACCGTGATCGGCTCGCGCGCAATCATCTCCGCAGTGAATCGGGCGTCGGCGGAAATCGTCGCCTGCGACGTGACGTCGCCGCCCGAGCCCATGTCCTCGGCGAGCACTCGGCGGACGAATTCGGTGAGATCGAAGCGAGGGTCCATTTTGGCGGCTCTAGGGTCCGGACCCAGGGCCGGCAATGGCCGGATCGCTCGACGACTATTTGCCAGCTAGCCGGCGGGCTCTTCCTGGCGGGCACCGGCGATCCGCCAATGGTCGCCCTCGCGAATATAGCGCTGCGCGTCGGACGGCAGGAACTGATCGTCGGACCAGGTTTCGATGGTCAGCACCACCGAATCGCCATCGATGTCGATGCGGTTGAAGCTCTGCTCCTCGTCTCGCAGCCGATGCGAGGTCGCCGTGCCCGCCTGGATGACCAAGGCCGGCCCGGCACGGGTCGCGAGGTCGCGGGCACTATGGGTCGAGGAACGGTGGTTGTGGCCGGCGAGCAGCAGGTCCACCCCCGCCTCGGCGATCGCGTCGAGCGCGAGCTCGCTCCGGCCGACCGCATTGGCGACCTTGCCGCCCTCGCCCACCGGCAGAGCGAACAGCGGATGATGGGTGACGAGCACCCGCATCGTCTTGGGGTCGCTTCGCGCGAAGGTGTCGCGGATGAAGTCCATCTGCTCGTGGCTGATCCGGCCGTCGCTGAATGTCAGCGATCGCGCGGTATTGATCCCGAGCACGGCGACGCCGGGAAGCTCATGATATGGACAAAGCGTCTCGTCGATGAATCGCTTGTAGCGGGTGAGCGGCGAGAGAAAGCGACGAAGCACGTCGTATAGCGGGACGTCATGATTACCCGGCACGCCGAGCACCTCGAGCCCGGCATCGCGGAGCCTTTCCAAAAAGTCGCAGGCCTCCTCGAACTGCGAAGTTCGGGCTCGCTGGGTAAAGTCCCCGCTGATGACGACCAGGTCGGGCTCTTCGGCGAGGACGCGCTGTTCGACAGCATCGACGAGCTCGGGCTCGTGGGCGCCGAAATGCAGATCCGACAGATGGATCAGGCGAGCCATGGGTGGTGAACGCTCTGGCGGCTGTCGGGTTCACGCCCTAATCGGGCAACCATGGACCGCACCGAAGCAAACACCGGCACCCGCGACGTGCCCGAGCGGCTGCGCTTCGACGAGGCGGCGCTGGAGCGCTGGATGGAGGAAAAGGTCGCGGCCTTCCGCGGACCGATCACGGTCAGCCAGTTCAAGGGCGGCCAGTCCAACCCGACCTACAAGATTGAGGCCGCGAGCGGCAGCTACGTCCTTCGCCGCAAGCCGGTGGGGCCGATCCTGCCGGGCGCCCATGCGGTCGAGCGCGAATATCGAGTGCTTGCCGCGCTCGGCGGGCAGGGCTTCCCGGTGCCGCGAGTCCAGGTTTTGTGCGAGGACGAGGACGTCATCGGCAGCGCCTTCTACGTCATGGACATGGTGCCCGGCCGGATCGTCTGGGAAGCGAGCTTCCCGGGCCTCGACCGACAAGCGCGATCTGGCCATTTCGATGCGATGAACGCGGCCATCGCGCAGCTGCACGGTTATGACCCTGCGGCGATCGGCCTCGGGGATTATGGCAAGCCGACCGCCTTCGTCGAGCGGCAGGTGGCTCGCTGGTCCGGGCAATATCTCGGCGACACGGACGCCGGCCGGGTGCCGGCGATGGACCGGTTGGTCGACTGGCTCGGCAAGCATTTGCCGCCCGACCGCGGCGAGGCGCGAATCATCCATGGGGATTATCGCTGCGACAACATGATCTTCGATTTCGACGAGCCGTTGGTTCGAGCCGTCCTCGACTGGGAATTGTCGACCCTCGGCGACCCCGTCGCCGATTTCACCTATCACCTTTTGATGTACCGGATGCCTGCCGGCATCTTCACCGGGCTGGCAGGCGAGGAGCTGCAGGCGCTCGGCATCCCTTCCGAGGACGAATATGTCGCCGCTTATTGCCGTCGGACCGGCCGCGATCACCTGCCGAACAAGGATTATCTGATCGTCTTCTGCCTGTTCCGCCTCGCCGCGATCCTCCACGGAATCAAGGGGCGCCTCGCCCGCGGCAACGCCTCGTCGGCGCATGCGGCGCAAATGGTCGAGCGGCTCGAGCCGCTCGCCGAACTCGCCTGGGCGGAGGCGCAGGCGGCGCGGCTATAGCCGCGCCGTCGCCAACCTAGCGCGCGCCGCCGGGGGCAACCGGGAAGCCGCGACGAGTCATCAGCGCCCGGACGTCCGGATCGCGCCCGCGGAAAGCGCGATAGGCCTCGGCCCGGTCGGTCTCGTTGCCGGTGGCAAGGATGTAGGTCCGGAACCGATCCGCCACGGTCCGGTCGAACGGCCCGCCGGCTTCCTCGAACGCAGCCCAGGTGTCGGCGTCCATCACTTCCGACCACAGGTAGGAATAATAGCCGGCCGAGTAGGAATCGGACGAGAACAGGTGACCGAACTGTGGCAGCCGGTGGCGCATGACCATTTCGCGCGGCATGCCGATCTCGGCCAGCGTCCTGCGCTCGAACTCATCCGGGTCGACCACTCCGGTCGGGTCGAGGTGGAGCTTCATGTCGACCAGGGCCGACGACAGATATTCGACCGTCGCGAAACCCTGGTTGAAGGTCTCGGCCCGCTTGATCTTGTCGACCAGAGCTCTCGGCATCGGCTGGCCAGTCTGGTGGTGGCGGGCGAAGCGGTCGAGCACCTCGCGGGTCAAAAGCCAGTTTTCCATCACCTGGCTGGGATATTCGACGAAGTCGCGCTGCGCGCCGCCGAGCGACGGATAGGTGACGTCGACCAGCAGGAAATGGACCGCGTGTCCGAATTCGTGGAACAGCGTCTGGGCGTCATCGAGGCTGATCAGCACCGGCTGGCCGGCCGACGGCTTGGTGAAATTGTTGTTGTTGGAGGCAAGCACGATGTCGTCGCCAAGAAGCCTCGATCGGCTTCGATAGGTCGTCATCCATGCGCCCGATCGCTTGCCCTCGCGAGCATAGGTGTCGAGATAGAAGACGCCGATCGTTCGGCCCGTGCGCCCGTCGCTCACCTCCCAGGTCCGGACGTCGGGGTGGAAAACCGGGACCTGGCCCGTATTTTCCTTGAACTGCATGTCGAACAGCTGGCCGGCAGTCCAGAACATGCCCTCGACCAGGTTGGACAGTTCGAAGTACGGCTTGATCTCGTCCTCGCTGAGGTCGAAGCGCGCCTTGCGCACCTTCTCCATATAATAGCGATAGTCCCACGGCTCGATCGCACCGCGAATTCCATCGCGGCGCGCCAGCGGCTGCATGTCGCGAACCTCTTCGCGAACACGCCCCACCGCGGCTGGCCAGACGCCCATCATCAGCTCCATTGCACGCTCTGGATCGCCGGCCATCGTGTCCTGCATCCGCCAGTGGGCGTGACTCGGATAGCCGAGCAGCCGAGCACGATCGGCGCGCAACTTCACGATCTGGGAGATGATCTGGTTCGTGTCGTTCTGGTTGGCATTGTCGCCGCGGTTGACGAAGGCGCGCCACACGCGCTCGCGCAGCGGGCGGCTGTCGGCGAAGGTCAGTACCGGTTCGACCGCCGATCGGGTGTTGCGGATGGCGAACGTGCCGGCCGGGAGGTTGCGATCGCGGGCCGCGGCTGCTGCTGCGTCGCGGACGTCCTGCGGCACTCCGCGCATCTCGGCGGCGCTTGCCTGGGTGAACGTGCCTTCGTCGGCGAGAAGGCGCGAGTTGAACTCCGAAAACAGCGACGAAAGTTGCTGGTTCATCGCGCTCAGCTGGGTCTTCTGCTCGGGCGTCAGCCGAGCGCCCTGGCGGACGAAATATTCGAACGTGCGGGTCAGCAAGCGGTCCTGGACGCTGGTCAGGCCAAGCCCCGAGCGATTGTTGTAGAGCGTCTCGATCCTGGCAAAGAGCTGCGGGTTGAGGACGATGTCGTCGCGGGCCGCGGTCAGCCGAGGCGACCATTCCTTGTCGAGCTCCTGAATTTCCGGGGTCGAAAGGTTGCTGGTCATCACTCCGAAGATCGCCTGCACGCGATCGAGACGCTGACCGGCACGCTCCATCGGCTCGATCGTGTTGGCGAAGGTCGGAGCCTCGGGATTGTTGGCGATGGCCTGATATTCCCGGCTTTGCTCGTCGATGGCGAACTGGAAGGCTTGCGGAAACTGATCCGGACGGACCTGGTCCCACGGCGGAACGCCCTCATAGGGACCGGTCCATTCCTGAAGCAGGATATTGTCCGGAACCGGCACCTGGGCAGGTTCGACCGGCCCCTTGGTCGCAGTCATCGGAGGCGGGACCATCACCGGTTCTCCAGCTTGCGTGGCGCATCCTGCGAGAACCGCGAGCGCGCTTCCCGCCAAAATCATCCGATTCATGAAAACTCTCCCGGGGGCCAGTGAAATTCAGGGGCTGCCTAGAGCCCGGCAAGCGTGGGTGGCAAGCCTGTCATCGACGAACGCAATCATGCATTCTGCGTCTGAACCGCACGTTGCCGGCCGCTAATATTTCAGGAAAAGCAGCAACTTGGTATCGATCGCGCAGCCTTGTCCGCGCTTGTGCTCGAGGAATTGGGGAATGTCCCGCCTGGCGACGAGGTGGACGGTGATCTCCTCATCCTCGGTTCCGCCGCCTTCGCCGACCTTGCTCAGCCCGTGCGCCCGGACCAGGGTGTAGCTTTCCGCCACCATTCCCGGCGAGCTGTGGAAGGTGCCGAGAATCTCGATTCGCTCGGCGGTGAAGCCGGTTTCCTCCTCCAGCTCCTTGACCGCCGTTTCCTCGATCGTCGCATTCTTGTCCTCGTCGCCGACTAGCCCGGCGGGAAGCTCGATGCACGGCCCGCCGACCGGCATCCGCAATTGTTCGACCAGCACCACCCTGCCGTCATGCTCGGCGAGGATCACGACCGCTGTGACATTGTTGCTGCGCGACACATATTCCCAGCGGCCGCGCTTGAGGACGGTGACATATTTTCCGCGCCACATGACTTGCAGCGGCGCATATTTGTCGTCCGTCACAGCTCGACCAGCTTGTCCGGGATTTCGTTGGGATTGCCTTGGCTTTTCGGCAGATGCTCGGCGCAAACCTTGCCGACTTGCTCGACTGCGGCGACGATCCCGTCGGCAACGCGACCAGCCTTCACATGCGTCAAGAGCGCCGCCATCGCCTCGCCCCAGGTTTCGGGCGTCGTCACTTTGGTGATCGCCTCGTCGGCGACAATCTCGGCTCGGTGCTCGGCCATCGACAGATAGATGAGGACGCCGGTGCGCCCGACCGTGCGGCGGTCGGCGGCGGCCTTGAAGACGGCGATCGCCCGCCGCCGCACGCGCCGCGCCTTGGTCGCGCGTGGAGTCAGGGCAAGCCGCAGCGGCGTCCAGCGCAGCAGGAGCAAAACTGCAGTGAACTTGGCGACGGCGAGCAGCAGCAGAAGGGTCAGCAGCTCGCCGAGCGTCGGCTCCGGGCGCCAGCCGCCAAGGAAAACCTCGAACCAGAAATGCAGCAGCTCGGGAAAGGCGGCGAATGCGGCGATGGTGCCGATCAGGACCAGAACCGCCCAGTGCAGCGCAACGTCGTGATAGCGGTCGCTGCATTCGGTGACGACTGCGACGATCTCGCCGTCGGTCGTCGCTTCGGCCGAGGCAATCGCCGCGCTGACCCTTTTGTGATCTTCCTCGCTCAGGCGCATCACCATCCCCCCGAC
>Ga0247719_1001073_pt1 | contig 12571 bp, 8 predicted proteins | sample 41E_DmetaG_FD_189046 | JGI IMG/M metagenome (GOLD analysis project Ga0247719, IMG submission 189046) | Soil microbial communities from hillslope of Landscape Evolution Observatory, University of Arizona, Oracle, AZ, United States - 4-1-E_D | ecosystem: Engineered > Artificial ecosystem > Mesocosm...
CATTGATCGGCGCCTTGTGTCCGGCCGCATCGAGCACCGCGACCCCCTGCCCGTTCTGCACGACCAGCACCGTGATCACCAGCGGCACCACCAGCTCGAGCATCGCCTGCCACGACCACTGCGGCCAGTACAGGTTCGGCCGCGCGAGCTCGAACGCGGTGCCGGCGGCCGCATCGAAGCGGCCGAGCACTGCGATCGCGATCGCGCCGACCAGCAGCGCACCTACCAGCGGCGGCAGCCGGCGCCCGGCCGCCGCCCACGCGGTCAGCGCGATGAACACCGCCACCATCGGCGCGGCGATCGCCGGGTCGTCGTGCAGCGATCGCACCAGATCGATGCCGAAGCGCAGGAACACCGCTGCGACCATTCCCATCACGATCGGCATCGGCACCGCCTGCATGCAACGGCGCACCCAGCCCGACGCGCCGAGCAGCAGCATCACGATGCCGGCGACGTGGAAGGCGCCGATCACCTGCGCGAACGACAGATGGTTCAGCGCCGGCCCGACCAGCACGGTGCCCGGGATCGTCCAGAAGAACACCAGCGGCTGGCGGTAGCGCCAGCAGAACGCCAGGCTGATCAGCGAGTTCAGGAAAAACGCGCCGAAGATCCACGACGCGAGGTCGGACTCGGACAGGCCGCCGCGGGTGCCGACCGTCAGGATCACGGCAACCGGCCCGGTGGCGGCGAAGATGAAGCCGATCAGACCGTTGACCGCATACTCGGAACCTAGATCCGAGCGAAGCTGCGCGAGCGTCGGTGCCGGCCCCGGTTTCTCTAGAATCGGCATGGCGCACGATTATCGCCTGCCGCCGCCCGGCGCCGATTCGGCATGTCACCGCGGGCTGTCGGCACCGAACAACGTTTTCCGGGCTTGGATCCTGCTTTGCACGCGGTTGCTCAACCTGCACCCGATATGGCCTCCCGACCCCTGACCGAGGCTGAATTCACGCGCCGCGTGCTGATCGTCGCCGCAATCGCGGCGTTGATGTGGGCAGTGCTGCACCTGGGGCCCGTGCTGCTGCTGATCTTCGGCGCAGTGCTGCTGGCCCTGGTGCTGCGGATGATCGCCGAGGTGCTCGAGCACTACCTGAAGCTGCCGCCGCGGCTGGCGCTGACCGCTGCGCCGCTGCTGGTCGCTGCGCTGCTGATCGCGGTCGGCTGGCTGTTCGGCGGGATGCTGCGCGAGCAGGCCGGCGAGATGGTCGATCGGCTGCGCGAGGCCTGGAAATACTTCCAGGAGCAGATCGGCATCACCGACCTCGACGAGCGCCTGCTGGAGATGCTCGAGCAGGCAGGCCCCGGCGGCGGCATGGTCGCGAGCGTCGGTCGCGCGGCGACATCGGCGATCGGAGTGCTCGCGCACGTGCTGATCGTGATCGTCGGCGGCGTCTATTTCGCTGCACAGCCGCAGCTGTACCGCGACGGGCTGATCCACATGCTGCCCCAGGGCGCGCGGCCGAACGCCGAGCGGACGATCGATGCGACCGGACAGGCGCTGCGGCTGTGGCTGCTCGGCCAGCTGATGGCAATGGGGCTGGTCGGCGCGCTCACTGCGCTCGGCCTGTGGCTGGTCGGCGTGCCGTCCGCGTTCGCGCTCGGGCTGCTCGCGGGCCTGCTCGAGTTCGTCCCGTTCATCGGCCCGTGGCTGGCGGCAATTCCGGCAGTGATGATCGCGCTCAGCGTCGACTTCAACACCGCGCTGTACGCAGCGCTGGTGATCATCGTCGTGCAGCAGATCGAGAGCAACCTGATCACGCCGTACGTCGCGCACCGGATGGTCGACCTGCCGATGGCGCTGACGCTGTTCGCGATCATTGCGTTCACGCTGCTGTTCGGAATCCCGGGGCTGCTGTTCGCGGCGCCGTTGACGGTGGCGACCGTGGTCGCGGTCAAGTCGCTGTGGATCCGCGAGACGCTCGGCGAAGAAACCGACGTGCCCGGCGAAGACAACGGCGCGAGCTGATCGCGTGGCCCGAATCCTCCCCGACGGCTGGCGCGAGTACGCCGAGTCGACCGGCGCGGCCCGCCGCCACCTCGACGTGCTCGAGCGGCTGGCCGCGGGGCTGTCGGACGCATATACCGTCTATCACGGCGTGCACTGGACCAACGCCGAGCGCGACTATGCGATCCACGGCCAGATCGATCTGGCGATCGTCAACCGCGCCGGCGCGCTGGTCGTGATCGAGGTCGTCAGCGGCTTTCTCGACGAAACCGCCGACGGACTGGTCAAGCGGCTGCCGAACCGCAGCCGCAACGTGTCGGTGCAGCTCGCGCGCACGGCCGCGCAGCTGCGCGCGAAGCTCGCGGCCCGGCCGGGCATCGAGCCGGTCGCGATCGAGCACCTGCTGTACTGCCCCGACCATCGGGTCGCGAACCCGTCGACGGCGGCGCTCGGACCCGAGCGGATCGTCGATGCGGCGCGGCGCGACCAGCTCGCCGCGGCAGTGCGCGCGCTGCTGCCCGAAGGCGCGCCCGAGCGCGCCGCGCAACAGGTCCACCGCTTCCTGCGCGACGTGATCGAGCTGCAACCCGACGTCGCAGCGCTGATCGGACAAGTCCGCGACGCGGTCACGCGGGTGGCCGGCGGGCTGGCTTTCTGGGCGCGGCAGCTCGAGTTCGAGCCGTTCCGGTTGCGCGTGACCGGAACCGCCGGTTCGGGCAAGACGCAGCTCGCGCTCGCCGAGTTCGACGACGCGGTCGCGCGCGGCAAGCGCGCGCTGTACGTGTGCTACAACCGCCCGCTCGCCGATCACGTCGCGCGGATCTGCGCGCGCTCCGGCGACGATCGCGGCGCACGGGTCCACACGTTCCACGCGTTGTGCGAAGCGCGGCTGCGGTCCGCGGGGCAGTCGACCGATTTCTCGCGCGCCGATGCGTTCGACGCGCTGGTCGAACGCGCCGCGAAGCTGCCGGTCGGGCCGGAGTGGCGGTTCGACACGGTGATCGTCGACGAGGGGCAGGACTTCCCCGAGGCGTGGCGCGATCAGGTGCTCGCGCTCGCCGAGCCGCACGCGCGGGTGATCTGGCTCGAGGATCCGTTGCAGAACCTGTATGCGCGCGAGCCGGTCGCGCTGCCGGGCTTCGTGCGGCTGCGCGCGCGCAGCAACTTTCGCAGCCCGCGGGCAGTGATCTCGATGCTGCAACCGCTGCTGCCGCCGGAAGTCGCGATCGAGGCGCGCGGCCCGCTGAACGACGGCGACGTCGAGCTGATCACGTACCGCGACCCGCGCGGCGCGCTCGATGCGACGAAGGAAGCGGTCACGCATTGCCTGGCGGCGGGGTTTCGGCGCGCCGACATCGCGATCATCAGCTTTCGGGGCCGCGACGCGTCGGCGCTGCTGTCGGCCGGGCGGTTGGGGCCGCACACGCTGCGCGCGTTCACCGGCCGCTACGACCTGCTCGGGCAACCGCTCTACAGCGACGGCGAGCTGCTGGTCGAGTCGGTCTACCGCTTCAAGGGCCAGGCCGCACCCGCGGTCGTGCTCAGCGAGATCGACTTCGACGCGCTCGATGCGCGTGCGGTGCGCAAGCTGTTCGTCGGCGCGACCCGCGCGATGATGAAGCTGGTGCTGGTGGCGTCGGAGCGGGCGGCGGCGCTGCTGGAACGGGGATTGCATCGCCCCGATCGGGTGCGTTGAGCAGCGCGGCAGGGAAACGAAAGCGTGCGCGAGTCGGTTCTGAAGGGTCTACGGGTCGCCGGCGGCGCCACGCTGGTGCTGATCGGGCTGGCCGGACTGGTGCTGCCGATCATGCCGGGGTGGCTGTTCGTGATCCCGGGGCTGGTGCTGCTGTCGGCCGACGTGCCTGCGATCCGGCGTCGGCTCCGGTATCTGGAGCGCCGCTATCCGTGGCTGCGCCAGATGATGGACAAGGTGCGGCGCAAGCGCGGCGGCAACGGCGCCCCGCGCGACGAGCGCTGATCGAGACTGCAGCGGCCGTCGGTTCCGGCAACGCCCGCCGGCGTCCGGCGGCCGCAGGATCCGCAGCAATGCGATCGGCCGCGCTGCGGTAACCTTCGCGCTGTCCGCGCGTCAGTTGGCGCCCAGCGCTGGAGAACCCGATCGAATGCCCGCACCCCTGATCCTGATCGCGCTGGTCGCGCTGGCCGGCGTGGCCGCCGTCGCGCTGTTTCTGCTGTACCGCACGAGCGCGGCCGAGACCGCGCTGCGCGCGCGCCACGACACGCTGCTGCGCGAGAACCTCGAGCTGACGGCGCGGCTCGCGCGGGCTCAGGCGCAGTGCGACGCGGCCGAGCAGTCGAACCGGCGCTTCGAGCAGCAGCTCGCCGCCGCGCACGCACAGCTGAAGGACAGTTTCGCCAATCTGGCGCAGGCGGTGCTCGACGAGAAATCGGCGACGTTCGCGCGGCAGAACGCGAGCAGTCTCGAGCAGATCCTGGCGCCGCTGCGCGACCGGATCGACGCGTTCCAGCGCAAGGTCGACGATGCGTATGCAGCCGAGTCGCGCGAGCGCTTCGCGATGAAGCACGAGCTCGAGCGGCTGCTGGCGATGAATCACCAGCTGTCGCAGGATGCGCGCAACCTGACCGATGCGCTGAAGGGGCAGTCGCAGCTGCAAGGCGCCTGGGGCGAGCTGATTCTCGAGCGGCTGCTCGAGTCGGCCGGGCTCGAGCGCGGCCGCGAATTCGACGTGCAGCTCACCGTCGACGATGCCGAGCTCGGTCGGCGGCGGCCCGATGCGGTGCTGCGGCTGCCCGAGGGGCGCGACCTGGTCATCGACGCCAAGGTGTCGCTGGTCGCGTACGAGCGTTACTGCAGCTGCGAGCACGCGGGCGACGCCGACGCCGCGCTGAAGTCGCACGTGGCATCGGCGCGCGCGCACATGACCGGGCTGGCCGAGCGCAGCTACGAATCGCTGGCCGGACTGAACACGCCGGACTTCACGCTGATGTTCGTGCCGATCGAAGGCGCGTTCGCTGCGCTCGTCCGCGGCGACGAGTCGCTGTTCCAGGAAGCGTTCCAGCGCAAGGTGCTGATCGTCAGCCCGACGACGCTGCTGGTCGTGCTCAAGCTGGTCTCGTTCCTGTGGCGGCAGGACAAGATCAGCCGCAACACCCGCGCGATCATCGAGCAGGGCCGGCTGGTGTACGAGAAATTCGCCGGATTCCTGGCCGAGTTCGACGCCGCCGGCCGGCAGCTGCATGCGGCCGCCGAGCGCTACGAGCGCGCGCGCTCGCGGCTGACCAGCGGCCGCGGCAGCCTCGCGAGCAAGGTCGAGAAGCTGGTGGCGCTCGGCGTCAGCCCGTCGCAGCGGATTCAGCCGGCGCTGGTGGAGGCTGCCGGCGAACCCCTGCCCGAAGATCCCGACGACGCGCGCGACGGCGCCGCATAGTTCAGCCGCGACACGACCCGTTCGAACCCGCAGCGCTGCAGGTTGTGCAGCGACGGGTTCGGCTCGTCGGCAATCGGATCGCCGGTCTCGCTGACGATCGAATCGCAGCCGGCCTCCAGCGCGGCGCGCACCCGCGCGACGATCAGCGCGCGCTGCGCGCCGCGGCCGCGATGCGAATCGCGCACTGCGCCCATGCCGAGCCATGCGGCCTTGCGCTCGGCATCGATGTACAGCAATCCGGCGCCGATCACCGACACGCCGTCGCAGGCGACGAACGTCTGCCACGACGGCCGCATGACCAGCGCCGCGAGCCACTCGGTCGCCTGCGCCTGCGGCCAGCCGAACGACTCGCAGATCGTCGCGGCGACCGCGTTCGCGTCGTCGGCCCGCGCCGGCCGGATCTGGAACTCCGAACGGGGCGGGACCACCGGATCGGTGTGGCAGATCAGCTTCACCCAGCTGCGCCGGCGCGGCGGCGCGAACCGCCGAGTGCGCAGCCACTGCGGCAACGCAGCCGGCTGCGCCATCGGGCTCACGTGGATCCAGTAGCGGTCGACCCGCTCGGCATCGAACATCTCGATCAGCGAGTCGAGCGCGTCCTCGCTTGCCTCCTGGTCGACACCGATGCCGATCACGCGGTTCATCGTCGGGTCCGCCAGCGATTTCGCGAGCAGCACGGTGGCCCCGTCGATCTGCAGCGCACGAACGCCCAGCGCTGCGGCGACTTCCGGCGGTGCGGCCTCGTACATGTCGACGCTCGCGGCCGATTCGACGGCATCCGACAGCGCGGCATCGGTCAGCAATGCCTGCATGATCTCCTCCGTTCGCATCGCGCAGCACGCAGGCAAACGGCGGCAAGGCACAGCGGCCCCGGTCGCGCCTAGAAACTCTCACACTCCTGGTGCGCGCCCGGCCACGATACCGTGGCGCGCGCAGCGCAGGCAAACTTTCGCGGCGATTCCCCTGTTGCCTGGCGTGGCATCCTGCTGCGGCGCCTGCGCGCGGCCCGGCTGCGCGTCAGCCGGCGGCAGGCTCGGAAGGCGGCGCCGCGTAGTTAACGCGCGAGACGACGCGCGCGAAGCCGCAGCGCAGCAGGTTCTGCAGCGACGGATTCGGCTCGTCGGCAATCGGTTCGCCGGTTTCGCTGATCGCGACGTCGCAGCCGTGCTCGAGCGCCGCCTGCACGCGCGCCGCGATCAGCGCGCGCTGCGCGCCCCGGCCCCGGTACTCGGCGCGAACGCCGCCGAGCCCGAGCCAGCCCGCCTTGCGCGGCAGGTCGAGATACAACATGCCGCCGCCGACGATCCGGTCGCCGTCGGCCGCGACGAACGTGATCCAGCGTTCGCGGCCGACCAGCGCCTCGATCCACGGCTGCATCGGGTCGGGCAAGCCATACGCGGCGCGGATCGCCGCGGTCGCTGCGGCGGCCTCGCCGCCGCGCGCGCGCCGGATCGACAGATCGGTGCGCATCGGCAACACCGGGACCGTGTGGCAGATCAGCTTGGCCCAGCTGCGGCGCCGCGCCGGCGCGAAGCCCCGCGCGGCAAGCCATTCGCCCAGCGCCTGCGGCTGCGCGATCGGATTCAGGTGGATCCAGTAGCGCGCGACCCGGGCGGCGTCGAACACCTCGATCAGCGCGTCCAGATCCGGCTCGGTCGCCGGCCGCTCGACGCCCAGCGCGATGACCCGGTTCAGCATCGGATCGGGCAGCGCGCGCGCAACCAGCGCGGTGGCGCCGGCGACCTGCCGCACCTGCAACCCCAGCTCGCGCGCCAGCGGCGCCGGCGCGGCCGCGTACAGATCGGCGGAAGCCTCGGCTTCGACCTGGTCCCCGAGCACCGCGTCGGTGAACAGCGCGTTCATCGACGCACGATACTGCGGCCCTGCCCGGCGTGCAACGAGCGGCAGGCGGGGGCACGGGCATTGCTTGCAAACGATCGAGCCGCCGTTACGGCCCGCGAAACGGTCCGTCGATTACCTTCCGCCGTGCGGCAAGTTTTGCAATCGTCGCGGGTAACTCCTACCCGCTTCCCGCTCGAGGACGCGCAGCATGGGCAAGACCGTCGGCGATCACGTGATCCAGCGTCTGGCCGCCTGGGGAGTCGACCGGATCTACGGCTATCCGGGCGACGGCATCAATGGGCTGATGGGGGCGCTCGATCGGATGAGCGACAAGGTCCGGTTCGTGCAGACCCGGCACGAGGAATCGGCGTCGTTCATGGCCTGTGCGCATGCGAAGTTCACCAGCGAGGTCGGCATCTGCCTGGGCACGTCCGGCCCCGGCGCAATCCACCTGCTGAACGGACTGTACGACGCGAAGCTCGACCATGCGCCGGTCGTCGCGATCGTCGGCCAGGCGGCGCGGATGGCGATGGGCGGGCACTATCAGCAGGAGGTCGACCTGCTGTCGCTGTTCAAGGACGTCGCGTCGGAATACGTGCAGATGATCACCGTCCCCGAGGCGGTTCGGCATGTCGTCGATCGCGCGATCCGGATCGCGCGCGACCAGCGCACGGTGACCTGCATCATCATCCCGAACGACGTGCAGCAGCTCGACGCGGTCGAGGAGCCGCCGCGCGAGCACAACACGATCCACAGCAGCATCGGCCACATCCCGAGTCGCGTCGTTCCGCACGAGCGCGACCTGATCCGCGCCGCCGACATCCTGAACAGCGGTCAGCGGGTCGCGATGCTGGTGGGCGCCGGCGCGCTGCATGCGACCGACGAAGTGATCGAGGTCGCGGACCTGCTGGGCGCCGGCGTGGCCAAGGCGCTGCTGGGGATGGCTGCGGTCCCCGACGAACTGCCGTTCGTCACCGGGTCGATCGGGCTGCTCGGGACCGCGCCGAGCTGGGACATGATGCAGCACTGCGACACGCTGCTGATGGTCGGATCGAACTTCCCGTATTCGGAATACCTGCCCAAGGAAGGCCAGGCGCGCGGCGTGCAGATCGACATCGACGGCCGGATGCTCAGCATGCGCTACCCGATGGAGCTGGGCCTGATCGGCGACTCGAAGCAGACGCTGCGCGCGCTGATCCCGCATCTGCGGCGCAAGGCGGACCGCGCGTGGCGCGAGCGCATCGAAAAGGGCATCGACCGCTGGTGGCGCGTGCTCGAGGCGCGCGCAATGAGCGACGCGAACCCGATCAACCCGCAGCGCGTGTTCTGGGAACTGTCGCCGCGGCTGCCCGACCGCTGCATCCTGACCTGCGATTCGGGGACGTCGGCCGGCTGGTATGCGCGCGACCTGAAGATGCGGCGCGGGATGATGGGATCGCTGTCGGGCGGGCTCGCGACGATGGGGCCGGCGCTGCCGTATGCGCTGGCCGCGAAGTACTGCTATCCGGACCGGCACGTGATCGCGATCCTCGGCGACGGCGCGATGCAGATGCTGGGGATCAACGCGCTGATCACGCTCGCACGCGACTGGCGGCGCTGGAAGGACCCGCGCTTCACCGTGCTGGTGCTGAACAACCGCGACCTGAACATGGTGACGTGGGAACAGCGGATCCTCGCGGGCGACCCGAAGTTCGAGGACTCGCAGGTCGTCCCGGACTTCCCGTACGCCGAATATGCGCGGATGCTGGGGCTGAACGGCATCCGCGTCGACCGGCCCGAGGCGGTCGCGTCGGCGTGGGAAGAGGCGCTGGCGTCGAACCGGCCGACGCTGGTCGAGGCGGTCACCGATCCGAACGTGCCGCCGGTGCCGCCGAACATCAAGGCGTCGCAGGTGACGTCGTACCTGTCGGCGCTGTGGAACCGCGACCCGGATGCGCTGGCGACGGTGATCCAGTCGGCAAAGGAGTACTGGGCGAGCCTGGTGCCGGCCGGCAAGGGCCGCAACGACCGCTGAGCGAAGTCGCTGCCGCCGCGGCGGCGCAGCGTCGGCTGCCGCGCGGCAGCCGAGGTGCGCATCGCGGCCGGCGCATGCAACCGTGACTGGGGGTGATCTGCAATGACTGCGAATCCCCTGACGGCCCCGATCGAACGGATCGAGGCATCCGCGTATACGGTACCCACCGAAGGTCCCGAGGCCGACGGGACGCTGACGTGGGACGCGACGACGCTGGTGCTGGTGCGGATCGACGCCGGCGGCGCGACCGGAATCGGCTACACCTATGCCGACGCCGCCGCCGCGGTGCTGATCCGCGATCGGCTCGCGCCGGTGCTGTATGCGACCGATGCTGCCGCGATCGCAGCGCGCTGGTTCGACATGGTGCGGGTGCTGCGCAACCTGGGCCGCGGCGGCCTGTCGGCGATGGCGGTCGCGGCGGTCGATTCGGCGCTGTGGGATCTGCATGCGAAGCGGCTGAGCGTATCGCTCGCACGGCTGCTCGGGCCGATGCGCGCGTCGATCCCGGTGTACGGCAGCGGCGGCTTCGTCAACCAGTCGATCGAGCAGCTGCGCGAGCAGCTCGAAGGCTGGGTTCAGCAGGGGTTCGAACGGGTCAAGATCAAGGTCGGCCGCGACGAGCAGGCGGACCTGAACCGCGCGACCGAAGCGCGGCTGGCGATCGGCCAGGACGTGAAGCTGTACGTCGACGCGAACGGCGCCTACCGGCCGAAGCAGGCGCTGCGGATGGCCGAGCGTTTCGCCGAGCTCGACGTCAGCTGGTTCGAGGAGCCGGTGTCGTCCGACGATCTGGCGGGGCTGGCCGAAGTGCGCGACCGGGCGCCGCCCGAGATGCTGGTGTCGGCCGGCGAGTACGGGTTCGACCTGCCGTACTTTCGGCGGATGCTCGAGAGCCGCGCCGTCGACGCGCTGCAGGCCGACGCGACCCGCTGCGCCGGCGTCACCGGCTTTCTGCGCGTCGATGCGCTGTGCAGCGCGTTCGGCGTGCCGCTGTCGAGCCACACCGCGCCGTCGCTGCACCTGCCGCTCGTGTGCGCGGCGCGCGAGGCCGTCCACCTGGAATGGTTCCACGACCATGCGCGAATCGAGCGGATGCTGTTCGACGGCGCGTGCGTGCCGCAGCGCGGCCGGCTGGCGTACGACGACGCGCGCCCCGGCCTCGGAATCGAATTCAAGAGCAAGGACGCCGAATGCTTCAAGACCGTGTGAACCACCTGCTGCCCGAGCGCACCGGCGCGGCCGGCGAGCCGACGCTCGAAGCCGAGCTGCGCGCGACGATCGCCGGCGAGGTCCGCTTCGACGACGGCAGCCGCGCGCTGTACGCGACCGACGCGTCGAATTACCGGCAGGTGCCGATCGGCGTGGTGATCCCGAAATCGATCGACGACGTGATCACGACCGTCGCCGCCTGCCGGCGCCGAGGCGTTCCGGTGCTGCCGCGCGGCGGCGGCACCAGCCTGTGCGGCCAGTGCTGCAACGTCGCGGTCGTCATCGACTTCACGAAGTACCTGAACCGGATCGTCGAAATCGATCCGCAGCGGCGGATCGCGCGCGTGTTGCCGGGCGTGATCCTCGACGATCTGCGCGACGCCGCGAACGCGCACGGATTGACGTTCGCACCCGATCCGGCGACGCACAACCACTGCTCGCTCGGCGGCATGCTCGGCAACAACTCGTGCGGTCCGCACTCGGTGATGGCCGGCACCGCGTCGGACAACGTGGTCGCGCTCGACGTGCTGACGTACGACGGCGAACGGATGACGCTGTCGAAGCACGACGCCGACGCGGACGCGCTGCAGCGCGACGACGGCCCGAAGGCGCGGATCCTGCGCGAGCTGCGCGCGCTCGGCGAACGTTATGCGCCGCAGATCCGCGAGCGCTACCCCGACATCCCGCGGCGCGTGTCCGGCTACAACATCGATGCGCTGCTGCCCGAGCGCTTCGATCCGGCGCGCGCGCTGGTCGGCTCCGAAGGCACCTGCGTCGTGATCCTGGAAGCGACGGTGCGGCTCGTGCCGTGGCCGAACGCGCGCACGCTGCTGGTGCTCGGCTATCCCGACGTCTACGCCGCCGGCGACCACGTGCCGCAGATCATGAAGGCCGAGCCGATCGCGCTGGAAGGCATCGACGACCGGCTGGTCGACGACATGGACCGGCTCGGCATGCATCCGGAAAAACGCAAGCTGCTGCCCGAGGGCCGCGGCTGGCTGCTGGTCGAGTTCGGCGGCGACGATGCCGACGAGGCGAACGCGAAGGCGCGCGCGCTGATGCAGCGGCTCGAGGCGCAGGACGACGCGCCGACGATGACGCTGTGCTCCGATCCGGCGCAGCAGGCCGACGTGTGGAAGATCCGGGAATCCGGGCTGGGTGCGACCGCGCACGTGCCGAACGAGCCGGTCACGTGGGAAGGCTGGGAGGATTCGGCGGTGCCGCCCGAACGGCTCGGCGAATACCTGCGCGCGCTGCGCGCGCTGCTCGACCGCTACGGCTACGGCTGCGACCTGTACGGGCACTTCGGCCAGGGCTGCGTGCACACCCGCATCGATTTCGATCTGCAGACCGCGGAGGGCATCGCGAAGTTCCGGCGATTCATCGACGACGCGGCGCACCTGGTCGTGAACTTCGGCGGCTCGATCTCCGGCGAGCACGGCGACGGCCAGTCCAAGGCGTCGCTGCTGCCGATCATGTTCGGCAACGAGCTGATGCAGGCGTTTCGCGACTTCAAGCGGATCTGGGATCCGGGCAACAAGATGAACCCCGGCAAGGTGATCGACGCCTACGAACCCGACGAGAACCTGCGCCTCGGGCTCGACTATCGGCCGCAGGTGCTCGAGACGCGGCTGCACTACCTGCAGGACGGCGGCGATTTCGCTCACACGATGCTGCGCTGCGTCGGCGTCGGCGAGTGCCGCAAGAAGAGCGGCACGATGTGCCCGAGCTACATGGCCACCGGCGAGGAGAAACACTCGACGCGCGGCCGCGCGCGGATGCTGTGGGAGATGGTCAACGGCAATCGCCCGGACGGGGTGCTGCGGGACGGCTGGAAGGAGCACGCGGTCAAGGAAGCGCTCGATCTGTGCCTGTCGTGCAAAGGCTGCAAGACCGAATGCCCGGTGTCGGTCGACATGGCCGCGTACAAGGCCGAGTTCTTCTCGCACTATTACGAGGGCCGGCCGCGGCCGCTGGCGGCCTACGCGTTCGGCCTGATCGATCGCTGGGCGCAACTGGGGTCGGTCGCGCCGCAGCTGGCGAACCTGTTCACGCAGACCGAGCCGTTCGCCTCGATCGCCAAGGCGGTGATCGGCGTGGCGCCCGAGCGGCGGATCACGCGCTTCGCGCGCGAGCCGTTCACTCGATGGC
>Ga0247719_1001075_pt1 | contig 12551 bp, 6 predicted proteins | sample 41E_DmetaG_FD_189046 | JGI IMG/M metagenome (GOLD analysis project Ga0247719, IMG submission 189046) | Soil microbial communities from hillslope of Landscape Evolution Observatory, University of Arizona, Oracle, AZ, United States - 4-1-E_D | ecosystem: Engineered > Artificial ecosystem > Mesocosm...
GATCTGCGGCTCTGGGGTGCCCTGCCAGGTGAACCGGTAGGTGGCGCCGCGGCGGACGTTGGCGACGAGCGGCGGGCGGAAGCAGGCGAGGCATGTGCCGCCGCGGCGGCGGACGCTGGGATAGACCAGGCCGAGGGCGCCGGCGTCCAGCAGCCGGTCGGCCAGTTCCTGTGATGCGACGTAGCTGGTGGGATCGAGGCATGCGCGGAAGGCGCGCGTGCGCCGCAGGTCGTGGAAGCTCGCGGTGAAGTCCGCGAGGTAGTCGTCGTACGTCACCGTGTCGTCGAATCGGCCGATCTCGGCGAGCTGGACGGACTTGTGGAAAGCCACTTCTGCCTGCGAGGTCTCGAGCTCGAATCCTGCGTACCAGGCGCCGCGGTCGGGGCCGCTGAACCGCGCCCCGAGCGGGTGCGCATGGCAGAACGCCGCGTTGATCACCGTGGCGAACGGCACGCCGTACACGAGCTCCTCGAGGCCGATGCCCGGCAGCGCCTGGCGCGCGGCGGCGAGGCGGTCGTTGGTGGCGGCGTCGAGCGCGAAGACGTGCGGCAGGTCCTCTTCGTCGGCGATCTCGGCGAGAACGGTGTCGCCGCTCCGCGAGGGCACGAGGCGGTGCGTATCGAACTGCCGGACGAGCGCAACAGGCGGCAGCGCCATCAGCCGGCGCGCCGCGCGTCGAGGAGCCGCCGCACGGTCTGCATCGCCGGCAGACCGCCGCGGAGCATGTACTCGAGCGGCGTCCGGCCATCGAAGATCGGGTTGCTGTTCGGCAGGCGGATCCACTCGTCGGCGAGCGGGCGCCCGTGCAGGATGTTGAGGGCTTTGAAAATACCGATCAGGTACGAAATGCGCGTGAGCCGGTCGGTCTCCAGCACCCGGTCGGGCTGCCGCTTCATCTCGTAGAACGGGCCGTGGCTGACGCCCCCGAGCAGGGACCGCGCATCTTCGTCGCGCACGGCCCACCGGCCCATGATGTTGAAGAAGGCCCGCAGGGCGGGAGCCGAAAGGCGCTCCCGCTCCTCCCGCGCGGCGAGATCGGGCGGCGTATCGATTCGCGGCCGCGTGAGCGGGTACCTTAGCGGCTGCGCCATCGGCATCTCCTGATCAGGATCATAATACATCCTGAACAGGATCCAAAGCGGACGCCCCCGTCAGCCGGCGACCCAGTCCTCGGCGAGCATCAGTTCAGCGTTCAGGATGGCCGCCCCGGCCGCGCCGCGGATCGTGTTGTGGCCGAGCGCCACGAACTTCACGCCGAGGACCGGGCACGGCCGGATCCCGCCCACCGTGATCGCCATCCGTGTCCGCCGCGAGGCCTCCAGCCTTGCCGCTATCCTCTCCCCTGATGCTCACCACAGCGCCGCCGTATTCCGACTCGCCGATCGTCAGCACGAACCCATGCCGTCGTATGACCTCCCCCACGATGTGCAGCCCAAGGCCCTGACCGTCGGGCCGCCTTGCACGTCCGGAAGCGCCTCGGAACGCCGGTTCAGTCAGCCGCGCCCGCTCCTCGGCCGGAATACCCGGCCCGTCGTCGAGCACCCGCAGCAGAAAGCTGCCGCCCGCCGTTTCGAGGACGACGGCCACGTGGCCGCCGGGCCGATTGTAGTGGATGGCGTTGTGCACGAGGTTGCTTACGGCCTGCTCGAGCAGCGTCTCGTCGCCGCGCACCGCCACGGGGTTTTCGGGCACCGCGGAGTCGAGCTCGACGTCGAGCGTGCGCGCGAGCGGCCGGTGACGGGCAACGGCGCGATCGACGACGCCGCACAGGTCCACGACCCTCGACTCGCCGTCGGGCGCCGGCCGGTCGAGCCGCGCGGCAATCGACAGGTTGTGCAGCAGGCCAGCCAGATAGTGTGTCTCGCGGATCGCGCCGCGCAGCTCCTCCTGGGCGTTGCCGGCCGGCACCAGCGCGTACAGCGAGCTCAGATGCCCCTGGACAACAGTCAGCGGGACGGCGACGTCGTGCGCCGTGTTCGAGACGACGGATCGGAGCGCGGCCTCGCGGTCCTGGATGGTCGTGAGATGGCTGCGCACCTGCTCGGCCGCGCGGTTGAAGGCCATCTCGAGTTCGCCGATCTCGTCGGCGGCCGTGACCGGCACCCCTATGGCGTACATCGACTCGGCGGACTTCTGAACAGCGGCCGCGAGGCGCCGGAAGCGGCTGATGATCCATCCCGACGAGACGAACGCGATGAGCCCGGTGGCGACCATCGCGAACAGGACGCGCATGAACACCGTCGACTCCGGCAGCGAGAACGCGCCGAATCGGGCAAGCACGATCGCGCACGGCCCGTCGGGCCATGGCGTCCGGGCGGCGAGTTGCCGGCCCGCGCTGAACGGCAGCGGAAAGGAGCCGCCGGCGCGCGCGGCGCCGCGGGCGAGCGGCGTCTGGAGCGCCGGCGGAAATGGCGGCGCCTCGCGGTTCGCGGAGCGGAATGCGGCGTCGTACGCGAAGAGCTGCGGCGCCGGGACGGCAAGCTCCTCAAACGTCAACAGGGGCGGCAGCGACTGAAGGTAGCCGCCGCCGAACGATTCGGCATGCTGCTCGCACGCCGCCCGCCGATCCGGCGCCGTGGCGGCCGCTAGTGCATTCGCGAGCAGTCCGTCCGCCTGCCGCTCGCGCCACGTGTTCGTGAGCCACGACACGGACGCGATCGTGCCGGCGCTGACGATGAAGGTGGTCAGGGCCAGCCGGGCACGCAGCTTCACCGTTCGGCCCCCAGCCGATACCCGACACCCCAGACCGTCGCGATCTGCGCGCCCGCGGTGCCGAGTTTCTTGCGGAGCCGCGACACGTGGACGTCCAGCGTCCGATCCGATGACTCCGTCTCGCCTCCCATCACGTGCTCGAGGAGCCACTCGCGCGTCACGGCGGCCCCCCGGCGTCGCGCGAGCGCCGCGAGCAGGTCGAACTCGGCGCGTGTCAGGTCGATCGGCTGCTCGCCGACCGCCACCGCGCGCCGGGCGAAGTCGATGGAGAGCGCCCCGACATCGAGCGCCCCGCCGTCACGCAGATCCGGCCGCCGGAGTCGCGCCTTGACGCGCGCCACCAGCTCCTGCGGCCAGAACGGCTTCGTCAGGTAGTCGTCGGCGCCGAGATCGAGCGCGTGAACCTTCTCGCGCGCGTCCGTGTGGCCGCTCAGGATCAGGACGGGAAGGGTCAATGCCTCGCGGCGGAGGTGGGCGAGAATCTCGAAGCCGCTCGCCCCAGGCAGCGTGAGATCCAGGATCACGAGGCTGTAGCGCGCGAACGCCGCCGACAGCGCGGCGTCGCCGTCGCGGATCCAGTCGGCCTCGAAGCCGGCATCGCCGAGCGCGTCGAGAATCTGCCGTCCAAGCTGCTCGCTGTCTTCGACGAGGAGCAGCCGCGGGCCGGGGGCCTGCATGGGATGGGCCGGATTCTATCCCGGTCCGGAGGTGATATGGTATGCGGCACTCCGACCACGCATGCCCGGCCTGCGGATGCCCTGCCGCGCGAGCCGTCCCGGCTGGACGGCGGCCTGCCTCCTCGCGTGCTGTACGGTCGCACGCGCGCAGGGGCTCGGCGAGCTGCGAGGCACGGTGACCGACGCCGGCGGCGAGCCCATCGCCGGGGCGGCCGTCACGCTCGCGGCGGACGTGCCCCGCACCGTGCGCACCGGCACCGACGGCAGGTTCCGGTTCAAGGCCGTGCCCGAGGGAAATCGCGAAGTGGCGGCCGCCGTCCGGGGTCTCTCCTCGGTCGTCGAACGCGTGCTCGTGAGTCGAGATCGTGTGACGACCATCGTCCTCGTGGTGCCGCTCAGGATCCGCGAGCACGTGACGGTGACCGCGGCTCGAACCGGCGATCGGGACCTGCAGTCGGTGCCCATGGCGGTATCGGCGCTGACCGCCCGCGCGCTCGAGGGGGACGGCGTGCGCGGCCTCGCGGACCTCGCCGGGCGCGCGCCGGCGGTGACCTTCGCCCAGAGCCTCGGGTTCGCGCAGGTTACCATCCGCGGCATCGGCGCGAGTTCGGTGCTCACCGGCACGGATCCGAGCGCGGCGATCTACCTGGACGGCGTGTACCTCGCGCGGCCGGTGGTGGCGGCGATCCCGTTCCTCGACATGGACCGCGTGGAGGTTCTTCGGGGACCGCAGGGCACGCTCTACGGACGCAACGCCGCGGCAGGCGCGGTGAACCTCGTGACCCGCGCGCCCACGGCGGGGCTCGACGCGTCGGTGCGCGTGACCGCCGGCACGGCGGCGACGCGCCGCGTCGATGCGCGCGCGAGCGGCCCCATCCTTGGGCAGCGGGTGCTGGGGAGCGCCGCGGTCCTGCGAAGCACGGCGCGCGGATTCGTCCGCAGCGTCGATGACGGCGCGTGGCTCGGCGGCGAAGACGCGTCGGCCGCGCGCGCCAAACTGCTCGTGTCGCTCGACAGACGCGTGAACCTGCTCGTCTCGGCCGACGCGGCGCGTTCGGATCCGACGCCGCTGACGTGGGCGAAAGTCATCGCCGTAAAACCCGGCTTCAACGTCACGAACCCGCCGGCCCCGTTCGAAGTCCGCAGCTCCCACCCAGCCGGGAGCCTGCTGCGGCAGCAGGGAGCGTCAGCGCGCCTGTCGGTCCGTCTGCCGTGGCAGATGACGCTCACGAGCCTCTCGGCGTATCGCGCGCTCGATTACGACGTCACCGTCGATTCCGACATCACGGAGCTGAATCTCACCGGCACCGGCATCCACGAACGGCAGCACCAGTGGTCGCAGGAGGCGACCCTCGCGGCACAGACGACGCGGGCGAGCTGGATCGCGGGCGTCTTCCTGTTTCGCGACGTCGATCGCCAGCAGTCGACGATCCAGATGTTTCCGCAGCGCGTGGAGAGCCGGGCGTCCGCGTGCCCGGGGGCTTCGGGTACACCGATGCCGTCGCGCACGACGCGTGGACGCCGAAGCTCGGCGTGGAGCTGCGCGCGAACGCGAGGACCCTCCTCTACGCCTCGGCCACCCGCGGCTTCAAGAGCGGCGGATTCAACATCTCCTCGCTCGAGGCGGGACGCGGCTTCGCGCCCGAGTGGGTCTGGAGCTACGAAGGAGGAGTGAAGACGGAAGTGTTCGGCGGCCGGGGACGGCTCTCCGCGATCGTCTTTCATGTCGACTACACCGACCTGCAGGTCCAGACTGTGATCCGTCCTACCGTCGTCGACATCTCGAACGCCGCGGCCGCGACGATCGACGGGGCGGAGCTGGAGGGCGTGGTGCGCGTCGGCTCCCGCATCACCGCCGGCGGACATCTGAACTGGATGAACGCCCGCTACGGCCAGTACCTCGCCGTCGTGAGCACCACGGCGTCGGCCGACGTCGCGGGCAACCGGTTGAGCAACGCGCCGGAATGGTCCGGCCGCGCCTGGGCCGAGTGGCGGCCCGGCGTCGGCCGTCTGGGACGGCTGGCCGTCCGCGTGGAGGGGCGGCGCCAGAGTACCGTCTTCTTCTCGCCGTTCAACGACGCCGTGCAGCGGCAGACGCCCTACGGCCTCCTCGACGCCAGTGTCGAACTCACGCCCCGCGGCGGCCGCTGGGGAATTCAGCTGTACGGGCAGAATCTCGCCGACGCGCGCTACGTCACGGTCACCTCCGCCGCGCCCCCTCCCGCGATCGGCGGCCGCCCAGGTGTGCCGCGACGGCTCGGCCTGCACCTGACCGTCCTCCGCTGACGTTCAATCAGGCGTCGAGCCTGTAGCCCACCCCCCAGACGCGCCTGATCCTCGCGCCGGCGGGGCCCAGCTTCTCCTTGAGTCCGGCGACGCACGCGTCCACCGATGCGAGCGTCGCGTGGCCCACCGGCAGGACCACGCGCGGCAGCAGCGAGGTCGCCGACACCGCGGCGCCGCGTTTTCTCGCGAGCGCCATCAGGACGTCGAACTCCACGGCCGTCAGCAGGACTCGAGCACCGCAGGCCGTTACCTCGTAGGCCACCGGGTCGATCCGCAAGTCACCGACCTCGAGCACCTCCGCCGCCGAGTGGAGGTCGCCCGCGCCGACCTGCGCCGACACCCGCTCGATCAGCTCCTGCGGCCAGAACGGTTTCGTGAGGTAGTCGCAGGCCCCGAGGTCGAGCGCGCGCTGCCGGTCTTCGGGCGCGTTCCGCGCCGTGGCGAACACCACGGGCGTCGACGCGCCGCGGCGCCTCGCCCGTTCGAGGACGTCGAAGCCGCTCGCCCCCGGCAGCATCACGTCGAGGATGACGGCGCTGTACTCGTCGAAGGCGGCATCCAGCGCCTCGTCGCCGCGGCGGATCCAGGTGGTGTCGTAGCCGGCCCCCTCGAGCGCGGCGACCATCTGCCGGCCCAGCGCTTCGCTGTCTTCGACGAGCAGCAGCCGGCGGGCAGCGGTCATCACCATGGCTCTGCCACGATGCACGCCAGATGTTGCGAAAACCTGAAGCCGCGCGTGCCGAAAGAGGACATGACGCTTCAGGCTTCCTTCACATTCGCCGCATACGCTTCGTCGCATCGCTCACCGACAGGGTGGTTCTCGAGCGATCTCTGACGACAGGAGCAGCCGATGGCCAGCAGGTTCACCTCCCGCATCCCGCGCGCGCGCGGCGCCGCCTTCGCCGCGTTCGTCCTCATCGCCGTGCTCGCCGCGCTCTGGCGCGCGGCCGCCTTCAGCGAGGTGGGCACGATCTCCACGATCGCCGGGACCGGCGTGGCGGGGTTCGGCGGCGATGGAGGGCCGGCGACGGCTGCGCAACTGAACAGGCCCAACATGCTGGCGCTCGACAGTGCGGGCAACCCGTACTTCTCCGACTACTCGAACCTCCGGGTCCGCAAGGTGGATCGCGCCACCGGCATCGTCACGACGGTGGCGGGCAACGGCACGGCCGGCTTCAGCGGCGACGGCGGGCCCGCGACCTCCGCGAGCATGCGAAACCCCATCGGGATCGCCATCGACGCGCAGGGCAACATCTATATTGCCGACTGGCCCAACAACCGCGTGCGGAAGGTGACGGCGGCGACCGGAACGATCACGACCGTGGCCGGCGACGGCACGACCGGAGGCGGCGGCGACGGCGGACTCGCGACCTCCGCGAGCCTGACGCCCATCGGCCTGGCGGTGGATCCCGGCGGCCATCTCTACATCGCCGACAGTGCGCACGATCGGGTCCGCAGGGTCGACGCTGCCACGGGCATCATCACCACCGTCGCCGGCACGGGCGCCGGCGGGTTCAGCGGCGACGGCGGCCTCGCGACGAACGCGCAGATCGAGGCCCCGCGCGACATCGCCATCGACGCGGCTGGCAACCTCTACATCGCGGACACCGGCAATCAGAGAGTCCGCCGCGTGGACGCGGCGACCGGGATCATCACCACGCTCGCCGGCACCGGGACCGCTGCGTCAACCGGATCCGGCGGTCTGGCGGTCAATGCGTCCTTGAATCAGCCGTACGGCCTGACGGTCGATTCGGCGGGCAACGTGTACCTCACCGAGCGCAACGCCGCGGTCGTCCGGAAGATCGACGCCGCCACGGGCTTCATCGTCGCGATGGCCGGTACGGGCGCCGCGGGCTTCAACGGCGATGGTCCGACGGCTACGGCGGCGATGCTCAATTCCCCCACTGGCGTCGTGGTCACGCCCACGGGCGATTTGCTCTACATCGGCGACTTCGAGAACCATCGCGTCCGCGCCGTCGTGCTGCCGGCCGAGGAGAACTCGGCGCCGGCCGTGGCGCTGAGCGGCGCGACCGTTGTCATCGAAGGGTCCACCGCCACGTACACGTTCACGGTCACCGACGAGAACGCTGGCGACACCTTCACCGTCACCGCCGCGAACTGCGGCACGGGCGGCACCGTGCAGGGGACCGAGACGACGACGGCGAGCGGCGGGAGTTTCGTGTGCGCGTTCGGCAACGGTCCCGCGAGTTCTACCGTGTCGGTGCAGGTCGCCGACGGCGCCGGCGCGAGCGACACGGCGACGCTGGCGGTGACGGTGAACAACGCGGCGCCGGTCATCCAGGGTGTCTCGGCGTCCGGTCCGGTGCAGGTCGGGCAGGCGGTCGCGATCGCCGTGACCGCGTCGGATCCGGGCGGCGACGCGCTCGTCTACAGCTTCGACTGCGCCAACGACGGGACGTTCGAGATCGGTCCGCAGGCCGGGGCCACGGCCCTGTGCACGTACGCCGCCGCGGGGGAGTACACCGTCGCCGTCCGCGTGACCGACAGCGACGGCGCCTCGTCCACGCTGGCCGCGCCGATCGTCCAGGTGACGCCGTTCAGCACGACGCCGATGGTGGCGGCAGGGAGGAACTTCACAGCCGCGCTCCGCAGCGACGGCACGGTCGTCGCCGCCGGCCTCAACAGCGTTGACGCGATGAACGTCCGGGGGTGGACCGACGTTGTCTACGTCGCGCTCGGCACCGAGTCCGAGCACGTCGCCGGTGTCCGGCGGGATGGCACGGTGCTGGCCGCAGGAACCAACGCCGACGGCCAGTTGAACGTCGGCCAGTGGAGCAACATCATCCAGGCGGCTGTTGCGGTACGCGCAGGATCTACCGGTGGCGGACACACCGTGGGCCTGCGCGCCGACGGCACCGTGCTCGCCGCCGGCAGCAATGCCAGCGGGCAGTTGAACGTCGGCGCCTGGACGAACATCGTGCAGGTGGCGGCGCACTCCGGTTGCACGATCGGCGTCAGAGCAGACGGCAAGGTCCTGGCTGCAGGCTGCGGGACGGAGGCCCCGACGACGGCGGGCTGGACCAACGTCGTTCAGGTCGACACAGGCGGATCATCGGGCTGCGGCACGAGTGCGTGCAACATCGTCGCGCTGCGGAGCGACGGCTCGGTCGTCGGGCTCGGGAGAAACCTCGAAGGCCAGCTCAATTTCAGCGGGTGGGCGGACATTGTCCAGGTCGCCGCCGGTGACTTGCACACGGTAGGCCTGCGCGCGGATGGCACGGTCCTCGCGATCGGTCGCTCGTCAGACGGGCAACTGAACGTCGAGACGTGGACGAACGTCGTCCGCATCGCGGCCGGATTTCGCTATACGCTGGGACTCCGCAGTGACGGCACGATCCTCTCCACGGGCTTGAACCAGAACGATCAGTTGAACGTCGGCCTCTGGAAGCTGTACGACCCGAAGCCGGCGCTGCTGCCGGCCGTCGTCGCGCCGACGCCCGGCCAGCCGCAGATCGCCGCCGGCAGCGCCCACACCGTGGCGCTGCGCAGCGACGGCACGGTGATCGGCGCCGGCAGCAACAGCGCCGGCCAGTTGAACGTCTCCGGCTGGACCGACATCGTCCGGATCGCGTCGAGCGCGAACGCGACCTTTACCGTCGGGCTGAAGTCCGATGGCACCGTCGTTGCCACCGGAGACAACGCCAGTGGCCAGTTGAACGTCGGCGCCTGGACCGGCATCGCCGGCATCGCGGCGGGCAACGCGCACACGGTCGGCCTCAGGAGCGATGGCACCGTCGTAGCAGTCGGCAACAGCGGCAGCGGCCGGTTGAGCGTGACCGGCTGGACCGACATCGTCCAGGTCGCGGCAGGCGACGCGTTCACGGTGGGCCTGCGGCGCGACGGCACGGTCGCGATCGCAGGCAGCCTGAGTTCCCCGTCGGTCACGGGGTGGGTCGGCATCACTGCGATCGCCGCCGGCGCCGGCAATGCCGTCGGGATCAAGGCGGACGGCACGGTGGTCGGCGCTGGGACCAACAGCAACGGACAACTGAACTTCACGAGCTGGACGAACGTCGTGCAGGTCGCGGTCGGCGGCAATCACACGGCTGGCCTCAGGAGCGACGGCACCGTCGTGGCGGTCGGCCACAGCAGCAGCGGCCAGCTCACCGTCGGATCCTGGACGAACGTCGTCCAGGTCGCGGCTGGCAACGCACACACCCTCGGTCTCCGCGCAGATGGCACCGTGCTCGCCACGGGCCACAATGGGAGCGATCAGTTGAACGTCGGCCTCTGGAAGCTGTACGACCCGAAGCCGGCGCTGCTGCCGGCCGTCGTGGCGCCGACTCCCGGCCAGCCGCAGATCGCCGCCGGCAGAATCCACACCGTCGCGCTGCGCAGCGACGGCACGGTGATCGGCGCCGGCAGCAACAGCGCCGGTCAGTTGAACGTCTCCGGCTGGACCGACATCGTCCGGATCGCGTCGAGCGCGAACGCGGACTTTACCGTCGGGCTGAAGTCCGATGGCACCGTGGTCGCCACCGGGGACAACGCGAGCGGCCAGTTGAACGTCGGCGCCTGGACCGGCATCGCCGGCATCGCGGCGGGCAACGCGCACACGGTCGGCCTCAGGAGCGACGGTACCGTCGTCGCGGTCGGCAGCAGCGGCAGCGGCCGACTGAACGTGACGGGCTGGACCGACATCGTCCAGGTCGCGGCAGGCGACGCGCTCACGGTGGGCCTGCGGCGCGACGGCACCGTCGCCATTGCTGGCAGCCTGAGCTTCTCCTCCGTGACCGGTTGGGTCGGCATCACCGCGATTGCCGCCGGCGCCGGCCATGCCGTCGGGATCAAGGCGGGCGGCACGGTGGTCGGCGCGGGGACCAACCTCAACGGACAACTGAACTTCACGAGCTGGACGAACGTCGTGCAGGTCGCGGGCGGCGGCAATCACACGGCTGGCCTCAGGAGCGACGGCACCGTCGTGGCGGTCGGCCACAGCAGCAGCGGCCAGCTCACCGTCGGATCCTGGACTAACGTCGTCCAGGTCGCGGCGGGCAATGCACACACCGTCGGTCTTCGCGCGGACGGCACCGTGCTCGCCACGGGCAACAGCAGCAGCGGCCAGACGAACGTCAGCGGGTGGAACCTGATCGTCGCGCCGAACTCCCCGCCCACCGTGTCGCTGACCGGCGCCTCATCGGTGAACGAGGGGTCGTCGTCCACGTACAGCTTCACCGTCACCGATCCCGACGCGGGGGACACGTTCACCGTCACGGGCGCGAGCTGCGGCGCGAACGGCACGCTCCAGGGGAGCGTGACGACGACGGCGTCGGGCGGCAGCTTCGTGTGCCGGTTCCCGAACGGGCCGGCGGCCTCCACCGTGTCGGTGCAGGTCGCCGACGCCGGCGGCGCGGCGAGCAACACGGCGACGCTCGGCGTCACCGTGAACAACGTCGCGCCGGCCATCTCCCTGGTGACCGTCTCGGGACCGGTCTTCCCGGGCGAGCCGGTGACCATCGCCGTGACCGCCTCCGATCCAGGCGGAGACGCCCTCGCCTACAGCTTCGACTGCGCGAACGACGGCACGTTCGAGATCGGGCCGCAGGCGGCGAGCACCGCGACGTGTACCTACGCGTCCCCCGGCAGCTACACGCCGCGGGTCCGCGTCACCGACGCCGATGACGCGTCCACCACGACCGTGGCGCCTGCGGCGACCGTCGCCAATCCGACGCCGGTGATCGCACTCACCGCCTCGCCGAACGGCTCGACCTACGGCGGGAGCGTGACGTTCACCGCGACCGTGACGGCGTCCGGCTCCGCGCCGCAGGCGCCCACCGGCACCGTGCAGTTCCGCGACGGCGCCGCCGCGATGGGCGCCCCCGTGACGCTGGCGGGGGGGAGCGCCTCGCTGACACTCGCGACGCTGTCGGGCGGGTCGCACGCGATCACCGCCGTCTACAGCGGGGACTCGGTGTTCACCGCGATCACCTCGAGCGTGCTGACACACGTGGTCGCCAAGGCGACGGCGACCGTAGTGGCGATGGGTGGAGCGTTCACCTACGACGGCCAGGCGCATGGCGGCACGTGCAGCGTCACGGGTGTCGGCAGCGACGTGCTGACCGGCACGACGACCTACAACACCGGCGGAGCGCCGGTGGACGCCGGGACTCACACGATCACCTGCAGCTTCGCGGGCGACGGCAACTACGAGCCCGCGAGCGACACCGCGGAGATCGTCATCGGTAAGGCGACGGCAACCGCCACGGCGACCGGCGGGAGCTTCATCTACGACGGCGGGGCGCACGGTGGCACGTGCGTCGTGACCGGCGTCGGCAGCGACGTGCTGACCGGGACGACGAGCTACAGCACCGGCGGCGCGCCGGTGAATGCCGGCAACCACACGATCACGTGCAGCTACGCGGGCGACGGCAACTACGAGCCGGCGAGCGACACTGCGGAGATCGTCATCGGCAAGGCAACAGCGATCGCGGTCGCGACCGGCGGCAGCTTCACCTACGACGGCCAGCCGCACGGCGGGACGTGCAGCGTCACGGGCATCGGCGGCAGTGTGCTGCCGGCGACGACCACCTACAGCACCGGCGGCGCGCCGGTGAACGCCGGCACGCACACGATCACGTGCGCCTTCGCGGGTGACGGCAACTACGAGCCCGCGAGCGACACCGCGGAGATCGTCATCGGTAAGGCGACGGCGAGCGCGGTGGCGACCGGCGGCAGCTTCACCTACGACGGCCAGCCGCACGGCGGCACGTGCAGCGTGACGGGCGTCGGCGGCAGTGTGCTGCCGGCGACGACCACCTACAGCACCGGCGGCGTACCGGTGAACGCGGGCACCCACACGATCACGTGCAGCTTCGCGGGCGACGGCAATTACGAGCCCGCGAAGCTGCACGTGAT
>Ga0247719_1001076_pt1 | contig 12547 bp, 12 predicted proteins | sample 41E_DmetaG_FD_189046 | JGI IMG/M metagenome (GOLD analysis project Ga0247719, IMG submission 189046) | Soil microbial communities from hillslope of Landscape Evolution Observatory, University of Arizona, Oracle, AZ, United States - 4-1-E_D | ecosystem: Engineered > Artificial ecosystem >...
GTGGCGCACTACCGGGCCATGTCGGCGGCGTGGACCGCTGCAGCCGAGCGGCTGTGGGAGTTCGGCGTCCCCCGACGACCTGTTGGCCAGCGACTGGTCAGCGCCTTCGACGTCGTGGCGTCGTACGCAGGCCAGACGGCGGACTACCTCGCCGACGGCGATGACGCGACGGCGCAGCTGGCCCTGGGAGCGCTGGACGGGGCGCTGCGCGACGCCGATCGCCTGGCCAAGAGGATGGGTCTGCCGCCGCTGGAGCAGTGCGATGACTCGCCGCGGCGCCTGCGGGGGGCGACGCGGGTGCGTGTGACGGCGCAGGACTTCTCCTTCGACGTCCGAGACGTGGTGCCGCGGGGGCCCGTTCGGTTCGTGTTGCGCAACCGCGGTGGGGAGGCGCATCAGCTGGCGGTGGTGCGGTTGCGCCAGTCCGGCACGCTGAGCGACGCGCTGCGCGCCGACCGCGAGGGCGACGATCCCGGGCGTTACCTGCGGGGGCGCGGTCGGTCCAGCGTGCGGGTGCTTCCAGGCGGACGCGCCACGCTTGATGTCCGGCTGCGGCCCGGCCCCTACGCGCTGATCTGCTTCGTGGCCTCGCCGGATGGCACGCCCCACGCCTTCAAGGGCATGGCCACCGAGGTCGCTGTCTCACCCTGACAAGCCTCATCGCCACGATGATGGCGGCGCGGCTTCGACGGCCGATGCCAAATGACTAATCCCAGGGAGTCATCGCCAGCTTCTTTGAGTGGTTACAAATAGGTGGCGCCCTTGACCGTCAGTCGTGGCGGGACCCCTTCGTGGCCGCCGAATCGTGTCGATGTTGGGCACATCGGAGTCGCAGGCCAGCGACATCCGTGTCGCCCGGGCTTGGGTCAGCGGCGTTCCCAAAGGTCCCGTTTGCCGCGTTGATAAATCTCAACGCCATATGACCCCGCGGGGCGATAGGCAGCGCGTGTCGGATCCCGGATGATCACGGTGCGTGAAAAAGCCTGGTCATTCGCGTACCGCCGCAACCAACGCGACGGGGGACCGACCAGCGAACGCGGGTCACCGCGAAAGGATGTGCGATGGGCGGAACAACAGGGCAGCCCTTGGTCGGGACGTTGCCCAAGAAGATGATGCTGGCCGTCACGCTCGTGGCGGCCGTTGTACTCGCCACACTGACTCCGGTGGGCGTGGCCGAAGCTGGAGTGGACGACATCACCTTCTGCCACGCGACGAATTCGGCGACAAACCCCTACCTGAAGATCACTACAGACCCTGCGTCAATCATCCGCCGCGGTCACGGCGGCCACGAAGGCCCCATTTTCGCCGACGGAATGACGTCGGGCAGTCACTGGGGCGACATCATCCCGCCGTTCGACTATGTCGACAAGGACGGCGACCCGCAGACATTCCCAGGTCTGAATTGGACGGCAGCAGGTGAGGCACTTTGCCTCGGCGGGGGAATCAATCCCGAGGCAATGATCACCGTCGACAAGACGGCGATCGGGACCTTTGGCCGCGCGCACAGTTGGGATCTCACGAAGAAGGTCGACGGTCTTTCGGCCAAGACGGTTTCGGGCAGTCCCGGGGACTCATTCCCCGTGGTCTGGCAAGTCGACGCGGACAAGACGACGACCGACAGCGACTACCTCGTGACCGGCACGATCGACATCACCTATTCGAGCGACACCGAACTCGACTTCAGCGTCGCTGACGTGCTTGATGACGGGACGGTTGCCACCGTGACGTGCCCCACTTACGTCATTCCTGAGGGCAGCGACGTAATCAACTGCACTTACACCGCCAGCCCGACTTCAGCGAGTGCCACGCTCAACACCGCCACAGTGACGCTGGAGAACCCACCGTCCAACCTCGAGCTTGACACCCTGTCGGACCTCGAGGACACCGCCGCCGTGACCTTCACGCCGACGGTGACCGGCGACGACAGCGTGACCCTGGCCGATCCGCGCCACTCATACTCACAGGTTATCAGCGCAGACACCGCGCCCACGTTCAACGAGACGTTCAGCTGCCCCACCACCAGGAGCTCTTACAACGCAGACCGTCTGTACTCGCAGACGTTCACCAACACCGCGACATTGACTGGCGCGGCTACGAACTTGTCACGATCGGCCACAGTGACGGTCAACTGCGAGTGGGAGCTGGTCTTCGCAGGCGACAGCGTGACGGGTGCTGGGCTTTCTTGGTCCAGTGTGAAAGGCAAGCCCGCGACCTGGTTCCAGTACACCAACGCAACTTCTGGTACGCGGAACCTGGTGCAGGGGTCAAAGCTCAACGTTGTTGGCAGCGTGACCATCACGCCGGACGGTGCCGGGACGACGACGTTGGCATTCACGATGGCCACGGGCTGGGAACTTGCTGACGTGGCTAGCAACGTGAAGGTCGATTCGCTGAACGCGCAGCCGAAGAGCTACGTCCAGCCGGGCCAGTTCAAGCACCACTTCAAACGGTCTGGCAGCAGCTTCGAGGTCGAGGTGCCCACCGGCTCCTACGGATACGCCATCCACCTGGATGCCGGCCGGTGGGTCGAGAAGAAGTACTAGTTTCTGACGGACGGGCGGCCCCGGCGATGCCGGGGCCGCTTCTTTGGTCGTCCTACGGCTACCAGCTCGCGCTGACCTTGTCCGAGCAGCCGTTGGCGTCACATACCTGGTAGACGACGGTCAGACCGCCCTTTTGCCCCGTTGCGTGCGTCAGGGTCCCAACCGTGGACGACCCGACCACCTCACCATCGGCAAATACCGTCGCGGTTCCGGTCGAGCCGCTCCAGTTCACCGTCGCGACATTGGCGCCCTTCTGCTTCCCGGTGGTCACGGCCACCGCGATCGGAGAGCCGGAGTCGGTTGGCAATGGTGCCGGCGAGACCGTGGGCGACGGTGAGGGTGAGGGCTCAGGGGCGGGTGAAGAGGTGGGTTCCGGGCTTGGGGTCGGCGAGGTCCCGCCAGCGAGAACGTCAACCATGGCCCTGGCGTCCACCCGGCCGTACCTCACGAACTCAACTGGCTTGGCGGCGGTCTGCAGCGCGTCGCGAATGGACGCGGCGTTGGTGTGGGTGCCACGGGCCAAAGCCAGCATCCCGGCGACTGCAGGGGTGGCCGAAGACGTTCCGCCGTAACTGCCGATGCTGCCGGTTCGAGACATCGAGCGGTTCACCCCGGGCGCGGCCACGTCGACCCAAGAACCGTGGTTCGACCACGTGTACCGGGCGTCGTTCTCGTCAGATCCGGCGACTGAGATGACCTCGGGGTAGGCCGCGGGGTAGCGGGGATCGGTCGCCCCCTGGTTGCCGGCGGCTGCCACCAACAGCACGTTGCGCCCGGCCGCGTACTTCACCGCGTTGTGAACGGTAGTCGTACCCGTGGCACCGGAAAGGCTCATTGAGATGATGTGGGCGCCGTTGTCCGCGGCCCAACTGATGCCGGCTGCAAGGTCGGACATCGTCCCTGAGGACTCCATGACCTTCACTGGCATGATTCGGACGTTCCATCCGTAGCCCGCAACGGCATGCGCATTGTTCGTCGCTGAGCCCGCTACGCCTGCGGAGAACGTGCCATGGCCATGGCTGTCCGTGGCATCGCTGGTTCCGTTCAGGATGTTGCGCCCGGCGACGACCTTGCCGTCCAGGTCTGAGTTCACTGTCACCCCGGTGTCCAGGATGGCGATGGTGACGCCATCACCTTTGGATGACGGCCAGACCTCGTGCGTCCGCGTAAGGGTCACACCCCACTGCCGCACGAACTCCGGATCGTTGGGGACCACACCAGCGAGCTCTACGACTCGGTCCTGCTCGGCATATGTGACGGTTGGGTTGCGCTGGAGTCGTTGGAGAGCGGTCGCCGACGCCTTCGCCGGCACCTTCAGCACTTCCACCCCCAACTGGGGGATGCTTTTGATCTTGGTCGCGCCGGCCGCCGAGCGGGCGGCGGACTTGGCGGTGGCCGACGTGCCGGGCGCGAACTTCACCAGGATCCGGCCGGGCACCTCGTCGCCGGTAGGTGCCGTCTGGGCGCCGGCGGCGGCAGGCAGACTTACAGCGAGCAGGAGGGCCGCGACGAAGAACGCGGCGGTGTTACGGAGTGTGAACCGGGAAGGGGCGGCGGCGACGGTTCGCATTGACTACTCCAGATCCCTGCGGCGGCGTGAGGGTGTGTGTGGATCTAGTCGGAGTAGATGCCCCGGTTCTTGACGAAGCGCACCTGGGCCAAAAAGGGCAGACCGCCACGAAGGGGTACGACGAATCGTGGTTGTTTCCCGACGGATCGTCGGCCGAGCGTGGTCCCTGGCCGCCCCACTGAACTAGCCTGGCCGCCTGGCCATGATCAAAACGCACTAGTCAGTTTTGACGGCGTGCACGAGGGCGCACCCTGAAGGTCCCGACGGAACCGTCACCCTGTGTAGTGGCCACGGTGCTGTCCAGTCGCGCCGCGTTGGACGCGGCGCGTCAGGTTGACACTGCCTGACCCCGTGCATAAGGTGGGCGTTCAGTTCAAAGGCGCCTGGCGATATGCCGGGCGTCGTTGCGCGTGACCGCTCCCCTTCACCTCGGGAGCACCGGCACAACTCGCGGCTCGCCCGCGGGTGCACCGCTCGGCGGTGTTCGCCGGAACCGCCCGTCCCCCCTCCAACTCCGCGAGTGGGAACTGGGTGCCACATCAGCGGAACGCCCGGCCCCGTGGATCGGCGGCGGCGCCCCGCCTCAAGTACGTCGAACCAAGAGCGGTAGGACCCACATTGCCCACCATCCAGCAGCTGGTACGCAGCGCCCGGCAGTCGAAGACCGAAAAGGCCAAGACGCCGGCGTTGAAAGGCTCGCCGCAGCGTCGCGGCGTGTGCACGCGCGTGTACACGACCACACCGAAGAAGCCGAACTCGGCGCTTCGCAAGGTCTGCCGTGTCCGCCTGTCGTCGGGTATCGAGGTCACGGCCTACATCCCCGGTGAGGGCCACAACCTGCAGGAGCACTCGATCGTGCTCGTGCGTGGCGGCCGTGTGAAAGACCTGCCCGGCGTTCGCTACAAGGTCATCCGGGCCGCGCTGGACGCATCGGGCGTGCGCGACCGCAAGCAGGCGCGCTCGAAGTACGGCGCCAAGAAGGAGGGCTAGTCCTCATGAAGCCCAGCGTTAGGACGGTGAGGTAGCCCGTGCCGAGGAAGGGTCCCGCCCCGAAGCGTCCGGTCACCCCGGACTCCAAGTACTCAAGCCAGCTGGTCACCCAGCTGGTCTCCACGATCATGCTCGACGGCAAGCGGTCGACGGCCGAGAAGATCGTCTACGACGCCTTCGAGCTCATGCGCCAGCGCACCGGCGCCGACCCGGTGCAGACCTACAAGCGCGCGCTGGAGAACATCAAGCCCCAGCTCGAGGTGAAGTCCCGCCGCGTCGGTGGTGCCACCTACCAGGTGCCCATCGAGGTCCGTCAGGGCCGCGGCACCACCCTGGCCCTGCGCTGGGTCGCGCAGTTCTCGCGCGCCCGCCGCGAGCACACCATGGCCGAGCGCCTCGCCAACGAGCTGCTCGACGCCAGCAACAACACCGGCGCGTCGGTCAAGCGCCGCGAAGACACCCACAAGATGGCCGAGGCCAATAAGGCCTTCGCCCACTACCGCTGGTAGCACCGGCGGCCGAAGACACCACGCCCGCGAGAGAGAGCAATGGCGAAGCGCGAATACCCGCTGCACCTGGTCCGCAACATCGGGATCATGGCGCACATCGACGCCGGCAAGACCACGACCACCGAGCGGATCCTTTACTACACCGGTCGCAACTACAAGATCGGTGAGGTCCACGAGGGCGCCGCGACGATGGACTGGATGGTCCAGGAGCAGGAGCGGGGCATCACGATCACGTCCGCCGCGACCACCGCGTCGTGGAAGGACCACGTGATCAACATCATCGACACGCCCGGCCACGTCGACTTCACCGTCGAGGTCGAGCGTTCGCTGCGCATTCTTGACGGCGCCGTCGCCGTGTTCGACGCGGTGTCCGGCGTGGAGCCGCAGTCCGAGACCGTGTGGCGCCAGGCCGACAAGTACGGCGTGCCCCGCCTGTGCTTCATCAACAAGATGGACCGCACCGGCGCGGACTTCTTCGGGTCGTTCGAGTCCATCCGCGAGCGCCTGGGCGCGCACCCGGTTGCCATCCAGCTGCCCATCGGCGCCGAGGACCAGTTCCGCGGCGTGGTCGACCTGGTCGACATGAAGGCGCGCGTGTGGGAGATCGGCGCGGACGACCTGGGCGCCAAGTGGGAAGACGTCGACATCCCCGACGACCTGGCCGACCAGGCCAACGAGTACCGCGCAGAGCTCATCGAGGCGATCTCCGAGCACAACGAGCACCTGCTGGAGAAGTTCATCGGCGAGGAGGAGATCGCCCACGACGAGGTCGTCGAGGGGATCCGCGCCGCCACGCTCAACGGCGACATCACCCCCGTGCTGTGCGGCACGGCGTTCAAGAACAAGGGCGTGCAGCTGCTGCTCGACGCCGTCGTGGCGTACCTGCCCAGCCCGCTGGACATCCCCCCGGTCAAGGGCGTGGACGTGCGCTCCGGCGAGCCCATGGAGCGCAAGGCCGACGAGTCCGAGCCGTTCAGCGCCCTGGCCTTCAAGATCCAGACCGACCCCTACGTCGGCAAGCTGACCTACTTCCGCGTGTACTCCGGTCAGGTCGACCAGGGCGACGCGATCATCAACTCCACCAAGGACAAGAAGGAGCGCATGGGGCGCATCCTTCAGATGCACGCCAACCACCGCGAGGACCGCGAGGCGGCGTTCACCGGTGACATCGCGGCCGCCGTCGGCCTGAAGCACACCACCACCGGTGACACCCTGTGCGACCCGGACAACCCGGTGCTGCTGGAGACGATGGACTTCCCCAAGCCCGTCATCCACATCGCCATCGAGCCCAAGACCAAGGCTGACCAGCAGAAGCTGGGCACCTCGCTGCAGAAGCTGGCCGAGGAGGACCCCACCTTCACCGTCCGCACGGACGAAGAGACCGGTCAGACGATCATCGGCGGCATGGGCGAGCTGCACCTCGAGGTGCTCGTCGACCGCATGCTGCGCGAGTTCAAGGTCGACGCGAACGTCGGCAAGCCCCAGGTCGCCTACCGCGAGACCATCAAGCGCCCGATCAAGGGTCACCTGCTGCGCTTCAAGCGCCAGACCGGTGGCTCGGGTCAGTTCGCCGAGATCGTCATCGACCTGGAGCCGACCGGCAAGCTCGCCGACGAGCCCCGGCAGGTCCTGGACGAGAAGGGCGAGCCGACCGGCGAGATCGGCGGGTACGAGTTCCTCAACGAGACCAAGGGTGGGGCGATCCCCAAGGAGTACATCCCCTCGGTCGACCACGGCATCCAGGAGGCCATGGAGGGCGGCGTGCTCGCCGGCTACCCCCTGGTCGACATGCGCGCCCGTCTCACCGACGGCTCGTACCACGAGGTCGACTCGTCGGAGATGGCCTTCAAGATCGCCGGTTCCATGGCGCTGAAGGAAGCCGCCCGCAAGGCCGGCGCCACCCTGCTCGAGCCGATCATGGACGTCGAGGTCGTCACGCCCGAGGACTACATGGGTGACGTCATCGGTGACCTGTCGGGCCGCCGTGGCCAGATCGGGAAGATGGAAGCCCGCGGCAACAGCCAGGTCATCGCCGCCCAGGTCCCGCTGGCCGAGATGTTCGGCTACGCCACCGACCTGCGGTCAAAGACCCAGGGCCGTGCCACCTACACGATGCAGTTCGCCGGCTACGAGGAAGTGCCCCAGTCGCTGGCCGAGGAGATCGTCGCGAAGGTCCGCGGCGAGTAACGCCGTCGTCAACGAACAGTCAGTAAGGAAAGAGGAGAAACCGCGCCATGGCCAAGAGCAAGTTCGAGCGGACCAAGCCGCACCTGAACATTGGCACGATCGGCCATATCGATCATGGGAAGACGACGTTGACGGCGGCGATCACGAATGTGTTGCACAAGCACAATCCTGATGTGGCGTTCACGCCGTTTGATCAGATCGACAAGGCTCCTGAGGAGCGTGAGCGTGGGATCACGATCTCGGTGTCGCATGTGGAGTATGAGACCGAGAACCGTCATTACGCGCATGTGGATTGCCCGGGGCATGCGGACTATGTGAAGAACATGATCACGGGTGCGGCGCAGATGGACGGCGCGATTTTGGTGGTCAGCGCGGCGGATGGGCCGATGCCGCAGACGCGTGAGCATGTGTTGTTGGCGCGTCAGGTGGGTGTCCCGTCGATTGTGGTGTTTTTGAACAAGGCGGACATGGTTGATGACGAGGAGCTGTTGGAGCTGGTGGAGCTTGAGGTGCGGGAGCTGCTCAGCTCGTATGAGTTTCCTGGTGATGACATCCCGGTGATCAAGGGTTCGGCGCTCAAGGCGTTGGAGGGTGATGAGGCGTGGGAGTCGAACATCCTTGAGCTGATGGCGGCGGTGGATGACTACATCCCTGAGCCTGAGCGTGAGATCGACAAGCCGTTTTTGATGCCGGTGGAGGATGTGTTTTCGATCACGGGTCGTGGCACGGTGGTCACGGGCCGGGTGGAGCAGGGGATCGTGCAGACCGGTGACACGGTGGAGATCGTGGGGATCCGGGACACGACGTCGACGACGGTGACCGGTGTGGAGATGTTCCGCAAGCTGCTGGATGAGGGGCGTGCGGGTGACAACATCGGGGTGTTGCTGCGGGGGACGAAGAAAGATGAGGTGGAGCGGGGTCAGGTGTTGTCCAAGCCGGGCAGCATCACGCCGCACACGCAGTTTGAGGCGCAGGTGTATGTGCTGAGCAAGGACGAAGGTGGCCGGCACACGCCGTTTTTCAACAACTATCGGCCGCAGTTTTACTTCCGGACCACGGACGTGACCGGGACGGTGAGCTTGCCGGGCGGCACCGAGATGGTGATGCCGGGTGACAACACCGAGATGACGGTGGAGCTGATCCAGCCCATCGCGATGGAAGAGGGGCTGCGGTTCGCGATCCGCGAGGGCGGCCGCACCGTCGGCGCCGGCCGCGTCACCAAGATCCTCAAGTAAGGGACTCATCACATGCCCAAGTCCGATACTCGGCCGAAGGTCACCATGGCCTGCGTCGAGTGCAAAGAGCGCAACTACATCACGACGAAGAACCGCAACACGCAGCGTGAGCGGCTCGAGATGCGCAAGTACTGCCCCCGGTGCCGCACGCACCAGGCGCATCGCGAGACCAAGTAAGCGGCGCTCGACTGCACGCACCACGGTCTTGCGCTTCGTCGGCGAACCCCGCCGCCCGACGGCCGGCGGGGTTTTCGCGTGCCCGTGGATCGCTCACACTGTGTCGTCTGGTCGCTGACCAAGGAGAAGCATGAAGGATCGACTCGCAACGAACGCCGAGATCCGCGCCAAGGAAGTCCGCCTCATCGGGCCCGAGGGCAAGCAGATCGGCGTCGTACCGCTGAAGATCGCCATCGAGGCGGCGCAGGCGGTGGACTTGGACCTGGTGGAGGTGGCGCCCGACGCCAACCCACCGGTGGCCAAGGTCATGGACTACGGCAAGTACTTGTTCGAGGAGGAACGAGCGCAGCGGGAGGCTCGCAAGAGCCAACGGGGGAGCGGGCAGAAGGCGCTGCGGTTCCGCCCCAAGATCGACGACCACGACTTCCAGACGAAGGTTCGTCAGGCTCGCAAGTTCCTGCAGGAGGGTCACTCCGTCCGCGTGCAGGTCATGTTCCGCGCGCGTGAGCTGCGTCGTCCCGAGATGGGCCAGCGCATCCTCGACCAGCTCGCCGAGGAGCTGTCCGACGTCGCCAACGTCGAGACGCGGTCGGGGATGGAAGGCCGCTTCGTGACGATGGTGCTCGGCCCGAAGTCGGGCGCGACGAAGTCCTAGACGGCCGATGGCAGGCCGTCTGTCGGGCCGTACCGCCATCATCACCGGGGCCGCGCGCGGCATCGGCGCGGCCACGGCGACCCGGTTCGCCGAGGAGGGGGCCGACGTCGTCCTGGTCGACCGCGACGCAGACCCGCTGTCCGCCGTCGCCGAGACGATCCGGTCCCGCAGCGGGCGATGCGCCACGACGGTCGGCGACTGCGCCGACCCGGCGGTCGCCGACGCCGCGATCAGCGCCGCTCTTGAGGGGTTCGGTGGCCTCGACGTGCTCGTCAACAACGCCGGCAGTGCCTGCGAGTCGGCCTTCCACACCATCGACGACGCGGACTGGCGGCGCGTGCAGCGCGACAACGTCGAGACGACGATCGCGATGACCCGCGCCTTCGTGGCTGCAGTGCGACCCCTGGTCATCGCAGAGCTCACGCGCGACGGGCGCTGGGCTCGCCAGCGCAAGATCACCAACACGTCGGCGGCGTCGACGATCAGCGGCAGCCCGGGTTCGACCGCGCTGGCCTCCGCCGGCGGGGCGGTGCTCGGCTTGACCCGGACGCTGGCACGTGAGCTGGGCAGCTTCGGCGTGAACGTCAACGCGGTCGCGCCAGGGTTCATCGAGACGCGCCTGACGCGGGTCGAGACCGCGGACGATCCCTCGGGCATCCCTGAGCCGGTGCGCCAGATGACCCGGGCGATGACTGCGCTGGGACGGTGGGGCACGCCGGCGGACATCGCCCGCGTCCACGTGTTTCTGGCCTCGGACGATGCGGATTTCGTCTCGGGTGTCACGATCCCCGTCACCGGTGGACTGCTGGGCACGACCACGTAGCACGGAAGGAGACGCCATCGCGCTGAACACCGATCGCATCGGTCACGTCTATCCCTCGTACCGGTACGAGGTCAGTCGGGAGAAGATCCGCGAGTACGCCATGGCGACCGGGGTCGGCGGTCCGGCCGTCGACGCCGAGGAGGGGCCGACCGTTGCCCCGCCGACGTTCGCGGCGTGCTTCACGGTGACCCGCAGCGCCGCGCTGTTCGCCGACCAGGAGCTGGGCGCGCACTTCAACCTGGTCCACGGCGCTCAGGAGTACGAGTGGCACCGGCCGGTCAAGGTCGGCGACATCTTGCGGTGCACGCCTAAGATCGCCGACATCCAGGCGAAGCGGAACATGGAGTTCCTGACGCTGGAGATCTCCTGCGTCGACGCTGAGACGGACGAGCCCGTGGTGACCAGCCGCGGGACGATCATCTTCTTCAACCAGGGAGGCTGACGTGCCGCACTTCGACGAGGTCCAGGTGGGCGATCAGATCCCCAGCCAGAGCCAGACCATCGAGCAGACGAACCTGATCATGTACGCGGGCGCAAGCGGCGACTTCAACCCGCTGCACTGGCAGGAGGAGTTCGCCTCCAAGGTCAGCCCGACCGGCGGCATCATCGCCCACGGCATGCTCAACATGGGCATCGTCTCGCGGGTTGTGACCGCCTGGGCCGGCGGCCCGGAGCACGTCCTCAAGCTGTCCGCCAGCTTCCGCGCCCCGTGCCCGGTGGGTGCGACGGTGACCTACGGGGGCGAGGTGGTCGAGCTCGATGAGAGCGACCGCACGGCCACGCTGGCGGTGTGGGCGGAGCTGGAGGATGGCTCCGGCGTGGTCGACCGCAAGGCGTCGCGGGCGGTCGTCCGGCTGACGTGAGCATCGAAAACGGGGCGGTTGCCGCAGGTTGGCGTGTCGGCCTATACTCGACGGCACGCTGCCCTCGGGCAGTGTTTTCTTTGTCCTGCGACACCACCGTAGGGGCGTAGCTCAACTGGCAGAGCGTCGGTCTCCAAAACCGAAGGCCGGGGGTTCGAGTCCCTCCGCCCCTGCTACCAAAGGCCGACCTGCCCGTGGAGCAGCGACGCAACGCAACGCGAGGAGCAACCCGTGAACGACGGCGCGCAGAGGACAGGATTGCGCGATGAGTGACGAACCGATGGACCGCCCGGCGCCGCCGGCCGAGTCCACTCGCGACGCCGCGCCGGCCCGCAAGCCCAAGCGCGAGCGGTCCTCGCCGCGCCAGTTCTCCCGCGAAGTCCGCTCGGAGCTGCGCAAGGTCGCGTGGCCGGGGCGCAAGGAGCTCGTCTCCTACAGCCTGGTGGTCCTGGTCGTCGTGACCCTGATCACCTTGTACATCACAGGCCTCGACCAGGTCTTCGGCACCTTGATCTTCCGGATATTCAGCTGATGAGCAGTGACCCACTCCTGCCCGACGACGACGTCAACCCCGACGCCGCCGACCGCGCGCTGACCGGCGAGGCCGAGGACGCGCGCATCCCCACGCCCGAGGTCGAGCCTCCGGCCGACGGCACCGAGGAAGACCCCGCCCCCATGCCCGACACCGCGGCCGTGGGGATCGAGGAGGTCCCGGGGGACACCCCAGGCGTCGACGACAACCACCTCGACACCGACGGTCCCGAGGCCGCAGCGATCAACGTCGAGAGCGAAGACGACCTGTCGGACCTGCTGTCGCTGGCCGACGCCGGGGCCGACACCGATGCGGACAACCTCGACGAGGCCGCTGAGGCGCTGCTGGAGCAGGCCGGCGTCGCCGACCCGCACCAGGAGCCCGAGGCCGCCGAGGCCGCGGCCGCTGCGGACCAACCGGTGGCCGCCGACGAGGTGGTCGCCGACGACGACGAGCCGGTCGC
>Ga0247719_1001078_pt1 | contig 12495 bp, 9 predicted proteins | sample 41E_DmetaG_FD_189046 | JGI IMG/M metagenome (GOLD analysis project Ga0247719, IMG submission 189046) | Soil microbial communities from hillslope of Landscape Evolution Observatory, University of Arizona, Oracle, AZ, United States - 4-1-E_D | ecosystem: Engineered > Artificial ecosystem > Mesocosm...
GCCGGGGTCGTCTCCCGCCTCCTCACCGAGCGGTTCATCATGGAAGGAAGGCCCCGACCGAGTTGGGCTCACGGTCCTGGATGGGTTTGGCCACCAGTTCGACGCGACCCCCCTGATGAGGAACCCGGAGACCCGCGGACGGCCCAGAGAGAGCCACGTAGCTGAAGATGACTCTTCTCGTTGCCCAGGCCTGCCCAGCCGCTTCTCGCCATCTATCCCCGGACATTCGCCAAGTGCTCGCCACTTACGGCGGAATTCGCCATCTTCATCCGGAACCTACAGCGGCGGCGGATTACACCCTCGCCATGTTGCAAAAACGCGTGTACGGCTCCAAAAACGCTGCGTGTGTCACCCCAACTCCGCCGTTGCGGTGCTTGGCCAGGATGATCTCAGCAGTTCCGCGATCGGGGCTGGCCCGGTTGTACATCTCGTCTCTATACGTGAACAAGACCGCGTCACTGTCCTGCTCGAGCGCGCCACTTTCGCGTAGGTCGGCCAACACCGGGCGCTTGTCGGCCCGAGCCTCCAGGTTGCGGCTCAGCTGCGAAAGCGCGACCACCGGCACTTGGAGCTCGCGAGCGAGGATCTTCAGGCCACGAGAGATCTCGGCCACCTCGACCTGTCGGTTCTCAGCCGAAGACCGCCCCGTCATCAACTGCAGGTAGTCGATGATGACCAAGCCGAGGCCGTCACGGCTCTTGAGGCGGCGGGCCTTCGCTCGGATCTCCATGACGGTGAGGTGCGGGTTGTCGTCGATGCTGAGCGGGGCGTGGGCGAGGCGGCCGATGGCGTGGCTGATCTTGGGCCAGTCCGACTCCAGCAGCTTGCCGTTGCGCAAGCGCGTCCCGTCCACCCGGGCCTCGGAGCTCAACAGGCGCTGGGTGAGCTCAAGGTGGCCCATCTCCAGGGAGAACATCAGGACCGGGACTCGAGCCTCCAGGGCGGCATGAGCAGCGATGTTCAGCGCCAGGGACGTCTTGCCGCTTCCCGGGCGGCCACCCAACACCACGAGCGTCGAGGGTTGCAGCCCTGACATCAGGCGGTCGAGGTCAACGAGGCCGGTTGGAACGCCGGTGATGTCCTGGCCCCGATCACAGAGCTGCTCCAGACGGTCGAGCTGGTGGTCGAGCAGCTCGCGGATGGGGGAGAGGCTGTCGGTGACCCGCCGCTGGGCGACCTCGAAGACCAAGGCCTCGGCTTCGTCGACGGCGGCAGTGACGTCCGCCGGCAGCCCGTAGCCGATCTCGGCGATGGTGCCGGCCACGCCGATGAGCCGCCGCAGCAGAGCGTGCTCCTCGACGATGCGGGCGTAGCGGCCCGCGTTGCCGATCGCCGGCGTGCCCGCCTGCAGTGAGATCAGGGTGCCCGGCCCGCCGATGGCCTCGATGAGCCCGGCCCGGTGCAGGACCTCGGCCACCGTCACCGGATCGGCCGGCTCGCCCTGGGCGTAGAGGGAGCTGACCGCATCGAAGACGTGGCCGTGGGATGGCTTGTAGAAGTCGGCCGAGCTCAGACCAACCTCGAGCGCCGACGCGATGGCCTCACGGCTGAGCAGCATGGCGCCCAGCAACGACTCCTCCGCCACGAGGTTGTGCGGCGGGATCCGGGCGCCCGCGGAGCCACTGTGGCGCCGGCGGGCATCGTCGACCGATAGGGCCATCATTGACCTTCTGGTCGCGCCTGGGCTCGGCGCCATGCCATCTGGCGATGAACGCGCGCGAGGTGCGGGCTACGGAGCGTCCGCTCGCCGAGTGGGGCCCCGGCCAGGTCCTTCCTCACCAGGTCGTCCAGCAACGCCAGCTCCTCGGCGCGAGATGGGTTCGTCTCGAGCTCGAGCACTGCCGCGGCCGCCTCCTCGTCGACCTCGTCGACCTCGCCTTCCTCGGGGTCGGCGAGCCTGACGGGAACAGGCGCGGGGCTGGCCGGCGGGAAGTATCCAACCTTGCCGGTCCGGGCGGCGCTCACCAGGACTCCCACAGGGCTGGTGAAGTGTTGGCCGGCGAGGACCTGGCGCACGATCTCCCGCTGGGCATGGAGCACCTGGGCCCGGGTGTAGGCGCCCAGGGCGGCCGCTGCCAACGACGGGTTGTTGAGGCCCGGGAATCCGCGCTCCCTGCAAACCGCGAGGAGCTCGCCGACTAGCACCGGCAGCTCGGCGTCCTCCCAGTCCCGGTCGACGGTGGGTGGGTGGTCCGCGGATTCCGCGCCCGCCGCGGCTTCACGCGGTTGGTCGGACGCGGAAGGAAGGGAAGTAAGAGGTGAGTCTTCGACTTTAGAAGAAGAAAACCTCTTCTCTTCTCTGTTGAGAGTCCGCGGAATGCCGCGCTGGCCCGCGGACTCGGCGCCTTCGTTTCGCGGATATTCCGCGGACTCTCCGGCTGGTCTGGGGGACCCTGGGGCCCCGGGTCCGTGGAGCAGCTCCCGCAACAGCGACCGCTGCTCCCAGAGCACCTCGAGAAGGCGGTCGTCGAGGGCGGCCAGCCGACTGATGAGCTCGTCTCGCCCCGGAGCGGTCGCCCCGCCGAGGTCCTGGTCGTGGCCCGGTCCGGAGACTAGGTAGAGCGCCCGCTCGTTGGCACCGGAGACGGCTTCTCGGGCACCCGGTCGGTTCTCGCGCGGGGCGCTGCTCGCCAGAAGCCGGCGGTCGAGCACGATACCGTCGCGTCGGCTGACCACGATCGGGCCCAGGGCGCGCAGGTACGCCGCCACCCGCCCGTCATTGCGGGGCCACCCGAAGTGGGCACTGAGGTCGGCTTGCGAGTGTGGAAGCCGGACCAGGTCTCCGTCCATCTCCTCTCCCAGGGTTGTGATGGCGTCCCAAGCCCACGTGGCGGCACGGCGCGGCACGGGCGTGGTGCCTCCAGTACGAGCCGGTGCCGGCTCAGCGTTCACGAGACCCCGCCCGAACTGTGCCCACCGAGGCGGGGAGCGCGACGCCCGTTGCATCGATGCGTGCACCGTTGCCTACACTCGTGGCTCGTGACCGTGGGCTGGCGGGTGAGAGCGCGACATGGTTAGGTGCCGGGGCACTACGAGCGTCGCGTTCCGCTGCAACATAGGTCGCGTCGACGCCGGTTCCCGGCTCGTGCCGGGGGCTACCGCAACGATAAGACACAACGGTCGTTGCATTCGGCCGCACGAGCGGTAGAATGATCACACAGGGATCGGTGACCAAGTCGTCTCCTTCCTTGCAGTGCGACCTCCCGCTGTTCCCAGGCAAAGGTTGGGCGGGCGGCCGTAGATGGATGGTCATGCGGTCACGGGGTCCCTGCAAGGACACCGTGACCGCATGACTTACATGGGTGTAGTTATCCTGGGTTTTACCGCCCACGAGGGCCACGCGCGCGGATACCGGCCATCGGACGCCTGCGCCGCGCCGCCAAATGGCTGCCAGCCGAAGCATTGGCGGCGGCGGTCCGGCGGCCGGCCATGAACATCGACGGCGACGCCGTAGCGGCGCATCAGGCCTGGTCCACCCCGGCGGAGCTGGCCCAACTGGTCGGGGTCGGGCAGGCCGCGATTCTCAACCGTCTACGACGGGGAACGCTGCGTGGCGAGAAGCGGGACGGGCGGTGGCGGATCCCGCCCGACGTGGTCGACGCTGTCGTTGCAGCTCGCCGGGCCCAGGCGGTGAGCTCGGGAAGCCTCCGGCTCCTGCGCCATGGAGAGCCGCCAGTCAACGAGGAGGTGCTTGCCGCCGGCGTCGTGTCCGCCGGGGACGTGGAAGCACTGCAGCGGGTCATTGCCGCCAAGGACGAGGTGATCGCCGCAAAGGACGAAGTGATCGCCGAGCTTCGTCGGGAGTTGGCGCAGCAGCGCGCTGCGATGGTGGTGTTCCTGGGCGGCGCGCCGTTACCGGTGCCCGCCGGCAGGCCGCCAGACTCGACGCAACCCTGAGCGGCGCTTAGGGGAGGGTGCCGGTGTCGCCGTTATGGCAATGATCTGGACGATGTCGGACAGCTTGATTCGGCGGCCGCTCCGCCGGGTTACATGGCCCGCCCCCCCGGTGCGGGCGGCGGTGACGGCCGGCTAGCTGTACCCGCCGCTGGAGGGCGGGGATCGATCGTCGCGATGGGGGACCGTGGGGTCGACGAGCTGTAGTCGCTCCTCCAGGAACGTTCCCGTGGCGGCGTCGGTGAGCGCCGTGGCGACGAAGTCGGTGACCTGCCACCCGACGGCTTCGAACGGGAGTCCCGAAGGAGCGGTGGGGAATGCTCGAACCGCGCCCCCGAAGAGGCCGACCAGCACGAGCAGGCGCTCGAGGCCCGGGCCGAAGTCTCCTCCGAGCTGCCCATCCGCGTGCCAGTGCAGCTCGCCAAGCCACTGGCCCCATTCCAGCACGGACGGGTCGACGGTAAGCCTGGCGTACTGGGGGTGCACGGCGCAGGCAACCGACGGATCGAAGAGCTCCACGTCGACTCCGACGAGACCCTGGTTGCCTATCCGGGCGATGAGTTGCTCGAGCAACCAGCGGCTGGTCTGGAAGGCGGTGTCGTCGATGAGCGTCCACCCGGGACCGAACTCGTGCGATGCCCAGTGCAGGTAGAAGTCGATCAGCTCCTCGACCTGCTCTGGAGCGATTGGGTGGTGTGTATCGGGCATGGTCACGAGCGGTCCCTCGTATGGGGCGGGCCGGTTCCGCCGGCTGCTCCAGTGTGCTCCACCGGTGGCGGCGACATGGGGACAGCGCTTTGAGCTCTGGGCGGAGGCTCAACTGCGATTCAGGTGAAACACCCGGAAGGAACCAGGTGTTTCACCCAGATGGATTCGGGTCTATCACCCAGATCGGTGCGCCCCGCGTCCTGGCGCTCCTGAGTGGTCGCACCGGGTGGTCGAGGGCCAACCGAGCATGTTCGTCCAGAGTCGCGCCGGCGGGCTGTGTCGACAATCCCCTCGGGGTCGGGGACCCCCCTTTGGTCCGGCCGGGCGGCGCAGGCCACGCCCTTCTGCTGGGCGCCAGGGGAACCGACGACCTGCCCGTACCATGGGTGCTCTCCCGGTGGGAGGACGGCCCGTGAGTTGCCCGATATCCCGGGGCGGTACAAAGGGGTTGAATGTTGCAAATTCCACGAGGACCGCGACATGTCGGCAGCGTGCTCCGACTGATGGCTGCCCGGGCTGTTTGACGTGTCGTCGATCGCCTGGATGGACCACAGCGAGTCGGACAAGCGACGAATGCTCGCGGTCATCGACCTGTTCCGAGATCAGGGCACAGTCGACGAGCTGGGCCTGTCGGCGATCTGGGATTCATTTGCCGACTCTCTCTTTCCGGGTACTGGCACCGTGCAGACCCGGGCGCGGTACTTCCTCTTCATTCCGTGGGTGTTCCAAGTCGCCGAGGCCCAGCGGGTGCCGTCGGCTCGCGCTCGTGGGGCGGTCCGCCGACTGGAGATACGCCTGATCGGGTCCCTGCTCGCCGGTGGTTCCGACCAAACCGGCATCATCGGCAGTCAGGCCGGCGCCAACCTCCACCGGATGCCGTCGGCCATCTACTGGTCGGGTCTGGGCCGGCTCGGCATCCGTCGATTACAGGGCTCGACCGAGCAGGTCCTCCGGTCCTTCGACGAGCTGCACCGCTCGGCGAAGCACGCCGTCCGTGACGACGACGGAGAGCTCGTCGATGGCACCGTGCGCGTATGGGACCGGCACCTCCCGGCAGTGCCGGAAGGCTTTCCGGACGTGCCGATCCGCCTGGAGCTCACCGACGAAGAGGCCGCCGTCCTCCGCGATCGAATTCATGACTCGGCGCCGGGCTCGCTTTTGGATGTCCTTCTCGATACGGAGATCCCGCTCGGTCGAGAGGCGTTCCCTTGGCATCACCCACAACTGGTGAGTTTTCCCGCCGACGTGCGACGCACCCTGCACCACGCCCAACGCTTCTCCGAAGCCATGCACGGTGCCGCCCTCCTCTACAACCTCCTCCTGGCCCGGGAGAAGGGCGTGCCCGAGTGGACGGAGGACTACGAGGAGCGGCTGTCCGAGTGGCAGGCCAACCTCGAGGGCCAGGGCACCGCGCACGTCGGCTGGGACCGGGACCAACTGTGGGCCAGCGTGGGTGCCGTCCGCCGGGTGCACCCCCTCGCGCATCGCTTCGTCGAGGACTGGTGCGGCCTTCTCGCTCACGACGGCTTTGAAATCGTCGACAACCCGCGCGCCGCAGCCCTCGTCGGCGCTCGGGAGCGCCAGCTGAAGGGGCCCTTGGCCCGAGTCGGCAACCCTCGCGCCCTCGACAAGTGGGTCGGAGCCTCCGGTGACCGCCAGTACGAGTTCCGTTGGCGCAGCGCACGACGGGTGATCGAGGACATCCGTGCTGGGCTCTTGCTCGAGGAGGGCCGTGCTCGATCCTGACGACCGACTCCTGCTTCTCGACGCGCTTCGGCCCCCGGCCGGGTTCGCGTTCGACCGGGCGGTCGGAACGTCGTTCACCCTTGATCTCCACGCCCTCCTCACCGCACCCCTCGCGCTTGCCGCGTTCGATTGGGAGGCGGCCGACGGGAGCATCCCAGACGACCCTGTGGCGCTGCTGGAGTCACTGAGACGGTGTTCGAACCGGATCGACTTCTTCTGTCAAGCGGGCGAGATCGGCATCCCGCCGGCCTACCACCGGCTCTATGCCTGGTTGGAGCACTCGGCTCATGAGGCCACACCCCGGAGTGGGTGGGCGGTGTTCCACCCGAAGGTCTGGCTCCTCCGCTACCGACCAACGGCCGAGGAGGGTCCGAGTGCCTACCGTCTTCTGTGCGCCTCACGAAACCTGACCTTCGACCGAAACTGGGACGTCCTCCTCGTCCTCGATGGGGCTCCAAACGAGGCGGGCGCCAACGGTGGCGCAGTAGCGCAGTTCATCGCGCGCCTCCCGGCTCTCGCTGTCCATCCCCTTCGACCGGAGCGTCGTAGGGAGCTCTCTGCGCTTGCCGGCGAGGTGGCCGGGGTCCGCTTCTCCCCGCCTGAGCAGTTCGACGACCTTGCGTTCCACTTCCTGGGTGAGGGGGGCGGAACGTGGCCATTGCCGGAGCGGGCCGACCGCCTCCTCGTCGTCTCGCCCTTCGTGACGGGCGACGCCGTGGAGCGCCTGCTGCAGATCGCGCCGCAGGTCTCGGTGGTCTCGCGAGCCGAGGAGCTCGACCGACTCCCGGCGGAGCTGCTCGAGCGGTTCGCCACCCGCCACGTGCTGAGCCCCGCTGCCGTGCCCTCCTCTGAGCTCGCCGATGACCAGGAGGCCGCCCGTCCGCTCGTCGGGCTGCACGCCAAGCTGTACGTCGCTGAGCTGGGCTCGATCGCAGCATGGTTCAGCGGGTCAGCGAATGCCACTACGGCCGGCTTCGAAGGGAACGTCGAGGCCCTCGTCGAGATGCGAGGACCGAAGAACAAGGTCGGAATCGACACCGTGTTGGCAGACACCGAGGGTGGACTGCTCCGACTCCTGCAAGATCACCCTCTCCCCGCCAACCAGACGGAGCCGACAGAGGAAGAGGAGCTGCGACGTTCCCTCGACGACCTGCGACGCGCGCTCGCAGCGAGCAGGTTCACCGTGACGGTGGTACCGGCCATCGACACCCGCTATGACCTGATCGTCAGGAGCGGTCCTCTCCCCACCCTCGCGGAGGGTTCGGCGACGACCATCCTGCGACCGCTTTCCTTGCCCACGGGCGTTCGCGTCCCTCCAGACACGCCGGTGGAGGTGCAGTTCGGCCCAGCGGGCCTCGAAAGCATCACGCCATTCCTGGTGATCGAGGTGGTGGCTCGTCGGAAGGGGACCGTCGCACACGATGCCTTCGTCGTGCGCGCCGATCTGATCGATGAGCCGAGCGACCGTGCCGACCTTCTGCTCGCCTCCCTCCTGGCGAGTCGCAGCGACGTCCTGCGCTACCTACTCTTCCTCCTGGCTGACGCTGGCGGGCCGCCACCGGGTGGCTGGTTCGCCGACCTGCAACGCGCCGTCGATCGCGGGGCATCGACGGCCGGCGACGGCTCGCTGGAGCTGCCGCTGCTGGAGACCCTGGTCCGAACTGTTGCACGCGATCCGGCGAAGCTCACAGGCGTCCATCGCCTGGTCGAGGCCCTGGGCCGCACCGAGGAGGGCCGAAAGCTCCTCCCCGAGGGATTCGCCGAGGTCTGGCCCGTGATCTGGGAGGCCAGCGGGGTGGGCTCCAAAACATGACCCCGACGGCCAAGAGGTACGGCGGTGCAGCGGAGGTCCTGGCGGGACTGAAGGACTTCCAGCGCGACACGGTGGAGCACGTCTTTGCCCGGCTCTTTACAGACCCCGAACCGACTCGCCGGTTCCTCGTTGCCGACGAGGTCGGCCTCGGCAAGACGCTCGTCGCCCGCGGCGTCATCGCCAAGGCGATCGAGCACCTCCAGGACCAGGTGCGGCGCGTCGACGTCCTCTACATCTGCTCCAACGCCGAGATCGCTCGCCAGAACATCCAGAAGCTGAACGTCACCGGCGACAAGGACTTCCAGCTCGCGTCACGCATTACCCTGCTGCCCCTCACCCTGCGCGATCTGACCTCACGCAGGCTCAATTTCGCGTCGTTCACCCCCGGCACGTCGTTTGACCTCCGCTCGAACCTGGGTCTCCGCGAGGAGCGCGTGGTCCTGTACTGGCTACTTCGTCATTCCTGGGGCGAGGCGGTCATGCGAGGGGTCGGCCCGCTCAAGGTCCTTCGAGGAAACGTGGGCATGGAACGTTTCGGCCGGCGGGTGGAGGGGTTCGACCAGACGAGCCTGGATCGCGGGCTCTCGGCCAAGTTCAAGACTGCTCTGCTGGTCAACGATCGCGAGGCGAAGGCGCGTGGCGAGACGGGCCTCAAGCAACGGTTTCGCGAGCTCGCCGAGCATCTCCGGTACCGCAAGATCGTGGCGAAACCGGACGCACGAGAGCGTTCGGCTCTGATCGGCGAGCTCCGGGCCCTGCTGGCGCGGACCTGCGTGGACGCCTTGGAGCCCGACCTCATCATCCTGGACGAGTTCCAGCGCTTCCGCGAGTTGCTCGACGGGGACGATCCCGCGTCCGAGCTGGCGCAACATCTCTTCGACTACGAGGGCGCCCGGGTCCTGTTGCTGTCCGCCACGCCCTACAAGATGGTCACATTCGCCGATGAGGCCGGCAACGAGGACCATCACCGCGACTTCAAGCGGACCTTGCAGTTCCTCATGGGCCCGGAGGGAGCCGACGAGGTCGACGGGGAGCTGCGGCGCTTCCGGCGGGAGCTACTACGCCCGGAGGGTCTCGACGTCGATCGCGCCCACCAGCATCGGACTGCGGCGGAATCGAGCATTCGTCGAGTGATGTGCCGGACCGAACGGCTCGCGGTCACCGCCGACCGCAACGGGATGCTCACCGACCGCAGCCTCGGATCGGTGGCGCTCGAGGCTCGGGACATCCGCAGGTTCGTCGCCCTTGACCGCGTGGCCCGGCACACCGACACCGGCGATGTCATCGAGTACTGGAAGTCGGCGCCGTACCTCCTCAACTTCATGGACGGCTATCAGTTGGTGCGCAAACTGAGCGCGGGCCGGCGGACGACCGACGCCGTACTTTCACAGCTGCTGGCCGACGTCGAGGACGTCATCGACTGGGCGGATGTCGGGCAGTACCAACAGCTCGACCCCGGCAACGCCAAGCTGCGAGGGATCCTCGGCGATGTCATGGATGCCGGCATGTGGCGCTGGTTGTGGATGCCGCCCGCCCTGCCCTACTACTCCCCGGCAGCACCCTTCGACGCGCCCGAGGCCCGCCACGCGTCCAAGCGACTGATCTTCTCCTCCTGGACGGTGGTCCCGAAGGTGATCGCCGCCCTCGTGAGCTACGACGCCGAGCGGCGCATGATGTCGTCGGGCTCCGCTCCTCCGCTGCCGAACACGCCCGAAGACCGTCGCCGAGCTGGTCAGCTGCTTCGCTTCACCCGTTCGAAAGGCCGCCTCACTGGCATGAAGGTGCTGAGCTTGCTCTATCCGAGCGCGGCGCTGGCCCACCACGGTGATCCGTTGCGCCATGCCGGCGCCTCTGGTGCGCTGCTCGACCGGGAGCAGCTCCTTGCCGAGATCCGAGGGAAGCTGGCGCCCCTTCTCGCGCCGTGGACCGATCGCGCTCCGACGGCAGGGAACGAAGACGAGGACTGGTACTGGCTTGCGCCGCTCCTGGCCGACCTGGCCACCGAGGGCGTACTCGACCCGGTCGAGCTCTTCGACGACCACCTCTGGGCCCGGCATTGGACGGGAGGGGAGGCCGACGACGACGACGGCGGCGCCCGCAGCGGCGAGGCAAGCTCCACGTTCGAGGAGCACCTCAACGAGGCGTACGCCCGCATCGAACAGCTGCGGGACGGCGAGATGCCCCTCGGCCGCGTGCCGAACGACCTGATCGAGGTCGCCAGCCTGCTGGCCCTCGGAGCACCAGGCGTCTGCGCGTTGCGAGCACTCGCCCGGGCGCGGGGCGCCGAGGGGCTTCGTGACCCTGCGGCCGTTGGTGCTGCGGCGAATGCCTCCTGGGCGCTCCGAAGCTTGTTCAACCTCCCCGAGGTGACGGCCCTGGTGCGAGGAAGCCATCCGGAGGACGCCTACTGGCGGGCCGTGCTCGACTATGCCGTCGCCGGGAACCTTCAGGCGGTGCTCGACGAATACGTCCATATCCTCCCCGACCGTCTGGGGATCTTGGATCCGAGCAGTCCCGATGCGACGGACCAGGTCGCCGACGCCCTCCGAGATTCCCTGAAAGTCCGGACCGTCTCATACTCCTGCCATGACGTGGCCGACGACGGCGACGGCGTCCACTTTCACCAAGGGCGCCACCGCCTCCGTGGACGATTCGCGCTCCGATTCGGCCAGGACCGGGTGGAGGAAACCGGTGACGCCACCCGCACCACTCAGGTGCGCGACGCCTTCAACTCACCGTTCTGGCCGTTCGTCCTGGCGACAACGTCGGTTGGCCAGGAGGGTCTGGACTTTCATAGCTACTGCCACGCCTGCGTGCACTGGAACCTGCCCGCCAACCCCGTCGACCTCGAGCAGCGCGAGGGCCGCGTCCACCGGTACAAGGGACATGCTGTGCGCAAGAACGTCGCCGCCCAGCATCGCGCTGCAGCCTTCTTCGACGGCGGTGACCCCTGGAAAGCGCTGTTCGACGCTGCCGTTGCCGGGCGCGGCCCGTCGACGAACGACCTCGTGCCGTTCTGGGTGTTCCCGGGCGAGCACCAGATCGAACGCATCGTCCCCATGCTCCCTCTCAGCCGTGAGATCGGACGGCTTGCCGCCCTCCGCAGGAGCGTCGCCGCCTACCGCCTCGTTATCGGCCAGCCCCGGCAAGACGACCTTCTCCAGTGGCTCGCAAGCCGGTACTCCGTGGAGGAGCTCATCCGACTGCAGGAGGAGCTGCGGGTCGATCTCGCACCGCCACCGGCCGCGCTGGGCTCCTGAGCCGCGAAGACGGCTCCAGCTGACGTGGGCTGGACAGGACCGCGCCCGCCGCCCAGCAACGGGTAGCCCGCCGCCCGGCAACGGGTAGCGAACACACGTTCGGGTAATCTTCGGGCCGATGCGGTGGTTCAGGGCGGCGGTCAAAGCGGTCGAGGCGGCGCAGGTATCCGGCCTGGTTCGGCCATCTCGAGTGCCACGGCATGGTGGCAGCGAGCGACGACGGGGGAGGGCGCGATGACAAGAGGTGCTGACGCAGGGGCGGGAGCCAGCCGCCGTTCGGTGCAGGAAGAGTCGCGTACGACTGACTGCGCGAGGTGCGGCGGCTCCGGCGTCGTTGGAGTAGCCGACCACACCAGTGGCTGCAGGCCGCTGCGGTGCGCCGAGGCCTGCCCGCAGATACGCCCTGCGGCGTGCGAGATGTGCGCCAGACGGGCCCTAGGCGATGACCTCATGTGGTCGGCATGATGCGTGGCGCACGGAGAGTCGCAACGGCCAAGGAGCCGACCGAGATCCGGCCTGCCCACTCGCGGGTGGTGAACTGGGCCGGCATCGGGCAGTGGTGCGTCGACGTGGTGTCCCGCATTCCCGTCCCGGCGCCTCCGCGTTGCCAGCTCGATGGGGCCGAGGTGCAGTCCCCTCGGCCTTCGGCGCCCGATGGACCCGGCCAGTCGGAGCCGGCAGACACACTGATCGCCCGTACAATCGGCGATCGGTGCAAGGGCCAGATGCGAGAGGACCTACAGCTCTTCGACACCTCGGCCATAGACCAGGAGGTTGCGGCCGCGGCGAAGCGGCTCAAGCTTCCCCAGGTGGGATCGGACGGCGGCCCGCCCCACCGATGAGCTGTCCCACCCCGCCGGTAGAATGAGGGGTGCCCCGGCGGTGATGGAACACCCCGGGGCGTGGCCGACCACCTGCTGAGAGGTATCGACGTGGAGCAGCGTACAGAGGCGTTGACCGCCCGCTACCGGTACCGCCTGCGCGTCAGCCCGGGCCAGGCCGTCCAGCTCCAGGCCGTCTTCGACGCCAACCGGGTCGTGTGGAACACGGCCCTGGGCCGGTGGTCGGACCTGT
>Ga0247719_1001079_pt1 | contig 12484 bp, 12 predicted proteins | sample 41E_DmetaG_FD_189046 | JGI IMG/M metagenome (GOLD analysis project Ga0247719, IMG submission 189046) | Soil microbial communities from hillslope of Landscape Evolution Observatory, University of Arizona, Oracle, AZ, United States - 4-1-E_D | ecosystem: Engineered > Artificial ecosystem >...
CCAGGCTGAGCTGGCCGGCGCCGATGCCCACGGTCGCCAGGCCGGCGACGAGGAGCATGCGCGGGCGGCTGAGCCGCTGGGCGGTGGCAGGGCGCGAAGCCATGCGGGGATTCCCTCCGTAGTGGCGGTGATGCCATCCCCGTGCGGATCGGGTGGATGTGTGGAATGGCGTTGTGCGTGACATCACACACCACTGCACCGGGCCGTCCCATGGGACCTTCGGTTGCCATCGGTACCGGCGCGCCGGTCTAGCGGGTGGGGCGCTCCCGGTCACTCATCTCGAGGATGTCGAGCATCGGCAGGTCGCGCTGGTACTCGCTGAACTCGAACTCGGGTCCGCAGCGGAGCGCGTCGTACGGGCAGGCGTCGGCGCAGATGCCGCAGAAGATGCAGCGGCTGACGTCGAGCTGATAGGTCTCCAGGATGCGCGGCCTCGGCATGAGCGCGCCGACCGGGCAGGTCTCCGCGCAGCGGCCGCAGGAGACGCACGGGGTCTCGTTGAGGCTGACGAAGTCGGCCGTCGTGACGAGCGAGTCGAATCCCTTGCCGATGAAGTCGTAACAGCCGGCGCCGACGATGTCCTTGCAGACCTGGGCGCAGCGACCGCAGTCGATGCAGCGGCTGTAGTCGCGCAGGATGAAGCTGTGCGTCTCGTCGCGGCCGTAGCCGTGGTTGACGCCGACGTACGGGTTGTCCTGGATCGAGCGCTCGTCGATCGCCATGTTCAGCGTCGTCTCGTACTCGATCGCGGCCTCGCGGAGGTCGCAGTGGCCGATCGCCTCACACGTGCACTGCAGGCAGCGGCCGGCCTCGGCCATGGCCTGGTCGCCCGTGTAGCCGTGCTCGTACTCGTTGAAGTTGTCGTTGCGCTCGTCGGCCTCGAGCTTGCCCATGATCGCGCGCGGCTCCTTCACGTCATCGGTGAAGGGCACGATGGTGAGGAAGTTCGGCTGCGGCTCGGTGACGATGCGGCGTACCTGCGGATCGTCGAGGTCGTGGCCCCGCAGCCAGTAGTCCATCGCGTAGCTGGCACGACGCCCCTCGCCGATGGCCTCGACCACGGTCGCGGCGCCGGTCCGCACGTCGCCCGAGGCGAAGATCTTCGGGACGTTGGTGCGGAAGATGTGCTCCTCCGCGACGAGGGTGCCGCGGCGGCTGACCTCCAGGTTGGAGCGGATCTCCTCGGGCTCTGAGTCGATCCACGACAGGTCGGGGCCCTGGCCGATGGCGCCCAGGACGGTGTCGCACTCGACGATGAACTCGGTGCCGGGCATCGGCTCGGGGCGGCGCCGTCCCTGGGCGTCCGGCTCGCCGAGCTTCATGCGCTGGAACTCGACGCCGGTGACCTTCTCGTTCTCGTCGGTCACGATCCGGGTCGGCGAGGCCTGGAAGATGACGCGCGCGCCCTCCTCGATCGCCTCGTGGACCTCGTCCGCGGCGGGCATGTCCTTGAGGTCGCGGCGGTAGACCAGCGTCACCTCGGCGGCGCCCTGCCGGACGCTCGTGCGCGTGCAGTCGATGGCGGTGAAGCCACCGCCGATGACGACGACGCGGGCTTCCTTCAGCCGGGGCACGGGCACGCCGCGGGTCGAGTTGTAGAGGTTCTCGAGGGCGTTCACGGTGCCGGCGGCGAACTCCCCGGGAATGCCCAGCTCGTTCGGCTTGTAGCAGCCGATGCCGACGTAGATGGCGTCGTACTCGTCGATGATGTCGCCGAGGTGGAAGTCTCGGCCGAGTCGCATGTTCGGCTTCAGCTTCGCCCCGAGCTCCCATACGTGGTTGAGCTCGCGATCCATCCAGCCCTTGGGCAGCCGGTACTGCGGAATGCCGTAGCGGAGCATGCCGCCCTGCTCCGGCTCCGCCTCGAAGACGTCGCACTGGTGGCCACGCAGCTGCAGGTAGTACGCGGCGGACATCCCGGCCGGTCCGGCGCCGATGATCGCGACCTTGCGCCCGGTCGCCGGCTCCTTCGGCCACGGGATCGGGGCTGGGGCATCCACCTCGAGCACCCGGTCCGCGCAGTAGCGGTGCGAGTCGCGGATGGCGATGGCGGTGTCGACCTCCTCGCGCCGGCAGTGCGTCTCGCACGGGGCCGGGCAGACGCGCCCGAGGATGGCCGGGAAGGGCAGCGAGCGCTTCAGGATGCGCGTCGCCTCCTCCCAGTTGCCGAGCGTGTTCTGCTTCAGGTAGCCGGGGATGTCGACGCGGGTCGGGCACTTGAACTGGCACGGCGGCAGGCAGTAGGCGTCATGGTCGCTGAAGATCAGCTCGAGGACCATCCGCCGGTTCTCCACCACCCGCTCGGAGTGGGTGGTGATGACCATCCCCTCCTCGATCGCGGTGCCGCAGCTGATCGGCGTGTCGTCGCGCCCCGCGACCTCCACCACGCAGATGCGACACGCGCCGTAGGGCGCGAGCTTCGGCTCATAGCAGAGCGTCGGCACGTCGATCCCGAGGACCCGGCAGGCCTGGAGGATCGTCTGGCCCTCCTCGGCCTCGACCTGCGTGCCATTGATGGTGACGCTGATCTTGCGGGTGCCCGGAACCATCGGCCAGATCGGGGTGTAGTCGGTGACCTTCCCGTTGCCGGATCCGTTGCCGTTGCCGGCCGCGTGGCCGTTCGTCGTTCCGAAGCCCATCGGTTCCTACTGTAGCGGTGCTATGCGCCCGATGCCGGCTCGACGCCGGGCAGGGGCTCGATGAGGGGTGGCATTGCCGAGGTGTCGCAGGCGCCGGCCAGGCACTCGCCGCGCTCGGCATGGGCCCGGTACTCCTCGCCGAAGCGATCGAGGGTCGTCAGGATCGGGCCCGGAGCGAGGCGCTCGAGCTTGCAGAGGGCGGTGTCGCTCACCTTGCGCGAGAGGTCGCGGAGGAGCATGAAGTCGTTCGGGCGCGGCGTCGCCGCCAGGATGCGGTCGAGCGCCTCGACGAGTCGCTTCGTTCCGATCCGGCACGGGACCGCCTTGCCGCACGCTTCGCGGGCGCTGAAGTCGGCGAAGAACCGCGCGCTGTCGACCATGCACGTCGCCGTGTCCGTGACGAGCACCGCCCCGGAGCCGACGATCGCCCCGGCGCCCTCCAGCGACTCGTAGTCGTAGGGCAGGTCGAGCCCGCCGGCGTCGATCGCCCCGCCGCCCGGTCCGCCCACGAAGACAGCCTTGGTGGTCCCGGTGCCGCCGCCGGCCATCGCCAGGATCTCGAGCAGCGGCGTGCCGAGCGGGACCTCGAGCAGGCCCGGCTCCGCCACGCGTCCCATGACGGTGACGAGCTTCGTGCCGCGGCTGTCGGGCGCGCCGACCGAGGCGAATGCCTCCGACGAGTGCGACAGGATCCAGGTGACGTGGGCAAGGGTCTCCGCGTTCTGGACGACCGTCGGGGCATCCCATAGTCCCTCGGTGGCCGGGTAGGGCGGGCGGATGGCCGGCATGCCACGGTCTCCGGCGAGCGCGTGGAGCAGCGCCGTCTCCTCCCCGGCAACGTACGCCCCGGATCCCTCCCAGACGCTGAGCTGGATGCTGGTGTCGGTGCCGAGGACGAGGTAGCCGGCGAGATGAGCCTCGGTCGCCTCCTCCACCGCGGCGCGGAGCCGGGCGATCGCGTCGGTCCACTCGCGCCGGACGGCGATGATCGCCTCCCCGGCGCCGGTGGCGTAGGCCGCGATCAGCGCGCCCTCCACGACGAGATGCGGGTTGCCCTCGGCCAAGGCTCGGTCGCCGAGCGAGCTGGGATCGGCGCCCATGAGGTTGGCGACGACGATCCGTCGCTCGGCCTCGACGTCGCGCGCGGCCCGCCACTTCGCGGCCGTCGGGTAGCCGGATCCGCCGCGACCGCGCAGGCCGGCGGCTTCGACCTCGAGGATGACCTCTTCCGGCGCGAGGCGCGTGATGGCGCGCTCCAGCCCCGCGTAGCCACCGTGCTCGCGGTAGCTGGCCAGGCTCGTGGGGTCGACCCGGCCGATATCGGTCAGGAGGCGATGCTCGCCGCCGGACAGGATCCGGATCTGGGGTGAGATCGTGCTCGCCATCAGCTGCCGCTCCCGGCACTCACGGCCGAGCGACGCCGCTCGCTGACGATGTGTCGGGCCTGGTCCGCGTCGACCGGCCCGTAGACGAGGGTGTCGATCCGGATGGCCGGGCTGATGGTGCCGGCGCCCACGTCGGTACCCACCTCGAGGCTGAAGGCGCCGTCCGGCGTCTCCTCGCCCGGGCCGATGCCGAGCTCCTCGCGGATGGCGGCCAGGACGGCCGGTCCGCCCGCGAAGCGGCAGGAGGTGCAGTCGCAGACGGTCACCACGTGCCCGTCGGCGGGGAGGAGCCGAAAGCCGCCGAGGCCGGCCGCACCGAAGACCTGCGCCCAGTGGATGCTCAGACGGTCGCTGATCCGGCGCAGTGCCTGCTCGGGCAGGTAGCCGTAGCGCCCCTGGGTGGCGCGGAAGATCGCGACGAGCGACTCCGGACGGCCGCCGAATCCGTCGATCGTCTCGTCGACCCAGGGCGCGTCCACCTCCTCGTCCCAGCGGGCGGGGTTGCGCATCGGCCGTGCGGCAAGGCCGGCGCGCCGGTAGGCATTCGGATCCTTGCGCTCGTCGTAGATCTCCGGCATGCCATAGCGGATCCGGTTGCCCTGGCTGTCGAAGCCGCTCATGTCGATCGCCTCGACCGGGCAGACCTGCGCGCACTGGAAGCAGACCTCGCACTTGTGCTCGCCGAACGGGTCGTAGATGAGGTCGAGCCGCCCGCGCCAGCGATCGGGGATCTCGGGCCGCTGCTCCGGGTACTGGCGGGTGACCTTCGGCGCGAAGAAATTGCGGAAGGTGGTGGCCAGGCCCCTGGCGATGCCGATACCGGGGAATGCCATCGGTCTCGTCCTCCTACAGGTCGAAGACGACCACGGCGATGGCCGTGATGAACAGGTTGACGAGCGCCAGCGGCAGAAGGACCTTCCACGCCACGCCCATGAGCTGGTCGACGCGGACGCGCGGGAGGGTCGCCCGCAGCCAGACCGCCACGAAGATGAAGAAGTACGTCTTCAGGAAGAACCAGAAGATCCCGTACAGCGTGCCGGCGAAGCCGTCGAGCTGCGCGGGGAGCGGCCACGGAGCCAGCCACCCACCGAAGAAGAGGCTGACCAGGATGCCGCTCATGATGAAGAGCGCGACGTACTCGGCGAAGAAGAAGAAGCCGAAGCGCATGCCGGAGTACTCGGTGAACGGTCCCGCCACCAGCTCGGAGTCGGCCTCGATCATGTCGAACGGTGTGCGGTTGATCTCGGCCAGGGAGGCGATGTAGAAGATGCCGAGCCCGATCGGCTGCCAGATGAGCAGCCAGCCGTGGTCACGCTGCCAGGCGATCAGCTCGCTGAAGTTCAGCGTGCCCGCGAGGACGACCGCGCCGACGATCGAGAGCGTGAGCGGGATCTCGTAGCTCACCATCTGCGCCGCCGATCGGAGGCCGCCGAGCAGCGAGTACTTGTTGTAGCTCGCCCAGCCCGCCACCAGCAGGCCGACGACGGAGAGGCCCAGCACGGCGAAGAAGTAGACGATGCCGATGTTGAAGTCGGCCGCCACCGCCCCCGGCGCGAAGGGGATGACGAGCATGCTCATCGCCGCCGCCATGTAGACCATCCACGGCGCGAGGGTGAAGGTGCCGCGGTCGGCCTGGTCGGGGACCGTGTCCTCCTTGGCGAGCACCTTGAACCCGTGGATCGTGCTCTGGAACATCCCGCTCGGACCGATGCGGTTCGGCCCGAGCCGCAGGTTCATGCTCGCGATCACCTTCAGCTCGATCTGGATGATGATGAACGCGGTGGGCACCGTCAGCAGCAGGAGCAGCGTGGTGGCCAGCAGGAATCGGCCGATCCCGAGGAGAAGCTCGAAGTCCATCGGCTACTTGTCCACGCCGCCCATGACCGGGTCCAGGCTCGCCATGACGGCCATGGTATCGGCGACGAGCCGGCCGGGCATGAGCTTGGGCAGGGCCTGGAGGCTGATGAAGCTGGGGTCGCGCATGCGGAAGCGGTACGGCGTCGGTCCGCCGTCGCTGATGGCGTAGACGCTGTAGAGGCCGCGCGGCGACTCCACCGCACCGTAGGCGCGGCCGGGACGGGGCCGGATGATGCCCGGCACCTGGGCCTGCACCGGTCCGTGCGGCATCTTGTCGATGATCTGGTCGATGAGATGGATGCTCTGCTTGATCTCGGCGATGCGCTGGAGGTAGCGCGAGTACGAGTCCCCGCCCTCGTGGGTGATGACGTCGAACTCGAGCTCGTCGTAGATCGAGTACGGCTTGGCCTTGCGGACGTCGAACGGCACGCCGGAGGCGCGAAGGTTCGGGCCGGTCACCCCGAGGCTGATGGCCTGGTCGCCGGTGAGCGTCCCCATCCCGATGGTGCGGGACCGGAAGATCTCGTTCCCGGTGATCATGTCCTCGTTCATCTCGATGTTCTTGAGCACCCGGCTGCGCCACGTCCCGAGCCGGCTCAGGAACTCGTCGTTCGTGTCCCAGTTCACGCCGCCGACGCGGAAGAAGTTGAAGAGCATCCGCTGGCCGCTGATGGCGCTCAGCATGTCGACGATCTCGTCGCGGTTGATGAAGCTGTAGAGGATCGGCGTCAGCCCGCCCATGTCGAGCGCCAGGAAGCCCATCATCAGGCCGTGGCTGAACACGCGGTTCAGCTCGACGACGAGGGCGCGGATGTACTCGGCCCGCGGCGGTGCCTTGATCCCGTAGAGCTTCTCGAACGCGATGGCCGGCGCGTGCTCGTTGTGCATCGTCGACAGGTAGTCCATCGGGTCGACGTAGGTGAGCACCGTCGTGTACGTCGCGTTCTCGCACAGCTTCTCGATGCCGCGATGGAGATAGCCCAGCACCGGGTCGATGTCGACGATGATCTCGCCGCGCACCTTGACCACGAGCCGCATGACCCCGTGCGTCGAGGGGTGCTGAGGGCCCATGTTGATGAGCATCTCGCCCTCGTCGAGCGAGTAGACCTCGCGCTCGCGGTCGGTCTGCGGCGGCCGGTCGGGAATGCCGACCTGGTCGAAGCCGGCGTACTCGCCGCCGCTCTCCGGCCGTGCCGGGACGAGGCCGGCAGCGGCCCGCAGGCGCGCCTCCTCGGCGGCGTCGAGCTCGATCGGATCGGGGATGCGGGGCTCCGGATCGGTCCTCGTCATCGCGGACGGCTCTCCGAATCGGCGAAGTCGCCGCCCTCGACGCCCTCACCCGGCGCGTCTCCGCGCAGGTCGGACGGCGGGAAGGTGACGGCGACCGCCTCCCGGAAATGGGAGAGGTCCCATGTCTCGGGGCGCTCGAGCGGGTTGACGCCCGCCGCCGGGGAGTCGGCCGCGTCGTCGGGCAGGACGAAGTCCTTGCGCAGCGGGAAGCTGCGGTAGTCGGGTGACATGTAGATGCGGCGCAGGTCGCGGTTGCCCTCGAAGACGATGCCCATCATGTCGTACATCTCGCGCTCGTGGAACATCGCGCCTTCCCACATGTCGGTGATCGAGCGGATGCGCGGCTCGGATCGGTCGACGCGCGCGCGGACGCGGAGCCAGCCGGGATGCTTCCAGCTGAAGAGGTGGTAGACGACCTCGAAGTGCGCGTCGACGCCGTAGTCGACGGCGGCAGCATCGGCGAGCATGAAGAACGCGAGGTCAGGATCGTCGCGAAGGGTGCCGAGCACCTCGACGTTCCGGTCGCCGGGGATGCTGAACTCGACCGTGTCCTCGTCGGTCCACAGGTTGCGCACGTCGGAGGCGAGACGCTCGGTCAGGAGACGGACGAGCGACCCGGCAGCGGCGGGTGTGCTCAGCGCACGTCTCCTTCCCAGCGGGTCCGCTGCGGACCGCGGTCGACGTACGTGCGCCACTCGCCGCGCCGCTGCTTCACGAGCTCGTGGAGCTTCATCATCCCGTAGATGAGCCCCTCGGGACGGGGCGGACAGCCCGGGACGTACACGTCGACGGGCATGACGCGATCGACGCCCTGGACGACGCTGTAGCTGCGCTTGAAGCGGCCGCCGGACGTGGTGCAGGTGCCCATGGCGACGCACCACTTCGGCTCCGGCATCTGCTCCCAGAGGCGGACGAGCGGGCCCGCCATCTTCGTCGTCAGCGTGCCGGCGACGATGAGCACGTCCGCCTGCCGGGGACTGGCGCGGAAGGGGAACATGCCGAAGCGGTCGATGTCGTTGACGCTCGTGGCCGTGCTCATCATCTCGATGGCGCAGCAGGACAGGCCCGAGAGCAGGGGCCAGAGCGAGTTGGCCCGGATGAGGTCCAGGATGTAGTCGGCCTTGGTGGGGATCACCTCGAGCAGCCCGTGGAAGCCGCCCTGGGGGTGCTCCTCCATGCCGAACTCGCGGAGGAGCTCGTCGTTGGCCGCCTGGTCCGGGATCACGATCGGGTTGCCGTTCCCGTGGGCGTCGGTCGTCGTCGGTCTGTCTACTGCCATCGGAGATCACCCTTCTTCCATGCGTACAGCTCGCCGAACATGAGAATCGCAAGGAAGATGCCGATCAGCACGATGCCCTGGAACTCGAGCGAGCGAACGGTGATGGCCCACAGGTAGACGAAGATGATCTCCACGTCGAAGGCGACGAACAGCAGGGCGTACAGGTAGAACGCCAGCCCGAAGCGGCTCCAGGTATCACCGATGGTATCGACGCCCGACTCGTAGGGCAGGCCCTTCTGCGGGCGCCGTCGCCGATGGGTGATGAGCCAGCTGAACAGGATCGTGCCGAAGACGAAGGTCGTCGCGGCGAAGGCGAACCCGATGACGTAGAGCAGTCCGGTGTGATCCATCTCCACTCCGGTTGCACGCGCGGTGGTGCTGGTGTCGAGCCTCGTCGGCCCGACGCAATTCGGTCGATTTGGAGCGAGGCGCCACGCTGAGGGTGCGGCCTCGGTCACAGTCTAGCAGGGGCATCCGCGAGCGTGAGTGGCTCGGCCCTCCGCTCAGCGTCCCTGCCAGGCAGCTGCCACGAGCAGCCTGAGACCATCGCTCACCAGGGCGTGGCCACCGAAGAGGAACGGCACCGGGGCACGCGCGGCCGCCTCAGTCAGCTCGCGCAGCCACGGCGTGACGACCCGCTCCTGGTCGCCGAAGTCGCTGGCGAAGCGATCCTCCTCGGGCGGCCAGGACCATGCGTCCGCCGAGGCCGAGACCGCCGCCATCAGCACCCGCGTGTCCATCACCACCGCGTCTCCGAGCGCGGCGAGCTCCGCGATCAGCTCCGTCGGCGATCCGCGGCGCATCAGGGCGGCGAGCACCGAGCGCGGCTGGCCGATACCGCGAGCCGACCGCATGCCGCGCTCCTCGACGAAGGCGCGCACCCGGCATGCCGTCTCCGTCTCGAGGTGCTGCCAGGTGGCGGACGGGATGCGCCCGGTGACGACCAGCTCCGCGTGCCGGTCTCGCACCACCGCCCCGATCGCCTCGAGGTAGGGGACCTCCAGCGCGTGGTCGCCAGGCAGCCGGGCCATCTCCAGGTAGCCACGGATCCCCGGATCCAACCGGCGCATCCCCGACAGGCGGGTGGCCAGCCGGAGGAGCGCAAGATCGAGCGTCGTATCGACGTCGAAGCGTGCCCATGGCGCGCCGCCCAGGTCGCGGGATGTGAACCCCGCCTCCTCGAGCCGGCGGGGAGCGGCGTTGTCGGACTCGCACGCCTCGAGCGCGGCGATCGCTCGGTCGAGGTCTCCCGCGACAACGAACGCATCGGCGCTGAACCGGTTGTTGGCCGCGACCTCGCCGGGGATCGGTGCCAGGAGGTCGTCGAGCCGCTCGTCGGCCAGGAGGGCCAGCGCGCTGCCTCCGGCGTAGCCGATCGCGTCCACCGCGCCGTCGGCCTCCGTGATCGCCTGCCGTGCGGCCCCGGCGAACCAGCCTCCCCAGTGGAAGGGTTCGTCCTCGGTGGCATGCCGGTGCGGGAGCGGACGGACCGCCGCACCCAGGGCTCCGAGACGTCGCGAGAGCTCGGTGGCCAGCGCTCGCTGCCCGTCGGCGGCGACCGCGGCGTGGCTCCCGAACGGCTGGCCGTCGGCCGGCGTCGTGACCAGGATCAGCGGAGCCGGACGCTCAGTCATGGCCCGGCCCTGCAGGCTCGCCGGCTAGAGGCGCTCGAAGCGCTCGATCGGCAGGACGAAGACGGTGGCGCCGCCCACCTCGACCTCGACCGGGTACGGCATGTAGAACTCGCCCGGCTCCATGATCGGCGGCATCGGGTTCACGAACTGCTTCCGGGAGTTGCAGTTGGCGCTGATGATCTCGAGCACCGCCTCGACCCGGTCGTCCTCCACGCCCACGAGGATCGTCGCGTTGCCCTGCTTGAGGAAGCCTCCCGACGAGTTGAAGCGCGTGGCGCGGTACTCCTTCTCGAGGAGCGCATCGACGAGGGTCGCGGCATCCTCGTTGTGCACGATGGCGGTCACGAGCTTCACGGGCGGGCACTCCTTCGAACGACGGTCCACGGCGGGGACGACGGCGTCGATTATGGCGCAGCCGATGCGGGCCGGGCCAGCCCGCGTCGAGCCCTAGGGCAGCAGCGGCTCGACGAGCTCCCGGATGGCGAGATCCGCGTCGGTCACCGAACCCGCGCCGTCGACGAGCCGGAAGCGGTCCGGCTCCTCCTCCGCCAGCCGGAGATAGGCGGCGCGGACCTGCTCGAAGAAGGCGGCCTCCTCGGTGTCCTCGAAGCGGTTCCACTCGGCGCGACGCCGGGCGCGCTCCAGCCCGACCTCGACCGGGACGTCGAGGAGGAGGGTCAGGTCGGGCATCAGGCCGAAGGTGGCGAAGTCCTGCAGCCGCCGCAGCTCGACCATGTCGTTGCCGTAGCCGGCCCCCTGGTAGGCGAGCGAGGAGTCCAGGTAGCGGGCGCACACGACCCATGCGCCGCGTTCGAGGGCCGGACGGATGACGCGGGCGACATGCTGGGCTCGGCCGGCGGCGTAGAGGAGCGCGTCGGCGCGCGGATCGAGGTCGTCGCTCATGCCGCGCATGTGGAGCACGATGCGCCGGATCTCCTCGCCCAGCGGCGTCCCACCCGGCTCGTGGGTCAGGACGGTGTCGACGCCCCGTCCCCGCAGCCACTCGGCGAGGTGGCGCGCCGCCGTCGTCTTGCCGCTGCCCTCCGGTCCCTCGAGCGTGATGAACGTCCCGCGGGCGGTCACGCGGGCGGCAGGACGCTCGTCGCCACGAGGGCGAGCAGGACGAGGCCCATGATCACGACGAGCGCGATGCGTCCTCCGCGACCGCTCATCGCCAGCGGCGGCTGTCTTCGGGAATGAGCTCGACGCGCCGGTTCGGCTCCGAGCCGCGCGAACGGGACATGAGCGCATTACGCTCCGCCATCTGGTGCTGCAGGCGTCGCACGTAGGCGTTCTGCGGTGCCAGCTCCACCGGGCGACCGGAGTTCTGGACCAGCCCGATCGCCTCGGCGGTCTCGCGCATCGCCGCCTCCTGCGGATCGGCCTCGAGGTCGAAGAGGCTGGCGAGCATGTTCTCCATCTGGAGGGTCGTGTTCGTCTTCAGGACGTAGATCGGGACGCCGTTCGACTCGGCGTCGCGCAACGCGGCCGGCTTGCGCTTGTAGTAGTTGCGGAGGGTCACCACCGCATCGGCCTCGTCGAGCTCACGGGCGACGTTGACCGGCACGCCCAGCTCACGGACCGCCTGCTCCAGGCGCTTGCGGCTCACCCCGAAGGCGAACACGCTCATCGGCCGGTGCGCGCGGCTGCGCTCGGTCGCCGGACGCTGGGCGCCGACCGGGCGGTCGACCGCGCGGTCGTCCATCTCCGCCAGCGCCTGCTCGAGCTCGCGCCGCGCCTCCCGTTCGTCCATGCCGGACGGTGGGCCCGACGCACCGCTGAGGCGCTCGCCGGGAAGCGATCGCGGCCCGCGCGTCTCGCCCGCCCCGCCGGGGAGGGGTCGCAGCCCGCGCTCGTAGCGTCCGCCGGTGCCGCCCTGCCGGCCGCCGCGTCCGCCGCCGCCGCCGAAGGCGCCGAACCCGCCGGTCGGCTCGAGGGGCGCGAAGGCGGGATTGCCGGCCGGGGTCTCGCTGATGCGGTAGTCGTACTTGGTGACCGCCTTGAGCTCGCCTCCGTCGGCGCGGTAGCGCGCCTCGGGCGGGACCATGTGCCCGCGCAGGATGGCGTCCACCGTCTCGGCCACGTTGCGGTGGACGATGACGTTGTCGCGCTCGACGATCTCGACCAGGACGTCGAACGTCGGCGGCGCCTTGCGCTCGAGAACCGTCTTCTGGGTGCCCCGTCGACGCGCCTCCTCGTCGCCCAGGGTGACCGGCTGGATGCCGCCGACGAGGTCCGACAGGGTCGGGTTGAGCATGAGGTTGTCGAGTGTGTTGCCGTGCGCCGTGCCGACCAGCTGCACGCCGCGCTCGGCGATGGTGCGGGCCGCCCCCGCCTCCAGCTCGGTGCCGATCTCGTCGATGACGATGACCTCGGGCATGTGGTTCTCGACCGCCTCGA
>Ga0247719_1001082_pt1 | contig 12455 bp, 9 predicted proteins | sample 41E_DmetaG_FD_189046 | JGI IMG/M metagenome (GOLD analysis project Ga0247719, IMG submission 189046) | Soil microbial communities from hillslope of Landscape Evolution Observatory, University of Arizona, Oracle, AZ, United States - 4-1-E_D | ecosystem: Engineered > Artificial ecosystem > Mesocosm...
CTTTGCAACGGTATGTTTGTGGCGCATGCTGCGGATTAGAGCGGGATCGCCGCTGCGTGTCGAGCGGCAGGCATCGTCTGCAGCAGGAGTGGTTTGCCGGTTTTAGCGCGGTGCGCACTCCGACGCGGCGCTACAATTGGGTAGCCCACGAAAGGAGCATCATGACGCGAAGCATCTTCGACCCGAGCGGCGACGAGACGGAGCACAGCGGCTCGCGCTTCTCGCCGCAGGACGCGAAGCAGAGCTCAAAGATGCCGCCGAACCTCGTCGATCGCGAAGTACCCGAGGCGGAGGAGGAGCAGGCGGATCGCGAGCAGAAGCCACCGGAGGCGGATGCGGACCGGTGAGGTGGCGCGTGCGGCCCGCATGACACCCGCGGGATCACACACGGTTCTTGAGCTTCAGCGCATTCTCGACCGCGGGGCGGCCCATGGGGTAGTACTGGAAGCCCGCCTCGCGCATCACGTCGCGATGCAGGCAGTTTCGGCCGTCGAAGATGATCGGCTGGTTCATCGTCGCGCTGATCTTGCGGAACGGCAGCGTGGTGTACTGCGGCCAATCGGTGGTAAGAGCGACGGCATCAGCCCCCGCGGCGGCGGTCACCGGGTCGCTGCACCACTCCACCTGATCGGCGAAGATCTGCTTCATGTTCTCCATCCCCTTGTAGTCGTGCGCCTTCACGCGCGCGCCCTTCTCGAGGAGATAGCGGATGACGTCGATGGCGGCGGACTCGCGCACGTCGTCGGTGTCGGCCTTGAACGCCAGGCCCCACACCGCGATGGTGCTGCCTGAAATCGGCCGGCCAAGCTTCGACTCGATCTTGTCGACGAAGCGCTTCTTCTGGTTCTTGTTGACGGTTTGGATGGCGTGGACGAAGAGCGATTCGTGCCCGGCCGTCCGCGAGATGTGCTCCATCGCCGCCACGTCCTTGGGGAAGCACGACCCGCCGTAGCCGCAGCCGGCCTTGAGGAATGCGGGGCCAATGCGATTGTCCGAGCCGATGCCCTTGCGGATGTCTTCGATGTCGGCGCCATAGTGCTCGCACAGCAGCGTCATTTCGTTCATGAAGCTGATGCGGGCGGCGAGCATGGAGTTGGCGGCGTACTTGGTCAGCTCAGCCGACTCCCAGTTCATCGTCATGAAGCTTTCCTCGCGCTTCACGAGGGGGTCGTACAGCCGGCGCATCATGCGGAATGACTCAGGGGACTCGCCGCCGATCACGATGCGGTCCGGCTCGAGGCAGTCCGCGACGGCGGAGCCCTCGCGCAGGAATTCCGGATTGCTCACCACCTGCACGTACGCCTTGGTCTGCTCGCGGAGGAAGTTGTAGAGCTTGCGGTTGGTGCCTGCGGGGACGGTGGACTTCACCACGATCGTGACCAGGTACTCGTTGTTCAGCTCCGCCAAGGCATCGCAGACCTCCTTGCCCGCCTGCTCGAGGTAGCTCATGTCGACGGTGCCATCGGGCTTCGGCGGTGTGCCCACGCACAGGAACACGACCTCTGCGTCCTTGACGGCGGCTTTGACGTTGTCGGTGAACTGCAGCTGGCCGGAGGCATAGTTCTCCTGCATCAGCTCCTGCAGCCCCGGCTCGAAGATGGGGCAATGCCCGTCCTGCAGCGTCTTGAGCTTCTTCTGGTCCTTCTCGACGCCGCGGACGGTGTGGCCGATGCTGGCCAGGCAGGTTCCGGTCACAAGCCCCACGTAGCCGCAGCCGATGATGGTTACGTCCATAAGTGATCCTTAGACAAGCAGTTGAGGCGACAGGCGTGCCGCGTGCACCCACTCCCGCTGCAAATATACCACACGGAAAGCCATTGCGCCAGCGGCCATTGCTGTAGAAGCATCGGCACAGCTCGCGTGATTCTTGTGAAACCCCGGCAGAAGATTGTACGTCACGGGCCGCGCCGAAGGTCGCTCCTCCCCCCGCCGCCGCTTATCGGACGGGCCCATCAGGTGTTACGACCGCCGACAAAATTACGGCAATTCGTTTTCATTCGGCGGCGACTGCGGGTATTATATACCCACTGTGCAGGCCCCTGCGCCTGTGCTGGAGTGGAACTCGGGAGAAGATGCAATGAATCACGTCAGAGGGGTCTTCGTTTGCGCTCTCATTGTCTCGACACTTTTTGCCGCGGCGGCGAGTGCGGCGCCATGGACAAACCCCAGTGGCTCGGCTTCCGACTATGACTGGAGCAATGGGGAGTCGGACAACGGCCTGTTCGGCAGCCCGACGCTGATCGGTGAGTCGCTGTTCTTCTTTCCGTCGGACTTCAAGGCGGAGAGCACCAGCGCCACGCCAACGCAGACTCAGGACCGGCTGCGCTTCACGATCACCGCGAAGCCCGGCCTGATGATCAGCCAAGTGACCATCAACGAGACGGGCAACTATTCGATCCTCGGCAACGGCTCGGTAGACGTGACGGGCCTGCTGTCGGTGACAAACCAGAGCGGGCCTGGCCTCGTTACCGATGCCTTGGCAACGAGCCCGTCGATGCCGGTGGCAACGAGCAGCTCCGCACAAGGCGGCTGGACCGGCAGCGCCATCGTCTCGCCGCCGTTCGGGTGGACGACGGTGCAGGTCGAGCTCGACAACGTGCTGTCGGCGGTTGCGACGGGAGGGGCGGCGTCGATCTACAAGACCATCACGGAAGTTCAGATCCAGACGCTGCCGATCCCCGAGCCCTCGGCGGCGGGGCTGCTGCTGCTTGCGGGCGGCTCCCTGCTGGCGCGTCGCCGCCGGTAGATCTGCTCCCAACGTTTCTCACCGAGATTTGGCAGCTGAGTCGCGCCGCTTTTACGTGCGCCCGCGGGCACCGCTTCTTCCTCTCAAAAACTGCCCTTTTCCGCTGCGCATGCGGTTTCCGCGTGCGGACGGCGTCTTTCATCTCTTTGAGCCCAATGCGCGGCACGGAATGTGCGTGTAGTTGGGTGGAATCGGCCGATAATGGTTTTTATGTCGGCTGAAGGAGATGACCTTATGAAGCCCCCGCTGCCACTGTCCTGCACCCCCGCGGCATTTAACCTGATGAGCCGGCAGCTCAATGCGATGGATAGCCCCGATGCGCTGCTCGAGGGGGCGATCGCGATCTCGCTACATCAGCTGGAAGGCGTGGAGCCGGGCGGCATCGATCGTACGCTGCAGACGTACGCCGACACGGTGCGTGCTCGTGTCCGCGGCGAGCAGCCGCAGGCGCTGCTGGCGCATCTTCACCAGGTTCTCTTTGACGAACAGGGCTACACCGGCAACACAACCGACTATTACAACCCTGCCAACAGCTATCTCCCGCAGGTGATCCGCAATAAGACCGGCCTGCCGATCGTGCTCAGCCTGATCTATAAGACCGTGGCCGAACGTATCGGCCTGCGCTGTTTTGGTGTCGGCTTGCCGGGACATTTCGTCGTCGGCGTGGAGGCGGACGACGCGCTGATGCTGGTGGATCCGTTCGAGGGCGGCCGGATTCTCAATGTCGATGAAGCACATGATCGCATGCGCGCGACCTTCGGCGCTGATGTCGAGTGGTCAGATGAATATCTCGAGCCGGTAAGCAACCTGCACTGGCTGACGCGCATGCTGCAAAATCTTCTGCACATCTTCGGCGCCTCAGGGCATTACGCCGACGTCGCGGCCATGCTCGAGCTGGAAATGTTGCTCTGGCCGAACCAGACGCATCTGCAGCGTGATCTGGCGCTGGTGCTGGCGCGCATCGGCCTGAGTCAGCCGGCGTCGATCTGGCTCGACTCGTATCTGCGCAGTAATCCAGATGACCCGCAGAAGGATGACCTGACGCAATTGCTGGATGTGCTGTCGGCGTGAACCGTGAAACTTGAACACATGAAGACTTGAGAAGAGAGCTCCAGTGCCGCTCTACAAGTTTTCAAGTCTTCAAGCTTCACGTTTCTGATTCCCGTATTCCTGCAACGGTTTCACTCCCCAATCCCCTTTCTGCAGCGCTTCGATCGCTTTCGCGGCGGCGTGGGCGCCGGTAATCGTCGTCACGATCGGAACCTTGTTCAGGATCGCCATCGCGCGGATCGCACCTTCATCGGTCTGCGGCCCTTTCTTCGTCGGCGTGTTGATGATCAGCTGCACGTCGCCGTTCTTGATATAGTCGCGGATGTTGGGCCGGCCTTCGGAGATCTTGCTGATCCGCGACGCACTGATGCCGCGGCGAGACAGGGCGTCGTACGTGCCTTCGGTAGCGATCAGGTTGAATCCCATCTCCGCCAGCGCCTCGGCGACCGGCACGACCGCCTCGTGATCCTGCCGGCGGACGGAGATGAACACGTTGCCCCTGGTCGGCAGCGGCCCGCCGGCCGCAATCTGGCTCTTGGCGAACGCCAGCGGGAACGTCGTGTCGATGCCCATCACTTCGCCGGTGCTGCGCATCTCCGGGCCGAGGATCACATCGACGCCGGGGAACTTGCTGAAGGGGAAGACGACTTCCTTGACCGACATATGCCGCGGGTCGGGCTGTTCGTGGACGCCAAGCTCATCGAGCGACTTCCCCGCCATCACCTTCGCGGCGATCTTCGCCCACGGCATTCCGGTGGCTTTGCTGACGAACGGCACGGTTCGCGACGCGCGGGGATTCACTTCGATGACGTACACTTCGCCATCCTTGATGGCGTACTGCACGTTCATGAGCCCACGGACGCGCAGGGCACGCGCGAGTTCGTGCGTCTGGCGCTTCAGCTCGTCGATGATCTCCCGCGAGAGCGAATGCGGCGGCAAAGAGCACGCGCTGTCGCCGCTGTGAATGCCCGCTTCCTCGATGTGCTCCATCACGCCGATGACAATCGCACGACCTCCGCCCGCCTTCGTGCCTTCGTGCCTTCGTGCCTCCGTGCCTTCCGTCTCGAAATCCGCAAGGCAGTCCACATCCACTTCCGTCGCGGCATCGAGGAACTTGTCGATCAGGATCGGGGCATCGCCAATGGTCGAGGCCTCGACGGCATGGGTCATGTAGTAGTTGAGCTGCTCCTCGTCGTACACGATCTCCATCGCCCGCCCGCCGAGCACGAAGCTGGGGCGGGCGAGGACGGGATAGCCGATCTCCTTCGCGATGCGGCGGGCGTCGCCGACATTTCGCGCGATCCCGTTGGCGGGCTGCTTGAGCTTGAGCTTCTGCAGCAACTGGCGGAACTGCTCGCGATCGCCGGCGGCGTCGAGGGAATCGATGCTCGTGCCGAGGAGGGGGACGCGCGCTTCATGCAGCCCGCGCGCGAGGTTTAACGGCGTCTGACCACCGAACTGGACGATCACGCCTCTAACCAAACCCTTGCGTCCGTCGAAGGGCCCGCCGTTCAATCGCTCGCAGATGTTGAGGATGTCCTCGTGCGTGAGCGGCTCGAAGAAGAGCAGGTCGCTGGTGTCGTAGTCGGTGCTGACCGTCTCGGGGTTGGAGTTGATCATCACCGACTCCAGCCCCAGCTCCTTCATCGCGAACGCGGCGTGCACGCAGCAGTAGTCGAATTCGATCCCCTGCCCGATGCGGTTGGGCCCGCCGCCGATGATGATCACCTTGGGCTTGTCGGTGAGGCGGATTTCGTCTTCGTGAACGGGCTTGCCATTGGCGGTGAACGGCGCTTCGTACGTCGAGTAGTAGTACGGTGTCGACGCCTCGAACTCCGCGGCGCAGGTGTCGACGAGTTTGTAGACGGGTTGCACACCGCGCCAGACGCGATGCTGGCGCACCATCTCTGGCTTTAACCCTGCCAGTGTCGCAAGCTGCACATCGGAATAGCCGAGCTGCTTTGCACGGCTCAGTGGCTCGTATAGCAACTTTCGAGGGATGTCCTTAACCGAAAGCAGTTCATCCTCAAAATCCACCAGCTCCTTCATCTGCGCCAGGAACCATGGATCGATGTTCGTTAGCTCGTGGATCTGCTCGATCGTCCAGCCCATCTTCATCGCGTAGCGGATGTAGTACATCCGGCCCTGCGACGGCACCGAGAGCTTGCGGCGGAGCTTCTGCACCGGGATCGGCCATTCGTGGTCGGTTGATTCGCCGTGGGCCGTCTTCTCATCTGCCGTGGCATGGGCAACCTGCCCATGCTCCTTCGGCACCGGCTGGTCGCCGGTGCTACGCTGCGCATTCAGCCACTTGTCGTACTTATCCAGCCCGAAGCCGAAGCGTTTGACCTCCATGCTGCGGATGCCCTTCTGCAGGGCTTCCTTGAAGGTGCGTCCTATGGCCATCGCTTCGCCGACGCTTTTCATCTGCGTCGTGAGGGTTTCATCCGCATCCGGGAACTTCTCGAATGTCCATCGGGGGATCTTGATCACGCAGTAGTCGATCGTTGGCTCAAAGCAGGCTGATGTGTACAGCTCGTACTTGCCATCGCGGCCCTTCCTGGTGGTGATGTCGTTCGCCAGCTCATCCAGCGTGTAGCCCACCGCCAGCTTGGCCGCTAGCTTGGCGATGGGGTAGCCCGTCGCCTTGGATGCCAGGGCCGAGGAGCGCGACACGCGCGGGTTCATCTCGACCACCACCATGTCGCCGTTGTCGGGGTTGATGGCGAATTGGATGTTCGATCCGCCGGTCTCGACACCGACGGCGCGGATGACGGCGATGCTGGCATCGCGCATCCGCTGGTACTCTTTATCCGTGAGCGTCTGGATCGGGGCGACGGTGATGCTGTCGCCGGTGTGAACCCCCATCGGGTCCATGTTCTCGATGGAGCAGATGATGACGACATTGTCCTTCTTGTCGCGCATCACCTCCATCTCGAACTCTTTCCAGCCGATGACCGACTGCTCGATGAGCACCTCGGTGACCGGCGAGGCGTCGAGCCCGCGGGAGACGATCGTCTCGAACTCCTCGACGTTGTACGCGATCCCCCCACCGGTGCCGCCGAGCGTGAAGGCCGGGCGGATGATCAGCGGGAGGCCGATGTCGTCGAGCACCTTGCGGGCTTCATCCATGTTGTGCACGACGCCGCTGCGCGGGACCTTGAGGCCGATCTTGATCATGAGGTCCTTGAAGACCTGCCGATCCTCGCCGCGGAAGATGGCGTCGCGGTCGGCGCCGATCATCTTCACGCCGTACTTTGTCAGGATGCCGCGATCGAAGCACGCCATGCCGGTGTTGAGCCCGGTCTGCCCGCCGAGCGTGGGAAGCAGCGCATCGACGGGTGTCCCCTGCTCCTTCTCGCGCTGCAGGATCTTCTCGACGGCTTCAGGGGTGATGGGCTCGATGTAAGTCGCATCCGCGAACTCGGGATCGGTCATGATCGTGGCGGGATTGCTGTTGATCAGGACGATGCGATAGCCCTCCTCCTTGAGGGCGCGGCAGGCCTGCACGCCGGAGTAATCGAACTCGCACCCCTGCCCGATGACGATGGGCCCGGAGCCGATGATGAGGATGGAATGGATATCGGTACGTCGTGGCATCGTGGAATTCTTCCCGCGGAAATTGGGGGGTAGTGTACAGGTGAGGACGCAGCTTTTCCAATTGCGCCAGGACGCGATCCGGAGAAGCGCACCGGCGCCACACGTCGTAATGCGCCAATTCTTCCCCGCGCGCAAAAACAACGGTGGCAGCAATCCGCCGCCGATATACGATCTGGCGGTTCTAACTGTGCAGGAGCGCCCCTTTGTCCGGCAAGCCAATTTCACCCACCACGCTTCGTGTCGCCGAGCCTGTTGACCTGCTCAAGTTCATGTTCGCCGTCGGCATCGAGTGCTCGTGCCCTGTGATCGGCGGGAACCAGCGCGTCGATCAGCTGCGCGACACCGGCCATTACGAGATGTGGCGGACGGATCTGAAGCTCGTCCGCGAGCTCGGCCTGCGATACCTGCGGTATGGCCCGCCGATCTACAGGATCTTCCGCGGCCCCGGCGATTATTTCTGGGACGAGCTTGACCCGATCATGCAGGAGATGCGCCGCCTCGGCATCGTGCCGATCATCGACCTGCTGCACTTCGGCCTGCCCGACTGGCTGGGAGATTTCCAGAACCCCGATTGGCCGAGCCACTTCGGCGATTACGCCCACGCCTTCGCCGAGCGCTACTCGTGGGTGCGCTATTACACGCCGGTGAACGAGATTTACGTCACCGCCCAGTTCTCCGCGGCGTTCGGGTGGTGGAATGAGCGGCTCATGAGCGACGCCGCATTCATCACCAACATCAAGCACTGCTGCAAGGCGTCGGTGCTGGCGATGCGGGCGATCCTCGACCTGCGGCCCGACGCCATCTTCGTCTTCAGCGAAAGCACCGAGTACGTCCACCCCGGCTCCCCGGATATGGTCGAGCAGGCCCATTTCATGAACGAGCGGCGGTTCCTCTCGCTTGACTTGCTCTTCGGCCACGACGTCTCCGCAACCATGTATCGCTACCTCCTCGGCGGCGGGATGAGCACCGAGGAATACCTGTGGTTCCGCGAGCAGAAGGGGCTGCGTTCGCACTGCATCATGGGGACCGATTACTACATCACCAACGAGCACGTCATCCGCGCCAACGGCACGAGCATCGGCGCAGGAGATGTCTACGGCTACTACGTCATCACCCGCCAGTACTTCGACCGCTATCGCCTGCCGGTCATGCACACCGAGACCAACCGCACTGAGAAGCACGCCGTCGAATGGCTCTGGAAGGAGTGGATGAACCTGCTCCGCCTGCGCGAAGATGGCGTGCCAATCGTCGGCTTCACCTGGTTCGGTCTGGTAGACATGAAGGATTGGGACACCGCACTGACGCAGATGCGCGGCACCGTCAACCCCGTCGGCCTCTACACGCTTCAACGTAAGCCGCGCAAAGTCGCCAGGGAATACCGCCGCCTCGTCGAGGAATACTCCCACCTTCCCATCAGCAGCAGCAAGTTCCCGATTCTGACTGCTTAAGCCCACGCCTCAAGGAATGGCCTTGCGCGAGCACTCATGGGTTGGGTGGATCAACAGGCGTTGGATCCCAAGGGTCCATCCCGATGATCGCAGCGTATTCTTTGAGTGACTCGACGTGAAGATCGAGGAACAGGTAGTTCGAGCCGTAGCGGCTGCCGTGGCGGTACGGCTCGACGCGCGTCGTGAAGTCGCCGCGGTTCATGTAGTAGTCGGGGTAGTCGCTGCGCTTCTCGCCCATCACGATCACCTCGCTCGGCGAGCGATCGGCAACGCGCGATGAGAACTTGATGTTGTTCAACGCCAGGTGATCGTTCAGAAGGTATGAATGCTCCTCCAGCGGGAAAGGATCGCTCGGGCAGGTCATCTCCGGCGGGTCATACCGCGGCGGCTTGAAGACGAAGACCGGCCAGCGGCGGTCCTTCGGCTGGTTCGCCCCCAGCCGCGGCGGAAAGATCGTCCCCTTCCAGTTCTGGCTGTAGATCTCCAGCGCGATGCCCACCTGCCGAAGGTTCGATTTGCAATTTACCCAATGCGCCTGCGCCCGCGCCTTGTTCAGCGACGGCAGGAGCAACGCGATCAGCAGCGCGATGATCCCGATCACCACCAGCAGTTCCACCAATGAAAACCCGCCCCGCCGTCGATCTGTGGCCATCAACGCCTCCGTGTCCTGACACAGATAATACCCCCGCCGCGAGAAAGCGTTGCCGGCGGCATCATCCATGTTTCACCCGATCGCTCTGCAGCGGCGCCCGCGCCAGGTGGCGTCGTACACGATCGGAAACCCCGCGACACCCCGCGGCGAACGCAGTTCCATCACGTCGCCGACGACCACTCCGGGCAGAAACCTCTTCGCCAGCTCCACCCCCGCCGCTGTCGTCTCCTGCACGCCGTCGTTGCTGAACTCGATGACGCGCGCCTCGCGCCCGACCTGCAGCATCACGCACCCCTGCTCCGCCTGCGCGATGTACGCGCGCAGCATCGGCCCCGCATCGCAAGGTTGGGTGCCGTACTGATGATCGTGGACCCCACGCCCATTGAACGGGATGATGGCGGCCACATCGATCGCCTGGCCGGACAGACGCACGGCGCCCGCGACATCGTAGACCTGCGGCGTGAGGATCCACTGGTGCGCCTCCCCACACACCGCGCGCTGCACCGCCTCGCACCTGCGCAGACGCGGGCGAAACGTGAACTGCGCCGACACCCCGGCACTTCGCGGGGGCGACGATTCACGCAGCGTCAACTCGATCACCCCCCCATCGGCGAATCGGAACGAGCAGTCCGCCATGGATACATCGACATGCGCTGTGCCAACGTCGCTGAATCGCTGCATCCCCTCGCTGACGAAGAAGCTGGCGCGCAGCCGAGCGCGCTCCTGCAACACGAACCACACAAACGGAAAATCCTGCGGCACCGGCGGCGGGTAGCGCGTCGGATGACGCATGTAACGCCGGTACCGGCGCACGTATTCGCGATGGAACGGCCAGCCCTGACCAATGACCGCAATGATCTGCCGATCATTACGCTCGTCCATCGCCTCGAAGCGCCACCACTCATACCCGCCGGGCGCCATCACGCGATGCCAGCCGTTTGGATTCCCCGGCGGGGTGAACAGCGGCAGCGTCACCGGCTCTGTTGTTGCCTCATGGTCAGCCCGCACGGCCACCTTCCCTCAAGCAGTCTGCCTCACGCTGAAGATTCGCGGCAGCGGCTGCGCGGAGCCGCGACGCGCCAGCCGCCACGCGTCCGGCAGCCGGCGGAGCTTGTGCGCTGCGGACAGCGTCGGCGGGCGATTCAGCACATCACCGCCCCCCCGCTCGATCATCCGCAGCATTTCCAGCGTCTGCACAACATGCACCGCCGCCGCCATCTTCGCGGCATCGCCGGCGAGCCAGGGGATCGCGTCCGCTCCCTCGCGCAACAGTCGTCGCGCGCGCTCGACCTCGCACCGCAGCAGCGCGCGCAGATGCTCGTTCACCACGCCGCGGGCAAGCTCGCGCTCGCTGTAGCCGCTGCGCGCCAGATCCGCCAGTGGCAGATAGATCCGCCCGCGGGCATGGTCCGCCGGAATCGTGCGAAGCAGCTGCGTGAGTTGTGTCGCTTGCGCGAGCTTGGCGATGGCGTCGCCGGCATCGCTGTGCGTCACACCGACGATGCAGCCGATCATGGCGGCGACGGCGCCGCCGCGGCGGTCGAGGTATCGCGTCAGTGCTGTCCAGGTCGCGTAGCGCGATGTCGTGCGATCGGTGCGGCAGGCTTCCACGAAGTCGATGAACAACTGCCGCGGGATCTCGTGTCGGCGGACGCTTTTGGCGGCGGCGAGGAGGATGTGCTGGATGACCGGCCGCGACTCCGCCGCCGCCAGCGCCAGCCGCCGGCCGTACACCTGCTCGATGCGCTCGCGGATGCGTGCGACGGCGCTGTCGAACGATCCCCCGCAGCACCCGCCGCTCACCGCCGGCGGAAGATCCGCCTCAGCCAGCGCCTCGCGGATCATGACGCACATGGCGGCGACGGCGTGCACCGCGTCGCGTTTGTTCCGCGGCAGAAGCATCGTTGGGAAGAACAGCTCGCCCGCTTCGCGGCGGAAGACCGTACGCGCAACAGCAAACGCCTGCGTCAGCTCCGGATCGCGGGATGTCTCGAGGACTCGCGGCACCGCGGGAATTGTAACCGTAGCATGGACGTCTCGCCCATGCCGGCGCCGCCCGCCGAAAGGCACGGGCGAGATGCCCCTGCTACATGGGCGCCGCTCACGTGGTGAGCTGCGACTCGATGTGCGACAGCTGCTTCGCCACGTCACGGTCTTCGGCAACGTCGTGATCGATCGTGCGCACGGCGTGGAGGACAGTGGTGTGATCGCGGCCGCCGAAGTAGCCGCCGATTTCTTCGAGGCTGTAACGTGTGTGCCGGCGGGCGAGGTACATGCAGACTTGTCGGGGGAAAGCGATGCTCTTGTGGCGCTTTTTGCTTTGCAGGTCGCTGAGACGAACGTTGTAGTACTTCGTCACCGCGTCGAGGATCTGCTGAATGGTGATGCGCCGCTGCTCGGGGGTGGCGGATTCGCCGAGGGCGGCTTTGGCCAGCTCGAGATCGATCGGCCCCGTTCCGCCGCCGCTCTGCTCGCGCAGCAGATTCATGCCCTGGAGCTTGGTGATGGCGCCTTCGAGCTCGCGGGTGTTGTTCTCAATCTTGGCGGCGATGTAGCAGACGACGTCATCGGGCAGCTCGAGGCCACGCATGCGCGCCTTTTTGTTGAGGATCGCCACGCGCGTCTCGTAGCACGGCTTCTCGATGCGCGCGACCAGGCCCCAGTTGAATCGCGACACCAACCGCTCCTCGAGCTCCGGAATCTCGCTCGGCGGGCAGTCGGCCGACAGGATGATCTGCTTGTGCCCCTGGTACAGCGTGTTGAATGTGTGGAAGAACTCTTCCTGCGTGCGGTCGCGGCCGGCGAGGAAGTGGATGTCGTCGATCACGAGCATATCGACGTGGCGATAGCGGTGGCGGAACTGGTTCATCTCGCCGGTCTCGATGGCGTTTATAAATTGGTTGATGAACGAGTCGCACGAGAGATAGAGGATGCGAGCGGAGGGATTGCGCTCGAGCAC